>ERZ887830.1475-NODE-1475-length-13114-cov-5.400184_pt1 | contig 13114 bp, 13 predicted proteins | sample MGYA00521101_ERZ887830 | MGnify/ENA primary metagenome ERZ887830 (study PRJEB32303, sample SAMEA104408592) | aquatic metagenome | biome: Marine water; feature: Pelagic; material: water | place: Baltic Sea | collected 2014-06-05T16:38:00 | depth 1,762 m ...
GGTGCATGGTGGTCTGGGTCAGGGCATCGGTCAGGCGCTGCTAGAAAGCTGTGTCTATGACTCAGATGGCCAGCTTCAGTCCGGGTCTTACATGGATTACGCCATGCCGCGCGCCTCGGATGTGCCGTTCTACACGGTTGATCATTCTTGCCAGACGCCGTGTACGCACAACCCCTTGGGCGTAAAAGGCTGTGGCGAGGCGGGGGCGATCGGGTCGCCTCCGGCGGTGGTCAATGCGGTGGTGGATGCGATGCAGCGCGCAGGCAAGACCGAAATCACTCATATCGACATGCCCCTGTCGCCGTCCCGCGTCTGGACTGCGATGAACAGCTAGACCTTTCCCGGCGGCTCTTTCACAGGGTCGCCGGATCACCAGACTTTTTCCCAAGATAAGGATCGCGACCCATTGGGCAGATCTTTGAAGGAGACGAAACGATGCATAACTTTGACATGATGCGCCCCACCACGATTGCCGATGCAGTTGCCGCGTTGGCCAGTGACGAGGCGCAGCCTTTGGGCGGCGGGCAGACGCTGATCCCGACGATGAAACAGCGGCTTGCCGCGCCTGCCACGCTGGTGTCGACCAGTGCGATTGCCGAGATGCACGGCGTTTGCAAAGATGATGCGGGCCGTGTCTGCATCGGTGGTGCGACGACCCACGCCACCGTGGCCGCAGAGGCTGGCGCGCATTTTCCGGGGCTTGCCGGGCTGGCCAGCGGGATCGGGGATCCGGCGGTGCGAAACCGGGGCACCATCGGTGGCAGCCTTGCAAACAATGATCCTGCAGCCTGCTATCCTGCGGCGGCCCTTGGCACCGGGGCGACCATCGTGACCAACACGCGTGAGATCGCGGCGGATGACTATTTTCAGGGCATGTTCGAAACAGCACTGGATGAGGGAGAGTTGATCATCGAGGTCAAGTTGCCAATTCCAGAGGTCTCGAATTACCAAAAGTTCCTGCAGCCCGCCTCTCGCTTTGCCCTGACGGGCGTCTTCGTGGCGAAATATGCCGACGGCGTGCGTGTCGCGGTGACCGGGGCCTCGGAAAGCGGCGTGTTCCGCTGGACAGAAGCGGAAGAAGCGCTGGGCGCGGATTTTTCGGCCAGCGCAATTGCGGGGTTGAGCGTGCCTGCTGACGGCATGATCGGCGATCTTCACGGCACACCCGAATACCGCGCCCATCTGGTCAAGGTGATGACCGGACGCGCTGTTTCTGCGGCGTCTTGAGACCTGAGATTTAAGACAAGAGGTGCCGCGCCCGAGATCGGGCGCGGTATCTTTCATTCAGGCGCATTTGACTTTGAGATCGCCAAGTTTGTCGCTAGGGGATCAGGATCGTCGATCCCATCGTGCGTCGGGCCACCAGATCCTTGTGGGCCAAAGCCACCTGTGACAAGGGCCGTGTCGCACCGATATTGATCTTGACCGTGCCATCGCTGATCGCCCCGAACAACGCCTCTGCCGCGCGCTCTAACCATACCCGATCAGAGGCATAGTGAAACAGGATCGGGCGCTGGACATAGAACGACCCTCGCGCCAGATCGTTGATCTGAAAGCCCTCAGCCATGCCAGAGCTTTGCCCAAAGCAGATCAGATGGCCAAAGGTCTGCAAACACTCTAACGACCCTGCCACGGTGTCTTTGCCCACGCTGTCGTAGACCACCGGAACGCCCGCCCCATGGGTGATCTCGCGCAGGCGTGCGACGAAATCCTCGGCGCGGTAGTCGATCACATGGGCATAGCCGTTGTCGCGTGCAAGCTTTGCCTTGTCCGCTCCGCCCACCGTGCCAATCGCGCTTACGCCTTTGCTGCGCAGCCATTGCCCCGCAATCAGGCCAACCCCGCCAGCCGCCGCATGAAACAGCAAGGTCTCACCCGCGCGCACCGGATAGCTGTCGTGCAGCAAGTAATAGGCCGTCAGCCCCTTGAGCACCGCCCCCGCAGCCTGTGCATCACTTACAGCCTCGGGCAGCGGCAACAGCATCGCCGCAGGCACCAGCCGATGCGTGGCATACCCCCCGTTGACGACCGTATAGGCCACCCGGTCGCCCTCGCGAAATCCGATGACGCCCGCGCCGACGCCTTTGACAATCCCCGCGCCCTCGCTGCCGAGGATAAAATCACTTGCCACTGGCCAGGGGTACAGCCCGCTGCGCACGTAAATATCGTGGAAGTTCATGCCAATCGCTGTTTGGCGGATCAGAACTTCGCCAGCCCCCGGCGCGGGTGGCACCAGATCGACCTGTTCCAAAACCTCGACCCCACCGGGATGGCGTGCGATGACGGCATAGGGGGACACGTCGCTCACAGGCGCAACTTGGTCCAGCGCGCGCCCATTTTCGAGCTGCGCACACAGGCCTCGACAAAGGCCATCCCCTCGAGCCCGTCCGAAAGAGTGGGGAACATGACGTCACTATTCAATTTGCGCCCGTCGCGCTTGGCCAAGATCGCCTCGGCCGCCTCGCTATAGATCGTGGCAAAGCCTTCCAGATAGCCCTCTGGATGTCCTGCCGGAATCCGGCTGACCCGACCTGCTGCACCGCCTGCACCAGCACCGTTGCGGGTGATCAGCCGCTTGCAGTCGCCCAGCGGCGTGAACCACAGATAGTTCGGGTTTTCCTGTTCCCACTCCAGCCCGCCCTTCGTGCCATAGACCCGGATTTTCAGCGCGTTCTCATTGCCGGGGGCCACTTGTGAACACCACAACATCCCTTTTGCCCCACCCTGAAAGCGCAGCATCACATGCCCGTTGTCATCCAGTTCACGCCCCTCGACAAAGGACGTCAGATCAGCGGCCAGTTCGGCCAGTTCCAACCCGGTGATGAACCGCGTCAGGTTATAAGCATGGGTCCCGATATCCCCCGTCGATCCGCCCGCACCAGACTGCGCCGGATCCGTGCGCCAGCCCGCCTGTTTCTGTCCTGTGCTCTCAATCTTTTCACTCAGCCAATCCTGCGGGTATTCCACCTGCACCACGCGAATGTCACCGATTTCGCCCGCTGCCACCATTTCGCGGGCCTGACGCACCATCGGATAGCCCGTGTAATTATGGGTCAGCACAAACAACGCGTCAGAGCGCTCCACCGCAGAGGCGAGCCGTTTGGCATCCATCATTCTGGACGCCAGCGGCTTGTCGCAAATCACATGGATCCCGCGCCGGATAAACTCTAGCGCAGCGGCCACATGCATATGGTTGGGCGTGACGATCGCCACGGCCTCGATCCCGTTCTTCAGCCGCGCCTCGCGCATGGCCATCTGGCGAAAGCCATCATAGATGCGCGCCGGATCCAGCCCCAGATCCGCCCCAGAGGCCTGCGCTTTCTCTGGCGTCGAGGACAGAGCACCGGCGACGAGTTCGAACGTGTCGTCAATCCGCGCCGCGATACGGTGCACGCCGCCGATAAAAGCATCGCGCCCGCCGCCCACCATTCCAAGGCGAATACGCCTGCTTTTCCGGTCATCCATTGCCGCACCTACCTCTGTATCTTTAATCTGCTTCCGATTTCATCTTGGCAAAAATACTCAAAAATCCGCCCGTCATACCGGGCCGTCCCTGTCCAGTTTCGCGTTAAATCCCCAAAGCCGCCCGGTTCGCGGCCTCATCCGCCCCGCCATCGGCGAAATCGTCAAAGGCCCGCTCTGTCACGCGGATGATGTGATCGCGCACGAACTGCGCGCCCTCGCGCGCGCCGTCCTCGGGGTGTTTCAGGCAGCATTCCCATTCGACCACCGCCCAGCCGTCGAAATCCATCGCCGCCAGTTTCGAGAAAATCGCACCGAAATCGACCTGTCCGTCACCCAGAGAGCGGAACCGCCCCGCGCGGTTGATCCACGGCTGATAGCCGGAATAGACACCCTGCCGCCCGGTTGGATTGAACTCGGCGTCCTTGACGTGGAACATGCCGATGCGTTCGGCATAGATGTCCAGATTGTCGAGGTAGTCGAGACATTGCAGCAGGTAGTGGCTGGGATCGTAGAGCATCATGGCGCGCGGGTGATTTTTTACGCGCTCAAGGAACATTTCGAACGTCACGCCGTCATGCAGATCCTCGCCCGGATGGATCTCGTAGCAGACATTGACGCCACAGTCCTCGGCGTGATCCAGAATCGGATGCCAGCGCCGCGCCAATTCGTCAAAGGCTGTCTCTATCAGACCGGCAGGGCGTTGCGGCCATGGGTAGACATAAGGCCAGGCCAGCGCGCCGGAAAAGGTCGCATGGGCGGTGATCCCCATATGTTTGGACGCGGTCAGCGCCTTTTTCACCTGATCGACGGCCCATTCCTGCCGGGCCTTTGGATTGCCGCGCACTTCGGGGGTGGCAAAGCCATCAAAGGCGGCGTCATAGGCCGGGTTCACGGCGACAAGCTGGCCTTGCAGATGGGTCGATAGTTCTGTGACCTCAACGCCATTGGCTGCGGCCACGCCCTTGATCTCGTCACAGTAGTCGCGGCTTTCTGCAGCTTTCGCCAGATCGAACAGGCGTCCGTCCCAGCTGGGCAGTTGCACCCCCTCATAGCCGACCTCTGCCGCCCATTTGGTAATGCCGTCCCATGAATTGAACGGAGCGTCATCGCCTGCAAATTGCGCCAGAAACAGCGCCGGTCCTTTGATCGTCTTCATAATACCCCGTCTGTGTTATCTGTGCCCAAACCTTGGGCGTCTCTCGAATACTATGTCGATCTTGCGGGGCAGCGCTGACGATTCGCAACCTTTACATAGACGTCGCCCCAGATCAGGCGAACTGGCGCACCGCGATCCCGGCCTCTGTCAGACCCGCCTTGACCGCGCGGGCCAGTGCCACGGCCTCTGCGTTGTCGCCGTGCACGCAGATCGTGTCTATGCGGGTTGGGATCTGCGTGCCGCTCTCTGTGATAATCGCGCCTGCCTGCACCATCTGGACCATCCGCTTGGCCGCATAGGCCGCGTCATGGATCACCGCACCGGGCTTGGACCGGTCTACCAGAGTGGCGTCGTCGTTATAGGCGCGGTCGGCAAAAATCTCGGCGGCGTAGTTGCACCCGAGCGCCTTGACCGCGCTTTCCTGCGCGGTTGCGGCCAGCACCATGATGCGGATGTCGGGATCGACGCTGAGCGCGGCCTCATACAAGGCGCGCGCCATATCTTCGTTCTCGCTGGACATATTCGACAAGGCGCCATGCAGTTTCAGATGCCGCACCTCGCCCCCGGCTGCCTTGGCCATCGCCATCGCAGCCCCCAGTTGGTAGCGCACCGCATTGCCAAGGCTGTCAAAGGGCACATGCATCCGCCGCCGCCCAAAGCCTTGCAGGTCTGCAAAGCCCGGATGCGCGCCGATGCCAACGCCGTTCTTGACCGCAATTGCCATCGTCTTGGCCATCACATCCGGGTCGCCCGCATGAAAGCCGCAGGCGATATTGGCAGAGGTGATCACGTCCAGCAGCGCGCTGTCATTGCCCATGGGCCAAGGGCCAAAGCTTTCGCCCATATCGGAATTCAGGTCGACGGATGGTGTCATGTCAGGTCCTCTTCGGTGCCGGTGATCATGCCGCTGATCAATTGATATGACAGCAGGTCACGGATGTCATGGGGGTTGCGGATCAGGGGCGTTGGCAGCTTTGGCAAATCGCGCAAATGCTGGATATGGGCGCGATGGGCAGCCAGCGCCGCCTCTCTTGTGATAAAGGTAAAGTACAGAGGATCCCCGGCGCGGGCCTGCGCGATCAGGGGCAGGTCGGGTGGGATCACGGTGCCGATGCGGGGATAGCCGCCGGTGGTCTGGCATTCATAGAGCAGCACAAAAGGCGTGCCGTCGCCGGTCACCTGAATGTCGCCGGGCACCACCATTTCGCTCAGCAGGTTCAGCCCGCCGGGGGGCGTGAAGGGCGGCCCGTCAAAGCTCATCCGCGCGCCCATTCGATTGCCGCGTGGATCGCGGGTAAAGCGGGTGGTTTCCAGTGGTTCCAGTGCCTCGGCGTCAAAGCGGGCTGTTTGTACCGAGGGGATGATGCGGATCGCGCCACCCTTGAAACGGTCGGCTTTTGGCAGGGTCAGACCCGTCTCTGTCCCTAAGTCTACGCCAATCGGCAGGGTTTGCCCCTCGCGCAAAGCGGCACCGATATGGGCGACTTGATGGGTCGAATGCGAGTGCATGAAGGGTGCGGTGTCGATGCCGCCGCCGATGTGCAGATAGCCATAGGTGCCCTGCCGCGTTGCGCCAATGGTCAGGGTTTGCCCCTTGTGTAGCATGTGGCTGGCGTTCCAAACCATCGGCTCGCCGTCAACATTGGCCTGCATTTCGGCACCTGTAAGGGCGATGCGCAGGTCTTCCAAAGCCTTGAACCTGCCACCCAGCCCGGCGAGTTCCAGACAAGCGAGATCCGCGCTTTGACCCAGCAAGGCCGCGCCTTCTGCCAGTGAAAGTCGATCCGCCGCGCCGCCAATCGACAGCCCTTGTGACAGGTAGCCGGGACGGCCCTGATCCTGAAGGGTCACGCCGGGTGTGATCCGCAAGATTTCCAGCGCGCGGGTCATGGCAGCACCTCGCGGGTCGCGCCGCCGTCTCCGGTCGGGTTGTTGGCGCTCAGCTCTGCCAGTTCGTCTTCGTCTATCAGGCGAAACCGCACTTCGTCGCCGGGGGTCAGGGCAATTGGCCTGTCACTGTTGGGGCGAAAGCAGCGAAACGCAGTCTGGCCGATGTGTCGCCAGCCGGTTGGCGCGGGGCCTGCGAAAATGATCAACTGCCGGATTGCCACGACCAGCGAGGCGCCGGGCACCTGCGGGTTCAACTGGGTCATGCGCGGGATATTCCAGACCTCAGGCAACTCGCCCATGTAGGGCTGGCCGGGGGCAAACCCCAGCGTCAACACCCGGATCTGCGCGGCGGCGATGTGGTCGCGCGCTGTTTGTTCGTCCAGTCCGGTTGCGTCGAGAGTATCTTGCCATTGCGGGCCATGATTGCCGCCAAGCACCGTTGGAATGGTCCAGAGCGTGCGCCCCTCGGGCAGGGCGGCGTCGAACCAGTCTTGCCTTTGTATCAGCGTTTCCAATCGGGCTGTCAGCGTTGGATGGTCGATCACAAAGGGATCAAAGTTGATAAAAACAGAGGCAAGCGATGTCGCGGTTTCCTCTATCCCGTCCCATCCTTGTGCGTTCACGGTAGCGCGAAAGGCCAGCGCGGCGCGATTTGCGGGTTCTGACATGGTCTCTGCAAAGGTGACCAGCAGTCCGGTCAGGCCGATGTCGCGGATGATGGGGAAGGGGTCAGACACGGATCGCCTCTCGCGCATAGATGCGGCGCATCAGGACCGGCGTCAGATACATGGGCACCTGATAACAGCCGATAAAGATCAACACTTGATCCGTGGTGGCGGCGGGCAAAGCCACGAGGAACAGGGCGATATTGCGGTTGCCTGCGATGATACTGGTGCCGACGGGGTTGGGATGGTCTGTCGCGTGATGAACCGCAAGGCTGAGGGCCTGCATCCCGAAATTGACGCCGCAGGCCAGCGCCAGCCAGCCGAGCAATTCGGCCGGATCGCTGCGCAGGGTGGGGCCGACAGCGGACATGAGGCCAACGACGATCACCGCCAGAGACAGGGCAGACAGCCCGTCGAGCATCTGGATTGTTTCGGGCTTGGGATCGGGAAAGAGCATCCGGCGCAGGGTAAAGGCGACCGCGACGGCCACGGCGATCACCAATGTCAGCCGCAGCGCGGCGACCGCAACCTCGTCAAGACCCCCAAGGGCGGGAGTCAGCCAGAAAACGGGCAGGATCGTCAGGGGCAGCAGGGCGGTGCCGAGGATCAGCAGGCGCATGGCCGGGGCAGGATCATGGCCGACCATAACCGTAAAGGCGGGCGCGCCAGAGATGGACGCCCCAGAGGTCGCCAGCACCAGCGCCAAAGCGGCAGCGGTGCCATGCCAGCCGGTCAGCCAGAGTGCGGTGGTCATCAGGAGAGGCAACAAAAGTTGCAGGATCAGGACTAGACCAAGGCTTTCGCGCGCGTCCTTGAGGTTGCCGACAGCCGCGCGCAAGCCGATGCGCAGGGCCGAGATGAACACCAACCCGGCGACCATGGCGGGCAGGGCCGGTTTCATAGCGCCCGCCAGCCCGGGTAGGGCAAACCCCGCGATCAGGCCAAGCACCAGTGCAGCGCGCCCATGGCGGGCGATAAAACATAGGGCGTCGGCAACGATCATCGTTCAGACTTTCGCAGAATTCGGACGGGCGGAAAAGCTTAGGCGTTTGGGCCTTGTCGTACGTTGTCGGGCAGCCATGTGGCCAGTTCCGGGAACAGGATCAGCACAAAGACCATCAGCACCATGATCAGGAACATCGGAAAGGCGGCCTTGGCGATAAAGCCCATCTCGTGATTGGTCATCCCCTGCAACACGAACAGGTTGAACCCGATGGGGGGCGTGATCTGGGCCATTTCGACCACGACCACGATAAAGATGCCGAACCAGATCAGGTCGATACCGGCCTCTCGCACCATAGGCTCGACCACGGCCATGGTCAGCACCACCGATGAGATGCCGTCAAGGAACATGCCAAGGATGATGTAGAACACCAGCAGAACCATCAGCAATTGGAAGGTGCTGAGTTGCCACGACGCAATCAGATCGGCCAACCCGCGCGGCAGCCCGGTGAACCCCATGGCAAGCGACAAAAAGGCCGCACCCGCAAGGATCAGCGCGATCATCGCGCTGGTGCGGGTCGCGCCCATCAGGCTTTCGGTGAAGGTGGCCCAGTTCAACGAGCCTTGCAGGGCGGCCAGCACCAATGCACCGATCACGCCAATTGCGGCGGCCTCGGTTGCGGTGGCGAACCCGGCAAACATAGAGCCGATGACGACGATGATCAGGCACATCACCGGAACCAGAAAGCGCGAGTTCTTGACCTTTTCGGCAAGGCTCATCCCGGTGTCCTGAATTGGCTTCCAGTCGCCAGCCAAGGCGGAATAGATCGCAACATAGGCCATGAACATCGCGGCCAGCACCAGACCGGGCAGGATCCCGGCAAAGAACAGCTTTATGATGCTCTCGTTGATGGTCACGCCGTAGACGATCAGGGTCAGCGAGGGCGGGATCATCAGGCCCAGCGTGGCAGCCCCTGCAAGGGTGCCGATGACCATATGCTCGGGGTATTCCCGCGCGCGCAACTCGGGGATCGACATCTTGCCCACCGTTGTCAGCGTCGCGGCGGAAGAGCCAGAGACAGCGGCAAAGACCGTACAGCCAACGATATTGGTGTGTACCAGACCACCGGGCAGCCGTGCCATCCATGGGGCGAGGCCGCGGAACATGTCTTGTGACAGGCGGGTGCGGAACAGGATCTCTCCCATCCAGATGAACAGCGGCAGCGCGGTCAGCGTCCAACTGCTTGAGGCCCGCCAGATGACGGTCGCCATCGTGTCGCCAACGGGGCGGGTGGTGAACAATTCCATCCCGAAAAATGCAACGCCGATCAGGGCAAGGCCAACCCAGACGCCTGTGCCCAGAAGCAGGAACAGGACAAAAAGGAACAGGGCGATGATATAGGCTTCTTCCATGCCGCTACTCCGCGTGCGCGCCGGACTCATCGCGGATGATGCGATGTTTGCCGGTGATGAAAAGGGACAAAAGGTTATCGGTCAGCGCGATCGCAAGAACGACAGAACCAACCATCAGCGGCATCTGCGCAATCCACATGGGCGTGGCATCCTGACCCTGACTGACATCGTTGAATTTGATGGCAAACCTTAACATCCGATAGACGTAGTAGGTCACATACCATGCAACGGCGGTGCCGATGGCAAAGCACCAGACCTCTAGGACCCATTTGGCGCGCGGACCCAAGGCGTTCAGCAGGATCGACACGCGGATATGGCTGCCCCTGTTCAGCGCGCTTGCGAAGGCCAGAAACGATGCGGCGGCCATAGCGTAGCCTGCGTAATCAGGTGCGCCGGGAAAGACCTCGCCGGTCCAGCGCGCAATCATCTGGACGACGATCAAAAAGAGGATCGCGATCAGGCAAAGCGCAGCGGCCACAGCCGAGGCTGAATAGATGAAATCCAATAGTTTTCGAATACTGCCCATTGCGCCCCCCGGCCGTGAAAACGGAAATGCCACCCCGACGGGCTGTCGGGGTGGCATGTTTTTTATGTGTTACTTCATCGCCTTATAGGCATCGACGATTGCCGCGCCATCTGCGCCCGCGCTTTCCAGCCACTCGGTTGTCATCGTCTCACCAATGACCTTCAGTTCTTCGACCAGTTCCGGGCTTGCTGGCCCGACAGTCATACCGCCAGCGGCCAGACCATCCATGGTGAATTGCGTGTAGGCGATAGAGGCGGCCAGTCCATCGGCGGCCGCGGTCTCTGCACAGGCTGTTATGGCGGTCTTGTTTTCGTCAGAGACACCGGCCCATGTGTCGTTGTTCACCATCACGTAGTTGCGTGGCAGCCAGCCGTTGACCTCGTAGAAATGCGACAGGGATTCCCAGACCTTACGGTCATAGCCCGTTGCCCCGGACGAAATCATCGCCTGCGCCACGCCGGTTGCGAAGGCCTGCGAAATCTCGGCGGCTTCGATGGTCACGGGCAACATGCCTGTCAATTCTGCAAAGCGCGAGGTGGCGTTGTTATAGCTGCGGAACTTGATCCCGGCCATTTCCGCGACAGAGTTGATCGCGCGGTCGAAATACAGACCCTGAGGCGGCCATGGCACGGAATAGAGCACAGTCAGGTTCTGCGCGTTCAGGATTTCGCCGATCTTGGCAGAAGCCGCCTTGTTCAGCATCTCTGCGTCCTCAAACGAGGTCGCAAGGAAAGGCACGTTGTCAAAGCCGAACACGGCGTTTTCGTTTTGGTGGCCGGACAGCAGGCGCTCTCCGATCGGGACCTGACCGGTCTGGATCGCGCGCTTGATATCGGCACCTGCGAACAGCGAACCAGAGGCGTGCACGGTGATATCAATCGCGCCATCGGTGCCAGCCCGCACGCAGTCAGCAAATTTCACGCCGTTTTCGGTGTGAAAGTTCGTGGCGGAATAGGCCATCGGCATATCCCATTTTTCGCCATGCCCGGCGGCCTGAACGGAAAGGGTCGCCGCTGCGGTCATCGCTGTGGCGGTCAGTAGTTTGGTAAATGTTTTCATTTAGATAGCTCCCTGTTGTCGTTTCTTTTATGGTTGGTTTGTCTCACCGGGCATAGCGTGCCGGAGAATAGGCGCTCAGATCGACGTTTGGTTGTTTTCCTGCGATCAACTGCGCCAGAAAACGCCCGGTTTTTGGGCCGCCTGTCAACCCGATGTGATGATGGCCAAAGCCGGTAAAGACGCCTTTGCTGCCCGGAATCTCGCCGATCACGGGAATCGAATCGGACGTCGCAGGGCGGTGGCCCATCCACTGCGTCGTCTCGCTATACGTCAGATCGGGAAAGGCGGCCTTGACGTTGCGCATCAGCAGATCAAACGGCGCTTTTGAGGGCGGCGCGTTCAGCCCGCCAAACTCGACGACCCCGGCGGCACGCAACCGGCCCTCCATTGGGGTGACGACGAATTTGCCGCTGGCGATCATCACCGGTGATTTTGGCATGATCGAGGGATTCCAGAACTCGATATGATAGCCGCGCTCTGATTCCAGAGGAACGCTAAGCCCGAGTGTCTTGCACAAAGGTCCCGACCAGACGCCGGTGGCGATCACGGCGGCATCACAGGCGATGGTCTCGCCCCCGGCACGCAGTCCCGTCACCCGACCGTTTTCCTGAATGATATCCTGCACATCGGCCTTGATCATCTGCGCGCCTTGGGCAACTGCATGGGCGGCAAGGTCTTTGACATATTGTCCGGGATCAGAAATGCGTCCGTGGTTTTGCAGCTTGATGGCAAACTGGAAATTATCCGCGAAGATCGGATCATAGGCCTTGAAGTCCGACGCGTTCAGCTCTTGCCACGTGACCCCCAGATCCCGGCGCAGGCCCCAGCCAAAGGCGTCGCCCTCGAACGCCTTGCGATCATTGTAGACGAACAGATAGTCCGAGGGCACGACCCATTTCGCGGCCCCCGTGCCAGCAGAAAGGGCAAGGTGGTCGGCCAGTGTATCCCCCACAATTTCCTTGATCGCAGGCGCGATACGGCGCGTGTCCTCGGCATTGGCATGGCCCAGATATTTGATCAGCCAAGGCATCAATCTGGGCAGATAGCCCCATTTCAGGAACAAAGGCTGGTTTGGATCCAGCGCCATGCGCGGTGCCTTTTTGATCAGACCCGGACCAGTGACAGGGATAAAGCCAGTGGCGGCCAAGACACCACCGTTGCCGTAACTTGTGCCCTCTGCCGGACCAAGCCGGTCGATCAGGATCACCTTGTGGCCATCGCGTTGCAGCCAGATCGCGGTCGAAACACCGACGATCCCTGCTCCGATGATCGCGACTGTTTTCGTCATGGACATGTCGTTGGCAAAGTGGGCAACGTGATATTCAACACGGCTATGGTCCCCTTGAAATTTACCGCATCTGATGCGATTCCCTTGAATACGTCAACAAATTATTGACAAATTGTCGACGAGGTGTGAGCATTCCTGCATGTCAAACCTTGGCCCCGTTGTTTCTTCTGCGCATCTGGCTGCTGGCCGGTTTCCGGAGCTGTCAGAGTTTGAGTTTGGCCTGAATATCGCGGGCAATGCCTTTCATCGATGGTGCGTGCGTGCCATGGCCGCTGCCGGGCATGGTGATCTGTCGGCGCTGGATGTGCTGGTGCTGCATTCGGTGCGCCATCGCGGACGGGCCAAGACGCTGGCGGATATCTGTCTGGTGCTCAACGTCGAAGACACCCATACGGTAAATTATGCGATCAGCAAGCTGACCAAGGCGGGTCTGGTGAAATCTGGCAAGCGCGGCAAGGAAAAGACCGTCGAGGCAACGCAAGCGGGGCAGGACGCCTGCGAAAGATACCGGGCGATCCGGGATGCGCTGCTGCTGGAGGCAATTGGCGAATTGGGCATCGCGCCGGATCAGGTGAGCAAGCTGTCAGCCTTGCTGCGCCTGATGTCCGGGCAATATGATCAGGCGGCGCGGGCGGCAACGGTGCTGTAGGCCGAGCTTTAACCCGGATTATTCACCACGGTCGGTTGGCGGCTGCGGTATGAGAGTGATC
>ERZ887830.1476-NODE-1476-length-13113-cov-5.307551_pt1 | contig 13113 bp, 9 predicted proteins | sample MGYA00521101_ERZ887830 | MGnify/ENA primary metagenome ERZ887830 (study PRJEB32303, sample SAMEA104408592) | aquatic metagenome | biome: Marine water; feature: Pelagic; material: water | place: Baltic Sea | collected 2014-06-05T16:38:00 | depth 1,762 m ...
GCAGACCGATCGGGCCCTGCGCCTGTCGGGCTTCGAACATGTCCAGCGTGTGGTCGAGGACGCCTGTCGCTGATGCTTTTATGTGCAGATACCGGAACGAGAGCATCCGACGGGCGGTCGCGATATCGGCGCCTTCTTCGGCCAGAAGGTAGAACGCCGACGCGATACCTGCCCGGTCCGCCCCGGACTTGCAGTGCATCACAAACGGCTTTTCGATCGTCTTGAAATGGTCGAGCAGCGTCAGCAACGCGGCCCTAGGCGCAGCCTTGCGCGCCCACATCGAGGTCGAGACGAGGGTCAGGCCAAGCTCTTTGCACGACGCCTTCTCGTAGCGATAATGGGGAGCCTTGGGTTCGCCCCGCAAGTTCAGAATCGTCTTTATTCCCATAGCTTTGTACTTGGCAAAGCGTGCGTGATTGGGATGGTTCGATCGATAGACCCCGGGGGCAATCTCGTGAAAATTGTGCCACAAGTACCGCAGGACCGCGTGATCGACGAAAAGGTAGTGAAACCGGTCCCGCCGGGCGATCCGGGCCGCTTCGGCGGCATCTGGTGTGGGGGTCGTGCTTTGGGGCATATCGGCAAGCGGTCCTGATCGTTCGAGGCGGGTCTACGCGTAAATGGCCTCCCGGAGCAAGCGCGGCAAGGGCGATGGGCTGCGCGGCAGTGATTGACGTCGCCGGGCATCCGGCTACGGTCCGGATCGCATTCTCAGTTTTCAAAGGCCCAAAATATGCTCGCTCATGGTCGCCCCTATCTTGCCATTCCCGGTCCCTCCGTCATGCCAGACCGCGTGTTGAACGCGATGCACAGGGCCGCCCCGAACATCTATACCGGTGAATTGCATGCCATGACCGATGGTCTGATCCCGGACCTCAAGGCTATGGCACGGACCAAGGGCGAGGTCGCGATCTACATCGGCAACGGACATGCGGCCTGGGAGGCCGGCCTGGCCAATGTGCTGTCGCGCGGCGACACGATCCTGGTGCTGGCCACAGGACGCTTTTGCCTCGGCTGGGGCGAGATGGCACGCGGGCTGGGTGTCAAGGTCGAGGTGATCGACTTTGGGCAGCAATCCGACATTGGGATGGGGCAGGTCGAAACAGCGCTCAGGGCTGATGTTGACGGCCGGATCAAGGCGGTCCTGGCCGTCCACGTCGATACCTCGACCAGCGTGCGAAATGATGTGTCGGGTCTTCGGGCGGTTCTGGACCGGACCGGGCACCCCGCGCTGCTGATGATCGATTGCATCGCCTCGTTCGGCTGTGACCGTTTCGAGATGGACGCCTGGGGGGCGGACGTGATGGTGACAGCCTGCCAGAAGGGGTTGATGACGCCGCCCGGTCTTGGCTTTGTGTTCTTTAACGCCAAGGCGGACAAGGCGCGCGACACGGCTGATCTGGCAAGCAGCTATTGGGATTGGCGGCCACGGGTCAATCCGGGCCAGTACTTTCAGTATTTTGACGGCACGGCCCCGACCCATCACCTTTACGGTCTGCGTGCCGCACTCGACATGATCGCAGAAGAAGGTCTGGAAATGGTATGGGAGCGGCATGAGCGGCTTGCCCGGACCATCTGGGCCGCTTTTGACGTTTGGTCGCAGGAAGGTCCGATGGCCTTGAACATCGCCGATCCGGCCAAACGCAGCCACGCTGTCACCTCGGCCGCGATCGGGGCGCCGGATGGCGACCGCCTGCGGGACTGGTGTGAGCGGGTGGCGGGCGTCACGTTGGGCATCGGCCTGGGACGAGAGCCGTCGAGCGGATATTTCCGCATCGGTCACATGGGCCATGTGAACGCGCATATGGTGCTGGGCGTTTTGGCCAGCATTGATGCCGGTCTGAAATCATTGGGTGTGGAACATGGCCGCGGCGCCCTTGATGCCGCCGCTGCCGAAGTGGGTAAGGTGGGTTGAAACCCACCTTACTGTTTTAGGACAGGCATGGACGTAAGGTGGGTCATGACCCACCTTACTGGCGCTTCGCCGCTAAGGGCGATCCTTCACCTTCGCTCCAAGCCGGATCAGGCGGTCAATGAGAATTGCGGAAAGAACCACCCAGACAAAGCCGGCCACTGCAGCGATTGTCCAGAAGGTCATGAACAGAAGGATCCCCAGGGCTACCAGGAAGGCCCCTGTGTAGTCCTCAACTCGATCTGGATGACGGCGGTCCTGCATGAAAGCCTCGTGATAGATTTTTCCGGCTTAGCCTAGCGCCCCCCCGTCGATCCAGACCAGAGCATTTTTGCCTGATCGAGCGCCAAGGGAAGCGCCTGTTCAAAGAGATCCAGGTCGGATGGCCGTCCGGCACTGATCCTGACGCATCGGTCCTGAGGGCTGACGAAGGGCATCCGGACGAAAACCCCCTGCTGGACAAGCCCCGCCAGAACCTTGCGGGCAAAATCACCGTCCTGCCCGCAATCGATGGTCACGAAATTTGTCGCCGAGGGGGCTGTCGTCAGCCCATTTTGCGCGGCAATTTGCACAATCCGGTCGCGAGCGCTGGCGACCTCATTTCTGATATGGGCCAGCCAGGCCTGATCGTTCAATGCGGCGAGAGCGCCTGCCTGCCCGATCTTGCTCATCCCGAAGTGATTTCGGACCCGATCGAAGGCAGAGATGATCGCGCTGTTTCCGATAGCATAGCCTACCCTGGCCCCGGCCAGGCCATGGGCCTTGGAGAATGTCCGGAACCTCAGAACTCTGGGATCTTCGGGGTCGATCAATGGGGAAGTGCCCTCTGGAGCAAAGTCGATATAGGCCTCATCGAGAAGCAAGAGCGATCCGTAAGGCACCGCATCCACCATGCGGCCGATGGTTTCGGCATCGTGCCATGTGCCCATGGGGTTGTCGGGGTTCGCGATGTAAATGAGCTTCGCTCCGGTTTGTCTTGTCTTTGCGATCAGCCTTTCAGGGTCTTCGTAGTCGCCGGTATAGGGCACGGTCACGATCGCACCGCCAAAGCCGGTGACATGGTAGTTGAAGGTGGGATAGGCCCCCGCCGAGGTGACGACCTGGTCCCCTGCGCCAATCATCAACCGGACGATATAGCCCAGCAACCCGTCGATCCCTTCGCCCAGGATGATGTTTTCGGGACTGCAGCCGTGATGCAGTGCCAGAGCCTGTCGCAGGTCGTGGTTTTCAGGGTCACCATACATCCACGCCTCGCTGGCCGCCGCCTGCATGGCCGCGATGGCCCGCGGGGACGGCCCGAAGGCGTTTTCATTCGCGCCGAGCCTCGCGCCGAAGGCACGCCCCATCCGTCGTTCCTGTGTCTCAGGTCCGACAAAGGGCACACTGGCCGGCAAGGCCGCGGCGAGAGGGGTGAGCCTGGGGTCATTGGTCATGGCGGTACTTTTGCGCAGAGTTCTGCATCCCGCAAGTTGCGCCTGTGGCCGGGTCGACCCTCCGGGGGGAATATTTTGGGCAAGAAAAAGCCCGGTTCGACCGCTCCCCATTGGCGGGGCGCGGTCCTGAGGGGTCAGCCGATCTCGGCCAGGCGGGCGAGAGCGGCCTCGATCTGGCCTTTTTCCTCTTCGCGCAGGGCGAGGTTGGCGCGGGCTTCGGCCACGATCTCTGCGGGGGCGGAGGCGGCGAACTTGGGGTTGTTCAACCGTCCGGCCAGTCCGCCGATTTCCTTGCCCAGCTTTTCCAAGGTCTTGCCCAGCCGCAGTTTTTCGGCGTTGACGTCGATGATGTCGGCCAGTGGCATGCAGAAGGTCGCGCCTTGCGTGGCGATGGTGATCGCGCCCTTGGGGGCTGTGTCTGCCGTGCTAAACGCCTCGATCCGGGCCAGCCGCTTGATCATCACCTCGTTATGGGCGAGCGCCTTGTCGGCCGCCGCGTCGCTGTCCAGCCGGAGGACCGGCACCTTCAGCCCGGCTGGGACGTTCACCTGCGCGCGCGCCGACCGGATGCCGTCGATCAGGGCGATGGTCCAGTTCATTTCGGCGTCCGCCGCCGGGTCGACCAGGTCGGCTGCCGTATAGCCGGGCCAGTCACCGTGTACGAGCATCTTGGATCTGCCGTGCGACAGCCCCCAAAGCTCTTCCGTGATGAAGGGCATGATGGGATGCAAGAGGATCAGGCACTGGTCGAGCACCCAGCCCATGACCCCCTGGGTCTCTGCCTTTTCCGCCTCAGTCCCGTCCAGAAGCAGCGGTTTGGAAAGCTCGACATACCAGTCGCAGACCTTGCCCCAGACGAAGGCGTAGAGGGCATTGGCCGCATCGTTGAACCGGTAGGCCTCGAGGGCTGCGTCAACCTCTTCGCGGACCTTGGCGGTTTCGCCTATAATCCAGCGGTTTACCGTCTGGGTCGCCGTCACGTCGCTTGCCGTCTGGATGTCCAGCCGCGGCGCTTCGAACACACCGTTCATCTCGGCGAACCGGCAGGCGTTCCACAGCTTGGTGCCAAAGTTGCGGTAGCCCTTGATCCGGTCTTCGGACAGCTTGAGCACCCCCCCGATGGAGGCCATCTGGGTGTTGGTGAACCGCAGTGCGTCAGCCCCGTATTCGTCGATGATCTCGAGCGGGTCGATGACGTTGCCGCGGGTCTTGGACATCTTCTCGCCCTTCTCGTCGCGGACGAGTTGGTGGAGGTAGACGGTGTGGAAGGGGTCCTGACCCACGACAGCTTGCTGCATCATCATCATCCGGGCCACCCAGAAGAACAGGATGTCCTGCCCGGTGATCAGAACATCTGTCGGGAAGTAGCTCTTGAGCGCATCGGTCTTTTCCGGCCAGCCCAGCGTTCCGATTGGCCAGAGGCCGGAGGAAAACCAGGTGTCGAGCACGTCGGGGTCGCGCCAGACGGGGTAGACCAGATGGGTCGGATCCTGCGTCGTCGCATATTGGGCGAGGCTTTCGGCCAGCGCATGGATGGCGGCCTGCTTGTCAGCTACCTCGGTCACCGTCATCGCGTTGAGCGGGGCAGGGAGAGAGGCGATATCGGCGTGGAACTTGTCCGACAGTCCGGCCACATCGGCGGCGGAATGGTACTTTTCACCTGAATGGATGATCCCACCCTCAAGGAGGAGCTGGCCGATATCGACCTCGTCAAGTTCACCGGTCGGGCCTTCGGCCGTTGCGGCCCAAAGGTCGAGGCCGTACCAGACCGGGATTTGATGCCCCCACCACAGCTGGCGCGAGATGCACCAGGGCTCGATATTTTCGAGCCAGTGGAAGTAGGTCTTTTCGCCGCTTTCGGGCATGATCTTTGTCCGCCCCTCGCGCACGGCGTCAAGGGCGGGTCCGACGATCTTGTCGGTGTCGACGAACCACTGGTCGGTCAACATCGGCTCGATCACTACCTTTGATCGGTCGCCGAAGGGCTGCATGATCGGCTTGTCCTCGACCACGACTACCCGTTCGAGGTGTTCGGAGTTGGTTTCGGGGTCGATCGACTTGACCAAAGTGGTGACCGCGAGGCCTTCGGCGGTGATCGCCTCGACAACCTTTTTGCGGGCCTCGAAACGGTCGAGGCCGCGGTATTCGTCAGGCACGAGGTTGATGGCGTCAATTTCGGCCTCGGACATCGTGGCCCCATCGACGATGGACTGGGCGAGGGCGGCGGCTTCGGCATAGGGCAGGCCGTCGGCGCGCAGGGCGGCCCGGGTGTCCATGAGGCGGTAGCAGGGGATGCCGTTGCGCTTGGCCACGCCATAGTCGTTGAAGTCATGCGCGCCGGTGATCTTGACCGCCCCGGATCCGAAGGTCGGATCGGGATACTCATCCGTGATGATTGGAATCAGGCGGCGGTGTTCCTTGGGGCCAACCGGTATTTCGCACAGCTTGCCGACAATGGCGGCATAGCGTTCGTCAGAGGGGTGAACGGCGACGGCGCCGTCGCCCAGCATCGTCTCGGGACGGGTCGTCGCGATAGAGATGTAGTCGCGTTCCTCTGACAGAACGACATTGCCGTCTTCATCTTTTTCGACGTAGGTGTAGGTCGCCCCACCGGCAAGCGGATATTTGAAGTGCCACATGTGACCGGCGACTTCTATATTCTCAACTTCGAGGTCGGAAATGGCGGTCTCGAAATGGGGGTCCCAATTGACCAGTCGCTTGCCCCGGTAGATCAGGCCCTTGTCGTACATATCGACAAAGACGCGGATGACCGCATCGTGGAAATTTCCGTCCTCGCCCTCAGGCGCGCCGGGGGCGCCGGACATGGTGAAGGCGTTGCGCGACCAGTCGCAGGAGGCTCCCAGACGCTTGAGCTGGTTGATGATGGTATCGCCGGACTGGGCCTTCCACTCCCAGACCTTGGACAGAAATTCGGCCCGGCTGAGGTCTGTGCGGCGGAGGTTGCTTTCGGCCATCAGCTTGCGCTCAACGACAAGCTGTGTGGCGATGCCTGCATGGTCCTGTCCGGGCTGCCAGAGCGTGTCAAAGCCGCGCATCCGATGCCAGCGGATCAGGATGTCCTGCAGGGTATTGTTGAAGGCGTGGCCAACGTGCAGCGAGCCCGTCACATTGGGGGGCGGGATCATGATCGTGAAGGTTTCGGACCTCGAGGCATTGGCGCCTGCGGCAAAACTGCCCGCGGCCTCCCATGCGGCGTAAAGGCGGTCTTCGGCTTCGGTTGGATCGAAAGTCTTTTCCATTGGCATGGCGCGGGTCCCCGACTGTGACAGGGTTGCATCTAACGCGGGCAGGGGCCGAGGGGAAGGGCGGGCCGCGCCCTAAGTCCCGACAAATGCGTTGTCAGCCGCGTGATGCCGGTTCGGCAGCCCCGGGACAACGCCCGGTTTTGGATGCCCTCAGACCCGTCGATCCAGACGTGTCGACAGGTGAATCAAGGATTCCATTGCTTGCACCCCGTCGATCTCGCCGATCTTGTCCAGCGTGGTGTCAAGATCGAGGGTGGTCGGCGTCCGCAAGAGGCAGCACAGGTCGAACCGTCCCGAGGTGGTATGCACGGTTTCGACTGCCGTCAGTCGGCGCAATTGGGCCAGTACGAGGTTCAGCGCGGAAGGCGTGATGTGGATCAGCACAGTCGCCCGGATCTGACTGCGCGAAATGTCGGGTGACAGGCGCAGGGTGTAGCCGTCTATAACGCCAGTCCGTTCCAGCCGGTCAAGCCGGGCCTGAACTGTTGTCCGGGCCAATCCCATTTTCGCCGCCAGCTGCGCGACAGGCAGCCGGGCGTTGCGGCTGAGATGCGCGATCAGGCCGCGATCGGTTTCATCGAGATCTGTCATTCCGTCATGCCTTTCGTCACTTTGCCGAAACTTGTCTGCGATTTGTGCAATTTGCCTGATCTGTCTGACGAGAGTCGATGCCAATCTTCTCTCAAACCAAGAGTGGGGCAAAGCAGAGATGTTGCACGAAACGGTAATGGCGCAGTCGCCGCAAAGCTTTCTTGACGGAACCTCGCTTGACGGGCCGTTTCACTTTTTCTGCCCCTTGGCCCTGAATCACCGAATTGCGTCGTTTGTGGGTGGGTTCCCGGGGTTGGTGAACTTTGCCGTCAAGGCCAATCCATCCGAAGAGGTAATCGCCCAGATGGCGCGGCAGGGTATCACAGCTTTTGATGTCGCTTCGGTAGACGAGATCGAGACTGTGTCCCGATTGTGCCCGGATGCCGATCTGCATTACCACAACCCGGTGCGCAGCAGGGCAGAGATTGCTGCAGGGGTCGCGGCGGGAGTCGCGTCATGGTCCGTCGATGACCCGACCGAGTTGGACAAGCTTTTGTCGTGCGGTGCGGAAGGGCAGATCGCGGTGCGCTTTGCCTTGCCCGTCGCGGGTGCCGCCTACCATTTTGGTGAGAAATTCGGCGCTACGCCTGCGCTGGCGACGGATCTGCTGGCCCGGGTTGCCGAAGCCGGGCGAAAGCCGGCCCTGACTTTTCATGTCGGGACCCAATGTTCGATTGCCGATGCATGGACGACCTACATCACGACCGCCGCCGGGATTGCCAAAGCCGCCGGGGTCCAGCTTGCCAGCCTGAATGTCGGTGGTGGGTTTGCTGCCGGACGGGATGGGACACCACCCGATCATTCCTCTGTGTTCGAGGCGATCATTCGGGCCTGCTCGGCCTTTGACGTGCCCCCTTTGCTGGTCTGCGAACCCGGGCGGGGCCTTGTGGCAGACGCCTTTGCCTATGCGGTGCGGGTCAAGGCCAGGCGCGCGGATGCTGTCTATCTGAACGACGGTATCTATGGAGGATTGGCCGAGTTTCCCTCTATCGGTGCGTCGGCATCGCGCACGATTCGTCCTCATGGGGCCTTTGCGGAACAAACCCGGCCCGTAACTGTCTGGGGCCCCACCTGCGACAGCCTTGACCGCCTGCCAAGGCAGCTTGACCTGCCGATTGATGTGGCCGAGGGCGATTGGATCCTGTTTTCGTCGATGGGTGCCTATGTCACGGGGCTAAGCACCCGCTTCAATGGTTATGGCGATTGGGAAACCATTTGGGTCACGGCATTGGAATAAGGGCCGATCGCTCTGGACAGTGCGGCCTGCCCCACTAGGGTCTGACCAATATCTTTACGGAGGCAGACAGATGGAAAAGTTCGGGCGCAGCCAATCGGTCAAGCGGGTCGAGGATGTTCGGTTTCTCACAGGCCAGGGCCGCTATGTGGACGACATCGCGCCGGAAGGCGCCCTGTTCGGCTATGTCCTGCGCTCGACCATGGCGCATGGCACCATCACCAGCCTTGATGTCAGCGCCGCGAAAGAGGCCCCGGGCGTCCGTCTTGTACTGACCGCCGACGATCTTGTTGCGGCGGGCGTCGTCATGGGACTGCGTGGCACGCTGGTCAAGAACATCGACGGTACCAAGGGCGCCGCACCCGAACGTCCGGTCCTTGCCCGCGACAAGGTCCGCCATGTGGGCGAAGCACTGGCCTTTATCGTGGCCGACAGCATGATCGCGGCCAAGGACGCGTCAGAGCTGATCGAGGTCGAGATTGAGACCGAAGCCGCCCACGTGGCCGTGGCCACAGGTGGTCCGCAGATCCATGACGAGGCGCCAAACAACCTGGCCTTTGACTTTGGTCTGGGTGACAAGGCTGCGACCGAAGCTGCCATCGCCGCCGCCGCCCATGTCGTGACGGTCGAGATCCCCGACAACCGGGTCATCGTCAATTCGATGGAACCCCGCGGCTGCTACGCAGAGATGGAGGGCGACCGCCTGCATGTCTGTGTGAACGGCCAGGGCGTTTGGGGCCCCAAGACCGATCTGGTCCGGCATTTCGGACTGGACCCGGCCGATGTCCGGGTGACAAGTCCTGACGTCGGTGGCGGTTTCGGCATGAAGGGGATGGTCTATCCCGAGATGATCCTGACTGCTCAGGCGGCAAGGGTTCTGGGCCAGCCGGTCCGCTGGATGTCCGAGCGGACCGAGGCCATGCTAAGCGACAACGCCGGGCGCGACCTCTCGACCACGGCGACGCTGGCGTTTGATGCCGGCCATCGCATCGTGGCCTACAAGCTCGATACCATTGCCAACATGGGGGCCTATAACTCGCAATATGCCCAGCCGATCCAAACCGAGCTTTTTGCCAAGGTCATGCCGGGAACCTATGACATCCAGACTGCCTGGATGCAGACCAAGGGTATCTATACCAACACCACGCCCGTCGATGCCTATCGGGGGGCAGGACGGCCCGAGGCGATCTTTGTCCTTGAACGGGCGATGGATCATGCGGCCCGCAGTCTTGGCATCGATCCCTGGGACCTGCGCCGAATCAACTTTATCCGCCCCGATCAGTTTCCCTATACCTCCGTCACCGGCGTCACCTACGACGTCGGCGAATTCGCCCGGGTTCTGGGCGTGGCAGAGGGCAAGGCGGACAAGGCCGGCTTCGCTGCCCGCAAGGCGGCCTCTGCGGCGGCGGGCAAGCTGCGCGGGCAGGGCCTGTGCTACTACATCGAAAGCATTCTGGGCGATCAGAATGAAACGACCACCGTCGTCTTCGACGACGACGGAACGGTGCAGATCCACGTGGGGACACAATCAAACGGGCAGGGACACGAGACGGTGTTCGCCCAGTTCCTGGCCGATCAAACGGGCATCCCGGCCGACCGGATCAGGGTTGTTCAAGGCGACAGCGACATCATCCCGACAGGGGGAGGCACCGGCGGGTCCCGGTCGGTGACGGTGCAGAACACCGCTACACTGGCCACGGTCGAGACGATGATCGAGGCCTTTTCTGCCTTCCTGGCCGAGGATCAGGGGGCGGATGCTGATAGCGTCACCTTTGATGACGAGCGGTTCCGGATCCCCGGTTCAAACCTGACGCCGACGATGCTTGATGTGGCTGACATGGCGCGTGCCGCCGGCAAGACCGAGTTTTTGCGCCATTCCCGGCGTATAAAGCTGGAAAACCGGTCCTTCCCCAACGGGGCTCACGTGGCCGAGGTCGAGATTGACCCCGAGACCGGCGTGGTGACGGTGGATCGCTATACGGTCGTTGATGACTTTGGCAACTTGATCAACCCGATGCTGGCCGAAGGGCAGGTGCATGGCGGGGTGGCGCAGGGTCTGGGCCAGGCGCTGACGGAACATGTGGTGTTTGACGACGAGGGTCAGCTGCTCACGGCCACGTTCATGGACTATGCAATGCCTCGGGCGGACGATATTCCGATGATCGCCTTCAATTCGGAACCCGTCCCTTCGATCTACAACCCCATGGGGATGAAAGGCTGTGGCGAGGCGGGTACGGTCGGCGCCCTGGCGGCTGTGACAAATGCCATGCAGGATGCTGTCTGGGATATTGGCCTGCGAAACATGACGATGCCGTTCACGCCAATGCGGGTCTGGACGATGCTGCAAGAGGGAAAGCGTGCTGCTGCGTGACTGGTTCCTTGGCCTTCGAAACCGCCGCCCGCGTATCAAGGAAACGCGGGCCCGGCGCAGAGGGCCTGCGACCCACTTCATTATTCTTGATGGCACCATGTCGAGCCTGCGACCCGGCTATGAGACCAACGCAGGCAAGACCTTCAAACTGCTACGCGAAAGCGGCTACGTCGCGAACCGGACCATATACTACGAGGCCGGTATCCAGTGGCGCGACTGGAAGGGGACGCCGGATGTCCTGATGGGGCGCGGCATCAACCGGCAGATCGAACGGGCCTACGGCGTCCTTGCCTCGCGCTGGCATCCGGGTGACCGGATCGTGCTTATCGGCTATTCCCGGGGGGCCTATGCGGTGCGGTCGCTGGCCGGTGTTGTGGGCCTGGTCGGCCTTGTCCGGTCGAATGATGCAACGGTCCGGAACATTCGTCAGGCCTACCGGCACTATCGTTCGGGCGGGCAAACCGACGCGGCGCTGACGTTTCGACAGCTTTATTGCCATGCCGATGTCGAGATCGAGGTCGTGGCCGTCTGGGACACGGTCAAGGCGCTAGGCCTGCGCTTGCCCATCATTTGGCGCTGGGCGGAAGCCCAGCACAACTTTCACAACCATGCGCTGGGCAACCACGTCCGGCACGGGTTCCACGCCCTGGCCCTTGATGAGTGGCGCGAGGCCTATGCCCCTGTCATGTGGATGACCGATGACAGCTGGACAGGACAGATGGAGCAGGTCTGGTTCACCGGCTCTCACGGCGATGTGGGGGGGCAGATCAACGATTTTCAGGCGGCGCGGCCCCTGGCCAATATCCCGCTGGTCTGGATGCTGGGGCGATTGGAGGCTTGTGGAGTGCCCTTGCCCGTCCGGTGGCGCGACAGGTTTCCCTGCGATGTCACCGCCCCCTCGATCGGGTCGTGGCGGGGCTGGGGCAAGGTATTCCTGTCTCGCCGCCGCCGTATTGTCGGGCGCGACCGGTCCGAACGGTTGCACCAGACCGTCCTAAGGTCGGTTGTTGGGCTTGACCGGGTAAGTCCGGTACCAGTGGCCGGTGTCGGAGCCTCCGGCGGGGATATTTAGAGCGAGATGAGGAGGAGGGGCCCGCCCCAGCCTTGCGTCATCCCAGCCAGACGTCATTCTAGTCTGGCGTCATGATGATGCAGGTGGTGGTCCCGGTGGCGTAGAGCCTGCCATCCTCGATCCCGCGGATCTCTCCATGTGCGACCGCGGTCGAGCGTCCGGCATGGTCGAGGTAGCCTGTCGCCCGCACCGCCATGCCCGGCGGAATGGCGCACGTAAGGTTCACCTTGTATTCGAGCGTTGTGTAGAGCGACCCCTTGTGCACCGCCGTCATGACGGCGCAGCCCATGCAACTGTCCAGGATCGTGCCGTACCAGCCGCCGTGCACAGCACCGGCCGGGTTGAGATGTTGGGCCAGCGGCGTCCCTTCAAAGCTGACCTCGCCGGGAGTGACCTGTGTCAGTCGGTAGTTCAACCCGTCCGAGATCGCCGGTTTCCGGGTCGTTCCGGCCAGCATGCCGTACATGTAGTCGAGCCCGGACATCGACAGGATGATGTCCCGGGGGGACGCGGTGCTTGTATCGTTGGACATGGGGCCTCAAACGGACGGGGTTGCGGGGCAACCCTGCCGGTTCAGGCGACCTCCTGCAAGCTTGCCTTGGGCAGAAGTCCAAGCGCGTGACAGACATCGCGTGTCAGTTCTGGCCGGTTGAGGGTGTAGAAGTGCAGGTGGTCCACGCCGCCTTGCAGAAGGTCATCGCAAAGTTCAGTGGCCAGCGCCGTGGCCAGCAGGTCGGTTGTGCCGTCGCGGGTCGCATTCTCGAAGGCGTCGTCAACCATTGGCGGGATATGGGTGCCGCACATGGCGGCGAACTTGCGTGCCCCACCCCAGTTTTCGATCGGCAGGATGCCTGGCAGGATGGGCGCGGTGATCCCGGAGGCGACGCAGGCGTCGCGGAAGCGGAAGAAGGTTTCCGCCTCAAAGAAGAACTGGGTGATGGCGGAATGGGCACCCGCGTCGATCTTGCGCTTGAGGTGGTCGATATCTGCCTGGGTGTCGGCGGCATCGGGGTGCTTTTCGGGGTAGGCCCCGACCCGGATGCGGAACTTGCCCGTTTGTGCCAGCGCCTCGATCAGCTCGACCGAACCTGAGAAGCCGTTTTCAACGGGTGTGAACCGGCCTGCGCCCTTCGGCGGGTCGCCCCGCAGGGCGACGATTTCGGTGACGCCAGCGGCCGCGTAGCCTTCGGCGATCTGCATGGTTTCCTCGCGCGTGGCATTCACGCAGGTCAGA
>ERZ887830.1477-NODE-1477-length-13112-cov-34.630466_pt1 | contig 13112 bp, 17 predicted proteins | sample MGYA00521101_ERZ887830 | MGnify/ENA primary metagenome ERZ887830 (study PRJEB32303, sample SAMEA104408592) | aquatic metagenome | biome: Marine water; feature: Pelagic; material: water | place: Baltic Sea | collected 2014-06-05T16:38:00 | depth 1,762 m ...
TAAAATTATTTTTTTTATATTATATAATTATATACTATAAAATGACAGAAGATATTTTGAATAAAGATTACGATTTTGCAACTTATATTGTAGAGTTCAAATGCTTACATACCAAAAAAGATGTAGCAATTGACAAATTATTACATTACTTTAAAAACATGCCTCGTTTATCAAATAGTTTCTTATATATATTTTCGTGTAAAGAAAAGGGAAATTTGTTTGCTTGTTTTGAGAATATTGATGGTATAAATGATTATAGACAATTTGAGAAGATGATTATTAATGTCTTAAATAGTAAGGTTCGATTACAAGTAGATGATTATGAACTAAATGTATCAGATCCGTATTATTTTGACAATTTTCATCAGTGGCTATATCATTGTATTTATAATAATGATAATGGTTATTTTACTCCATTTGTTGACAGATTTCAAGAAGAAGATGAAATAGACATTGAAGAGATTATATGCAATAAAGGATATATTGAAAAGTTTGAATATAGTGATGATTTTTTTGATATAGAAGATGTTTTTGTTGAGAAATACAGACTTTTAAAAATAGAAAAAAAGACAAAAGAACACAAAATACAAATATGTAAGGAATTGTTTTTATGGAAAATAAATAAACAATTTAGATTTACAAATAACAATGATTATTTATCAAAAAAGGTTGTTTGTGATTTATTGGATTTAGATTATAAAAGTAAGAAAGATATAAGAGATTTAAATAATATACTTACTGATTATGGGGTTAGTTATGATAGGAAGAAAATGATTAATAAAGAATGTGGAGTATTTATTTCTATTTCTTTAAAATAATATATTAGACATTAGACATTTGATTTCATACTTCATACTCTATCCTTCATTCATATTTCAAACTTTTACTTTTTTATTTTATAATATCTTGATTATAGAATAAATATTCGAATATTTTACAAACTTTACAGAAAATACATTTATAATACATTTTGTAATTATTCTATTATATTAGACATTAGACATTTGATTTCATACTTCATACTCTATCCTTCATTCATATTTTAACTTTTACTTTTTTATTTTTATGATTTATTGAAACAAGGATAAATAAATCATAATTCTATCAATAATCTTCATTGTCATTTTCATTGTCATTTTCTAATGTATATGTGTGAACCTCATTCGGATTGCAATGATTACTCCCCCAAGGATCATATAGATTATCCGAACTTGGGATTTCTTCATACTTTTTGTCTTTTATTTCAAAATAAGATTCATCAAATATTTCTATAAATCCATCTTCAGTCTTTATAATTTTATATGGCGTAGGCTCTCGTTTGGTTGTGAGGCAACAATACGGGCAATAACATGCTAACTTTGCGTTATATAAATAATTCTCATTATATTCAATCGCTAATCTTGTCCCAGTACATCTTGTATAGTTCATTGTATTTTGTTATATATATATAATATAAGAAAATATTTAATTCAATTTCACGCCTTATCGATTAAATCATTATCGTGACCCGCCCCAATCTTATATGGCTTCCCTTCTCTTTTCAGTAAGACATTTAAAATAAACTTATTGCTTCTGGCTCTCCCCCATTGCTCATCACTTGAAACACCTACTCTGACAGATGCTTTATTGGAAAAAAATGCACCTCGTCCACGAGAATAAGCATCCTCAATTAATGATTTTTTAATTTTAAAATACTTTGATAAGGTGCTAAACTTATTGTCTTTTAATTTATCACCAAATCTTTTCTCTAATTCAATTGTGTATTTACTCCGACGAACCATTATATATATAATAAGAATATATAATATAATAATTGCGAGATTTACTCCACAAAATCACCTCCTTCTAAATCGCCCCACCACGTGACAAGTTCTTCTGCTGCTGCTTGTTGTGCTGCCGCCACGTCTGGAGGTGGTGGCGGTGGTGGCGCTGGTGGTGGTTGTGCTGGTGGTGGTGGTGGTGGTGGTGGGTGTGGTGGTTGTGGGGCAGTTTGTATCCCACCTTCTGCGTGGTACATTATCTCGGGTTCATACGCTTCCCAACCGCTTCCGTAATCAAGTTCATTTACAAGAAGTCGGTGCGTGTTCATTAAGTTCAATATTTGATTGTCTAATTGTGGATTAGCAACGACGTTCGCCCTTTGTTGCTGTTCCAATAAACCAAGTGTATTATCTAATGTATCTATCTGATTAAGTAAAAATGCTCTACGCGCTGCGGTGTGATTAAATGTTTGTCGTCCGCCTCCGCTACCCCCGTCGGGTGGATTGACTGTATCGTCTTCGTCCATTTATCTAACGGGATATTTAAAATAATATAATATTTGTCTTTTATATATGAAATTAATTAATGGTGATTGTTTAGAAGTTATGAAAGATTTATCAGATAATTCGATTGACTTTTTATTCGCTGATTTGCCTTATGGTCAGACATCTTGTAAATGGGATTGTCTTATTGATTTAGATTTATTCTGGAAACAAGTTAACAGAGTTTGCAAACAAGAGGCGACAATGGCTTTTACTTGTAGCGTGAAGTTTGGTAACACTCTCATAAATAGTAATCCAAAATGTTTTAGGTATGATCTTATATGGGTTAAATCAGCAGCATGTGGCTTCCTCAATGCGAAAAAGATGCCTATGAAAAAGCACGAAATGGTATATATTTTTTATAGGAAATTACCAAAAGTATATACTGAAAATATTGCACTTCATCATACTCACAAGTTTTTGAAACAAGATAAAGTAAAATATATGGAAAGTGATTTATATGGAAACGGAGGAAAGGACACGCAGAATAAATCTATTAGACAACATAAAATATTGTATAAAAAAAGTGAATACGAACCCCCCTTACCAAACAGCGTCATAAAAGAAGAAAATGTTGTTATAAAAACAGAATTATACTCATCTAAAACATCAGAAAAACCACGAGAACTTTATAGAAATGAAGGAGGTCAATATAACCCCCCCTTACCAAACAGCGTCATAAAAGAAGAAAATGTTGTTATAGAAAAAGACAATGATTATGAAAATAGAGAAATTAAAAAAAGAAATACTATAAAAAAAGAAGAAGGTTATGGAAAAGAATATTTAAAAAAAAAAGAAAACTTTAGATCCTATAATAAAAAATTGGGGGCAAAAGGAGAAGATAGCCATTTATACAACCCACCATTACCAAATACAATATTAGAAATAAAAAGCGAAAAGGGGAAGCATGCCACACAGAAGCCAGTCCCACTTATGGAATGGTTAATTAAATATTACACACGAGAAGGAGAAGTTGTTTTAGATCCAACAATGGGCAGTGGTGGAACTGGTATAGCATGTAAAAATCTCAATCGTCAATTTATAGGTATTGAGAAAGATGAAGAAATATATAAAGTTGCAGTCGAAAGAAATAATTAAATATAATATTTGTCTTTTATATATGGCTGGGCTGACATTACGAGGAAAAAGTAATACTGACTTTAAGAAAGATGACAGTTATATGACACCGAAAGAGGTTTTTGAAAGCATCGCACATCTCTTACCAAAAGACAAAGTGATCTGGGAGAGTTTTTATGGTGATGGAAAAAGTGGAGAATATTTAACAGATTTAGGATTTCAAGTAGAACATCACGATATAGATTTTTTTGAAGACCCCCCCTTTGAGTATGATTTATTGGTAAGCAATCCGCCTTATTCTTGTAAACCAAAAGTCTTTAAACGGCTGGCAGAAATAGACAAACCATTTATGATGCTTGTACCAGTTAGCACGATGACGAAGAAGTTTTTGAAACTATATTTTCAAGATAAAATACAGATTATAATTCCTAAAAGTAGAATACATTTTGTAAAGAATGGAGAGCAAACAAAATCATCTTGGTTCGACACAATATGGGTTTGTTATAATATGGGATTGGAAAACGACATCACATTTTTGTGAGCATGTCAATCGGAATATAATAATATTGGTTTAATTCTGGGCGACCGCGATCAAAACGTCCACCTTGTTTTAATTCAAACTTGTCTAATTTCTCTTTGTCTATTTCTATAAAATATAAACCATCTGTGAAACTAAAACAACCAACAGCCGTCTTTCCGCTTTCAAGCATGTGATCAATTTTGTTTTTTCCAATCATTGTTGTTGGGTATGCAGAATATTTATTTCGGCGGGTTTTCAGTTCTATGATAACATTATCATTATAATAGTCTATTTTGTTCCAGCGGGTAGTCTTTACCATACTGTCGCCATATTTAATTTTAATTTTATCATATACTAAATCCTCATTTCCTAAACCAAGTTTTAAATCTTGTTGATATATAATATCGTTCATTTATATATACCAACAAAAAAAATGTCAGAAATAGACTATGAGATATTTTTTCTTGATATGTAAATATATAATGAAAGATACATACTATTTATTTCGCAGTAATCGCCCCGATAAGAAATATGTAATGTTAATGCCAAAATATAATCATTTACATCATTTTGGTGCGAGTGACTTCAGAGATTACACATTAATGAATGATAAGAGTTCAAAATTTTATGAGTCTGATTCTAAAATAAAAGACAAAATTAAAGCCAACTATTTAAATCGTCATAAGAAAGATCCGAAAGGAGTTCATAATCCTTCAAGCATGTCCGATATTATTTTGTGGAATAAAAAGACCTTACGAGGTGGCATAAGAGATTATGAAAATAAGTTTAATGTAAAAGTTATTTTTAAGGATATAAAATTGACAGATACTATTAAGAAAAAACTTCTCATATAATACAGAATGACCGAACCTATTTTACTTGAAGAAAATAACCGTCATACCTTTTTCCCCATTCAACATCAAGACTTATATGCTCTGTATAAAAAACAGTTAGGTTGTTTCTGGACAACCGATGAGATAGATATGAGTAAAGATAGGGATATTTTCAATACTTTAAGCGAAGGCGAACAGCATTTTATCAAATCTATTTTAGCCTTTTTTGCTGCCTCAGATGGTATTGTGATGGAAAATATTGTTGGAAGATTTATGGAAGAAGTGAAGTTATCGGAAGCCCGAGCATGTTACAGCATACAAACCTTTATCGAACAGATACACTCAGAAACATATTCACTTTTGATAGATACAATTGTGAGAGAAAAGGAAGAAAAAGACAAATTGTTTAATGCTGTGGAAAACTTCCCAGCAATTAAAAAGAAAGCAGATTGGGCGACAAAATGGATTGGTGATAGGAAAAGGTCTTATGGTTCTCGTCTCGTAGCCTTTGCTTGTGTTGAGGGAATACAATTTTCGGGAGCATTCTGTGCTATATATTGGTTAAAAAAAAGGGGTATTGCGATGAATGGTCTAACTTTTAGTAATGAATTAATAAGTCGGGATGAAGCCCTACACGTGGAAACTGCTGTATGTTTATATCACAAATTACAGAAAAAACCAAGTTTGGAAAAACTAAAAGAGATTATAAAAGAGGCGGTTGAGATTGAGAAACATTTTATTTGTGAGGCATTACCTTGCCGATTATTAGGAATGAATGAGAAAATGATGAGCGAATATATTGAGTTTGTAGCCGACAGACTGTGTATTCAACTACAAATAAAAAAAATATACAATACGAGTAATCCTTTTGACTTTATGGAAAGTATTTCGCTTCAAGGGAAGACCAACTTTTTTGAGAAGCGTGTGAGCGATTATGCTCTCGCAACTAAAACTAAAACAAGCGAAGATTTTAAGATGGAATTAGATTTTTAAAATCCGAAAGTATAAATAATTAAATATCATAATAATATATATAATGGGCGATACAATTGACGGAGCGTATGGCTATAACGAAGATGCTGATTTTGAAGATGTAAGCGATCCGAGTTTTTATGAAGAAGACAGTGAACCAAGTCAAATATATTTAGAGAGTGTTTTACCACAAGCGTATGATCCAACTCTCGAACCATTTAACACCACTGGTTTAAATCCGAAAAAATACCCAGAACAGACAAAAGAGGGATTTCACCCATTACCAAAAAACCCATATACATTTACCTACAATAATACTGATTTCTTTTTTCAACCAGAAAACAACCGAAAATAAAAATATATCATAATATTATATAAATGAGCCACCATCTTAATGATACCGATAAGGCAAGTCAATCTATATTTATTCATTCAAATGATAGCATCATTACGATAAGCGATGCTGAGAAAATATTTTATTTTAAAGAGAGTATAACAGCCCCCGCGGGTTATCGAATATTGATTGGTTTGACAAATCTAACTCTACCGAACAGCATGTTTAATGTGACATCCGCAAGCAATAGTATCACAATAAACAGTAATACTTATTCTATTGCTGTTGGAAATTATACATCAAAAGATTTAACAACTGCATTAAATGCGGCAATAACAGAGGCTAATAACGAAGTAATTGTTGTATCATTCGACGCTGACAATAACACCTTTTCATTTAAACTTGATGCGGGCGGGACGATCAACTCATCTACAATGGAAAGGCCACTCGGATTGAAAGGACAATTACCAAAACAAAATATTGGGTTACAAGGAACGTACACCGCTTCAAATGTCTGTGATTTAGGAGGAAGTACCAATATATATATTCGGTTAAGAAATCTCACGATGAATAATTTAGACAGCCGAGGGAAGACTTCCAATATTGTTGCGAGTATAGTAAACAACACAAATTATGGTGGCTATATCTTTTATGTTCCGCCAGAGGTGCTTTATTATACGATAGCAGAAAACAACATATCACATTTAGATATAGAATTGACAGATCAAGAGGGTAAACTATTAGAATTGAACGGGGTAGATTATAATATGACATTTACAATTCATTATATTAAACAACGTCAAGGAATTATGAGTGAAAGCATGCTACAACAAATAAAAAAATTAAGTGAACCAAAATTAGAGAATAGTGAAAAAAATAATGTAAACTAAATATATAAATGAGGTTCGGTCTAAAAAACAGAAAATTGGTGAGGTTTGGTTCGAAGGCGATGAAGGCTGGTGTTTTTGGTCGCAAGGTTGGTGGTAAACTCGCACATATAATGGGTACGGCGATGAACCACCCGCATATTATGACTTCTGGTGTTGCCAAAATGAAAGAGCGAGGGCAAGGTTTAGAGAAAATGTAAGTTTAGAAAAAATTAAAATATACAAATAATATATATAAAATGACAAGTTCAAGTATATGCGATTATGTGACTTTGTTTATTGAAGATGGTAATATAGGAAGTGAAAACCAAGGTACGGGAACTTGGTACATACCGAGTAGTGCATATTATTTTCAAAATAGGGGAAACTTAGCATTAATGAGTATTGTTGATTGTGGATACACCCAAGCAGATATAAATCACGATATTTTGATTGGAACAACGGAGGCATATAACGGTAGTATAGCACAAGTTAACTCGTCTGATGTGCTTGTTCGTAATGATGTATCAATTCTTGCTTCTCTCAAAAGAACCGCTGTTGACGGGGACACGATAATTACAACTTTTAACAATGTAGAGCCAATTAAGGTTCTCACCGCTGCCCGTCCATCAAAAATAAGTTTAGTCTTTATTAAGGATTCTAAAAGACATCACGCTCTAACATCTCAAGGTTTTGTTGTTGTAAAGTTTGAATATTTATCGCCAGAAGAAGAACAAAAAATAAATACTGGCGTTGATTATATTGAGGCATTTCCAACAAAAGGATTTTAAGTAATCAATTAAATAATAAAAATAAAAATACATAATTTTTTTATCTTTATTTAGTATATAATGGCTGCTACTACCCAGAAACTCAATTACGCATCTGCTCCTCCGAGGGCTACCTCTTCTCGGTCATTGAGAAACGAGGTCATACCTTCGAATGGCACTTCATTCACCCTTAACAATACAATTATTTTTGATCTTCCTTCCAACCTTAACAACACCTTCTGGGACGTTCAGAGTTCTTATGTCAGTCTTGATATTCGCAATGACAACGGCACTGCTGCCAATTCCCCTTCCTTTGAGGGAGGTGGTTTCCCAGCATGCATAAAACGCATTTCTGTTGAAATTGGTGGTCAGACTTTGATGAGTTGTGATAACTGGAACGCTCTCTACCAAGCGATGTTTGATCTTGACACCGCCTCCCAGTTCCGCAGTAATGCTGGTAAAGTTCTTTTCGGTTCGGCAAATGCTTCAAAAGGTGCAACACTAACCGCCGTTGCGAATGATGTTGGCACAACAGTAAAGGTTTGCTTTCCTCTCGTCTTAACTCCTCTAATGAACTCGAAATACTGGCCTCTTATGTCTCGCGAACGCGTCCGCATTCGTCTTGAACTTGACACCTCCGACCGCTGTCTAATTGCTGGCACTGCTGCCACTACTGACGCTGAAATTAAGATTGATAATGTTAAACTCGTCCAATACAATCTTGAACTTGGTTCGGATGTTATGGCTCAAGTTGCTGCCAGTAGTGGTGGCACTTTCAAAATTGCTTGCCCGAATTACCAGCACCACCAGTCCTCGCTCGCTGCGGGACAAAGTTCGCTCTCGGCAACTCTTGGTTTCAGTATGAGTTCACTCAATCGTATCATCGTCTGTCAGCAACTCGCCACCGCCGTTGCTGCTAACTCCGTCATCGGTAATCGTTCGCAGTGTGACCTTCAACGGTTCAGCGTCTCAGTGGGGGGTGTGAAATATCCGCAAATTGACCTCAAAGATGATGGTAATGGTGCGGAAACACTTGCGGAGGCTCTTGTATCGCAGAACTCTCTTACCAGTTGGTCGCATCAATCTTCGCTTGACCTTGGAGCGGGATCTTCTCGGGCTGGTGGCTTTAACGGTAATGAGCCAACTGGAGGCAATGGTGCTGATAATGCCACTGGACATTATCTGGTGGATCTTAACCTTGAAAGTCAGCGTATTGCGGGCGGAGAGGCTGGTATGGGTTTGGTAAGCGGACTAAATACTGTGGGCCAAGTTGTGCAAGCCCAGTTCACTTACGCGGCGGGTGTTACTGCTGCTCATATAATCAACATCTACGCAGAGCATACCGTATTATGCATGCTTGACCTCAACAGTCTTACTTGGAGTATTGCTGTGTGAGAACCTTACCATTTATGGTGTAATTTTTTAGCATCCAAATACGCTTGTTTTGCATCCTCTTCTTTTACAAATTGTCCCAAATATATTAATTTTTTATCAATTCTAATACTTGTCTGCCATTTTTTATCTTTTTTATTCCAACAATATCCCTTAACATATTTAGCACAACGATTTTGTTGATTTAAACTATTTGTCCCAAGACGCAAATTACCAATAAAATTATTATGTTTATCGTGGTCTATATGGTCTATCATATTTTTACGAGGTTCATAATCAATATCCCAATCTTGATTATAAGCGTAATAGACGATACGGTGTAATGAAACTTTACGATTACCAATACGACATCTAATATAATCTTCAGTTTTAGTTAATACCACTTCTCGCCAGTAAGGATTTTTATACATTCGTTTTCCGTTTCTATCATTATAAATCCAAATATCCTCACTATTTTCTCTATTTATTTTCAACTTACGATTATTAAGTTCAAAATAAATATACTCCATATCTTACATAATAATATTGTTTTGTTTTTAAGATCAATTTTAAAATATAATATTATTTATATATGACTTGTGTCAATTTAACCGAAACGGGACTGCTTGCATTGTGTGGAATGGTAATCGGTTTTGTGATCTCATTTTGTAAAACGGCGGAACAATCCAGATGTAAAAATATAAAATTATGTTGGGGAATAATCGACTGTGAACGGCAACCATTATCGGGAGAAACAATATTACAAATGAATGAAGTATCTGAAACTCCACAATTAGAATCACAAAATTAAACTTGTGTTTCTCCGATAATAGCCAATTCTCGCCCCCCTCTGTCATTTTGAAAATGTGTATCCCGTTGTCCTCCATCATTATGAAAGTCTGCCTCAACATTGTCACCGCAACATTTAGACGAACTATTGCATCTCATTTTATATAAACGATAGGCGAGAACTGAAATGAATAAAGAACATGCTCCTTCAAGACTATATTTTGTATAATCTTCCATTTATAATATCGCTATATTATATAATTACAATGTCTAAAAATCTTTTCAATAGTAATACATTTAATAGTAAAAATGTAAACAACAGTAATGATATTGAGGCAGTAACGATAAGTGATCTTACATCAGATAATTTGATAGCAACCACCGCCACAATCGGAACTCTCACAAATACAGAATTACAAGCAGCCACCCAAGGTGTATCTGCAAACTCAACCGCAATAGGACAAAATACAACCGCGATAGGACAAAATGCAACCGCAATAGGACAAAATGGAACGGCAATAGGACAAAATACAACCGCGATAGGACAAAACTCAACCGCAATAGGACAAAATACAACCGCAATAGGAGACAATAGTTCAGCCATCTCAACAATTCAAGAAACCATTAAAACAAATGGGCAAGTTGAAATATCGACCGATGTCGCTCCTCACCTTCTGGTGAAAAGAGAATCTGTTAATGGCGGTGACGCACAGATAAGAATTATTGGAGCAAGGACTGGCGGTAACACAAAACCTCCGCAATTGCGGTTTCAAAACTCTAATTCAAGTTTAGTAACAAAAATAGCAGAATACGGGCGGATCGCGGGAGAAAAAGTCGGCGACAGTAGCACAAATGTTGGCGATTTAGTATTTCTAACATCTTCAAATGGTACAACGATGACGGAAAACATGCGAATGAAAAGTGATAATAATATAACAATTTCTGCTCCGACGACGACCGCTCTTGCAATTCAAGCCGATTCGTTCTCTGATGCTACGGGAAGTTTACGAACTGATATTAATAGTAAACAACCAGCATTTGTATTTACGGAGTTTAATCCGTTATCGTTAGATACTACCGTCACCCCAAATATTTTAACAGTCGACACAACAAGTACTCCAAGCGTTGGCAGTAATGATCTTGTATTGGGTGGTGGTGTTTTTGAATATCTATTAAATAATTATAACAAAAAATTAACAATCGGTTCAGCGTCAACAAATCAGTTAGTTATTACCAGTACTAGCACAGCAACAAATAATATAAATGTAAATGATATATTATCGGTTAATTTAGCAGCATCTGCTTCTCAAACTGAACTTGGGTTAGTGACTGGTCAATTATTGGACACCGAATTAGGTAATATTAGTTTTCCGACATATACCGCAGAGAGTGGTGGCGGTATTGCCGTAAGTGGTTCGAGAGAAATTAGTTTAGATTACACAAATATGTCAAACCCGAATACCATTCCAAGAACTACGGAAATTGTAAACAATAGCACGCCGCAATTATTAGTTACCGCCTCGGGGAATACGGGACGAGACGCACAAATCAGAATAAGGGGGCGAAGAAATACGGGCACGAATAATAATGCAGAATTGCGTTTTGAAAATTATGATAATGATTTGGTGGGGTTCAAATCGTTGGCGAGTATTATTGGTCGAGTGACTGATAGTACAAATAATTATGGCGGACTTTTATTCAATAATTTTGTGAATGGTACGACCCGTAGTTGTGCATTAAATATGAGTTCATCTGGAAACTTCAATATGGGTGACGGTGATACATTTCAAGATAATTACAAATTAAAAATCAATGGTGATTTAAAGGTGGATAATATCTCAACCCCCGCAGCCATTGGTGATGATCTTTTATTAGGTATTACAAATGCAACAGCACCAGCCACGACAAGTAACAGTTATTCTTATGTACGATTAAAAAGCACACAAATGAAATTAGCATCCATAGGTACAATTTCTATGGCATGTGGATTTGATCCAGATGATCCAAGCAACACAAGTGCTGTTACGACTTTTTCTACAACCCCAACTTTAACAACAATATCCCCCGATTTAACTGTAAGCCAAGATCTGACCGTAAGCCGAGATCTGACCGTAACCCGAAATCTGACCGTATCCCAAGATCTGACCGTAACCCAAGATCTGACCGTAAGTGGAACAACGCATTTAGATAATATTTCCACAAACGCGTCAACAATTCTTATAGGTAATACAAATCAAAATGGTGCATCAACCCCACAAAATAGTTATTCTTGGTTGGAAATACAAACAGCCAAGGCGGCATTAGCGGGGCCATATTTAGAACTTAGACACAGCAGCACTGCGACGGGTAGCAGTGGGACGATTGGAATTAAAGTCGCTTCTGATTTCACCACAATATTTAATAAGACGCTTATTGATGTCTTGGGAACTACATCGGGTAACGGCAATTCAAATGCTGCGTTAAATGTTGAAAAGGGTATACTCCTTCTTGACGCTGGGTCGGGAGACGGGTACACATCTCAAAATGGAGTGTTACAAGTTAATTCTCGAGACAGCAATAAATTAAAAGATGGTGCGTCTTTTCGCCCGTATAATAATAACAATCATATTATAAACTTTTGTAGCGAAGGTGGTGGTTTAAGAGGACGAATAGACGGCAATAATGGTTCGTCAATATCATATAGAACTTCATCTGATAGACGATTGAAAGAAAATGTCGTTGATATGGATTCTTGTTGGGACTTGGTAAAAGAATTAAAACCAAAAAGTTATAATTGGATTGAAGATAAGAAAAACGATGTTGGGTTTATAGCACAAGAGGTTTATGCACTTGATGGGTTCAAAACAATGAAGCCCGTCAAAGATCCAACTAATTCGGAGAATAATAAATATTATTGTTGCGATGAGGACTGCATGTGTTTTGACGAAGATGGATATTGCGAAGAACCAGTTATGGAAGATGGTAGCATATTTCCTCACGCATTAGACTACGGAAACTTTACCCCGTATTTATGGAAAGCATTACAAGAAGCAATTGTTCGAATTGAGGAACTTGAAACAAAAATGGCGAAAATGGAGGGGGAGGGGTGATAAATGATGGTTATTATCATATAATCAAGTCTTTAAATGGTAGTTATAGTCATATATTTTAAAATATATTATGGTAATCATCATTTCCCTACGAGATTATATAATAATAACATCATTTTCCACCAAACTCAATCAATTTTAGAGAGAAAATGACAGAAACATCATAGATTTATTTATTTAGGAAAAAT
>ERZ887830.1488-NODE-1488-length-13057-cov-57.439086_pt1 | contig 13057 bp, 7 predicted proteins | sample MGYA00521101_ERZ887830 | MGnify/ENA primary metagenome ERZ887830 (study PRJEB32303, sample SAMEA104408592) | aquatic metagenome | biome: Marine water; feature: Pelagic; material: water | place: Baltic Sea | collected 2014-06-05T16:38:00 | depth 1,762 m ...
CGGCTTCATCGGTACCACATTCTAGGGTTTGGGTGAGCTGTGTTTGCATCTAGGGACTAAAGTACAAAAGAATGTTTGTTTTCCGTTTGCCGAAAAAGCATTCTTGGATAAGCCATAATATAGAAGCAAGTAGCTTATTTTTGCTGCGCCGCTATTGGCCACACAAACAGTTTCGTATATGACCGCATTGACCGACATCAAAGACCTTGAACTTCAACGTATCCTTAATGCGTTTCTTATCGCAGGAGTTCAAGTATATCAAGAGGTTAAAATGGGCAACGGCCTAGACGTTACCGCTGCGTCAAATGCATCTGGAGACAGTCAATTGAATTTGGATATACTCGCCGATACCTATTTTCAAGATGCTATTGCCAGCTCTACCCAAGTGCGGTATATCATATCTGAGGAACGCCCCAACTTACAATCCTACGGCAATGGGGATTACAGCGTTTCCCTCGACCCTTTGGACGGTTCTAAATCTGCTGCGGTGGGCATTCCGCCGGGTGCCATTTTTGGTATTTTTAAGGATGCGGAACAGATTTCAGATTTTAACGGGAAGCACATCGTTATGGGTGGTTTTTTTGTCTTTGGCATAACCCTAGAAATTTATTTTTCGTTGCACGGAACCGCTACAACTGGCGTTTGGGATGCCAGTACCAACAGCTGGACGTTTAGGGCATTGCCTGCGATGCCTGCCAAAAAAATGGTGGCCATCAATGCCTCGAATAGAACCAAATGGAACCCTTGGCTGCAAGACTATTTTGACGGGCTAATCAACCATGAGGATGAAAACGGCAATTCGTTTAACCTTAGGTGGTATGCTTCCATGGTTTCTGAAATCAAACGACTTCTTTTAGAAGGCGGTATCTTCTCATACCCCGAAGATAAAAGAACAGGCTATGAAGAGGGGCATTTACGCCTGGTATATGAAGCCATACCCATGGCCTATCTATTGGCAGCGGTAGGCGGTAACTCCTCAAACGGTGATACCTCCATACTTGCCCTCCAAACGACCGAACTCCACCAAAAAACTCCTGTGTTTTTGGGCGAGGCCGCCCTAATCACTGAAATGGAAAAAGCCAAGAAGGGGTTTGGGTTGGGTGTTTAAGTTGGTGTAAATCTAAGCCTTGAGTGCCAACGGGCAGGCTTGCTCCTGGGATGGCTTTTTACCCTGAAGCATAACTCATAAACAAACTCCGCTATAGCATATAGCCACACAAATGCGTGAGTTATACATATTATATTTATTTATATACCACCAATGTTTTTGTTAGTTTGTCATAGAGGTTTTGGTTGTTTTTATCCCAGAGTATCCATATTACAGGAATGATGAGATAACACAACACGGACTTTAGGCATTCGCGTATGGCGCCGTTTTCTGCCTTGTTGAAGTCTGCGCCCGTTTCCGCTGAAATGACCTTTAGGTTAAAGATTCTATGCCCTAGGTTTCCACTAAACAGCGGGTAGAATATCGCTCCCACTACGATTCCTGAAACTGCTGAATAAACAACTTCCATTGCGTCAAAATTATCTTCCATAAGTCCTCTAATTGAACCACCAAATATTAAATAGAACACAATAAATAGTATGCCAAATATGATTCCCTCAACCAACGTGGCAATAAGTCTTTCACCTTTTGAGGCTATGGTGTAGCCGTATGCTTCTTTACTCATGTTTTTTGTTTTTATAAATTGTTCAAATAAATGATACCCAACCCCATGGCTGGCTATTCCCCCCAAGAAAGTGCTTGGCTTAAAAATAAATCTACATCGAGTAGTAGGTTTAAAAAGAAGAACAGACTTGGGCGTAATGTTTAATGCTAAGTTAACAAAAAATCGTTTAGAGCCTAAGCAACTGTTGTTTTCGAAATCAATACCTTTGCTGAAACAGTTAAGCGTGCTGCGAATATTTCTATTCTTGTGTTTTCCCCTCTTTGTTTTGGCGCAAGCCAAACCCCCACCAACAGGCTCGCTGCTGCCCAAACGCCTCAATGAGAAAAAAATCATCTCCAATTCATTCAGTGCAGACGCCTTAGATTCTTTGTCAGTTAACCCTAGTGCCGCTGACATCAGCGTTACAGATTACCTTATCATCAGCCAGGCGCGGGATACCATCCATGTGGATACCACGCTCACCATGGCCAAATACTACAAGTTCAACAGCCAGCGCAGGGATAATTTTGCCTATCTGCCACTGAACAACTCCGGTCAAGCCCTAAACCCCTTGTCCTTAGAAGCTTGGCATAAGGAAACCGCACCAGCCGTTGGTTTTAAGGCCAAAGAAAGCCAACGCTTTCTGCCACATCAGTTTGGCTATTACCACGTGCCAACACCGCTGTCCGAGCTGTTCTTTAAAACCACCCAATCGCAAGGGCAATCCACCGATGTGCTTATCACGGCCAACATCCACCCAAGGCTTAACTATGCTATTGGCTACCGCGGACACCGCTCTTTGGGAAAATACCAACACCAAATATCGGGGCGCAGCCAGTTGCGCTTTAGCACACGCTACGAAAATCCCAACGGACGTTATCGCCTGCGCTTGCAAATCATGAATCAAAAAATTTCCCAAGAAGAAAACGGCGGACTAAACGAAGCTTCCATCCAAGATTTTGAGTCGGGAGACGATGAATTTTTTGACCGAGAACGCCTAGAGGTAAACTTCGAAAATGCCATCAATAACTTTATCGGAAAACGTTACTTATTGGAGCAAGACTATTTGCTGCTTCGCTCCAATGACTCACTTCAGGCGCCTCGTTTGCGCCTCGGATACCGTATGCAAAGTGATATTCAAGACAATCGCTTTAGTCAAGACCAAGCTTACAGCGGTTATGGCGATTTGGCAGGGGGCTTTTCTAAGCCCAATGACCGTATGTATTACAGCCTTCGTCAATTTGATGCCTATACCATACTCACAAGTCCTACCATAGGTTGGTTTTCGGGTCATATCCGGCACCACAAATACAGCTATAAGGAAGCGGAGCAACTCGTCAATCCTTCCATAAACGAAGATGCCTACTCCGTGGGTGGGGAATGGCGCAAGCGATTTGGCAGCTTGGATTTTCGTGCTTCAGCCGAACTCGGCATCAGTGGAGATCGTATTGGGAACTATGTTTTTGGCGAAATAAAACAACCGCTGTTTTCGTCTTTTACACTAACAGCCGGTCTGCGTTGGCAGCAACAGCACCCGGGCTTTGTGTTTGAGCAATTCACCAGCAGCTATGCCGACTACCAATGGAAAAACACCCCTGAAATGGAGCAGCGCACCGCAATTTTTGCGCAACTCTCGCATCCAGATTTTGGCAAACTATCTCTTACCACGACCAATATCAACAACTACGCTTATTACTTGCAGCCCGATGCTGCTTCGCTTGCTGTGACGCCCATGCAGTTGACGCGTGGCATCAACCTATTGCAATTGGATTGGGAAGCGGGTGTCAAATGGGGTGTGTTCCGTATGGATATGAAACTACGTGGCCAGCAGTTGAGCGACAACAAAGAAGTGATGCCGATGCCTAATTTTATTGGACGTACGGCCTTGTATTATGAAGACCACTGGTTTGAAAATGCCTTATTTTTAAATTTGGGCGTCAGTGCACGTTATTTCTCTTCCTATAAGATGCGTGCTTACCATCCCTTACTCTCTGCTTTTGTGGTGCAGCCGCACCAAGAAATGGAAGGCTATCCTATTGTGAATGCATTCTTTAATATGAAAATCAGACAGACGCGTTTGTTCTTTGTTTTTGAGCATGTGAACGCCAACCGAAAAGCCGCAAATTATTATGCAGCACCCGGTTATCCCTATCGAGATATGCTATTTCGTTTTGGATTGGTTTGGAACTTCTTCCAGTAGCCTAGCCGTTTGGCAAGTCACCACCCTCTTTAATAGGCAGTTTGGATGATCCCATCAAAAAGGCATCTACATGATGTGCAGCTTCACGCCCTTCAGAAATGGCCCAAACAATTAGCGATTGCCCACGACGCATATCACCAGCAGTGAAAATGTGGGGTACGTTTGTTTGGTATTTTTCATTTCCTTTTACGTTTGTGCGTTCATCTTGATCAAGACCCAAACGCTCAGCAAGTGTTGGTTCAGGACCCGTAAAGCCTAGTGCCAACAATGCCAACTCACATGGCCATTCCTTTTCAGAATTAGCCTCTTCAATAAGTTGTGGTCTTCCGCCATCTTCTGGCTTCTCCCATCGCACATTCACGGTTTTAAGCCCTTTTAAATGCCCCTTGTCATCAGCAATAAATTCTTTGGTCATGATGCTCCACTCACGGTGAATACCCTCTTCGTGTGAAGAAGTGGTCTTCAGCTTAAAGGGCCAAAATGGCCAAGGGTGATCTTCGGTGCGTGTTTCAGCTGGCTTTGGCATAATCTCAAAGTTGGTTACGCTAGTTGCGCCCTGTCTGTTTGAGGTTCCAATACAATCCGAACCCGTATCACCACCGCCAATAACAACTACGTTTTTGTTGCCAGCGTGCAAAGCACCGTCTACTTCCGTTAGGCCGTCTACCCAGCGATTGCTCTTGGGTAAGAAGTCCATGGCTTGTACTACGCCAGGAAGATCAGCTCCAGGGATGGGCAATCTTCTGCGGATGGTAGCACCACCACAAAGCACAACAGCATCAAAAGCTTCTAGATCGGCAACAGGCATGTTTTTCCCAACTTCAACACCCATTTCAAACAGGATGCCTTCTTCTTCTAAAATAGCCAAACGTCTGTCAATGACGTTTTTTTCCATCTTAAAGTCCGGAATACCATAGCGGAGTAATCCGCCTACTTTTTCGTCGCGCTCAAATACGGTAACCGTATGTCCGGCACGGTTGAGTTGTTGGGCTGCAGCAAGTCCTGCAGGCCCCGAGCCAATAACGGCAACTGTTTTTCCCGTGCGGCTTTCCGGCGGAACAGCTTTGATCCATCCTTCTTTAAATCCACGCTCAACAATATATTTTTCAATCATCTCAATAGAGACAGGTGGGTTGATGATGCCCAACACACAAGCTGCCTCACACGGAGCAGGGCAGAGCCTTCCCGTAAACTCAGGGAAGTTGTTGGTGGTGTGTAGAATACGAAGGGCTTTTTCCCATTCGTTGCGGTACACAGCATCGTTAAAATCGGGAATCATATTCCCCAACGGACAACCACTGTGACAAAACGGGACACCGCAATCCATGCAGCGTGCGCCTTGTTCTTGTAGCGTTTCTTCGCTAGGGGTTACCGTAAACTCCTTGTAATTCTTAACGCGGTCTTGAACAGCTACATTCTGTTCGTTGACGCGCTCGTGCTCCATAAATCCTCTTAACTTTCCCATAATTATGCTTTTTGTTCTTGCGCCATGCGTTCAAGAGCTGCTTTATAATCGGTAGGCATTACCTTAATAAAGTGCTTTTGTGTTGTTTTCCAATTTTTTAATAGTTCAGACCCCAGTGGGCTTCCCGTATACTTCACGTGATTTTGAATTAAGCTTTGGACGTGGTCGACGTCTGCGGCGCTCAAGTCTTCTAAGCCAATCATTTCCATGTTGAAGTTGCGGTCGTCAAAAATGCCGTCTTCAGCATAAATATAGGCGATTCCGCCACTCATACCAGCAGCAAAGTTGCGTCCTATCTTACCTAATATAATAGCTTCACCACCCGTCATGTATTCGCAACCGTGGTCACCAATACCTTCAACAACGGCAATGGATCCAGAATTCCGTACACAGAAACGCTCTCCAGCAATTCCGTTGATGTAAGCCTCGCCAGCCGTGGCACCATATAGCGCTACGTTTCCGATGATGACATTCTCTTCTGGTTTAAAGGTTGCTGTTTCAGGAACTTTGGCTACCAGCCTTGCGCCAGACAATCCTTTTCCGAAATAGTCATTGGCGTTTCCAGTCACTTCCATATGAAGTCCTTTGGTTGCAAAACAGCCAAAACTCTGACCCGCAGCTCCTGTAAACAATAGGTTTAGCGTGTCTGGCGGAAGTCCTTCACGGCCGTGTGCTTTTGAAATTTCATTACTCAAAAGGGCGCCAACACTTCGGTCTGTATTCTTGATATCAAACGACAGTGTCTGTGATTCTTTTTTGATTATGGCCTTCTGTGCCTTTGAAACGATGTCCACATCTAGTACGTTGTCTAGTCCGTGGTCTTGTTTGCTCACGTTGCGTACGGGTACTTTGTCTCCAACTTCAGGTTTGTATAAGATAGCTGACAAATCAATGCCTTGTGCCTTATAGTGGTCAATGGCCGTATTCATATTCAGTTTTTGGCTTTGCCCAACCATTTCATCGATAGACCTGAACCCTAGTTCTGCCATGATGGCACGTAACTCCTCTGCAACATAGTGCATAAAGTTAATGACATGCTCAGGCTTCCCTTTAAAGTTTTTACGCAGCTCTGGGTCTTGCGTGGCAATTCCCACCGGACAGGTATTAAGGTGACATGCACGCATCATAATACAACCAGATGCTACTAGTGGGGCAGTGGAGAATCCAAATTCTTCTGCACCAAGCAAGCAGGCTACGGCTACGTCACGTCCTGTTTTCATTTGTCCGTCACATTCCATCACGATACGACCACGTAGGTCGTTCATCACTAAGGTTTGTTGTGCTTCGGCAATTCCCAATTCCCATGGCAATCCAGCGTGTTTGAGCGATGTGAGTGGCGAAGCGCCTGTTCCACCGTCAAATCCAGAAATCAACACCACATCTGCTTTTGCTTTTGCAACACCAGCAGCAATGGTTCCAACGCCTACTTCAGAAACAAGCTTCACATTGATGCGCGCCTCTCTGTTGGCATTTTTAAGGTCATAAATCAATTGCGCTAAATCCTCAATAGAATAAATATCGTGGTGAGGTGGTGGGGAAATCAAGCCAACGTAAGGCGTTGAATTTCGCACCGATGCAATGTATGGGTTTACTTTAGGCCCAGGCAGTTGTCCGCCTTCTCCGGGCTTGGCGCCTTGCGCCATTTTAATTTGAATTTCACGTGCGTTGGTCAAGTAGTGCGAGGAAACGCCAAATCGCCCAGAGGCAACTTGCTTAATGGCAGAATTACGCCATTCTCCGTCTTCGTCACGGGTGAAACGTCTTGGGTCTTCACCACCCTCTCCCGAATTACTCTTTCCGCCAATGCGGTTCATGGCTTTTGCCAAGTTTTCGTGTGCTTCTTCACTAATCGACCCCAAAGACATGGCGCCTGTTTTGAAACGCTTCACGATTTTGGTCCACGGCTCTACTTCCTCAATGGGAATGGGATCCAAATCTGTGAATTCAAACATACCACGCAAGGTCATCAGTTGCTTGGTTTGGTCGTTAACCAGTTTGGAGTATTCCTCAAAGGTGTCATAGCTCCCTTTGCTTGTAGCCAGTTGTAGCTTGGCAATACTGGCGGGGTTCAGCATGTGCGCCTCTCCATTACGACGCCAGCGATAGCTGCCGCCAATTTCAAGGTCAATCCCTTCACCAGCCGCTTTTTCGCCAAAGGCAAATTCGTGACGCTTGGCAATTTCTTGCTCAACTTCTTTAAGTCCGATTCCTTCAATTCGTGTGGCAGTATTGCAGAAATAGGTATCGACAAATTTCTTGCTCAGTCCAAGGGCTTCAAAAATTTGTGCGCCTCTGTAGGAGTGTAGCGTGGAAATACCAATCTTGTTCATGATTTTAACAAGCCCTTTTGCAATGGCTTTGTTAAAATTGGCAATGGCATTTTCAGCAGATAGTCCTTTGATGGCACCTTTTTCTACTTGGTAGTCGATGATTTCATTAACCATATATGGATTGATGGCACTTGCACCATAGCCAAACAAGGAGGCAAAGTGATGTGGTTCACGGGGTTCGGCAGATTCGATGATGATGCCAAACTTAGAACGCAAGCTGTGTTTCATCATGCCGTGGTGTACAAATGCACAGGCCAAAAGCATGGGCATGGGCGCCATGTCTTTGTTGATCCCACGATCAGAAAGTATGATGATGTTTGCGCCATCCTCAACTTCTTTTTTAACGCGTTTCAATAGGTCTTCAAGTGCGCGTTCCAGTCCGTTGTTTCCTTCTTTGGCAACGTACAGCGCATTGACCGATTTAGACTTAAAATCATCATGCTCAATAAACTTGATTTTATCAAGATCTTCGTTAGAGATGATGGGATTTTGAATATTTAGTTTTTTCGCGTGTGCCGGGATAACGTCAAAAATATTGGCATCACTTCCCACAGACATGGAGGTGTCTGTTACAATTTCTTCACGGATTCCATCTAATGGCGGGTTGGTCACCTGTGCAAATAGCTGTTTGAAGTAGTTGTAGAGTAGTTGAGGTTTATTCGACAACACGGCAAGCGGCGTATCGGTTCCCATAGAGCCAATGGCTTCTTTGCCCAAGGTGCTCATGGGTGTGATTAGGGTTTTGATATCTTCCTCTGTATAACCAAAGGCTTGTAGTCTTTTAATAAAAGGCTCAGCTTCAACTGGCGTTTTGTTTCCTGTATATGGGACCTCTTTAAGCGGAAGTAAATTTTCTTTTAACCAATCTCCGTATGGGTGTTTGGCAGAAATTTTTTCTTTTACCTCACGGTCTTCAATGATGCGTCCTTCTTCCATGTCCACCAAAAACATTCTTCCGGGCTCTAAACGTCCGTGAAGGGAAACATTGGCGGGATCAATATCAATAACGCCCGTTTCAGAAGACATGACCACGTAACCATCTTTGGTCACGGTATATCGCGATGGGCGCAGTCCGTTTCGGTCAAGTAGTGCACCGATAAATTTTCCATCCGTAAAAGGCACACTTGCGGGTCCGTCCCACGGCTCCATAATACATGCGTTGTAAGCGTAAAAATCTTTTTTAGCAGGATCCATAGATTGGTGCTTTTCCCATGCTTCGGGAACGAGCATCATCATCACTTCTGGTAGTGAGCGCCCTGAGTGTAGCAACAACTCAACCACCATGTCCATTGAGGAGGAGTCAGACTTGCCGGGAAGTACAATAGGCGTAATGTGCGCCATATCATCTCCAAAAAATTCGTTTGCAAACAGCTCTTCACGTGCCTTCATGCGAATAACGTTCCCGCGGTAGGTATTGATTTCGCCGTTGTGACACATATAGCGGAAGGGTTGTGCTAAATCCCAAGTAGGGAAAGTGTTGGTAGAAAAGCGTTGGTGTACAAGCGCCAGACGTGTTACTACGCGTGGGTCTTTAAGGTCTAGGTAGAAGCCTTCAATATCTTCGGGCATTAGCAAGCCTTTGTAGATAACCGTTCTGGTTGAGAAGCTTGGCAGATAGAAATAGGAGCTTTGCGACATCTTACTTCCAAAAATGCGGTGCTCTGCACGTTTTCTGGCAATAAATGACTTGGTGTTAAGCTGGTCTTCGGTGAGTTTGCCGGTTGCATCTTCAACAAACACTTGCTTGATGTTTGGTAATGTCTGTGCGGCAATACGTCCAACTACGTCATAGTTGGTAGGTACATCTCGCCATCCAATTATAGCCAAATCCTGACGGGCCAATTCTTCTTCAAATACCTCAATGCAGTGCGTGCGTTGGTTCATCTTCTGAGGAAGGAAAACCATACCTAGTGCATATTTTTTGGGCTCAGGGAGTTTGAATGAAAGCACGTCTGTTAGGAAGTCATGCGGGATGTCTATGAGTATACCTGCTCCATCCCCTGTTTTGCCATCTGCACTCACCGCACCGCGGTGTTCGAGTTTGACCAAGATATCTAAAGCCTTGTGGATGATATCATTGGTTCTTTTGCCCTTAAGACTGCAAATAAAACCAGCACCACAGTTATCGTGCTCGTTTTCTGGATGGTATAAACCTTGTGGGTTAGGTAGCATAAATCAATTTTTCTCAAATATAACAGCTAGCTTTAGTTTTTATTAAACACCAGCTAAGCTAATGTAGGCGCAATACAACATTCATAAAATTTAACTGAAAAATTATTAAATAACAAAAATAGACACACCAAAATTAGTATTACTGGAATATAAATAGCGTGTTATTCTTACCCCCTATTTTTATAGGGTTAATTATTAAATTTTATAGCTTTTATGCAAATATACCCCATTTAATAATGGGTATAAAATCAATAAATGTATATTTTGATATATTTTTTATGTTTTATAGCGCCATAATCCTTTCTTTTGACTGTTTTTTTTAGCCCATTTACATTGTTATATTTGTTTTTGACTTAATTCCAAACAAAATTATATGGAAACCCTAATACTTGTTGTGTTTTTTCTAGGCTACTTGGCCATTACCCTTGAGCATAATTTAAAGATTGATAAACTCATACCTGCACTTGCCATGATGGCCATTTTGTGGGCATTGATTTCGCTTATGCACCTACCTGTTTTTGACATAGACACCATAACGCGGAGTTTACACGAAACACATATTGAAGAGATTTTACTACATCACTTAGGTAAGACGGCTGAAATCTTGGTCTTTTTGCTCGGTGCCATGACCATTGTTGAAATCATCGATTATTTTGACGGCTTCGCAACCATCAAAGGTTTTATTCGAACAAATGTAAAGGTCAAACTGCTCTGGATATTTTCCATATTAGCCTTTATTCTTTCTGCTATTATTGACAACCTTACAGCAACTATCGTCTTGATTACGATATTGCAAAAAGTGATTCAAGACCGCAACACACGACTGTGGTTTGCAGGGCTTATAATTGTTGCTGCTAACGCTGGTGGTGCTTGGTCTCCTATTGGGGATGTTACCACAACCATGCTGTGGATTGGTAATAAAGTAAGCACACCAGAATTGATTAAATACCTATTCATTCCATCTGTTGTCTGTATGGTGGTTCCTACGCTTATTGCTAGTCGATACAAAGCATTTAGGGGCACTATAGATAATAAAGATGTGAGGGAAACCAAAAAATCACCTTTTGGATCTAGAATGCTTTACTTAGGTTTGGGCTCCATTTTATTTGTTCCTTTTTTCAAGCAAATCACACATTTACCTCCCTATGTAGGCATGATGTTGTCTTTGGCCGTTGTAGCTGCGTTTGCTGAACTTTATAGCAGCGCCAAGTTCTCCTTGTCAAATATTGATGAAACTGCTGATGATCACGCCATTCACAGTCCCGTTCATGCGGCTTTGACAAAAATCGAATTACCTAGTATTTTATTTTTCCTTGGAATACTGATGGCCGTGGGTGCTTTAGAGTCTTTGGGGCTTTTGTTTAATTTTGCGGGTGACCTCACCCAAGCCATTCCAAATATGGACATTGTGGTTTCGCTTTTTGGAACTATATCTGCCGTAATTGACAATGTGCCGCTGGTAGCTGCTAGTATGGGGATGTTCTCTCAAGGACCCGATGATCCGATTTGGCATGCCATTGCTTTTGCTGCAGGAACTGGAGGTAGTATGTTGGTGTTTGGTTCTGCCGCTGGCGTTGTTGCCATGGGCATGGAAAAAATCAATTTTTTCTGGTACTTTAAAAAGATTTCCATTCTCGCTTTTGTTGGCTTTTTGTCTGGTTACCTAACCTTTATGCTGATGCGTGACTTTATTCTTGTTTAGTGGATTATGCTTCCGCAATACAATGGCTATACGCACAACTGCCGATGTATCAGCGGGTTGGAAAAGCTGCCCTCAACCCTAATTTAGATGGCATAACCAAGCTAGCTACACACCTAGGTAATCCCCATCAAAAATTTAAAAGCATACATATTGCGGGTACCAATGGTAAGGGCTCTTCTGCGCATATGCTTGCATCAATATTACAAGAGGCAGGGTATAAAGTAGGTTTGTATACCTCTCCTCACCTAAGTGACTTTAGGGAGCGTATTCGCATCAATGGTGTCCCCATCGACCAAGAGTATATACTTGATTTTGTGGTTTCAAACCGCATATTTTTTGAGCAAGAAGCCTTTTCTTTTTTTGAAATGACCGTTGGCCTTGCCTTTGATTATTTTGCAAAGCAACACGTAGATGTAGCGGTTATTGAGGTGGGTTTGGGTGGCCGTTTAGATGCTACCAACATCATCACACCAGAGGCCTGTCTTATCACCAACATAGCGCTAGACCATCAGCAGTTTTTGGGTACAACAAGACCCGCCATAGCTAAAGAAAAGGGCGGTATTATAAAACCCAACACAACTGTTGTTTTGGGTGCCGATGACAAGGAAACCTTTGCTGTTTTTGATGCCATAGCCAAGCCATTAGATGCTCCGCTGTATGTTGCAGAAAAACATACGTATGTTACTGATTTGCTTGGAGATTATCAGCAGCAAAATATCAATGGGGTGGTTTCCTTGCTTAAAAAGCTATCTTCTTTTACGGTTTCAGAAGATCATGTTTGCAATGGTTTGCAGCACGTACGCAAAAATACAGGCATTCGTGGCCGTTGGGAAATCTTAGGAACCAAACCCACTATAATAGCTGATGTGGCACACAATAAAGCCGGATTGGAAGTTGTCTTAAGGCAACTCACCTCCCTTACGTATGATACCCTTCACGTTGTTTTTGGTATAGTTAGCGATAAGGATGCGGGTGATTTAGTAACGCTTTTACCCCCAGACGCCACCTATTATTTGTGTGCGGCAGCAGTTCCCAGAGCCTTGGATGTGCCCAGCCTCTCAGCCCATTTCAGTAATCATAACCACAGTTTTACTTCTTATGACAGCGTTGAACACGCATATGATGCAGCGCTAAATAAGGCCTCAGTGGAGGATGTTGTTTTTGTTGGAGGCAGCCTATTTGTGGTCTCAGAAATATTACCTTAAAAAAATAAATTGAACATGGTTTGGTACGCCTGTTATTTTATATATTTGCACCCCCCGGGCGCTTAGCTCAGTTGGTTCAGAGCACCTCGTTTACACCGAGGGGGTCGGGGGTTCGAATCCCTCAGCGCCCACATCAATCACAATCCTAATGCAAAGCATTGGGATTTTTTGTTTTCAAAAAAAGAAGAACGTTTTATTTCAGACTTTTTTTAAAACAAAAAATGTGCACGAGGTGCACAGGATTGTATTTGCAGGAGAGGTCGAAACGGGAAGATCAATCCCTCAGCGCCCACATCAATCACAATCCTAATGCAAAGCATTGGGATTTTTT
>ERZ887830.1489-NODE-1489-length-13057-cov-12.132441_pt1 | contig 13057 bp, 11 predicted proteins | sample MGYA00521101_ERZ887830 | MGnify/ENA primary metagenome ERZ887830 (study PRJEB32303, sample SAMEA104408592) | aquatic metagenome | biome: Marine water; feature: Pelagic; material: water | place: Baltic Sea | collected 2014-06-05T16:38:00 | depth 1,762 m ...
AGTGTCCGACCTCTGGCGGCATAGTGAACGTGCGGCCTTTATCGAGCGCTAACACTAAGTCTTCGTAATTATTCTCGGTATTCTGACTGTTATAACAGGTCATCACGCGCGCTTTATCAGTGATCACCGCGGTCGTGTCGATCATTCTATTGATCGGATTCTGATTGCCAATTTCATAGGACAACGCCGTAACGGTGAGCGCTGGCGAAGATTGCAATGCCTTCCACACAAGTTGTGCTGCGGCGCGATGATCGGGATGCGCTTCTAACGGGCCCGGAAAAAACACCGACTTTGGAGAAATTTTCGCAATTTCTGCAGCAGTTTTAGCGACGAGTGTGGGCGTGGCTTCAAGTCCACGATCTGGTTCATCCCAGCACTGCAGGCTCGCTAAACCGAGTTCGCGTGCCGCGTGCTCAACCTCGTTGCGACGAATCGCAATCAACCCGTCTTGCTCGCCACCGAGTGCCCCGTCGGTTAACACAATAACGTGTGTGTCTATCCCTGCTTCGCGAGCGCGGAGGAGGGCGCCTCCCATGCCATAGGTTTCGTCGTCGGCGTGCGGCGCAAAGACAAGCCAAGGGCCCTCTGGCAAGTCGCTGATCGAATAGGGTAAGAGTACGTTTTCTGGGTTTAGCATGGTCTGGGATCTCGGTAGTGCCGGCGCCGTTTTTTCATCACGTCTTTTTATGCGAGTCTTAGTGTACAATTATGGCGTCGCGGTGGCTAAGCATTCGCGGCCTTTTTGCCTGTACTAGAATACGCTGGAACGCCGATGTCGCTCGCCTTACTTCGTGATTGGATTGTTACGCCACTGTCAGACCGCCGCTTGGTGAGCAACTTTGCGCGGCAGGAATTCTATGCACAGTTCACTGCGTCGATGGGTGGCTTCCTCTGGCTGATACTGACGCCCATAGCCAATATCTCGATTTACGCGTTCGTCTTCAGCTATATTTTTAAGGTGCGTGCCGCTGAGGGCTTTGGCGAGACCGCATTTGTTCTCTTTATGATGATTGGCTACCTGCCCTGGTTTGCTTTCGCTGATGCCATCGGGCGATCGACGTCGCTCCTGCTTGAGAAGGCGCCGCTCATTACCAAGGTCAAGTTTCCCGTGCAGGTGATTCCTGTTGTCGGCACGCTCGTCCCGTATATTACTCACGCGATCGGTTTTTCGCTGCTGCTGCTGTATTTAGCGACCCAAGGCTATGTCAACTCACTGTGGGTTTTGCTTCCGTTTATTTTCTTTTTGCAAATGCTCTTTACTGCTGGGCTTGTCGCGATTCTGTCATCGCTAAGCGTTTTCCTGCGCGACCTTCAGCAGCTTGTTGCACTCGGAATTAACGTCTGGTTTTTCTTAACCCCTATCATCTATCCACTGTCGATGATTCAGAGTGACTCCGTTAAGGAGTACTTCCTACTCAATCCGATGCATAGTTTCGTCAATCTGTATCGCGAGATTGTTCTACGCGGCGAACTGCCTCTCATCAATCTGCAGATAGTTATTGTCGTCTCGCTTGTCAGCTACTTATTTGGCGGCTGGCTATTCATGCGTATCAAACATGCCTTTGGCGACGTTCTGTAGATTTCGAGGACAATAAATTGATCCATACGCCACCTCGAATTATCGTCGAGAACATCAACAAAGATTTCAAGATCTACACCCGTCCGCAGGATCGGCTCGCCGAGATTCTTCTGCGCCGGCCCCGGCATAAGCTCTATCATGTGTTGCGCGATATCTCTTTTGCGGTGCCCGACGGTAAAAGCATCGGCATTATCGGCGACAACGGCGCGGGCAAATCGACGTTGCTCAAGCTGCTCGTCGGCACGCTGCAACCGACAAGTGGCAGCATTCAAACCCACGGGCAGGTCGCGGCCTTGCTCGAGCTGGGCGCGGGCTTTCACCCCGAATTTACAGGTCGCCGCAATATCTATCTTAACGCCTCACTGCTTGGCGTCCCCGACGATGACATCGCCGAGTTAGAGCGGGGCATTATCGAATTTTCCGAACTCGGCGACTTTATCGATAGGCCGGTTAAAACCTACTCCTCGGGAATGTATGTTCGGCTCGCGTTCTCGATTGCGACCATGGTGCGTCCAGACATACTGGTTATCGACGAAGCACTTTCGGTCGGCGACCTCGCCTTTCAGAAAAAGTGCGTGCAGCGGATGAACGAATTTCGTCAGCAGAATAAGACAATGGCGTTTTGTAGCCATTCGATGTTTCACGTCCAAGAACTCTGCGATATTGCAATCTGGATCGATAAAGGTGAGATAAAGGAAATGGGCGACAGCCACAAGGTGGTTGGCGACTACGAAAATTTCTGCAATAACAAGAAGTCTTATACCTCAGTGCAAGAAGACCTGCCCGCGGTGCACACAGAAAAGCAGCCTGACCAATCGGTTGGCACTGAGGAGGTCCTACAGGACTGTAAAATTAATTCGCTTTCGGTGTGTAATACCGAAGGCGAAGAAATTACAGCCATCGACCCACTAAGCGATCTGGTTCTCGAAATGGAAGTCGAGGTGCTCAACGACAACATGGAAGGCCACTTTGGCTTCGCGTTTATGCGGTCGGCCGAGGAACCCATCGCCTCGTTTCTCACAACCAACGCCGAAGAGATCGACCTGCGCCGCTACGCGCGCGGTGAGGTCTTTAAGGTTCGCCTGGTCGTCGAAAAAGTAGCGATGCGCGTGGGTGAGTTTTACGTGTTAGGCGGCCTTGCCGATAAAAGTGGGCTGCTGTGGTATGAAACCAAATTCAGCGCGCAGCTATGCATGAATGCTAACAAGGGCGTCGGCCCGATGACAATGCGAGCAACCTGGAATCTAGACGCTTAGAATTTGGGTAGCGTAGCGTAAGGGTTTATCTGATAGATGCGCGGCGGCGAATCGCCACCCGTAAATTCCACAACCGCACTGAAGGCCTGCCTTCCGATACCAGGTGCGACCTCCCAAGGATCTTCGTCTCGCAGCAGCGCTGCGCTTTCGGCTAGCGCTTCTGCATTCGCCTCACTACTCGCTACCGTGCCATCGCCCACACGAGATTCGTTCATTAATGGAACCTCGAGCGGATAGTCTTGTGGATCGAACTCGGCAGCATTTCTTCGCCTGTCGCTCGCGCGAGCATTGAGCTCTACTTGTGCGACCGACGCAGGTCTGCGGTAAACATAGATAGTATAGAAATCGCTTGTCTCATTGCTTAGCCAAGGCGAGAGCTCGGTTAGATTCTCGAACGGAATCACCTCGCCAATTTCGCCACGATTGCTAAACGTATCTACCGCGCGAACCCCTCTCAGTTCTTCGATTAGGTCAGGTGTTAGTCCTGGAAGCAGAAGCATCGCCTCACGCGTCGCGAGATTGAGGTTTACTTGCCGGCTATTACCGTAAATCGTGAACGCGGCGTCGAGATCGATACCTTCGAATAATTCGGCGAAGCCGCGAATATGGTGCAGCTCATAAATGCTGTCTAGCTCGGGATTATTGCGAGGCAGATACGGCGGATCAAGCGCTTCGTAGAATTCGCGTTCGGCGCCATTGATCCCTTCGAGATCGTTCAGATCAGTCCAGTCTGTCCACGCCGCGAGCAGGTCTTGCACCTCCTCGGCATCGGCTTCTTCGCCAGTGATATCCTGCAGACGTTTCTCTATAAGAAGCTGCATGCTTGCTCGCGGAATGCGATTAAGATTAATCATGCCACTGTGATTGATAATGCGCACCACCATGTCGTCCGGTGTTGGGTAGCTCAATCGAAGTGGTCGTCCATCAAAGCGCAGCGAGCGATCCAGCAACTCGCCTTCGCTATTGGTCTCGATCGGCGCGTCTAGAGGTGATGACATCCGCTCGAGTAGAATGTCCATCTCGGCGCTGTTGAGTGCGCTCATCATCTGCGTGTAGTCATCGGCAGCCAACTGATTATTAAACGCAGTGCGTGCCGAGAGGCGTACTTTGCTTGCCATGGCGGTAACGAGAATCGTTAGTAATACTGCGGTCCAGAGAACGATCAGTAATACCGAGCCGCTTTGCTGCTGCCTTTTTCTCATTGCCCTAGCCCCGCGCCAAGCGAGTTGGGCATTATGCTGCGGTGGCGCCACGCTTTGATCGGCGCGATAAGCTCATAGTCGCTACCCTCAGCGCCGGTTGCGCGAAAAAGAATGTGAACCGCCAAGGGTAGCGCCCCCTGCTCACTGCCGAGCCATTCGTCGGTCCATTCCCGCGTCAGGGCATTAGGCTCGCGAAGATAGCTAATCTCGAGGTCGTAGCCGGGTAAGATAATCCTTGTCTCTACGTTATCAAGTCGCGCGCTGGGGTCATCGCTAAACGCTGGCGCTGTTCGCACGCCAATGCCTTCACCTATTCCTTCATCTGAGACCGCGTCGATCGACCACGCGGTCAGTCCGGCCAGACGCTGCGGCGACACGGTGCTTACCCAACTCAGGCGGTCGTCTTCACCGTCGAAATAAACCTCTCTCAGCAGCGTCTCCGTGCTGTTAAAGCTATGGGGGAACGCCGCGATAAGAGCCCGTTCGATTTGCAGTATCGCAAGGGATTCATCGAGCTTCGCATCGAGTCTCTCGGTATTGTCATTCCAGTCGCGTGCGACGACATACATACCGGTACTGAGTAGAGTCAAAAGCAGGGCGGTCAGCGCGAGAGCGAGCAGCACCTCGATGAGTGTAAAGCCGCGCTGTGGGTTTTTAGCTCGAGGCTCTTTAAATCGTCGCATGTCCGGACTCATAATCCACCCGCGCCAGGTTGCAAGCGTATCCAGCGGGTCGCAACCGCTTCGACGTCACCGTCCTCCGACACAAGTTCGAGTGCGCGCAGTGTGTACTGCAATGACTGCGTCTGCCGGTCGGGTGCCTCGATGTCGTCTAGCTCTCTTACCTCGTAATAGTCGTCGTCGAGTATGGCCTCTAGGTCGGCATACTCATTATCGAGCAGGGCGAAATTCCACGCGGCACGCTGCTGTATCGCGCGCACTAGCGCGTCTTCGGCGCGCCAAGAGAGCTGCTTGCTGCCGCCGACTAATGAGAACAGGCCACCGAGGAGAAATCCGGTGATCGTCAGCGCGACGATCACCTCGATCAGAGTGAAGCCCTGCTGATTTTTGCGGTGCTTGCGGGGTGTGTTTTGTTTGCCTCGGTTACCGTTCATCTTCGCGGCTCACAGTAATGCGTCCCGTAAACGAATCGATGGCAACCCATGCGCGCTGAGTTTCCTGGCTAAGCCTTAGTCTGCCACCGGTTGTTCCGCCCTCGGGATAGAAGCTCACCACCAAGGAATCGATTGGCTCATAGTCGGCCTCGCGTCGATCGTCCGCGCTAAACGCAAGGCTTATCGAATCGCTAAACCACAGGTTTTCCGCGTGGGGCTGAATTGTGTCTGCATCGGTAGTCTGCACATCCTGAGCGCGCAGTTCGATACTGGACACCTGCCCGGAGACTATCGCATTACGCCGTGCATAGTTAAGCTGAGCGCCAAGATCGCGCAGCTGCGCATCGAAGTTGCGCGAGTCGAGGCTGGTAAGGTTTGGCGCGACCAACGCGGCCGCCAATGCAACGATACCCATCACTAAAATGAGCTCGAGCAGCGTAAAGCCGCGTTGAGAACTGGCGCTAGAGAGAGATGTCGGCGTCATCGCCTTCGCCGCCACGATCGCCATCCGCGCCATAGGAGAGTAGCGTAAACTCACGGCCGTTCGACTCGTAAGCATAAGGGTTATCCCATGGATCATTCGGTACGCCGCGGCGCAGGTAAGGACCGTTCCAGCGCGCGCCATTGGTGTCGTCTTCTTCCAGACCCTCGAGAGAATCGGGGTATTCGCCGACGTCGAGGCGATAGGTATCTAACGCGCCTTCTAATGTCGAGATTTCGGACAGCGCGACGTCGCGCATAGCCCCCGCCTGCTGATTAAAAATATTGGGCGCGACCATAATCGCGAGCATAGCGATAATCGCCATCACGACAAGTATCTCGATCAGCGTGAAACCCTGCTGGCGCAGCCGCATGGGTCGAGCTGCGTGAGTGAAGCGAGTACCTGTAGCAAAGCAACGGGGGTAATTTGTCATCGATATGTCCTCTGCGTCTCTGTCACGCGTTAGTTTAATACACTTGCGCTGGGTAGGAGTTTCACCCTGCTCGCGCCGCGCCGACTCACAAACTGTGAGACAACCGCGCTAGATTCCGGCCTCTTCTATGAGCTGTGTTGCCAGCTCGAAGCGTTCGAGAATATCGCGGTACTGCACGCTCGTCTCCGAATTCAGGTTGATTATTTCAGGCCTGAGCACGATGAATAGCTCGCGGCGCTGAATTGAATTCTGCTGATAGGAGAAAAGCCTGCCAAGAAGCGGCACTCGGTTTAGCCCTGGCACGCCTGTGTTTAGATTTTCCGTGTCGGCCTGAATTAATCCACCGAGCACAACGTTTTCGCCATCGCGTACGACAACCGTTGTGTTAATTTCTTGATTATTAAACACCGGATTATTGTTCACCCCTTCGGAGCTATTATCAACCGACGACAGCTCTTGGCGAATGATCAGATTCACGATGCCGTCGTCATTAATTTGCGGTGTGATCGATAGCACGATACCGGTGTCACGGTATTGTATATTGGTGGTCGACACGCCTGCGCCGCCGATCGCTTGTCCCTGTTCGACCGGCACCTGCGAGCCGATCTGAATCTCGCCCTCTTGATTATTAATCACCGTCAGCGAGGGCCGCGCGAGCAGCTGAACATCGTTGTTAACCGAAATCGCCTCCAGCGTCGCGTCTACTTGTGCCGCGCCATCGATAAACGATTTGCTAAACATCAAGCCGCCGCGGCCACTTGGCGTGTAGTCTGTCGTCGTCTCTGTCGAGATAGGGTTCAGCGTGCTATCCACGGCGATACGGCTCCAGTCGACACCAAATTCATTTCCTTCGGTAAGTGTGATCTGGGCAATCACGGCGTTAATCATGACCTGCAGCGGCACTGCGTCTAATTGATTAATCGTCGTAAGAAGCTGCCTATAGTCTCGAGCCGTACTGCGAATCAACAGGCTGTTAGTTGCCTCGTCTGCAACGATTTTTACCGCAAGATTAGCAGCGATCGCATTTCCTGCACCATTCGATCGTGCGCCCTCGCCTGAGCTGGGTGCAGAGGTCTGTGCCAGTTCTTGCTGATTGTCTGGATTGCCACTCGGAGGCTCGAAAACAACGGGCTGCTCATCGCGTGTGCCACGCAGACGAGGATTTGTGTCCTCATCATCGCGATTGTCATTGCTCTCGAACACGCTAGACAGCGTATCGCCTAGCTCTTTAGCACTGAGATTTTTTACCCGGTAATGGAATAGCTGTTCTACTTGCTCTTGACTCGCAGCGTCGAGAATTTCTATCCAGCGTTCGATTTCATCGAAGCCACGACGCGCAGGCGCGGTCACCAAAATCGCATTGATGCGTTCGATTCCCTTCACCTGATACGACGGCGTCGCGCCTTCGATCAAGCTTAAAATTTCTTCGAGCTCGGTTGCCACCTCTGTCGCGCTTGCATTGCTCAGCGGATACAGACTAATGCCCTGATTGGCGAAGGGGTCTGTGTCGATCACATAAAGCAATTCGTTAATGCGCCGTAGCTGGGCCTCGCCCGAGGTAATCGCTAGAGTGTTGCCCGAAAGCAAGCGCCTGATGCTGCCCTCGCCTTCGATGAGCGGGCGTATAACCTCAATCGCGGCGTCGGCTGCAACATGAACTAGCGGCGTTATCTGCATAATCGTCGGCGCTGTCCCTTCGCCGAGTGTGTCGGGCGTCGCGATTTCGAGAGGGACATTAGAAACGCCGCGGCGAATGTTAAACACGTTGCCTACGCGATCTATCACGATTCCCGCGTCGCGGGCGAGTAGGCGCATCACCGGCCAGACATCGTCGAGCGCTAACGGCTCGTTACTGGAGGTGCGCAGGCTGACCTTCATGTCGATACTCGGGTCCATCACAACCGACATATTGAGCGAATCGGCAAGCTGTTCGAGTACCAAGCGCAGTTCGGCTTGCTCATAGTTGAGCTCGACGCTTTCGTCTTCGGCGAGGGTAGTCGGCGTGCCGCTTGGTGCGGGAACCTGTTCGCGGTAGCCCGCAAGCGCTGGCTGCTCGCCCACGCGATTGATTTCGGCGATTAAGCGTTGCTGCTGCTCGCTGCCAGGGCTTGCGATTTCGGCTATCTCATTCGCCGCAACCTCTGCCGCACTGCGGCGCGATTCATTGCCTGTGTTTGCCTCACGGCCGCTAAAAGGCCCGAGCGGCCGCTCTCCCTGATCGAAAGCCGAACAGGCGCTGAGCAACACCAGCGCCGCAATCGCTGCCGGTGTCCGCTTTACTAGGCGACAGGCCAGGGTCGTGGACGCCGACGATCCTGATGCCACGGTCTGTGTTCCTGATTTCACTTTACTCTCCTTAAAACTCTACGGCGTTCATACTGAACACGGCCGAAAGCATGGTAATCGTTATTCCGCCGACTGCGAGCGCAAGCACTAAAATGAGTGCCGGTTGCAAGGCAGCTACGAGGCTCGCCATCTGATTGCGAACGAGGGTATCGAATGTCGCAGCCGACTTAACCAGAATAGTCGCCGTGCGTCCCGACTCCTCCCCAACGGCGACGAGCTGATGCAATAGCGTCGGAAACTGCTGGGTTTTTTCGAGCGCAGAACCAAGGCCGGTGCCGCCGCGAACATCTTCTTCTACTTGCACAAGCTGCGCTGATAGCTGCGTGTTGGCGACGACTTCGCGCGACACCCGCAGCGCACGGATAAGTGGAATTCCTGCGCCCAGAAGAGAGCCCAGGGTTCGAGCGAACACCGCGCTTTCGCGCGTGAGTATGAGCTTTCCAAAAAGCGGCAAAGACAGCAGAAAACGATCGCGGCGCAGGCGAGTAGACGGGGCGGTGTCGAGCTGACGCCAGCCAATGTAGGCAGCAACAACGCTCGCCGGAATAAGAAAACCAAACCGTTGTAACCAGCCGCTCAGATTGAGCAAAAACTGTGCGGCGGGAGGGATCTGCGTGCCGGCGTCTTCGAACATGGTCGCAAACTGCGGCACAACAAAGACCAATAGTAAAAGAACCGAGACTATTCCGGTTACCAGCAAGACCGCAGGGTAGATCATCGCAGACACAATAGTCTGCCGTGTGGCCGCGCTGGTTTCGAGAAACTCGGCGAGCTCGGGCAGCAATTCGTGGAGTATTCCGCCTTCTTCACCTGCACGAACAATATTGACATACATCTTAGAGAAGACACGTGGATAGCCTTCCATCGCCGCCGCAAGCGAGCGTCCCTCTTTGATTTCGCGCAGTAACTCCAAGGTCAGTTCGCGCATAGCGGCAGACTCGGTAATGCCTTCGAGAAGTCTTAGCGCTCGGTCGATCGGAACCCGCGACTCAACTAAGGTACAGAGGCCGTTAGTAAAAGCGAGCACGTCGCTGGCTTTTATCTTGCGGCTGCCGCTGCCCGACACCGACTGTGTGGGCGTAAGCTGCGTTGGCGTTAAGTGTCGTCCGCGGAGCAGACGCATCGCCTCGCGTTCGGAGTCTGCATCAATGACGCCGGTTTGCGACTTACCCACAGCATCGATCGCACGGTATTTGAATTTACCGTGGTGGCTGACTGTGTCTGTCGACTTGGCGTCCACTGTGCTGTGCTTCCTCTTTACTCTTGTCGTTTTTACGATTAGACCGCGCGCGTCACACGCACCACTTCTTCGGGCGTGGTTAATCCGGCGCGCAGTTTTTCTAACGCGTCTTGGCGCAAGGTGCGCATGCCACCCTTTATCGCGGTGTCTCTGATACTGTTGGCATCGGCGCCGCTCGCGATCTGATGCCGAATCTCGTCGCTCATTAACAGCAATTCGTATAAGCCGACGCGACCACGATAGCCGGTTTGACCACAGCGTTCGCAGCCTTTGCCGCGTCTTATCTCGGCGCACTCGGCGCTGTCTATATCGAGTACGCGCGCTTCGTCGAGACTCAGCGGATGAGTCTCTGCGCATTCGGTACACACGCGGCGCACCAAACGCTGCGCCTGAATCGCGAGCAGGCTCGAACTAATTAAATAGCCTTCGACACCCATGTCTTGCAAACGCGTCACTGCCCCAGCCGCGTCGTTGGTATGCAGTGTTGAGAACACAAGGTGGCCGGTAAGCGCCGACTCGATCGCAATTTCGGCGGTCTCGTGATCGCGTATTTCGCCGATCATTAAGATGTCAGGGTCTTGCCGCACTATCGACCTCAGCCCTTCGGCAAAGCCTAGGCCGATGCTCGCGTTTGCCTGTATCTGGGTAATGCCATCGAGCTGATATTCGACGGGGTCTTCGACCGTAATGATTTTTTGCTTCTCGTTGCTAATTTTCTCGAGAGTCGCATACAGCGTTGTTGTTTTACCGCTGCCGGTTGGCCCTGTAATCAGCACCATCCCGTGCGGCTGCGTCACCACATTCTCATAGCTCGCCAGCAGGTCTTGCGGCATGCCAAGCTCGACCAATTCGACAGCGGTATCGCTTCTGTCGAGTATGCGCAACACGATCGATTCACCGTGTACACCGGGCAGCGTGGACACGCGCATATCGAGCTGCTTGGCGCCTAATTTGTAATCGATGCGGCCATCTTGCGGCAGACGCTTTTCGCCAATATCAAGGCGCGCCATTAGCTTAAGCCGCGAGGCAACCGCCGTATGTATTTTGACAGGCAGCCGCTCGATACGCGTCATAATCCCGTCGACTCGGCAGCGAACATCGAGTGTGTTTTCGCTCGGTTCGAAGTGAATGTCGCTTGCATCGAGATCAAGCGCACGCGCGAAAAGATGATTAACCAGACGAATGATCGGCGCTTCGGAGGCAAGGTCTTTTAACGACTCATCGTCGTCGAAGCCGGACACGAAAAGGTCTTCGTCGCTGCTTTCGAGTGTCGGAGAAAGTTCGGCACGCCAGTGACGCAGCAAACGCCTCACTTCGTCTTCGCTTCCGCGTCTAAAGACCACCGGCGTGCCTATAACAAAGCGTATTTGCGCCCGTGTCTCAAGACTCGGCGCGCTTGCATACACCAAGCGATTGGTCTGAGCATAATCTAACGCTGGCGCGATTCCTGCGGGCTCTAATAACTGGCTAAAGGCTGTGAGCTCAACGGGGTCATACCCAACTGGATTTTCCGCCGCTATTGCAGCCTCTGCTGCTGTCTGGTTTGCCATTAGCGCGACCCTCCGAGTTTAGCCGATTCGGCTCGTGAGTTACGCGCGAATCCGACCACGGTAATTGCACCAGTGAACTGATTTCTTGACCGATCGAGTGAGAATTCGGCGACCTCGAGGCGCGGAATCGAATTGTCTATTTGAGAGAGAAACTCGACTGTCGCTGCTGCATCGTTAGTGCGAAACGACATCTCCTGACTTACCTGTGTCCATCCGCCTTGCTCTATTGTGTCGGCAAGACGCGTCGAAATAACCTCGATGCCAGCGTTCGCGGCATGCTGCGATAAAATCTGCTGGATACTCGCTTCGACGATCGCGTTTGTCGATCCTGTGAAAAGCCCTGCCTCGGCAGAAGCGAGAGCACGTTCGGTCTCATCACGTCTGCTTGACCAGAGAGCCGCGCTGTCTTGCAATCTTAATTCGCGCTCTATATCGAGCTTAACCGACTCGATACTCCCAGCTCTTTCGGAATAGACGGTGGTTACGATGGGCGCACCGCGTGTGACAAAAAAAACGACGGCAACCGCGGCGGCGAGTAACAAGATAATCCGCTCGCGCGTCGACAGTGTTTGCAGCGTTAAGCCGGTCACGTTTTTCATCGACGAGTTGCCTCCACATAACGGGCCCGATAGCCTTCGAAACTGACATTGCTCAGCCTGAGGCCAATCGTATAACGCGAGTTGCTGGTAGCGCGCGAGAAAGAGACTTCGGTAAAGAGTGGATCTTGTTCGAGTCGTTGCAGAATCGCTTGCGGATTGCTGCTAGTCCCTTCGATGGTAACCACGCCTTCTTCTATTTCTAATCCGGTTAGCGTGTCGGGACTAATCACTCGTTGAAGCGTAAAGAGCGTCGCGATGATGTCTTGCTGCGGGTATTCGTTTATCGTGCCCCAGCGGCTGTCGAAATCGGCGACGAACGCCTGATTTTGCCGCGCGCTATCGTTAAGCGCCCGCAGGTCGGCAAGTTCGCTCGCCGCGAGACGGAACTGAACCGATTGCATCGCGAAAGGAATGAGAGTGAGCACTGCTGCAAGTAACAGACCTGCAGCGAGAGCAACTACGGTGGTTTTGTTTTTAAGCGCCTGCCGCCGCTTCAGTTCACCCGGCGGAACAAACGTGAAGCCCGAAGCAAGCGCCAGTGGCAAAGCCGGTATTGCACTGCGCTGTGAAAGCCAAGCAGGATCAGAATGGGTTACTAGTGGGCCTTCGTGCGCAAGCTCAGTCGACTTGAGTTCGGCTTGCCACTGCTCGAGCAGCTCGGGCTCCTCTAGGTCGCTGAGCTGTAGCGTTTCCCATTTAATCGGCGCGCCGGCGCGCATAACCACCTGAGTAACTTGACGCGGATCTTGATCTATTTGTCTGCTCGTTTGGTGAACATCCGCCCTGTCTTTTTCAGATCGAGTGCCCTGCCCGCCAGTATCGCCAGCGGTGGCGGCCACGTTTGTTTCGACAAGCAGCGCGCGAGGCAAAACGGCGGCCAGTTCGATTCCCTCTTTTTCGAACGCGTCAGACAACGTCGCTAGCCGCGCCTGGGTCATCCAGAGGCAGAGGTAATCGTCTGTTCCGGCGATTCGATTGGGTTTGTCGACAAGCGCAAGGGGCTCATCATAGCTAGGAATGAGTGTGGTCGCCTGAAGTCTGAGCGCCTGCAGCGCTGCTGCACCCGCCAAGCCCGGTAATGGGGTGAGTGTTGACACAAATTCTTCGGCGGGCAGCAGGAGTGCGATTCGCGTCACGCCAAACGCCTTGGCCGCCGCTGCGAGAGACGCCGCATCGTCCATGGTCTCGGCGCTTGCCGTGCTGCCGAGGTGTAGCAGATGATCAGACCACAGTGCTAAGCCGTCGCAGTCACCAAAA
>ERZ887830.1491-NODE-1491-length-13044-cov-14.041497_pt1 | contig 13044 bp, 10 predicted proteins | sample MGYA00521101_ERZ887830 | MGnify/ENA primary metagenome ERZ887830 (study PRJEB32303, sample SAMEA104408592) | aquatic metagenome | biome: Marine water; feature: Pelagic; material: water | place: Baltic Sea | collected 2014-06-05T16:38:00 | depth 1,762 m ...
CAGCATTTTCATCGAATGATGAAAACATAATATCAACCGGTAAACTTAAATGAACCGCTCCTGGGTAACCATTGGTTGCAATTTTATATGCTTTATCAACAAATTCTCTAATTCTCAGTCCATCTGTAATACTTGCACTATATTTTGTTAATGGCGCAGCTATTGCAACATCATCAATTTCTTTGAATCCACCTGAACCTTGCCTTTTTAAACTGCTTGACCCTGTAATAAAAATTACTGGAGATCTTTCACCCCAAGCTTCCATCATCGCTGGAACAGCATTTGCAAATCCTTCAGGACCAACTATACAAACTGCAGGCTCTCTTGTAATTCTAGTATGACCATCTGCCAAATGACCTGCTATTTGTTCATGAGGACAATTAATTACTTCCATTTGACATTCCATAAAACCTTCTAGTGCAGGATTACAAAAACCTCCTGAAAGAGTAAATATGTGTTTAATTCCTTTTTCTTTTAGAGCTCTTGCAATAATCGCTCCACCTCTTATTTTTTTTTCTGGCATATCTATTAGTACTTTATATTAGGGTTGTATTTTTCAGCAATTATTTCTGAACTTATTTCATTTACATCTGTTAAACCGACCAGTCCAAGTGCCGTACTAAGTTCTTCTTTAATAATATTTAATATTTTTTTTAATCCTCTAGAACCATCTGCGCCAATGCCATACATTAAGGGTCTGCCCAACATTACAAAATTGGCACCCAAAGCTAATGCTCTTATAATATCACTGCCACCTCTTATTCCACTATCAAAGATTAAAGGAAATTCCTTACCTACAATATTCCTAATTAAGGGCAGAGCTTCAATTGCAGGTAAAGCACTATCTAATTGTCTGCCCCCATGGTTTGAAACTTGGATAGCATCTGCACCAGCTTCTTTTACTTTAACAGCATCTTTTGGAGACATTACTCCTTTAACAATTAATTTTCCTTTCCAGGCATCCCGCACTCTTTTAAGGGTGTCCCAATCAGTTGCACCACGACTTTGGGATCTAACAAATTTATTACCACTTTTTGAAGTTTCATAATTCATAGGTTTTGGGATCCCAGATAACAAGGTGCTTAAAGACCAAAGTGGGTGTGTAGCAAAATCTAAAATTTGTTTTGGTCCAATATTGAAGGGTACTGTAAAACCATTTTTATCATCTTTAGCTCTTCTAAATTGGATTGGTACATCGACTGTTAGAATTGCAACTTTATATCCAGTTTGGTGAGCCCTTTCTAATATTTCCATTACAAAATTTTCATCAAAATTATATAATTGAATCCATGATTTTCCATTTGATAATTCAAACATACGTTCAAGAGATGTTGAAGAGGCCATCGAAACACAATTTGGAATATTATTAATTAAACTTTCGTTTGCTAACATTTCATCAGCTTTAGGCCATGTTAAATTACACATTCCCATAGGAGAAAACCCTAATGGTAGATCACATTCAATATCTAATATTGTTTTCTTTAAATTTCTTTTTTCTACATTTCTTAAAACTCTAGGTTCTAATCTAATTTGATTTAGAGCAGAACTATTTATTTCACACAATGTTTCATCTCCAGAAGCACCATCAACAAAATCAAACATTAGTTTTGGCAATCTTTTTTTTGCTAAAATTCTGGCATCTTCAACTGAAAATATTTTATTACTAGGCGATATTGTTTCCATTATTTTTTAATATAATTTTTCAAATCTATTTTTTTATTATTATCAACAAGATAAGCTGTATGATTTTTTCTTGAACAATAAAGATCAATAGGGATCCCGTCAACAAAAAGTACAGCAACTCCATCATCTATTGATATACCAGGAGGCAATTTTTTTTTAAAAATTTGTTTTTTAAATTCTAACATTCTTCTCTTTATAGAAGCATGAGGTGATATGCTTCCCTTAATAAAACCTATTCCTTTTAGAGGTTTTAGCCCTTTACCAAAAGAGTCAGATAATGCCCAATCAAACCAACAGGAAGCGCCAGCACTGACTCCTGATAAAATTACACCTTGCGTATAAGCTTTCTTTAAATCTTTTATTAAATTATTTTTTTTTAAATAATCTATTAAGAACGCTGTATTTCCGCCACCAACATATATTACGTGGTTATTTAAAGCCCATTTTCCAAAACTAGCTTTGGGGTCTGAAATACTAAAATGTGAAAGTTTAAAATTATTTTTTGAAAATCTTTTATAAAACAACGCAATCTTTTTGGGATCATCTTTGCTAGCAGTTGGTAGAAAACCAATCTTTATCTTTTTTTTATTACATTGATTAATTACAAACTGATCTAAATCTCTGTCTGTTTGATTGGTAAAGCCACCTCCACCTATAGCAATAATTTTTTTCATCAAATAAAATTTAATTAGCGATAATTTAATATATATTATTAATATAAAAACTTATCGATTATGTATCAGTCTATTTCTAAAAAATTAGCACCAACAGGCATTTTAAGAATTGCCATAAATACTAGTAATTTTTTACTAGTAAGTGGAAAAAACGAACAAGGAATACCAACAGGCATTTCTCCAGATCTGGGAAGAAAAATTGCCGAAGAATTAAATTTAAAATTCAAATATATTAAATTTAAAAAACCTTCTGAAATTGCTGATAGTGTTGATCAAGATCTTTGGGACGTTGGAAATATTGCTTTTGATCCAAAAAGAGCAGCAAAAATTGATTTCACAAAACCTTATATAAATATTGATGCAAATTTTTTAGTCAAAAAAAAGGATAACATTAAAACTAATTCCCAAGTGGATGAGTTGAATAATAAGATTTCTGTTTTTGAAGGCAGTGCTTACGATTTATGGTTAAGTAAAAATTTTAAAAATGCCAAAATTATAAGAGCAGCTTCAGTCGATGAGTCCCATGATTTATTTTATAAAAATGAAGCAAACATTATAGCAGGATTAAGGTCTAAACTAATAGAAGATGCAAAAAAAAATGATGATTTTGAGTTAATTGAAAAACCCTTTACTTTTATCGGTCAGGCTATTGCCATAAAAAAAGGAAATCCGGATGTTATTAAATATCTAAATGATCTAATTTTAGAATTAATTAAAAATAAATATATTCTTGAATTATTAAAAAAATATAATTTAGAAGATCAGTTAACTATTCCTAATTTATAAATTTTCAATTCCTAGCCAGGGTTTTGGTTTTTCAGGTATATCTTTTTTTAATCCTCTAACTATTTCTCCCTTAGGATCATACATTGGTAATTCGCAAAGTTTTGCTTTATGAGATTTACCATCCACACAATCAACATCTACAACTAACCCAGGTTTATATTCGCTATCTTGCATATGTACAATTCCAACTCCACAAACTTGATATGGTGACCATGTGCTAGAAGTTACTTTTCCAATAATCTTATTATTAAGGCTTATTGTTTCACCTTTTTTCGCAACACCTTCAACTACTCGGATACCCCAAGTCTTACATTTTTTATCTGAATTAATTAATGCAGATTTACCAATGAAGTCTTTTTTTTCTAAATCAACAAATCTTCCTAAGCCAACTGAGAAAGGATTAGTGTTTTTGGTAAAATCTTGGCCAGCAGATAGAAGACCAGCTTCAATTCTTCTTCCTCTAAAAGAAGGAGTTGCGGTAATTATCATGCCCATTTTTTTTCCTTCTTCTAAAATTAAATCACCAACAGCTTCAGTATTATTTTCTGGTCTAAAATAAATTTCCCAACCAAGTTCATTGGTAAAACCAGTTCTACTTATAATTACTTTTTCATTAGCTATAATTACCTCTTCCCAGTCAAAATACTTCCATCGATTGGATATTTTTTCTTTAACTAAATGATCTAATAATTCCATTGAAAGAGGACCTTGTATTTGGCTCACCCAAACATTAGGTTCTGAAATTTTTACATCTAGATTTTGAGCGTTGGCTTTGTACCAAGTAAACATTTCCCCATCTGCTTGAGCAAACCAAAACTTATCTTCTTCAATTCTTAATAATAATCCATCAGTAATCATTCCACCATCATGATAACAAGCAAACTGATAAGAGCATCTTCCTTTTCTAACTTTAGAGATATCTCTTGGAAAAATTTTTTGTAACAAATTTAAAGCATCAGGCCCCGAGATCTCATAAGGATGCTCTCCAGTATGTCGTAGGATAATTTCTTTTCTAGTTTTCCAATACTGCTCATCAGGAGTTGCATTATTTAGTTTTTCAGTTGTAAGTCTTCCTGCGTATTGAGAATATTCTGGATCATAAGGTAACTCTTGGTAGGTTAATGGATGAATAGCTAGAGTTCTTGCAAGCTCTACTGGCTTGTTTTGATCCTGAATAAAAGGCTTAATTGTAAATCGTAAATTTTTTAAAGATTTATGCATTTATAATTCTATTAATTTAAAATGTTATTTTTATCCATGAATTTTAAGCAAATTTAAAAAAGGTTTGCCTCTTTATATATATTGTTAATTTTAAATATTTAGCTTAAATTGTTAATAATATTAGCTAATTTTAAAACAATAAAGAAGGGAAATAACAATGAGATACTTTTTTAAATTATTATCAGTTATTTGGATATCTTTGCTAGTATCATTTTCAACGGCTTATGCTTCAAGTGGCATACTTAAAGAGTCGCATGATCTAGGCTTTGGAAAAGATACAAATTTAGATGCTATTTCTAAAGGAAGGTTGTTCCAAGTAGTTATAAAAACTCAAAACCGTTTAGTGCGAAATGATCTTAAAGGTGTACCATCACCTGAGTTAGCAACTAAGTGGTCTTCAAATAAAGATGCTACTGAATGGACTTTTAATCTTCGTAAAGGAGTTAAATTTCATGATGGTTCAGATTTTGATGCAGAAGATGTAAAATATTCATTAGAACGTGTTAAAAATCCTGAATTAGGATCACCAGCAAGAAATGGTGTTAGTATGATTGAGACTATTGAAATCATAGATTCTCATACAGTTAAGATGAAGTTGAATACATCTTTTGCTGATTTGCCACTTCAGTTAACTGATTACAGATTAAGAATGATTCCATCAGGATCAGGAGACACAATCGGTCAAACAGGAATTGGCACTGGACCTTTTATGGTTGATAAGTTTGATCCAGAAGGAACTACAATTCTTAAAGCTAACCCAAATTATTGGGAAGGTGCACCGGGTGTTGCAGAAATACAGGTAATTGCTATTCCAGATGGACAAGCTAGAGTTCAAGCACTTTTGTCTGGGCAGATTGATATGTATCGATATGTACCTTTCAATCAGTTAAAAATTTTTGAAAATAATCCAAAATTTAATCACACTATAATCTCGACAGGTAACTGGAGAGGTATGGTCATGAGAACGGATACAGCACCATTCGACAATCCAAAAGTCAGAAAAGCAGTTCGAATGGCTGTGGATAGACAAGCTTTGGTTGATATAGTAATGGGTGGAGCAGCAACTGTGTCTTGTGATACCCCAGTTATGGCAACAGATCAATATCGTCATGATATGAAATGTCCTCAAGATATTGCTGGAGCTAAAAAATTACTTGCTGAAGCAGGATATCCTAATGGTATTGAAATGACAATTCATGCAGCAGACTTAGAGTCGACTTGGCCAACAATTGCTGAAGTAATTCAACAACAAGTTGCTCCTGCGGGAATTAAAGTTAAAGTTGAGATGGTACCATCAAAAGGTTATTGGAATGATGTTTGGATGAAACAACCCGTAACAATGACTCGTTGGAATGAAAGACCTGCAGACGCAGTGCTTCATGAAGTTTATCACAGTAGTGCTAAATGGAATGAGTCTTATTTCAAAAATTCAGATTTTGATGCAAAACTAGCTGAAGCAAGACAAGAACTTAACTTTGGAAAAAGAGAGAAAGTATACCAAGATGCACAACATATGCTTTGGGAAGATGGAGGAACAATGATTCCTTACCATGTTTCAAGATTAATTGTGACATCATCTAGAGTTAAAAACCTTGATCCAGTTGAGGTTTTTTCTATCCAATGGCACAAAGTTAAAGTTGAAGACTAAAATTTAAATTTTACAGGCCTTGATATTTTATTAAGGCCTGTAAAATAATCTCAAAATAAATAAACTGTAAAATTTTCAACTAAATTAATTTATGTTTTTTTTGATTTCCAAAAGAGTTGCACTGGGTTTAATTACTTTATTTATTGTATCATTAATTACATTTATTGGGGTTGAGGTATTACCAGGAGATGCATGCACTGTATATTTAGAGAGAGAAGCTTATGGTGATGCTTTAGCGGCATGTTATAAAAGACTTGGATTAGATATATCTGCATTTGATAGATATCTTATTTGGGCGACTAATACTCTTCAATTAGACTTTGGATTTTCTTTAAGTGGACAAATGCCCATTAATGAAATTTTAGGACCAAGAATAAAAAATTCTATGGTTCTAGCAACTACGGCAATATTAATTGGAATTCCTTTTGCATTAATACTAGGGATTATTACTGCTTTGTGGAGGGATAAAATGCCAGATATTATAATTTCTTCATTAGCAATTTTTTCAATGACAATACCAGAATTTATCAGTTCAACATTATTAATTTTAATTGTAGCAATTTGGTTAGGATGGCTTCCAGGAATTGTTATCGTGCCATCTGATGTGACTGTTATGGAGTTACTTTCAAATATTATTTTACCGGTCATTGCAATTTCTATGATCATGACAGCACATATGCTAAGAATGGTTCGTTCTAGTGTTATACAGGTCATGGCAAGTGACTATGTTCAAATGAGCATATTAAAAGGTGTTCCTTATTGGAGAATGGTATTTAAACATGTGTTACCCAATGCTCTTTTGCCGGCGATTAATGTAGTGGCTTTAACTATTGCTTGGTTACTTGGGGGAGTAGTTGTTACAGAAGTTGTTTTTAATTATCCTGGATTAGGAAGATTGGTTATTGAATCTATTTCAAATAGAGATTTACCTGTTGTGCAAGCGTTGGCACTTATTTTAGCATCAATATATGTTGGTATAAATTTAATAGCTGATTTATTAACTTTAGTTCTTAACCCTCGATTGAAAACTTTGCAAACTAGAAAATAATATGAATGATCAAGTTTCTATAAATAACAATATAAAAAAAAATCCTTCAAAGTTTTTTGAAGTAATTAAAACAATGGTTTCAAAACCATCAGGATTGATTGGATTGAGCATTGTCTGCTTTCATATTTTGCTTGCGATAATCAGTCCATTAATTACCCCTCATGATTTTAAAGCAATCAACCCATCTTTAATGTTATTACCTCCAAGTTCAGAGTATTGGTTTGGCACTGATCATTTGGGTAGGGATGTTTTTACAAGAACAATATTAGGAGGCAGAGTAGCTATACTTGTTACTTTTTTTGGCTCATTAATTGCTCTAACCTGGGGTGGTTTACTTGGTATTTTTTGTGGATTAGTAGGAGGAAAAATTGACGATATTGTGATGAGAATTGTAGATGCTTTTCTAGCAATTCCTTGGATACTTGCAATGTTATTGATTGTATCAATTTTAGGAACGTCAATAAATGTCTTAATTCCGGCACTTGGATTATTCTATGGAAAAGGAATAGTTCGTGTAGCAAGAGCAGCCACTCATGATGTTATAGCTAAAGATTTTATTGTTTCAGCAAGAGCAAGAGGTCATAGTAATTTTTCAATTATATGGAATGAGATTTTGCCAAATGTTAGAGATGCTATTTTAGTAGAAGGAGCTATGCGATGGTCTTGGATGTTACTAGGTTTTAGTTCTTTATCTTTTTTAGGCTTTGGCGTCAGTCCACCTACACCAGATTGGGGTTTAATGATTTCAAATGCTAGAGGATTAATGTCGTTTGCGCATTGGGCTGTTTTAGCTCCAATAACTTGTTTAAGTTCTTTAATTATAGGAATTAATTTAAGTGCAGATGCTTTTGCAAAAGCGCTTGGTATTGACAGAACTACAAAAGCACCAGTCTAATTTATGAATGATATAATTCAACAAATTAGCAATTTATCAATTGGTTTTAAAAGTAAAAAAGGAAAAGAAATTTCTATTTTAAGAAAAATAAATCTTAATATAAAAAAAGGTGAAACGGTTGGAATAGTAGGTGAGTCAGGATCTGGTAAAAGTACTTTAGCATTAGCAATGATGGGTTTTGTAAAACAAGGACTTTTTACAATTGATGGGGAGTGTAAATTTGAAAATTTAAATTTACTTAAAATGAGTAATAAAGATCTTGAAGAAATTAGAGGTAGAAAAATTGCAATGATACCTCAGAATGCAGGTCAATCACTAACTCCAAATTTAAAAATAGGCTATCAAATTGAAGAAGCTTTAAAATTACATACCAAGCTAAATGTAAGTGAGAGACAAAAAAAAATATCTGAATTATTAAATAAAGTTAGATTACCATCACCCGAGACTATAGCCTTAAGGTATCCTCATGAATTATCAGGAGGTCAACAACAAAGGGTCGCAATAGCCATGGCTCTTGCGGGAAATCCAAATTTATTATTACTAGATGAGCCAACAACAGGATTAGATGTTACTACCCAAGCACATGTTTTAGAAGTTTTGAAAGATATTGCTAAAGACACTGGAACCTCAATGGTTTATGTGAGTCATGATCTAGGAGCAATTGCTCAAGTAAGCGATAGAGTTGTTGTCATGTATGCAGGAGAAATTGTTTTAGAAGGGCCTGTCAGAAAAATATTAAAAGATCCAATCCACCCGTATGCGAATGGTTTGTTAAAATCTATTCCAAAATTATCATTAAAGGGTCTTCCAAATTCAATGCCTGGAAGTCAGCCTCAATCTGATAAAATAGAAATTGGATGTAGTTTTTATGAAAGATGCAATATTTCCTCTGAAAAATGCAAAAAAAATTCTCCAGAACTCAATTATTTAGAAGAAATAGATGTACATGTGAGATGCTTTAATTTTAAAGATTTGAAAGATTTTAATAAAACAACAGAGTTTAAGAATAATGAATTTAGTGAAAAGAAAACCTCAGAAAATATCTTAAAACTTAACAATCTTTCAATATCTTATGCAAAACAAAATTTTATAGATCAATTCCTTGGAAGAATTAAAGATTCTAATCCCACAGTTAAAGATATTAATATTGAAATCAACAAGGGAGAAACCTTATCTTTGGTAGGTGAGTCTGGTAGTGGTAAATCTACAATTTTGAAATCAATTGCTGGATTATTAAAAATTCAAGATGGAAAAATTATATTTAATGAGAAAGATTTCTTGTCTGACAATTTAAAAGCCCGGTCCCCTAATAATCTTCGTGCTATACAACTTATCTTTCAAAACCCTGATGAGTCGCTAAATCCTAGTCATACGGTTGAAGAAATATTATCTCAGCCACTTAAATTATATTTTAATCTACAAGGTCAGGAATTAAAAAAAAATATTTCAGATTTGCTTCAAAAAGTTAGGCTAGGAGATTTTTATATGCAAAGATACCCTAGACAATTGTCTGGAGGTGAAAAACAAAGAGTTGCAGTTGCAAGAGCTTTTGCTGCTAATCCAGATATAATATTGTGTGATGAAGTAACATCTGCTTTAGATGTCTCAGTTCAAGCTGCTGTTTTAGATTTATTAAAACAATTAAAAAAAGATTTCAACACAACTTATATTTTTGTCTCCCATGATTTAGCTGTAGTTAAAGCTATAAGTGATCGAGTTGCAGTTTTATACCAAGGAAGACTTTGTGAAATTGGATTATCAGAAAGTGTTTATAAGTTTCCTTCACATCCTTATACCGAGGTACTGCTTGGTGCTGTCCTTGAACCAGATCCGGATATAAAACCAAGATTGATAGCAGAAGATATAGTTGAAGAAAGACCACCTGAAAAAGGTTGCACATTCCAAGGTAGATGTCCAAGAATTCTAGGAGATAAATGTAAAAATGAAACCCCACCTTGGCAAATTGGTTTAAATGGCCATGCAATTCGTTGCCATATTGAAATTAATGAACTTGATAGAATTCAAAAAAAAGAATTATTAAATGGCCAACAAAAGTAAACTAATTCTTTCAGAATCTAGAGTGTGTGTAGCATTAGACAATATAAGAGAAAAATCATTAAGAATTTTAATGAAAGCAGGTTGCGATAAAGAATATGCAAATCAAATTATTGATCATTTAATAGATTCTGATTTAAGTGGTGTGGAGTCTCATGGGGTTGTTAGAACTTTACAATATCTTGATGAATATCAGCAAGGTTATTTATTACCCAATGTTGTTCCGAAAGTAACTAAGGATAGTCTAACTAAAATCAATATTGATGGTCAAGGAGGACTTGGAATTCCAGCTCTTAATGTAGCAACTGATGAGGGTATTGCAGCTGCAAAATTAAATGGAATATGTGCAATAGCAATTAGAAATACTGGTCACACAGGAAGACTAGGTGCTTTTGCAGAAAAAGCAGCAAATCAAGGTTGTTTATTTATTTTATGTGGTGGAGGAGCTAGAGATAAATGGAGAATGGTAGCACCTTACGGAGGCACAAAAGCTTTATTGCCTACCAACCCTTGGTGCTTAGGAATACCAGGAGGATTAAAAGGACCTGTGATACTCGATTGTGCTACTAGTAAAATTGCAGGAGGATGGATTAAAGCTGCAAGACTTGCAAATGCAGAACTGCCCAAGGATATGATAATAGATAAAAATGGATTACCAACTCAGAATCCAAATGATTTTTTTTCTGGTGGTGCAATCTTGCCAAAAGGAGAAGCTTTAGGATACGGCTTAGCAATTATAGGAGAGCTAATTTGTGATGCAATGTTAGGGTCTGCCAAAGTTGAAAGTAATACCTTAATTTTAATGATTGATACGACATCTTATCGTAATCCAGATATATTTAAAAAAGCTGCAGAAGAAATTTTATCTGAACTACGCGATTGCCCTCCAGCAAAAGGTTTTGATAATGTAGAAATTCCTGGAGAACGAGAAAAGAAAAATAGAGAAATTTCTAAAACAATTTTACTTCCTGAAAAAATTTGGGCTGCAATACAAAAAAGCTCTATTTAGAAATAGTTTTATATAATTCCGATTTTTTTTTCTCTATAAAATACAAATAAACCACTCGAAATAATTATGAATAATCCAATTAAAGTCCAATTATCAGGAAAATTTTTAAAAAGAAGATAACCAACTATTGTGTTTGAAACTATTTCAAAATAACTTAATGGCGCAAGTTTAGAAGCCTCTGAAAATTTAAAAGATAAAATTAGAAGTAAGTGACCAATCATTGTAACCACCCCTATTAAAAATAATAAGAACCATTGTTCTTTTGAAGGAGTAACCCAAACAAAAGCTAGAGTTGGAGTCATAACAATTGTTCCAATAACCCCAGTCATTATTAGTGTTAATAAAGAACTATCAGAATTGCTTAGTTTACGAGTTATGATGATATAGAATCCGTAAGCAAAACCACAAAATAGTGCAACTAAACTACCTAGTTCAAACGGAACGTAACCAGGTCTAATTACAACAATAGCTCCAGAAAAACCAATTATTACTGCGGTCCATCTCTGTAACCCCACTTTTTCAGATAAAAAAAATGATGAAAAAATTGTAACCACAAATGGAGATATAAAAGTCAAAGTTAAAGCTTTAGCTAGAGGCAAAACTGTTACTGAGTATAAAAAAGAAATATTAACTGCAAGCAATACTAACCCTCTTAATAATTGAAGTTTTGGATTTTCACTTCGTATAATTTCTTTTTTAAAGAAAAAAAACATAATTGGAAAAATACAAATAACTGTAAAAAAATGTCTAGCCCATATAATTTGTAAAATTGGAATTTGATCTGCTAAAAATTTTGCAATACCATAATTTATTGGCAGAATAGTATGGGCAGATAAGTTTAAAAATATTGCTCTCATTAAGTTAATTGACTATAAACTTTCTATATATTATGGAAATTAAAAAAGTAGTTGTCATTGGCTCAGGCACCATGGGTAGTGGAATTGCAGCTCAGGTCTGTAATGCAAATATACCAGTAACACTATTAGATTTAACAACAGAAATTTCTCAACAAGCTAAAGACAAAATTTATAAATCAAAGCCACCTTTATTAATTGATAAAAGTAAAATTGATAATATTGCAGTAGGGAATATTAAAGATAATCTTAACATATTGAAAGAAGCTGATTGGATAGTTGAAGCGGTAGTTGAAAGAATAGATATCAAACATCAGATTTATGAAAAAATATTTAGTTATAGAAAAGCTGGAGCAATTGTTTCTTCTAACACTTCCTCTATTCCAATAAAAATTTTATCAGAAAAACTAAATCAAGAACAAAAAAAAGATTTTTGTATTACTCATTTTTTTAATCCTGTACGTTACATGGGTTTATTGGAAATAGTGAAAAATGAAAACAATGATTTAAATAAAATTAATTCCCTTAAAAAATTTTGTGAACAAGAGCTAGGTAAAGGCGCTATAGTTTGTAATGATACCCCAGGTTTTTTAGGAAATCGAATAGGTGTTTATGCAATGCAAGTGGCTATGGATGAAGCTTTTAAAATGAAATTATCTATTGAAGAAGCAGACGCAATTTTTGGAAGACCTATGGGTATACCAAAAACAGGAGTTTTTGGATTATATGATTTAATTGGTATAGATTTGATGTCTGATGTTTTAAAAAGTTTTATTAAAGAACTTCCAAGTCATGATCCTTTTCAAGAAGTGGCAATTGAAAATCCTTTGATTACTAATTTAATAGCTTCAGGCTATACTGGCAGAAAAGGTAAGGGAGGTTTCTATAGAATTAATAAAGAAAATAATCAAAAAATTTTAGAGGCAATTAATCTTGAAACTGGTGAATATTTTCCCTCAAAAAAAATCAATCTTGGCATTGAAACTACTGACCTTTTATCTTTAATAAATAGAAAAGATAAATATGGCGAATATGCTTGGGCTGTTATTTTAAAAATAATTAAATATGCCTCATCTTTAGTGCCTGGGATTACTGATAAGTTTAATGACATAGATGAAGCGATGCGACTAGGCTTTAACTGGTCGATGGGTCCTTTTGAAATGTTAAAATC
>ERZ887830.1492-NODE-1492-length-13042-cov-17.382844_pt1 | contig 13042 bp, 6 predicted proteins | sample MGYA00521101_ERZ887830 | MGnify/ENA primary metagenome ERZ887830 (study PRJEB32303, sample SAMEA104408592) | aquatic metagenome | biome: Marine water; feature: Pelagic; material: water | place: Baltic Sea | collected 2014-06-05T16:38:00 | depth 1,762 m ...
GTCATGCTGAGGCCCTTCAATAAAGTAATGAATTCTTATATTGACGTCCTCGGTTGCAATAACGGCATAACTTTTGAAATTTTTAATATTTTACCTTAATAAAGCTATGACCCCCTGTTTTGACACATTCGCCTGAGCAAGCATTGATGTTGCCGCTTGCGACAAAATCTTTTGCTTAGACAGCTCTGCTGTTTCCGCAGCAAAATCTGCATCCATGATACGACCCACAGATTGCTCAGTTAACATAGATCCCTTGGACAAATTATCAATATTATGACTTAACCGGTTCTGCACAGCCCCAAGCTTTGCCTGTGCGGTAGAAACTTCCGCTAAAGCCTTATCTAGAGTTTCAACGGCACGGCCTGCATTAGCGGTGGTTTCAACACTTAGATCGTCAAGAGATGTCTCAGATTTGTCTTTGACGCTAATCTCTAGTTGTTCAACATGCGTCGTGTTGTCTCGCTTGGTGTAGGTGACCTCTATTCTGAATAAACCATTAGTTACTGCGCCACCTGGTGTGTCTGAAGGAGAGTTGGCAGAACCTCCAGTACCCGAAACGATAGCGGCAGTGCTCGTAAGTTTGCCAGTTTTGGTGTCAAGGTTGAAATCGGCATTATCAGCTGATTTTGTTGCGTCTGTCGTGGTTTTGCTAAAAGTCCCAAGGCTGTCTTGGTTGAAAAATGTTTTGAATTCATCTGACCAAACACTGGTATCAATTTGAACACTTGTAGCTTCAAAAACCTCTAATTCATTTTGGGTTTTAGCCCTTGAAGGGGAGGTGCTCGTATGGCCAACAGCTTTCTCAACAGCAAAATTTTCAATTTTAGCAGTTTCCTTGGTCGCTGCAGAACCAATCATAAGTCTAATTGTTTCAGCGTTTGAGTTTCCAGCCCTAACGGTTTGGTCATAGGTGCCATCTAGTAGGTTAACTTTGTTGTATTGGGTGTTTTCAGTTATTTTATCAATCTCAGCCAGCAGCGCCCTTATTTCCATTTGAGCATTACTTCGATCTTTAGACGTATAAATGCCGTTCTGCATTTGAACGGCCAGCTCACGCATCCGGCGAACCAATTTACTTACTTCTGCAAATGCACCATCTGCAGTTTGAACAAGAGAAACGCCATCTTGTGAGTTACGAATAGCCATTTTTATACCACTCAGTTGACTTTCCATTTTATTGGCTACCGCCAAACCAGCAGCATCATCTGCCGCACTGTTAATGCGCTTACCTGACGACAAGCGCTCCATGGAAGTCTGCATTTTTTCGGCAGCTCTAAAGGCGTAGGTGCGCGCTAATAAGGCACCCACGTTAGTGTTAATCATTGTCATACCATAGCTCCTCAGCTTTCACGACTGCATTGATATGGCCCTCGATTCTCCCTAACGACCCAAGTTTAGATTTATTTAGAAAAAATATTTAATTTTAAGCAAAAAAAAACGCCAGCCGGCGGTATTTTTCCCTAAAGCACTGTAATAATTTATTATCTTATGAGTTCTAATACAGCATCTTTTGATGCGTTAGCTTGCGCTAACATTGCCATCGATGCTTGTGCCAAAATTTGCTGTTTAGCCAATTTTGAAGTTTCAATTGTGTATTCAGCGTCCATTACTCGAGATTTAGCTTTACGCATGTCTGCCCCCCGCACCAGGGCTCCCTCGATTGAACTTTGATATCGATTAATAGTTGCGCCGAGTATTGCTCGAGTAAAACCAGTTTGTTCGATTGAATAACTTAATACATCAGTTGCATTTTTTGCTTCAGCTTCGCTTTGAACTGAAATTTGCGAGACAAGGTGTTGCATTGAGGCGGGGAGTCGATTTCTATCGATAATAATATTATTTACATACATTGCTGCCCCAAGCTTCGTACCACCAGTTGCATCATAGCTTCCAGAAATAAATACAAATTGATAATTGCCGGACCTGGTTATATTTGTAGACTTAGTCGCCCACGGAGTTACTTGGTTATCGCTAGATTGAGTGTAATCAATAAGCTCAATCGTATCGCCAGTATCTACATCTAAAAGATATGCATAAATCGAAGCAGCGTCATCTGTACCAGCAGACTTCCAGTCAAATTTTACCACGTCACCGGCAGTGATCTCCTTGGCTTCTTGAGAGATTAGATACGGACCATGCACAACAGAATATGGATCATTTTCTGTCCATACATTTGAAGAAAACAGTTTAATTCCGCCTGTTGCGTCAAAAGCAAAACCCGTTGTGCTAGCTGTACCTAACTCAGTTGCTCGACTGCCAGTTCCGGTAATGGCCGCTTCGTCATCTAGGCCAGTGGCCGGGTTGCCACTACCATTAACTCCAGTGATATTCTGATGGGGGTTCGGTGTCGGGTCGATGGGAGCGTTATAACCCCCAATGGAAGTTGTCCCCGGAGTAGCCCCTTTACCAAGGCGCACGCGCTCGTTGAAAACCGCCCAGCCCGGAAACCGATTTTCTGTTGCACTTATATTTGTCACAGGGCCTTGTGTCGCAAAGTTACTATTTTCAAAACTATCTGTCGCCCAATAGCGACCGACGGTAGAAGTAGCAAATTCGCTCAAACTGACGGGCAAAATATCACGAGAGGAGCTGCCTGAAACCTCAAAAGACCCATCAAGGAGCTTCGTCTCACTGAATTTAGTATTCAACGCAATCCGATCAATTTCTGCAACTAGGCCATATAGTTCCATTTCCATTGAGTCTCTATCTTGCTGCGTGTAGACGCCATTCGCGGACTGAATTGCAAGTTCCATCAACCTGGACTGTATTTGATTGATTTGAGCCAGAGCCGACTCTGCAGTGGCCAGAAGACTTATCATATCAACACTGTTCCTGACGGCCATATCATAGTCTCTTATATTGGCAGTCATTTTGTTGGAAACAGCCAAACCGGCAGCGTCGTCAGACGCGCTGTTAATGCGCAGCCCGGAGGACAGCCTTTCAATGGGTTTCAGCATATTTTGGTTTGCTTTTTCCCCATAGGCTCTCGCCATCAATGCAGCAGAGTTTGTGTTAATTACAGTCATCTCTACCGGCTCAAATCATTTGAGCTCATTTTCCTCTCTAATTCTTTATTTGCTCACTGGCTGAAATTATCTCCTTTGGAACCTCGGCGTATGCCAATAGGTTCAGCATTAAATGCTGAAAAAAACAAACGCCCAACTCTAGTCAAACATTTTAAAACAGAACAAAGCCACTGAACGGCAATTTCAAGCGGTAACAACTTTTAACATGCCTCCAGAACTGAAATCTCAAGCCATTTATGCAATACAGAGCTGCAGAGACCGATTTTGCATAGTGACGTCATACCAAAATCAATGAAAAAATAGCCGCTCACAAAAATATTTACAAAAATTCTAGTTATCTATTTTGGAAGAGTCATCACGCTAGATCTTTACCTCTAATAATGTTGAAGAGGGAGACGCAGTTTAATCTCTGGTCTCACTCATCGTTTAGATCGAACCCAAACACCTTTTAAAAAAAATCAAAAAAGTTCCGTTGCCCTAATAAGGGCCGCAAACTGATTTAGAGCAACTTCCTTTTTTTCTTTATTAAGAGCAGTAAATCTTAATATTGCCCAACAATTCTTGTTTTTAATTACACTGGAGGCTTCAATACTTACAGCTTGTTCACTTCCATACTGAGCATAAATTAAAAACTCTAATCTTGCGTCGAGCGTTGACAACAAATTTTGGTTTAATATCTTAATATTTGGCTCAAAGTTTTTAGTTCTTGCTCGCACCGCAGAAGCCATGCTTTTTGCAGTGCTCTGCAACGCTTTCTCTTTGTTAAATGTTGCATTAGGGGGAAACACGACTGTTGAAAATGACATATTATTCCCAGAGTAAACGTGCTGGATATAATCACCGTCTTTCCCAAGCGTTCCCTTTGATATAAACCCCGTGATTTTTGTTAGATTAACTGCCGCATCACAAGCAAATACAGCAGGCGCCATCAAACACCAATAAAAGACCAGTATCGCTATTGGCCAATTTCGGGTTACAGAAATCATGTTTCCAATAAAGCCAAAACTGTGAGCTGTCTTTGCCTCGCCATATTGATAGCCTGCTGAGCCGCTTGGGCTAATATCATTTCTTGCGCCAGCGCAGTAGACTCGACCGCCATATCAGTATCAACAACCCTACCCCTCGCCTGCTGAGACATCATCGAAGCTTGTGTTTGGTTGTCAAGATTATGCGCCAAACGATTACTCACAGCACCAAGCTTTGCCCGCCCCGCAGAAATTTGCTCAAGTGATTTGTCTAATATCAAAACTGCAGCTTGAGCATCAGCTGCGGACTGTATTTTGATATCTTTTAACGTCATGCCTGCGACATTTATGGCACTGGCACCGTTGGCAACGCCACCGGTCTTTCCACCTGTTTCCGAGCCACTCAAACCAGGGACAGTGCCTCCGTTATTCCAAGTCGCCGTTGCAACATCATAGTAACCATCCGAGAACTTAATATATTCGATATTTTGCAGTGTATCGGTACCCTCATCTGCGGAACCACCTGTATGTGAAACAGTAACAGTTCCGCCAGAAGACGAAATCGAATAATTTGCGTACGCCTCAGAATAAATAGAAACGTCAGTGCCACCACTGCCATCAATGGTGTCATTACCGTCGTTGCCAGTAATTTCGTTCCCTTTGTTATTACCAGTTATGGTGTCAGCGCCATCGCCACCAATTGCATTCTCAATCCAAGTGTTGTGCGCTATTCCGACATTTTCCTGGCCTCTATATAATGCTGATCTTGTAAAGGCTTGATATTTTGAACTACTAGCCGAGGCTAAAGCATTTTGTTGGGTTACATAGTTCTCAAAGAAAGCAATTTGATTTGCATCACTGGTCAATGATGCAATCTTTAACGCATCAGTGGCATAATAATTGATCGACGAATAAGTTCCAGGAGTAAGGTCAATAATGCTCCCAGTCGCAGTCACACCGCTTGCGTTTAGAGTATCTGTGCCGCCACTATCAGAGATAACTCTTATAGACTCGTAGTTGTTATCGAAAGCATCCGATCCTGCGCCACTGCCATAAGTTGTATTGGAAGCGTTATGTGACCAATTAGTGCTGCCATAGAGATGTTCTATAGCCTCAATATCAAGCAAGCCCGGTGTAGAAGTGTTGATCAGCCCACCGGTAGTTGCTGTTGAGCCATTCATATAAATTCTTCTATTCCGATCTCGCTGGACATAGGTCATAACAGTATTTCGTTGACCATCTAGATTTAAGTCTAACTTGCTTCCGTCAGAACTCCCACCATCAAAGGGGTGGCTTAGACCCAAAGCATGCCCGATTTCATGTAAAGCAGTCACCCAATTATATTCCCCCTCCACAAAGTCAGTATCGGTTGACGTACCCATAACTTGTGTTTGGCCATAATAGATATCACCACCAACAGGAGAACTACTAGGGTAATAAGCAAAAGCTGCAGCCCCACCAGGCATAGAGTCAGTGACAGCAACTCTCAAATCGCCAATTGCTCCTGCATTACCAGATTCTGTAATTTTATCTAATGAGAATGGCGCCACTGCGTCCCAAAGTTCAAAGATTTTATCGTGTGCTGTTTGGTTGTTGGTGCCAGTAGCGTGGCTGTCTAATGTTGTTTTGGTGCCAGCAACGGGGTCACTAGCAGAATAATTTGTAGTGCCATCCCAATACGAGTAAGACAAATTGTTTGCCCCACCGGCAGCTGAGCTATCATCGCCAACGTTAGTCCATTTAGAACCTTTAATTAGTGGACTTACAGCATTGCTGGACGGTGATGCGGCTGTTGCCGAGCTCGATCCTGCTGCCGAGACCGATGCATTAGCGGCTGCCCATACATCACCGCCGGGGCTGACGCCCTCGGAACCGCCAGCTGCTGCCGCGCTATCACTTCCGGCAGCTGCTTTCGCGATACAATGCCGACAGCTCAAAGGATCATGAAGAGTTTTTGCCAGCTCCTGAAAATCAACCTCAATAGCGGCTATTTCGCCGGTTATTGACTGACGGGTTGCCGGATCCGAGTAAACATTCAAAATTTCAGCATATTTGTTATTAGACAGCCCCTCAACGTGGACACCCTTGTGGTCAATTTCATTTGAATGAAATAAAGACCCGATGTAACGAGACCGCTCCACCTCTAAATCCGCAAGATTTGAACGGATGTTTGCAACAGCGTCCATGTAGCTCACCGCGTTCAATGGATCAAGAGAGGCTATTTCCTCATGAAGCTTTTTTGTTAAACTAAGATTCGATGAAACCTGCGACCATTGACTGTCGGTAATTGATACAGCCGCGTAAGTATACCCCACAGAATTTATGTTATCCTTGAGCAAAAGAATGTTATCGCCATGGTGCCCAAAGTCATCGCTGCTTACGATATTTGATAAAACAGCCTCACTATCGGTTGCGTTTAGGGAACCATAATCAGTGGATTCAATACCTAATTGATTAGAAAGTGCTACTGCAAAGTCTGTCGTAAATTGAGCAGGGCTTGTAGCTACAGGTCCTGTTGCGAACTCTGTCGATAAAGTGGCGCCCGCACCTGCACCCGTATCCTTAATAAACATACTGTTAAGGGTGATCCGGGTTGTCTCAGCATTCGTATTACCGGCTCTAATTGTTTGGTCATATGAACCATCAAGCAATTTTACGTCATTGAACCGAGTATTTTCCGCAATTTTGTCTATTTCAGCGAGAAGTGCATTAATTTCCAACTGGGCGTTATCTCGGTCCGTACCAGTATACACACCGTTGTCCATCTGGATTGCAAGCTCGCGCATCCTTAGGACCATGTTGGTGATTTCGGTCATTGCACTTTCTGCGGTTTGAACAAGAGACACCCCGTCCCTCGAATTCCGCATGGCCATGCTTATGCCGCGCTGTTGGCTTTCCATCTTATTGGCCACAGCCAAACCTGCAGCATCATCAGCAGCACTGTTGATGCGCTGCCCAGATGACAGACGCTCCATCGACCGAGACATTTTTTCATTTGCCTTGGTCGCATAGGTTCTTGCCATTAAGGCGCCAACATTTGTATTAATTACTGTCATTTTCGCCGATCAAAAATATTATTTGTTCGGTCCTCAAATGCGTTAACGACTGGTAATAAATAGTTTTACCAGTCGGCGACTTTTAAATGGAATAAAAAATGTCAACCAAGGCAAATTGATCTTAATTGATCAGCCCGAAGCAAATCGGGTGCCTCTCATTACTGCAGAAGTGCTAAAACACTTTGTTTTGATTTATTTGCCTGCGCTAACATGGCTGTAGCAGCTTGAGATAGGATCTGATATTTTGCCAACATCATCGTCTCAGTTGAGAAATCTGCATCCACAATTCTTCCAAGAGCCATTTCTGTATGCATAGCTGCTTGGGTCAAATTGTTGATTGTGTATTGCATACGGTTCTGCAAAGCTCCCAAATTAGCTTGGCTTGCACCCATCTCAACTAACGCCTTATCAAACACTTCGATTGAGCGCATTGCATTTGCTTCAGATGTCAAATCAACACTGGCCAAAGTTTTATCTGCCATTGCTACAATAGTGAGGTGTATGATCTCCACATGAGCCGTAGCGCCATTCCTGGGGGTGTAAGTTACTTGAATATCGTACACCCCATTACCAGCAGTTGATCCGTTACCGTTAGTATCTGAGGCGGCACCAGCGTCAAGCGTAGCCTTACTCGTGATCGTGCCTGTCTTCGAGTCAATATTAAAAAGACTATTATCACCACCTGTCGAGCCAGTTGTGGTGAGTGAAAATTCACCAAGTCCATCATTTTTAAACACGTCTTTGAATGCCGTGCTGAACAATGAAGTATCGATGGATACTTCACCCGCTTCTGCCGCGACAACCTCTTGATTAGTTGCCAAATCAGCACCCCCGTCTATGGCTTTTTCAGTTGCAAACGCTCCAATTTTAGCCATTGAGGAAGTAGACATGTTGTTTATTGAAACATTGATTATTTCTGAGTTTGTGTTTCCCGCACGAATTTCTTTATTGTAGGTTCCATCTAATAAGTTTACGCCATTAAATTTGGCCGTTTCTGCTATCTTATCAATTTGTTCTAACAGAGCGTTTACTTCCATCTGAGCGTTGTCGCGGTCTCTGGAGGTATAAACGCCGTTGTTCATCTGAACCGCAAGTTCGCGCATACGCAGCAGCATTAAGTTTATCTCATTCATACTACTTTCAGCTGTTTGAACGAGGGAAATACCGTCTTGTGTGTTTCTTATTGCAGTCCGCATACCCAGCATTTGGCTTGTCATTTTACTTGCAACGGCAAGACCAGCCGCGTCATCTGAAGCTTGATTGATACGTTTTCCAGAAGAAAGACGTTCTAACGCCTTGTTCACAAAAAGCTCAGCTTTTTTGGAATATTGGTGTGCGTGAAGCGCACCAATATTGGTGTTTATTACTGTCATCACTAGGCCCTCATCTAGTTTGACAGGCCAGGTTAATCTGACCTACACCAACCACTACGGCGCAGGCGCAAAAATGTTAGAAAATTTTTAGATTTTCCTAAAAAAAAATAGGCCGTTCGGCCTATTTACATAAATCTCTTTAAATCGGGGGAGTAGACAAGATTACCTCAAATAATCAAACAAGCTTTGCTGGCCTATTTTACTGAAAGCAGCTTGCGCCGCCTCCAAATTGGTCATTTGCCCCTGCAACTTGGTAATCATTTCTGCAAGGTCCGTATCATTTAATTTTGAAACGTCACGATCAACGATTAGTTTGCGCCCTTCAAGAACATCTTTCTGGATACCATTTTTACTCAATTGAGACGCAACCAAACTTCTTTTGGTGTTAATGGAGTCCATTGCAGATTTCATCGAACTGACATTGTAGGCAACCAATTGATCTCGATCGGTAAGCTTTACCGTTGGCGAAGTAGGTGCCAGGGACCCATCAAGCTTTGTAAAAGCAACATATGATGTCAATTTTTCTGATGCACTATTTTGTCCAGATATAGAGATATCTTTTATAACAATTTCACCCTCAGTGACATCGGTTAGAATAATATCACCCGTTGCAGCGTCAATAGCTGCAGAAACAGACGTTTGGGACGTAAATCTGTTAATTTCTGATACAAGGCTGCCAAGGTTGTCCCTTGCAATATCAGCCGTTATTACGGCAGCCCCTTTATTGCCTGACAAAGTAAAAGACCAAGTTTCCATTTTTGATGGCAAGTTAAAATCAAGCCTTGTTTTGTTGCCACCGTTGGCCTGACCTTTGATTTGCGCGGCGGTTTCAATTGAATTCATCGCAGATTGCAGAATATCAAACATCGAACGACGGCCATTTTCAGTTTCCACCCTCATAAAAGCGGACGCGCCATCGATGCCTGTTGCAACCGTGAGACTCTCTGAGATTTGTACCGCGTGCTGGCCCCTGTCACCATTATAGGCAATCGTTCCATCCACGTTTTTTGTGAATGGGACAGTCACCGAGCTTCGGCCAGCAAACAGGGGTCTGCCAAGACTGTCAGTGGTGTTTGCAAGACCCAAAGCTACCTCGTGAAGTTGTCGCATTTCCTGCAAGATAGCCTGATGACCAAAGCCATCATAAATACCATTACCCGCTGAAGCTGACAATTCTGTCATACGTGTTAGCACAGATGTCATTTCATCAAGCGTTTTATCGCTGAGATCCAGGCGCATAAACGCAACATCTGAATTCTTAACATATTGCTCAATCTTGGTTTTTTGATCCTTGGCAGCGGACAGGTTTACCGCGCCCATCGGGTCATCCGAAGCACGATTAATCTTGTTTCCAGACGAGATTTTTTCCTGAATACCCTGCATATCTGAGCGAAGGGTGTTGAATGCTCTCACCTGCTGCTCATTAAATAATTTATTACTAACACGCATCACAAAAAATCCTAGACAACGTCAATCAGTGATTGAAAAAGTTCACGAGCAGTAGATAAGATCCTTGCAGATGCCTGGTAGGCTTGCTGAAATTCCAACAATGAGGCCGCTTCTTCGTCAAGGTTTACTCCCGAAAACACAGCCTCTGCCTCTTCGGCAGCTTCTCGACTAGCTTGAGCAGACTCAAGCGCAATTTCTCCAGACCTAACACTCTCTCCAAGTTCAGCAACAATTGTGCCAAATACCTTTTGGAAGCCGCCTGAATTAACGCCATTCACATCGGCAAATTGCAAATTCAGAATTTTTTCAAGGTTTCGCGAGTCACCGCCGCCATTGCTGTTTTCCAGAACGGTAAACTCATCATTGATTTCGGCATTACCAAATAATGTATATTCAGTATCCGCAAAAACTGCTTTTTTGTTTTCCAATGTCCTGGTAGCGATAGAATGGCCGGTTTCCGCATCAAAAAGCTCAATGCGAGTTCCCGTCTCATTTTGTACCTTCACTTTTATTTGATCAATGCCAATTTGGGGCACGGCTTTATCGAACACTGCACCGAGAGATTTTGCACCTGAACCAGTGAATAGAACAAGAAAATCCTCGTCTGGCATATCAGTTAATTCATACATTGACCCAGCAAGGCTAGTAGCACTGGCATCAACTCGGAATGCGGCACCATTATTTGCCTTTACCTGTATCTTATCATTTACAAGGCTAACATTATGGTCGGTAACCTTGAAACCAAGACGGTGTGCAGGCTTTTCAAGGCTTAGCGCATTGGCATCAGAGTCGTATTCAAGCACAAGTCGCCCGGTGGTGGCCGTTGCGCTTTCCCAGCGTGTAACCAAGCCAGAAGCTGCTGGCGTAACTGTAATTGCGCCATTAGCCGCAAGAGCGACTGTTATGCTGGCACCACCAAAATTTATATTTAAGGACGGCATATTGCTCGCAAGTGTCACTAGCGAACTTGTGAGTCTTGTCGTTTTACTATTTACGCCAAAGGCAATTGCACTTGCTGCATTTCCTGACACAACTGTATCTGGGGTGATTGTTATATCTGCGCCAGATAAGGTTCCGCCCCCAAAGATCTGTAACTTGTTATTCGCATCAAAATAGGCCGTAATCCGCCCTGGTTCACCCCCGCTTACTGTAATCTCTCCATTATCCATAGTTAGTGTATAGTTGAGACCCTCATAGGTAACCGAGAGAGTGTTACCATTCACAGGCAACGCCTTTGCGTTTGAAGTTGAAACCAAAGCCAAGGAGCCTGGAGAGCCTGCATTAGCAACATCATTAAATTGGAAATTATTTATGGTAAAAGCGTTACCAACAACGCTGCCCGTAAAGACTACCTGGTTTACGCCGCCCACCAACGCTTTGCTTGCAACAACGCCAAGATTTGCTGCATTTACCGCATTCATAACTGCCGTTGTGACATGATCTGCATTCGTTGCGGCAGTGTTACTACCATCGATATTTGTCAAATCTACTGAAACAGTTGTTCCATTTATAGAAAGAGAGACTGTGTCAGCTGCCGAATTAATGGCTTCTGATCCGGAAAATCCATAAGTGGTAACTTGCTTTGATGCTGCGGCCACAGTGCCTGATAATGATGATAATGGACCTTGACTACGCAAATTATCAACAAGCGCTTTGTTCACCTCAGTCTTATTCAGCGGGTTCAAAGACCCAGCTGTTACACTGGCCGAGAATTTTACTGCCGATGTACTAGTGGGAATACTTAACTGATAGGTTGCCGATGCGGCAATTGCTGATCCACCATCAAAAGAGCCCATACCAGTGTCAACATCACCGTTGACTTCAAAATCAACGGTCTTTATGTCGCCAGTAAGGTTGCTGCTAATGCTTGCCAACCCACCCAAATTCTCATCCCGCGCAGCAATCTTTGTTTTTGACGGTGACGCGATATTAAATGCTTTACTGGATGAGAAAAATAGCTGGCCAGAAAATCTCGCATTGCTTACGCGGTTAGCACCAAGACCACTGCCCATAGATACGCTGGTGTCAGATCCAATACCTGCCACTGTTATTGTCAGGTCATTTGCGCCATCAGCCCCGCCAAGCGCAGACCCTTTTATAACCATCGTATCATTAAGCTGATAGCCATTACCCGTCTGGTTTAATGCAATTGTCAGCGCACCATTATTGAGTGTTACATCAAAAGTTGCATCCGCGCCGCCACCCACAATGTTGGTTGCAGGCAATGTTGTTGTTGCTAAGTTCAAGGCGCCAAAAGAACCCGATGTCGTTACGGTACCGATCGGCGTAATCGCAGCCATGTTGTCTTCATCAACAATTCGTGCCGAGAATGTTGGGCTAGTCTCACTCAAATTACTGAAGACTATATCTTCCCCAAGGCCACTTTTTAGCATAATGCGTGTTTTATCTGACGACAGCGATGCTGTTATTTTTGTCTGGCTGGATACCTGATTGATTTCCAATGCCAGATTAGTCAGATCAGACCCTGTTACATCAGACTTAATTCTGAGCGGCATTCTGTTTTCTGACTCAAGTTCAAAGTCTATCGTTCCAGAGGAAAAACCATAGAGTTCTGTTATTAACCTCGCTTCGGCTATGACGCCAAGCTTGTTAAATTTTAAATTTGAATCAATCGCCACCTGTTTTGCCGAAGCCCCAGCAGCAACTGCAACTGTCGCCGTCTCTCCGTTGCCCATTGACAGCGACAGATTATGCGCAGCCGTGTTGTTTGCGGGAACAGAGGAGGTGCCGCCGGCCGAGCGAGCAAGTGATCCGTTACTGCCCGTTTCAACTCGGTACAGCCCGCCAACATGGCTAACATTCAATCCCATGCCCCTGTAAGCATTATCTTCGTCATTCAGATATTCTGCTCGGTAAACAGCTTCTGAGGAGAATCCGTTTTTTGCAGTTAGAAGGTTGGTAATGTCTTCTTCGCTAAGCGCCGTACCAGCGATATGCCGCCCCTCACGCGTAAAAACCTGAAAATCAGAGGCAGCAACAGCATCGCTAACAACCGCAGAAACCCCTCCAATGCCAACAGAAATATTAGGCACCCCACTTCCCGTAGAGACAAAATTACCACTACCCGTTGAAAAAGTCAGGTTTCCCCCACTACCAGATGCATACATACCCAAATCAGCCAATGAATTATTAGATGCACTTCTCAGAACCCC
>ERZ887830.1494-NODE-1494-length-13035-cov-5.877658_pt1 | contig 13035 bp, 10 predicted proteins | sample MGYA00521101_ERZ887830 | MGnify/ENA primary metagenome ERZ887830 (study PRJEB32303, sample SAMEA104408592) | aquatic metagenome | biome: Marine water; feature: Pelagic; material: water | place: Baltic Sea | collected 2014-06-05T16:38:00 | depth 1,762 m ...
GGGGATTCGAACCCCGGAGGGGCGTTAACCCCAACACGCTTTCCAGGCGTGCGCCATAAACCACTCGGCCATCCCTCCGTTATCTAGCTAATACTATTTAGCAATCAAACCGTATTGTTGCAATCATATTCCATGATAAAGATAGCTGCCATGATAAGAGCAATTTCGTGCAAAATTAATTATATATTTTTTTAGAGATTTTTTGAATTTTTTTGGAATTTTTTTTGGCCCTTTTTTCCAAAAATTTTTTCCTGATATTTTCTGAATAAAATTCTTATGATAATTCACTCCTAATTATAGATTTTTCGCTTTCGATGGTACCGCGCTTATTTAAGATTAAGCATTATTTTTGTTGCATCCAAATAGTTAATTGCACAGTATGTATTATGGTACGGCTTGTTTTGAATATTTTTTCTGTTTTGTTTTTTTTGCTATCTTTGTGGTTTTTTATAACCGACCAGATTCAGCAGAAAACAAATTCAATGTTGTTTGGCGAAGTTTGGTTTAATAATTCTCCAAACACACTTCAACTAGCAGAAGTCATCATAGATAGATATATTGACCCGTGCAGTCTTTTGACTATTTTAGGGTGTCCATCTTTCCTTTGGCATCCAACAATTTCGTCTGTTTTATTATTACCAGCGTCCTTAGTTTTTCTAACCGCTGGGGTTTTTATGCTCATAATATCACAATGGCTGCCAAAAAAACGTTCTCGCAGGAATGTCTATAGCCTTGATCGCAATAAGCGCTAATTATCACCCATTTTGAGTGCTTCAAAAAAGGCATTTTGAGGAATATCAACTTTTCCAAACTGGCGCATTCTCTTCTTACCTTCTTTTTGCTTATCAAGGAGTTTTCTCTTTCGAGATACATCTCCGCCATAACATTTTGCGGTAACATCTTTTCTTAAAGCTGCAATCGTCTCTCGCGCAATTACCTTTCCGCCTATTGCTGCCTGTAAGGCAACCTTATACATCTGTCGTGGGATTAGGTCTTTTAACCTTATACAAATTGCTCTCCCACGGGTTTCTGCTTGATCTCTATGTAGCACCATTGATAGGGCATCTACTGGATCACCATTCACTAATATGGAAACTTTCACAAGATCGCCTAGCCGATAATCTGCCATCTGATAATCAAAACTGGCATACCCTTTGGTAATTGATTTTAGCCTATCGTAAAAATCAAAAACAACTTCATTCAGTGGAAGTCGATATATAACCATCGCGCGGTTGCCAGTATAGGTTAGGTCAATTTGCTCGCCTCTTCTTTCGGTACAGAGCGTTAAAACCTGACCTAGATAATCATCAGGGGTCATTATCGTTGCATTTATCCAAGGTTCTGACAGGCCGTTGATTTTAGTAACATCTGGCATATCCGCTGGGTTATGAAGAGTCTTAATAGAGCCATCTGTTAGTTCAATCTCATACACAACAGATGGAGCTGTTGATATTAATTCAAGATTAAATTCACGGTTTAGCCTCTCTCGAATAACCTCCATATGCAACAACCCAAGAAAGCCGCAACGAAACCCAAAACCAATGGCAGCAGATGTTTCTGCTTCAAAGGAAAAGGAGCTATCATTTAAACTCAATTTTTCCAGCGCAGTTCTTAATTCTGGAAAATCTGCACTATCTATTGGAAATAATCCACAAAATACAACAGGCACAGAAGGCTTAAATCCAGGAAGAATGTCAGTGCAAGGTCTTCTATCTTCTGTAACCGTATCACCCACTTTTGCATCTGACACTGTTTTAACGCCAGCATTAATAAACCCTATTTCACCAGGACCAAGCTCTTCGATAATGGTTGCTTTGGGCCCAAAAATACCAACACGCTCAACAGTATGGGTTGCGCCTGTAGCACACATGCGAATCTTCATTCCTTTTTTCAAAACACCGTCACGCACACGCACCAAAGTCATCACACCAAGATAAGCATCGTACCAGCTGTCAACTAGCAGTGCCTTTAACGGCGATTGCCTATCCCCTTCAGGCGGCGGTAACTGACTTACCAATGCTTCTAACACATCATCAATGCCAAGACCTGTCTTAGCAGATATTGCAATAGCTTGGTCTGCTGGAAGCCCTACCACTTCTTCGATTTGTGCTTTAATTCGTTCTGGTTCAGCAGATGGCAAATCCATTTTATTCAGCACCACCACAATTTCATGATCTACCTCAATTGCCTTATAAACATTCGCCAATGTCTGAGCCTCCACCCCTTGGCTTGCATCTACAACAAGCAAAGAGCCTTCACAGGCAGCAAGAGATCGTGACACCTCATACCCAAAATCAACATGCCCAGGTGTGTCCATTAAATTTAACTGATATGTTTCACCATTTTTGGCTGTATATGAAAGACGCACTGTTTGGGCTTTTATGGTAATACCGCGTTCCCGTTCGATATCCATATTATCAAGCACTTGTTCTGACATTTCGCGTTCTGAAAGACCGCCACAAAATTGTATCAACCTATCTGCCAAGGTAGATTTACCATGATCAATATGGGCCACAATTGAGAAATTACGGATATGAGATATCGGGCTCATTTAAAATAAATACTCCAGCATAAAGGACATAATAAGAAAGTAAAACAAATCAGCGTCAAAGTATAATTTGTTTGTTCATAGCAACAAAAACAAGTGAGTGCAGAGTTTTCTTTCATAATGTAATATAAGCATATATTTGCGCTCTTTTTGAAGGATAAACCATAGTGAACTTCACAAAAAAAAATTTCGCATAAAATACAAAAAAGTGCGATGATTCTTGACCGATTAGTTAGTCATGGTAAAAGATGAACGATATATAACTTAAAGTCGCAAGATTGGTTACTAAAATGAACCCCAAACCGCCGGTGAATAAATACCAGCCATATCCGCTAATAAATCTGCCTGATAGAACCTGGCCTTCGCAGGTAATATCAAAAGCACCTTTTTGGTGCTCGGTAGACTTACGTGATGGGAATCAATCGCTAATTGAACCGATGGATAGCAATCGTAAATTGCAAATGTTCCATACTCTTGTAAATATGGGCTTTAAAGAAATTGAAGTTGGATTTCCATCTGCGTCAGAAACAGATTTTCAGTTCCTACGTGAATTGATAGAAAAAGATCACATTCCAGATGATGTAACAATACAGGTTCTCACACAAGCAAGAGAACATTTAATAGATAGAACTATAGAATCTCTTGCAGGCGCAAAAAAAGCCATTTTGCATTTATATAATTCGACTTCTACTCTGCAAAGACGTGTTGTCTTTAATTCTGACAGAGACGGCGTTAAGACAATCGCGACAGACGGGGCAAAACTTGTATCTGATAGATTGGGAAAATTAAGCTCAGACACCCATATCAGGTTACAATATTCACCAGAAAGTTTTACAGGCACTGAGCTTGATTACGCATTAGAAGTCTGTGAAGAGGTGCTTCAAATATGGAATGCATCAGAAGATAATAAAGTAATAATTAATCTTCCTGCGACAGTAGAAATGTCCACTCCCAATATTTATGCAGACCAAATTGAGTGGATGCATCGGAATTTCTCTAACCGGAAGGCAGTAATATTATCTCTTCATCCTCATAATGATAGGGGCACTGGTATTGCTGCTACTGAATTAGGCTTGATGGCAGGCGCAGATAGAGTTGAGGGCACTTTATTTGGCAATGGTGAGCGTACTGGCAATGTTGATATAATAACTCTAGGGCTAAATATGTTAACCCAAGGTACCGACCCACAACTTGATATGTCAGATATTCAATCGCTAGTAGACGTAGCAGAATTTTGCAACCAACTTCCAGTGCATCAACGCCATCCCTATGCAGGTCAACTAGTGCATACAGCTTTTTCTGGCTCCCACCAGGATGCTATTCGCAAAGGTATTGAAGCAGCCAACAAATCAAATGATATATTATGGCAGGTTCCTTATTTGCCAATTGACCCTGCTGATATTGGGAGAACCTATGAGGCAATCATTCGGGTAAATTCACAATCTGGAAAAGCAGGTTCTGCCTGGCTGCTAGAGACTGAACATCATATAAGAATACCCAGATCCATGGAAGTTGAATTTAGCCAATTAGTTCAAACAGAAGCAGATAAAACGGGTACTGAAATTACCGCTGATAAGATTTGGGAAATTTATAATAAATTTTACGTTAATCTAGTGACACCCTATAAATTAATTTCGTTTCAATCGCACCCGGTATCACGCTCAGGGGGAACAGAACAAGTATCAGCAACAGTTAGTTTCAATGGGACGGAAACATCCTTTGTTGAAACAGGCAACGGGCCTATATCAGCATTTGTAAACGGCTTTCGCAAAAACTTTGATGTGATCTTCCGACTTGCAGATTTTGGGCAAAATACGCGTTCTAGTACCTCACAAGCAGAAGCAGCTGCCTATGTTGAATTGAAAGTTCCAGACGATGCAGGAAGCTCTGTTTTTGGCGCAGGAATTGATACATCCATTACCCAAGCACCTATAAAGGCGCTAATTTCAGCCATTAACCGAATTTAGATATCATTTATTAGGAGAATATCATTTATTCTTTTAAAAGTGATCTTATAGCAACACAATAATAGATACTGATTAGCCGCGTAAAATACCAGAACAGTGCTTTTCTACAGATGCAATAATATCGCCGCTGATTTTTTGCAGCTCTGCTTCATTAAAAGTTGTATCTTTAGGCGTTAAGTGGATTTTCACGGCAATTGATTTTTTAGCTTCTCCTATCTCAGCCCCTGCATATATGTCAAAAACACTAATATCTGTTATGTGCTCTTTAGCAGCTGCTTTGACAGCACGTATTAATTTTGCGGCGCTAACATCATGATTAAGAATAAACGCAAAATCTCTTTCCACTGGCTGCAAGGAAGACAGCTTTAATAAAGGCCTTGCAACATTTTTCTTGCGTGGCAAAGGCACTGCACTGACATTACAATCAAATGCAGCGACTGGCATTTTAACATCAAATGCAGAAAGGATTTCTGGATGTATCATTCCAAAGCTGCCAATAACTGTTTTACCAAGAGTCATTATTGCTGATTGTCCTGGATGATACCACGCAGGTCCTGGCGTTTGAATTTGAACAGACTGAGATGAGACACCAAGTGTTTCTAATATCTGTTCCATCATTTTCTTTGCATCAAACACATCAACAGGGCGCGCCTTATCTTGCCAATCACCAAGCTGAAAATCTCCATTTAAAATACCCGCACATGAGAGAGATTGACCCTTCTCAGAAGTATCCTGAAAAATAGGACCAATTTCAAATAATCGTACATTTTTCACGCCACGATTAAGATTTCGGGTAAGCGCGTTCAGTAAGTTTGGAAGAATAGATGGTCTCATGCAATCAAGCTCGCTACTAATCGGATTTACCAGCGTTAGGGACTCATCTCCCCCGTCAAATAATTTGGCATCTTCTTGTGACATGAATGAAAATGTAACTGCTTCATTTAGCCCTGCTGCAACCAGCATACGGCGCAGATAAATCGGTCTTGATTGAGATTCAGAATAAGCAGGTTGCGCAACAACACTCAAAGATGGCAGTGGCACCATTGGCAGCTTATCATAACCAGCAACGCGAATAATCTCTTCAACTAAATCTGCTTGCCCGTCTATATCATTTCGCCATGATGGCGGCATAACCTGCCAGACACCATCTTTCTGCTGCTCAATAACAAACCCTAGGGCATCTAAGATATCATTTTGTTCTTGATGGGGTAAATCGATACCTGTTAATTGCTGTGTAAGTGATGGATTGAATGTTATGTGTCGTTGCCATACGACACCACTTCCTGCGATAACCTTATGACTTACCTTGCCACCACAAATCATCTGAATAAATCTGGCAATATATCCTGCTAACAGATCTGGGGATTCGCCGTCCAATCCACGCTCAAATCGATAACGTGCGTCTGAATGTATGTTAAGTGTTCTACCTGTAGCAGCCACACTAACAGGATCAAACACAGCTATTTCAAGAAACAAATTTTTTGTCTCGCTGCTAATCCCAGTTCTCTCACCTCCCATAATCCCAGCAATATCATCTGCACCATTTTCATCACCAATTACCAGCATTTCTGGCGTGCATTCATATTCTTTTTCATTCAGGGCAAGTATCTTCTCACCAGATTTGGCACGTCTGATATACAGGGTATCTCCCTTTATTTTATCTGCGTCAAACGCATGCAGCGGACGACCCAAATCAATCATGATGTAATTTGTTATATCAACTAACGCAGAAATTGGCCGCTGACCTACAGAGTTAAGTCTTGCAGCCATCCAGTCTGGACACTCACCATTCACAACATTTCGAAAATATCTCCCTGTGACGCGGGGCACGATATCTTGTGAGTCAGGTGATATCTGCCAATTGATGGGACTATCAAATTCCCCCTCATATTCGCTCATATCAAGCGGTTTTAATATACCCAAATTCGCAGCTGATAAATCACGCGCAATACCTCTTACACCAAGACAATCGCCTCGATTAGGCGTAATCGCTATTTCAATCATTGGGTCATTTTTGTTAACATAGGTAATATAAGAAACACCAATCGGAGCATCTGTTTCAAGCTCGATAATACCATCGCTATTGCCATCTATTCCTAATTCAGAATAGGCACATAGCATACCATTAGATGCCTGACCCCGAATATTGCCTTTTTTTATGACAATATCAATACCAGGCACATAAACCCCAATAGGTGCTAAAACTGTTTTTAATCCAGCTCGTGCATTAGGGGCACCGCAGACAATCTGTATTATAGTGCCATTATCATCTACTGAACACACCTGCAGCCTATCTGCTTCTGGATGCGGCTGTGCATCTTTAATTTGGACGATTCGAAAGTCAGCTAGGGTTTGTGAAGGGTCGACCACCTCTTCAACCTCATGCCCAAGCGCTATTAGCCCATCACAGATTTCCTGCAGCGTGCATTGTGTATCTAAGTGATCTTTAAGCCAAGCAAGGGTAAATTTCATAATTTCATCCCTTACACAATACCAGTATGAAGCCCAGCAATATCATGCGGCATAAATCCGTAATGATGCAACCAACGCAAATCTGAATCATAAAAAGTGCGTAAATCAGGTATGCCATATTTCAACATAGCTAGACGCTCAACACCCATTCCAAAAGCAAATCCTTGAGTTGTTGTTGAATCGTACCCACAATTTTCTAATACACGTGGGTTTACCATTCCGCTTCCGAGAATTTCCAACCAGTCATCACCAGCTCCTATTTTAAGGCCGCCTCCCTCGCGGCTACAGCCTATATCCACTTCAGCTGAAGGCTCAGTAAAGGGAAAATAGCTGGGACGGAATCGAACAGGTAGTTCATCAACACCAAAAAAGCTGCGGCAAAAATCAATTAATGTTGCCTTTAGGTGCCCCATATGAATATCTGGTCCGATGACCAGCCCTTCACATTGATGAAACATAGGTGAATGGGTAGCGTCATGATCAGAACGATAGGTACGACCTGGCACGATAATTCGAATAGGCGGCGAAGTAGAACGCATAGTTCTGATCTGAACAGGTGATGTATGGGTCCGAAGAACTGGTCTATTGCCATCCGCATCTGGCTTTAAATAAAAGGTATCATGCTCTTGTCTTGCTGGATGTTCTGCTGGAATATTAAGTGCCGTGAAATTATTTTCATCTGTTTCAATTTCAGGTCCTTCAGCAATTACAAATCCCATATCTGCAAAAATAGCTGATATCTCTTCCATTGTTCTTGAAAGAGGATGCATTTTTGCTTGGAGTGCGGGTCTTGATGGCAGAGTTACATCAATTTTTTCTGATTTTAATTTCAGTTCTAGCGCCTGCTTAGCAAGTGTTTCCTGCTTTATGGCAAGTGCTGATGTAATTTCTTGTTTTACAGCATTAATAAGCTGACCCGCTTGCTTTCTGGAATCAGCATCCATCTGCCCTAATTTAGCCAGCTCTGATGAGATAGCGCCTTTTTTACCAAGGGCGTCTACCTTTACAGATGTGAGCTGGTCTAAATTTTCTGCCTGATTAATATCACTCAGAAATTTTTCTCGAAGAGAATCTATATCTGCCATCAGTATATCACGGCCTAGCTATCTAGCCTGCGGCTTTTTGCGATTGCTCAACCAATGTTGCAAATGCTGCAGGTTCATGAACTGCAAGATCTGCAAGCATTTTACGGTCTACTTCAATTCCTGCTTTAATCAAACCACCCATAAGGGAAGAATAGGTAACGCCATGCAGACGCGCTGCAGCGTTTATCCTTTGAATCCATAATGCTCTGAATTCACGTTTGCGAACACGCCTGTCACGATAAGCATATTGTCTTGCTTTATCTACTGCCTGTTTTGCAACTTTGAATGTATTTTTGCGACGACCATAATAACCTTTAGCCGCCTTTATTACTTTACGGTGACGAGCATGTGTCGTCGTACCTCTGCTCACACGAGCCATAGCACTTCTCCTTATCTAGCTAGTTTTAGGCGTAGGGTAAAAAACCTTTTACGATTTTTGCATCAGCAGGATGCAATATCATCGTTCCACGGGCTTGGCGTTTCATCTTCTGAGAGCGCCTACGCAAATTATGACTTAGAAAAGCAGCTGAACCGCGCACTTTTCCTTTAGCTGTAAGAGAAAAGCGCTTTTTTGCACCACTCTTTGTTTTTAATTTGGGCATTTCATCCTCACTTTATCTATAAAAGATTTATCTTTGCCGGCAAGGCATGCCCTATCATGGCCTTTGCTCGACTTTTAATCGTGGTTTTATACTAGCTGTCTTGAATAAAAGCAACGAAAAATTATCAGTTCAATTGCAGATTAAAAGACTCGATAATTGGGGGCGTCTGCACTAATCAGAAGAATCTGGTTATTTTGGACCAAGAACCATGGTCATTTGACGACCTTCCATTTTAGGCATTGATTCAATTTTTGCAAATTCGTCCACATCTTGGCGTACTCGCGTTAATAAATCTGCCCCTAATTCTACATGCGCCATTTCCCTGCCTCTAAACCTTAGGGTGATTTTAACCTTATCCCCTCCGTCTAAAAATTTATGAACAGCTTTCATTTTAACCTGATAATCATGTTGATCGATATTAGGCCGCAACTTAATTTCTTTTACTTCAATAATCTTTTGTTTTTTGCGGGCTTCATTGGCACGTTTTTGAGCCTGATATTTATGTTTACCATAATCAATAATTTTACAAACGGGTGGCTCTGCGTTTGGTTGCAACTCCACCAAATCAAGACCTAATTCAGCAGCTTTACTTAGGGCATCATCAATAGATAAAATTCCTAGCTGTTCTCCATCAGGATCTATGCATCTAACTGAACGAACACTTATCATTTCATTTATTCGTGGACCATCTGAGGAATTTGGCATTTCTTGTCTTGGACGTACTATTGAAATCTCCATAATAGTGAATTTTTTAAAAAGAGCCCTAGCACAAACTGTGGCTCCCATCGGATAGTCATACGTTGAAATTTAAATGATTGCAAGTAAGCTATATTTGTTATTTCCCTTTTGATGCCAAATCTGGGGGCATACATTCAGCTTGCAACAAACTAGTTATTTCATTGACGCTCATCACCTCTTGATTTTGCGAGCCTAACCGTCGTACCGCAACGGTTCCAGCCTCTGCTTCCCTGGCTCCAACAGCAAGGATAAACGGAATCTTAGAAGTACTATGTTCACGAATTTTGTAGCCAATTTTTTCATTTCTAAGATCAGTTTGCACGCGGATACCAGCCTGTTTTAAGGATTGATAAATGCTATTTGCATATTCATTTGTGGTTTCTGTAATTGGCGCTATCACCGCTTGAACCGGGGATAACCATGGCGGCATTTTTCCAGCATATTGTTCAATTAATATACCAATCCATCTCTCAAGGGAGCCTAAAATAGCACGATGCAACATGACAGGTCGCTTCCGCTGACCATCTATTGCAACATATTCTGCTCCAAGCCGTTCTGGTAGAATAAAATCTGCTTGCAGCGTGCCACATTGCCAATCACGTCCGATTGCATCTGTTAATACGAATTCCAATTTAGGGCCATAAAAAGCCCCTTCCCCAGGATTATGGGAGGTTTTTATCCCGGCAGCTTGTGTTGCTGCGGTAAGTGCCTGTTCTGCTTTATCCCAAGTTGCATCATCTCCTGCACGCACCTCCGGGCGATCCGAAAATTTAACGCGAATATCTGTAAAACCAAAATCTTTGTATATTTCCTTTAATAGATTACAAAATGCAACGGATTCTGAATTAATTTGCTCTTCAGTACAAAAAATATGTGCATCATCTTGGGTAAAAGCGCGGACCCGCATGATACCATGCAATGCCCCTGATGGCTCATTTCTGTGGCAGGAGCCAAATTCAGCCATACGCAGAGGCAGATCACGATAAGATTTTACACCCTGTCGATAAATCTGAACATGACCAGGACAATTCATCGGTTTTAGTGCCAGTGTTTTATCATCTTGGGTATTGGCAGTGAACATATTTTCACCAAATTTTTCCCAGTGACCTGAAGCCTCCCACAAGCTTCTATCTATCATCTGAGGCGTTTTCACTTCCTGATAATCTGCCGCGTCAAGTCGTCGTCTTACATAATTTTCAATTTCACGGTACAAAGTCCATCCATTAGGATGCCAAAATATAGATCCTGTTGCTTCTTCTTGCATATGAAATAGATTTAAAGCCTTACCTAATTTTCTGTGGTCTCTTTTTTCAGCCTCTTCTAGCATTGTTAAATATGCTTGAAGGTCTGCCTCTGTTGTCCAAGCAGTTCCATATATTCTCTGCAGCATTGGGTTGTTTGAATCACCCCGCCAATAAGCACCAGCTACTTTCATTAGCTTAAATGCATGGCCTGCTTTTTTAGTAGATGCCATATGAGGACCACGGCACAAATCAATAAACGCCCCTTGCGCATAATAGCTAACGGTCTCATTTGCTGGTATTGCTTCAACCAATTCAACCTTGAATGGCTCATTTCTTTTCTTATAAAATTCTACCGCCTCATCTCGGCTCCATTCACCTCTGATAATTTCTTCATTTCGATCAACTATGTCATGCATTCGTTTTTCGATGGCATCAAGGTCATCAGTGCTAAATGGTTTTTCTCTGTAAAAATCGTAATAAAAACCAGATTCAATTGCAGGTCCAATCGTAACTTGGGTTTCTGGATATAATTCCAATACAGCTTCTGCAAGTATATGCGCACAATCATGTCGAATTAATTCAAGGCATGCATCATCTTTTGCCGTTATCAATCGAAGGGTGCAATCTTCTTCTATTACTCTGTTAATATCCCAATTCTCGTCATTCACCACAGCAGCAAGTGCTGCTTTTGCAAGACCAGGACCAATATCAGCAGCAATTTGCGCAGCTGTAACGGGGTTTTCATAGACCCGCTCAGACCCATCAGGGAGAGCAATTTTAGGCATTAATTAATATCCTTATTTTAGTAAGCGTGCATACTTGCCAGAATTTAACTGGTTCACTTGCCTAAAACAAGAGGGGAAAACCCCTTTTTAAGCAGAAGGCTTTTATAAATATCTAATGTGGAATTCGTCATCTTCTTAACACTAAATTTTCGTTTAACATATGATTGTGCATAGGTGGATAATTTATCCCGCTCTAATTGCGATAAATTGAGTGCCTTTTCTATTGCCATGGCAAGGCTTTCAACATTATTTGGTTCTGCTAGCCATCCTGTTTTACCAACAGCTATAGTCTCTCTTGCGCCGCCATGATCAAAAGCAACAACAGGTCTTCCCATTGCTTGCGCTTCAATAGATGTTCTGCCAAATGGTTCTGGCATTACTGACGGCATTGCGACAACATCTGCAAGCATTAGCGCTGCTGGCATATCCCTGGTGGAGGTGGAGATTCGAACATGGGCCCCAAGACCCAATTCAATTGATTTTTTTTCTAAAAATTCGGAATACCCATTTTTTGAGTCACCTGCCCCCATTAAAACACAGGCAATTTCCATATGTTTTAAAAGAGACAATGCTTCCAATAAAATAACATGACCCTTCCATTTTGCTGGACGCGCTGGCAACATCACCACTGGCAAATCATCTGGCAAACCAATTCTATCTGCTTCATTTACGATACGTTGCTGGGTTACGTTCGACGCGTTGAACAATGAGGTGTCTACACCTCTATGAACAATATTTAATGATATTTTTTCTGATAGTTTAGGAAATTGTCGCTCTATAACAGATTTGGTATATTCTGAAATGGCTATTATTTTATCCGCTGTTAGCATCTTACGATTATAAAATCGTTTAAAAATATTTTGTGCTTCGAATTTACCGTGAATAGTTGCAATAGTAGGTATATTAAGCATCTTAGCAACAGGCAACCCTATCCAAGCTGGCACCCTAGATCGCACATGAACCAAATCTGCATTTTCTTCTTTAAGTATTTTTTTTAATTTACTTCTAGTCACTGCCCAAGAGATAGGATTCTTATTGTGAACAGGCAATGTGTAATGAATAGCACCAGTGCGTTTCAGCTGTGCTTCAAGTATTCCGCCTGAACTAATGACAATAGATTTCCAACCAGCTTTATGAATAGCATGTGATATTTCTATGGTACCTCTTTCTACACCTCCGTTATTTAACGAGGGAAGCACCTGAACAATTACAGGTTGAACCAAATTATTCTTTTGTGACATATTTGTATAAATTTCTTATTACAAAAATAACGATATATTATTAATTTATTATGTATGTGTAAGCTTAGTCATCTTTTTAGGCAATATGAATGTTACAGAAACACAAAATCCTTAACTAATAGAAACATCACAAGGACAAAACAATCATTATGCAATATTCAAATTCTCTTCAAACAGAAATGCTTCAAACAGAACGCGGCTATTCAATTGCCTATCAACATTACACACCAAAACAATCTAGCCAAAATCAGCCCGGCATTATTTTTCTACATGGTCATGGGTCTGATATGTTTGGCGGCAAGGCAGAGGCGATTATGAATTGTGCTGTTGGTAGGGACATAGAATTCACTCGA
>ERZ887830.1496-NODE-1496-length-13017-cov-6.595201_pt1 | contig 13017 bp, 5 predicted proteins | sample MGYA00521101_ERZ887830 | MGnify/ENA primary metagenome ERZ887830 (study PRJEB32303, sample SAMEA104408592) | aquatic metagenome | biome: Marine water; feature: Pelagic; material: water | place: Baltic Sea | collected 2014-06-05T16:38:00 | depth 1,762 m ...
ATATTTACAAGAGTCCGCGGCGACTAAAGGCCCGGGAGCGACTGCTCCGATCGGCTTGGCGACCTATATTTCAGAAGCGATCGTGCGCGATTTGAAAGATGTGCAATTTACTGGAGGCAATCGTGTGCGTTTACGCCTCGCCCATGTTTGGGAAGAGGTGAATGCAAATCCGGGTGAAGAGTGGAACTTGCCTGCACTAGCGAAGCGTATGCATGTTTCCGTGAGACAGTTCCAGCGGATCATGAAGGAGAACTATGATGTGACGGCTGAGGGCTTGTTGATGCGCATCCGGATGGAGCATGCGCGTGAGTTGCTTAGTTCGACCGATATGACGATGGTGATGGTAGCGGATCGTATTGGTTATCAATGTGTTTTTGCATTTTCGAAAGGATTTAAGCGACACTTTGGTTTACCTCCTGGTGCGTATCGTAAGGCAGCCAATCAAGGCGCGATGCCTAATGATGTCGTATAGAGACATGTTTTTGGCGTCGTTCGCTATTGCGAGATTTATCATAAACGAGTATCTTTTATAGTATTTGATTTGCCTTGTAGGTTTTGTCTATGTGTGCCTTGCGATTACATTTTTTGTTAGCTCTTCTGCTTTGTAAGGTTGCGCTTTTTTCAACTACGGTGACCGCCGATTCGACCGTGTCGATTCGGACGACCGATTTTGCACCTAGTCCCGATGCGCTTTTTAGCATCGCGGGTAAGGCAGAGATGGCTGTATACAGCGCATTTCGTGAGAAATATCCGCACATTCATCCAGCGGGGAACTCGTTGTCGCTCAGTCTGGAAGGCCCTGCGGGTGAAGCGCCGCTACTGATGTCGATTGCGGGGCGGACCGCCCCAGACGTGATTCATGTGAATACACGTCAGTCCGGAAGTTATATCGGCCGTAATTTCCTGACGCCACTAGATGCGTACATCAACGCGGAGCAGACCGCTGCGGAGGCGAAAGAGCTGGGCGAATACGATGCGAACATCATGTATCGAGACGAATTGGAAGAGCGTGTGCGTCCTCAGATTTGGGATGCGGTGTCACGGGTGGATACCGACGGGAAGCGTCACTTTTATTTCCTACCATTCAGTTATTTCGTGCGAGTGATGGCGTATAACAAGACGGTCTTTCAGGAAGCTGGTTTGAATCCTGATGAGGATTATCCCAAGACATGGGACGAATTGGTCACGGTGGCTCAGAAGATTCAGAACCCCAAGGAGGATCGCTATGGCATTATTTTGGGCAAAGAGGGTGGTGCCGGTTGGACGTCGTTGCCTTTCTTTTTCTCGATGGGCTCACAAATTGTTGAGCGTGAAGAGGTGACTGGTAACTGGGTGGCTCGCTTTAATGATCAAGGAGCGGTGCAAGCAGCAGATTTTTACTCAAAGCTGGTCGATGGTCCGTGGATCGACAGTCAGGGCGAGCAGCGCTACGGAGTCGGTGTTAGCGATGAGGCATGGCCGATCTGGGACCGCGGCCGCATCGGTATGGCCTTGCTCTACATGAACGACACGTTAATTAACGTTGATGATCATGTATCCAGTATGAGCCCGGATGAGCTGGGTATGGTGCCGATTCCTTTTGCTCCAACAGGTAAGTCGTTAACGGAGCTACATGTGCGTGGTTTGGGCATTTGTGCGACGACCGAAGATCCAGCTAAAATCGCGGCATCGTGGCAATTCTTACGATTCGTCGGCAGCCCAGATGCAGAACGTGTGATTGTGAAGACGTATGTGGAAAATGGATACGCGAGCTTTATTAATCCGAAGAAGCTAGCGCGGCATGGTTATGATGAGTATGTAGCTACTGTTCCCTCGCAATGGAAGGAGACGCTTGAATTTGCATTGGAGAATTCATTGCCAGAGCCATACGGCGAAAATTGCCAAGTGTATATCGAGCGGGCAAGTAAGCCCTTGCAAACTGCATTCTCTGAGGGGGTGCCGCGTATTGCAGATAATGCCACACGCTTGGCGCGTCTGCAGGAGCTGTATGACACCGCGGTGCAGGAGATTAATGAGAAGATGCTCGGGCAGATTCCCGCAGACGTCATGTCATTTCGCCGTAAGGTGGCCACAGGCGTGATGCTGATGGTGGTGCTCTCGTTTGCTTTGATGTTTGCTTACATCTGGCGTTTGTTCTCCGGCTCAGACGGTGGAGTGAAGCGTGGATTTGTGGGGTGGCTGAAAAAGTATTGGCTCGCCTACGTCCTGTTGACACCGGCCTTAGGAGCAATTTTGATCTTCAATTATTATCCTTTGGCGGTTGGGGCGCAGATGGCCTTTTTAGATTACAATGTGATCGGAGAATCCACCTTTGTGGGAGTGGATAACTTTGCAGCTGTGCTGTTTGACAATGTTTTCTGGGTATCAATTTTGCGCACTACTGAATATGTGTTCTGGAGTTTGTTGTTGGTATTTTTACCACCGATTGTGCTGGCGCTCTGCTTGAGTGAGATCCCTCGTGCCAGTGTGTTGTTTCGGGTGCTCTATTATCTGCCGGCGCTCGTCTCGGGGCTGATTGTGATGTTGATGTGGAAGATGTTTTTCGATCCATCGGAGGCAGGTGCCTTGAATCAAGTGTTGGCGATTCTCGATTTCGGGCCACAGAAATGGCTGCAAGATAAGTCGCAGGCGATGGTCTCCATTATCATTCCGCTCGCATGGGCGGGCATGGGGCCTGGTTGCTTGATCTACCTCGCTGCGCTTAAGACGGTGCCGGAAGATCTCTATGAGGCGGCCGCTCTTGATGGCGCTGGTTTTTTGGGTAGGATCTGGCATGTGACGATTCCGACGATTCGCCCGTTGGTGATGATCCAATTGATCTTTGTTTTGATCGGAGCGTTTCAGTCGGCTGACAATGTCTTAGTCATGACTGCCGGTGGTCCAGACCATGCGACACACGTGATTGGTCTAGAAATCTTTTATGATGCGTATGTGTATCTGCGCTTTGGTGTTGCCATCGCGATTGCCTGGATCTTGGGGTTCTTCCTGATCGGGCTCACCATGTTCCAGATGAAGCGGATTTCCCGTATGAGTTTCACCACTGCCAAGAATTAATCCGATGCCTGTAATTCTACATTCTGAGAAACGACAGTTTCGCTCGCGCTTGGTTTATCTCGTGCTCTACACGTTGTTAGCAGTGGGCTCCTTAAGTATGGTTTATCCATTCTTGCTGATGGCTTCTGGTTCGTTTAAGAGTCGTGTGGACGTGCAGGATCTCGATCTCGTTCCCCGATTTTTCTATGACGAGTCGATGCTGTTTCGCAAATACGCCGAAGCCAAATATAGCGAAGTCATTCTCGAGTATCGAAGTGCGACGGGCGATGGTGCGCGCAATTTCCGTGCGATTAAAATTCCAGAGTTCAATCCGCAAGTCGTGGAAGATTGGGGCAGCTTTGTTGCCACGACTGATATGCCTACCAGTTGGTTTCTCACTGCTTTTGGTCCGACGCCTGAGGGCAAGATCATTCAACGCAACGAGCGCGCTTTCCGTAACTATGTAAGTGAGGTGTGTGACAATGACATTGAAGTCTTTCGTCAGCGTTTCAATGAGCCGATTGAGAGCTGGTTCTTCTTGAAGTTTCCGCCAGAGCGTTTGACGGATCGCAAGTATCAGCTGAACACTACACCGTTAAGTAAAGCCTTCTATGATTTTAAGCAGACATTGCCGCTAGAGGATCAGATTTACGTATCCTGTGATGCGGCTTACCAGCGCTATTTGAAGCTCGCGCGAGTCGGCGCCCCAGCGTCTGTGCTCGCTGCTCGATCGCCTGCTCCAGAATGGGAGGCGTATGTGCGTGGGCACCTGCATCCGCAGTTCATCCGCGTGGATGATTCACAAATGCAGGCGTGGAGCGATTATTTACAGGCTAAATATGGAGTGATTGAGAATCTCAACAAGCTCTATGGTGCCGAGTATTCAACCTTCGAAGCGGTGGTAATGCCAGAAGATCGGATCACGACTTCAGCTCAATCAACGGACTATTTACTCTTCATCGCCGATCCTGAATTATGCGAACTGAGTGCACTGTCTTTGGATACGCCAGAGCTGCGTTGGCGTGCGTATTTGGAAGCGCAATATACTTCAGTCGCGAATGCCTCGGCAGCGCATGAGCGTAGTTACGAATCCTTTGCGGCGGTGGCGATGCCGCAACTCGAAGTCGATTCGCAGTATGTGCAGAGCCATGCGGGTGAACTGCGCAGCTATTTCGGGTTCAACAATTACCAGATGGTGCTCGAATATATTCTGTTCTACGGCAGTGGTATTCAGAATACTTTGATCTATTGCTTAGCGGCAATCGCACTGGCGCTGTTGGTGAATCCTTTGGCGGCTTACGCGTTGTCGCGTTATGCGCTGCCAGGGCAGTTTAAAATCTTGTTATTCCTGATCGCGACAATGGCTTTTCCAGGCGTGGTGACGATGATTCCCAATTTCCTCTTGCTGCGAGACCTGGGCTTATTGAATACCTTTGCCGCGCTGTTGCTGCCGACGATGGCGAATGGTTACTCGATCTTTTTGCTGAAAGGATTTTTCGATAGTTTGCCGCAGGAGCTGTTTGAGGCGGCGGATATTGACGGTGCGAGTGAGTGGCAAAAGTTTTGGATGATCACGATGAATCTCTCCAAGCCGATTTTGGCAGTGATCGCGCTCGGAGCTTTTAACGGCGCGTATGCCAATTTCATGTATGCCTTCATTCTCTGCCAGGATAAGGACATGTGGACGCTCACGGTGTGGCTTTACCAGCTGCAGCAGTTCTCTTCGCAGGGCGTCGTCTTTGCCTCACTGATGATCGCTGCGGTGCCGACTTTGTTGATCTTCGTGCTCTGTCAGAAAGTAATTATCCAAGGTATCGTTGTTCCCACAGAAAAGTAACGATGCACGAGTCTATTTAGAATAGCTGTTTGATATGATCCCAACTGCCCCGAAGAAAAAAATGAACCCGCTTTTGATGAAGGTGATCTTCATCAGTGTGGGCATGCACGTAGTCGCTGGCTTTATTGCTGGAATTATTACCGTTGCCAATATTGTGATTCAAGATGACGCGCAGTTTGAAGAGCCACCTGCTATGGTCGAAGAAGAGCCGCCCCCTGAGGTTAAAGTGCAGATCAGGCCTCAGCAGCCGAAGCAACAGCTCGCACAAAGTTTAACCATGCGCCCAGTGGCCAACATCGCAGTGGCCAATGTGGATGTGAATTTACCTAGCATGGATCAAAGCTTCACCGTCAGCTCGGGGCTCGGAGGTATCGGTGGCGGTAATCTGCTGGGCGGTGCGCGTGGTAATATCGGAATGGGGCTTTCGGATGTCAGTGTCTTCGGCCTGAAGACGCGTGCGGAGCGCATCTTGTTTATCATCGATACGAATCGTCGTATGGTGACGGATGAGAAGGGCGGCCTGAATAGCTACCGTGTCATCAAAGATGAGATATCCGACATGGTTGGTAATCTTTCCGCAGGGACGTTGTTTAACATTATGTTGCAGGATCACCGTCGCATTAAGTTGTTTAAACCACAGCTGGTGCCAGCCGGCTCAGAGGTGCATCAAGAGTTGATTAAATGGATCGAGGCAGTGAATGCTGATGCCGCGAAGCCTGGGCTTGAGGGCGTGGCTGGCTCTGTCTGGCCCAAATTGACCACGTTTCAGGATGACGAGATGCAGAAAAGTGTATCGTGGGGGCATGGTGCCAATGACACGGCTTTTATGACTCAAGTGGCTCTTGAGCAGAGTGCCGATGCGATTTTCATGATTACAGGGTATCATCGTGGTTTTGGTAATGTCGTGGCACCTCCGAGTGAGAAGCAATTGAGTGATTGGGAGAAGTATAAGTCCGGCAAGGAATACCAAGAGAAACTCGTGGCGTTTCATAAGGAAGAGCCTGAGATGAGACAGCGAGTGGCCAACGAGCTTGCCAAAATCAATGCGAAGCGAGCCAAGGATGGGCAGCCGCCACGTGTCTTGAGAAATCATGCCAACGATGTTCGAGGCAATGCACGTGAACTGGAGTTGAGCTGGAAGCATCCACATCCAGGCGGCGGGCCAGGGCATACGGATGTTGAGCCACGGCATGTGGAGAAATACTTTAAGCAAGTTCTGGAGGCGCGCTATTTGGATCGGGATCAGCAGCCTCCGTCATTGAATGTCGTCTTGTTCCTCGCTGGCGACGAAGTCTACGAAAAACGATGGCAGGATGAACTCAAGTCTTACGTGCGCTTCTTTAGAGGGATGAGTCGAATCATTCGCGGCGAAGACGAGATCAAGAGTGCTCGGAGCGCAAAGGAGACGAAGAACTGATACTCACCTCATTTTCTCATTTCAATACCTCAACAAACACGATGGAAAACACCTCAATCCTCCTCCTGACACTTGCGACTGCTGCACTTTGTGGCTGTGCCGACCATTCTATGAAATCCAATCAAACAGAGATCCTGACTGCGCCCTTTGGTAACCTCGAAGACGGCCGCGAAGCTAAAATCTACACCTTGAGCAATGCGAATGGTGTCAGTGCGAAAATCACTGACTACGGCGCGACGCTGGTGTCGCTCAATGCGCCCGATCGTGACGGCACGATCGAGGACTTACTGCATGGCTACGATTCAGTGGACGGCTACGCGGGCTCGAAGAATCCATATTTCGGTGCCAGTGTTGGCCGTTTCGGTAATCGCATCAAGGATGGTAAATTTACGCTTGATGGCAAAGACTACATCCTCGCGACCAATAATGATCCGGGCGGTATTCTCTGCCATTTGCATGGCGGTGTTGATGGCTTTAATCGCCGTATTTGGACTGCGACTCCGCGCCCTGAGGACAACGCGATCACCTTTAGCTATGTGTCAGTGGACGGCGAAGAGGGCTACCCCGGAACCTTGAGCGCGGAGATTACCTATCAGCTCAACGACGACAACGAGCTGACGTGGACTGCAGTCGCGACGACAGATGCGCCGACTGTGTTGAACATGGTGCATCATCCGTATTGGAATCTATCAGGCGATCACTCTGCGTCGATCAACGACCATGTTCTGATGCTCCCCTGCGATCGTTATGTGCCAACAGATGCTGGCTTAATTCCAACCGGGGAGATCGCTTCGGTTGCAGGAACGCCGATGGACTTTATGCAACCGACTGAAATTGGGCTGCGAGTGAACAATCAATTCGAGGCACTCGAATTTGCTGGCGGCTACGATCATTGCTGGGTGCTGGAAAATCCGAATGCCGATGGCTTGGCGCTGGCGGCGCGTGTTAAAGATCCGAAGACAGGCCGCGTGATGGAGGTGTCTTCAAATCAAGTCGCGGTGCAATTTTATGGTGGTAACTTTTTAACTCCTGAGGACTTTCAGGGAGAGTTTTCCCCTGGTAAGGATGGTCTCGCTTATCCACATCGCACCGCGCTTTGCCTCGAGACGGAAGGCTTTCCCGATGCGCCGAATCAACCTGATTTTCCCAGTGCAGTGCTTCGCCCAGGCGAAACGTATGAGCACAAAATGGTGTATCGCTTTTCGGCAGAGTAGGGGGACTTTACCTAGTGAACCTCGTTAAATTCGTGTAGTTATACTGGCGCGCATGAAGATTTGTGAAAATACAGATTCAAAAGAATGGGAGCAGGATGCTCCCGCTACTCTCCATAAGAAAGGATTCGAAAGGTAGTGGGAGCATCCTGCTCCCGTGTTTTTATTCTTTTCAAAATCACAATACTTGATGCGTGGTAGTATGTTTTTGGAGGGTTTCGAGCCGCAGGCGACATGACCACAAGAAAACAACGCTCCGTTGTTTCCACAGGCAACAGGCTTGGTTTCGGCAATGACGAAGCATTGCCCTCCAGATTTCGACTAAGCGCGCTTCGTGGATACGCTTGTCCGATTTGAAACGTGCAGACGAGCAGTGGTGTGCGTTGACCGAAGTTGAGGTCTGGTGGCGGAATTCGATTCAATAAAAGGGCATTCGACAGACTTTATTACAAAATCGCTCATATTCCCGCTATTCGATAAAACCTCCAAAGTTGTCGCAATCAGACATTCTTTGGTCGTGTTCACCGATTGTTTTTTTTTCTGAATACGGTATTATAGACGAATCCTATTACGGGAACCAATTTATTACTTATGCGTTTTCTAGTTTCATCTCTTTCACTGACCTCACTCTTGGTTCTTTCGGCTGGTTGCAGTGAGTCGACCAGTCGTGTTGACTCTAATCGCGACGTTGCACCTCACTCTGGCGTTGGACTGACTGATAGCACTGGGGCTGCAGGCACGCCGCCTCGCACGGATTACTGCGAAATACTGGAGCGTGATATTCAGGGGGAGCACTATGGCTTCGTTGCCGGTAACAAGCTCTACTATGTCGCAGGTTCGTTCGGCGCATATTGGGATGAGTATTGGGAGTCCGAGACACTCGGTTTCACACACCCGCTGTTTCGCGATGGCCGTGCACGTGGTAATGCAATCGTGACGACTGAAGTCGGTGGCGATGGGCACGACTCATGGGGTTGGGAGTTTTGGCGTAAAACGCGCTCCGCTTATGGCACATTGATCGTCAACGGCAGCGAGCATAAGCACCCCGAACCGAAGACCTTGGATTGGCGTCCTGACAAAATGGTTGCCCACTACGAAGTGGACGGCGTGAAGATCCGCGAAGACAAGTTTATCAGCCGCGATGATGTGCTCACGACTGTGATGGTGTCAGACCAGGACGTCGAAATTCGTTTCGAAGGGGAGAGCTTCTGGGAAGACAGTAAGGTGCCTACATTTGATGGCGATACAATGGGCGGCATCATTTCACGCACTTGCGAATCGGAAATCACATTCGACAAATCTTCAAATGCGATGCGCGTGCTGGAGGCAGGCACCGCGGTTGTGAAGCCGCTCTATGGTGAGCCCGCGACGGTTGGCCGCATGATGTATGACGGACTGAGCTTTGTGTATAGTTCAAGCGTGCCGATGGCAGACGTGAAATCGTTCGAACAGTCCAAGGGGAATCTCGGCTATTCATTTGTATTAAAACTTCCAGCGGGGCAACCCGTGTCGTTAACGCTGGCAGTGGCCGATGAGTATAGCGAGGCGCTCGCGCGATCACAGCAGGTCAATGCCGATTCTGCGCCAGCAATGGCCGACAAAACCGAGTGGTTCAACGATCTGCTCAACGAGCAAATCCCATACTTCCGCTGCTCCGATGAGAAGTCCGTCGAGACCTATTACTATCTCTGGGCGCTCAACTTCATGTATTTCCGCGACATCGGCGAGGGCTGGTTGAAATATCCACACACGCAGACTGCGGTGAACAACTTCATGGGCCTACACTTGTGGGATTCCTGGGCATATATCCAAGCGGGCTCGTGGGTCGCGGATAAATGGAAGTGGGGGCATGGTAATACGCTTTCTTGGCAATACATGGTGCCGCTTAAGGATAAGGCCAACAACATGCCGGACAATTTCGGCAAGGGCTGGTATTCACCGCTCGTGCGCATGGTGTTTGTCGGTGCGACTGAGCCAGCATGGCAGCAGTATCGCCGATCTGGTGATAAAAAATATTTGGAAGAGGCGTATAACAAGGTCTTCAAGCCACTGTATTGGGATAACAATGGTCCGACCAAGAGTTTCGGCACCGATGTGAATGCAGTCGATGCGCTGTCTGAGATGGCGTCTGCATTGGGTAAAACGAGTGACATCGATCACTGGCAAGCGTTTCGCCCTAAGATGGTAAAAGATTTTAAACATCATTGGTCAGGACGTTGGGATGGTTTCTACGGCGGCCCCGGCACGCCGTGGAAAGATATCTGGGCATTGTCGGCACTGCAGTCAGTTGCGATGCCAAAGGAGTGGGGCGAGCAAATGGTTGAGGAGTATGTGCTCGATACGGACAAAGGGTTTATCTCGCCAGTCGGGGTCAATACGCGTGCGGCCGATAGTCCACCGAATGGTATTTTCCGTTGCTCGACGATCAGCTCTTGGTTGGCGATTGATGGAATGTTCCGTCAAGACCAAGCCTACGCTGGTATTCTGACGACTTTAAATCACACCAAGTCCATGCACCGCGAGTGGGGCTATCCTGTCGCACCCGAAGCATGGGAGGAAAATCACAAAGCCTGGGGCTCGCGTTATTACAATTGGGACTTGGCGCATGTGCTGCCGATCATCGAGTGGTTGGCGGGGCTTGATTACAGTATTCCTGATCAAGAATTTACCTTCGCGCCGCATCTTCCATCGACATGGGACTTCATCGAAACTTACACGCCAGTCGTCATCGATGGAGAGACCAACTGGGTGCATGCAAAGGTGCAGCGCATTGAGGAAGATGGCAACGTCAAGGTCGTCGCTGCGGTTCGTGGTAACCCACTTCAGGAGACCATCATTGCGCCGTATACGGAAGACCGAGCGGTCATTGAATCCAGCGGGACGGGCAGCGAGCGCAAACTGGCCAACGCGATTGAATTCCGAAGTGAGCAGTCTAGTGGCACCGTGGAGCTCATGCTGGGCGAGAAGCTGAAGACCTATAAGACTTTGGTCTGGTCGACACCGCGCACACGTATTTTCCATGGCTCGGTCAAGGTCGATGTTGAAAATCTACTGCCAGGCACAGTTGTTCGTTATACGACGGATGGCACTGAACCTACGGAGAACTCTTCGCTTTGGAGCGACACAGTTCAGATCGATTCGACTACTGACTTTAAGCTGCGTGCGTATGGCGAGGACGGCTCGAAGTATGAGACTTACGAAATGGTCTATACCGCTACCGATTTGAAGCCATCCGATGCGAAGCTCGAAGAGACTCAGCCAGGTATGTTCTATCGTTACTATGAATTAGCGAATAAGCATACGAATTTGCCTGACTTCGAGAGCCTTGAGCCAACGAAAACCGGCACGCTTACAGAAGATCAATTGAATCAACACGTGCAAGTCGAGCAGGTCGCTGGCGAACGTAAAGACAACTATGCCCTGCATCTGACGAGCTACCTGAATGTGCCCATTGATGAAGTGTATCACTTTCACCTACAGGCAGATGATGGCGCACGTATCGTCATCGATGGTGAGGTGGTCGTCGATTTAGACACGCACTCGTATGTCGATGCCTGGGAAGCGGAAGGCAGTATTGGCCTGAAGCAGGGCTTACATCGCGTCGATATTTTCTACTATCAAGAAGCTCATCGCACACGACTCACCGTGAAGTCGAGAAAGGGTGATGAGTCCGAGTATCAATTTATCAACCCTGAGTCTTGGAGGCAGCCGTTAACTAAACGCTAGCTTAGAAATGGCCAATAAACAAAGCGCTCCGCCGAAACTCTACGGGACGCTGTTCCGAATCATTCTTACTTTTTCAATTATTCAAACTACATCGAACTGTTTAACCGCCGAGTCCGGCAACCACTTTAATACTATGATCACAACAGGACAAATCCAAGACTACCCAGTTGCGCCCGTCGCATTCAGTCAGGTCGCACTGAAGGATGCATTCTGGCTGCCTCGTTTACGTATTCAGAAAAACGAGACTGTGCCTTTTGCGCTGCGTAAGACAGAGCGCGCTGCCGAGAACTTGCGTCGTTGCGGGTCGTATCTTCGCGGCGAGAAAGACGAGATGCCGTTCACGCATCGGTTTGTGAGCTCCGACTTGTATAAGGTCATGGAAGGCGCGGCATATTTGTTAAACATGGAGCCCGACCCAGCACTTGAAGCTCAAATGGATGAGCTGATCGACATCATCGGCAAGGCGCAGCAGGACGATGGCTACCTCTATGTGGCGCATACTTGTGGCATCGCTCATGAGGGAGAGATGGGGCTGAAGCCGTATTCATATGTCGTTCACAGTCACGAGTTGTATAACGTGGGGCACCTTTACGAAGGCGCAGTGGCTTATTACGAAGCGACTGGAAAACGCGCTTGGTTAGATATTGCCGAGAAGAGTGCGCAGCATGTTTATAAGGCTTTCTTTGAAGGTGATCCGAACTACAACGGCGGCGTTCCAATCAATCAGGCACCAGGGCACCAAGAGCCAGAGCTCGCGCTGTGCCGTCTCTATCGTGCCACGGGCAATGAGATGTATTTAGACATGGCCAAGCGGTTCCTCGATATTCGTGGTGTCACATATCGCCCAGAAGGTAAGGGCACGATGTCGCCGAGCTATGCGCAGCAACATGCGCCTGTCGCGGAGCAGGACAGCGCTGTCGGCCACGCCGTGCGCGCCGCTTACCAGTATGCCGCAATGGCAGATGTCAGTGCATTGACGGGCGATGACACCTATCACAATGCACTCGAAAAGGTCTGGGAAAACATTGTCGATGCGAAGATGCACATCACTGGTGGTCTTGGCGCGATCCATGGGATCGAAGGCTTCGGCGAAGATTACGATTTGCCAAATCTGGATGCGTATAACGAAACCTGCGCGGCCATCGCCAACGTATTTTTCAATCACCGCATGACTCTGCTGCATAAGGATGCGAAGTATTTCGATGTCGCTGAGGTCTCCTTGTTCAACAACTCCCTTGCCGGCGTGAATGTCGAAGGTAACAAATTCTTCTACGTAAATCCATTAGAGGCCGACGGTCATCAGTTGTTCAATCACGGATCAGCAGGGCGTTCGCCTTGGTTCGACTGTGCCTGTTGCCCATCAAATATCGCACGTGTGGTGAATCATGTCGGTGGCTACATGTATGCCGTCGAAGATGACACCGTCTATGCCTTGCTGTATTCTGGCAATGAAGTGACGCTCTCTGTCGAAAACACTGAAGTCACGCTCAAGCAGACCACGGAGTATCCGTATGAGGGCGCGATTCGTATTGAGACGGACCTGGCCGAGCCGACTGACTTTTCTGTGAAACTACGCATCCCAACATGGGCGCTCGGTGAGCAATTCGTGCCAGGTAAGCTTTACAGCTATGCGGACAAATCCGCAGCCACGTGGACTTTAAAGGTCAATGGCGAGACAGTTTTCGGCAGCGTCGTTAAAGGCTTTGTTGAAATCGCGCGCACATGGTCTGCGGGGGATGTGATCGAGCTGGACTTGCCAATGGACGTGCGTTTCAGCACCTGTGATGACAAGG
>ERZ887830.1508-NODE-1508-length-12926-cov-10.982519_pt1 | contig 12926 bp, 11 predicted proteins | sample MGYA00521101_ERZ887830 | MGnify/ENA primary metagenome ERZ887830 (study PRJEB32303, sample SAMEA104408592) | aquatic metagenome | biome: Marine water; feature: Pelagic; material: water | place: Baltic Sea | collected 2014-06-05T16:38:00 | depth 1,762 m ...
CTTATAAGCCTTGGCTCGATTGTTACTTTTTTTGGAGCGGGTGTGGCTGCACATTATTTTCTTGGCCTTGATTGGCAAGTTTCTTTTTTATTTTCTGGGCTTATTATCGTAACAGGCCCCACAGTAATAACACCTATTTTAAGAAACATACCTCTTCGTAAAGACGTCTCTGCGGTATTAAAGTGGGAGGGTATTTTAATAGACCCTATTGGGGCTCTTGTCGCGGTTTTAGTCTTTGGTTTTATTAGCGTTAATATACCCACCCAAGGGATTGAAGAAATAGCCACTCAGGCCCATGGCTCTGGAGGCAGCTACACCAAACACGCCCTTTTAGAATTTGGAAAAATTATAGTTATTGGATTTGCTTTTGGTCTAGCCGGAGGTTTTGCAATGTACCATGCTGTAAAAAGAAAAGTGATTCCTCACTATCTTTTAAATGTAGCCTCACTCTCTATGGTGCTGCTAATTTTTGTGTTGAGTGATTTGTTTGCTCACGAGTCTGGCCTATTGGCTGTGGTTGTGATGGGGATGTACCTAGGAAACAGCGATTTGCCTAACTTAAAAGAGCTGTTATATTTTAAAGAATCTTTAAGCGTACTGCTTATATCCATCTTGTTTATTTTGCTTTCTGCAAACATTAGCATTGATGATTTACTACTTATATACAACTGGGAAACAGCGGTGTTATTTGCTGTGGTTATTTTTGTAGTGAGGCCTTTGGGCGTCTTTTTAAGCACTACAAACTCAGGCCTGAGTGTTAATGAAAAACTATTTATTTCTTGGGTAGGGCCTCGTGGTATTGTTGCCGCAGGGATCGCCTCTCTTTTTGGAACTAAGCTAGTAGAGCTAGGTGTCCCAGGAGCACAATACATCACGCCTCTTGTTTTTGGATTGGTGCTCGTAACGGTGCTTTTAAACGCAACAACAGCAAGAATGGTGGCCTCGCTCTTGGGTGTGTTCTTGAAAAAGAGTGAAGGAATCATGATCATTGGAGGCTCTCGCGTGTCAAGATTAATAGCGGCATATCTTCAAAAAAACAACAGGCGCGTAGTGCTTATTGACAGCAATAAAGCAAATGTTGAGAAAGCAAAAGAGCTGGGTATTGACGCATTGTCCGCAAATATTTACAATGATGATTTGAGTGACAATATAGAGCTGAGCGACATGGGGTATTTGCTTTCAATGACTGGAAACGACGCTATTAATAGGTACGCCATGGATAAACTAGGAAAAGATTTTGGCGAAAACGGCACCTTTAGACTTGTCACCCCTGAGGAGTTGAGAAGTAAAAAAACCAAAGGCAGCGACCTATTTTGCGCCACCCACGACTATTTAGATCTGATGCGTGTTGCCCAAGCGTTTCCTTCTATACAAGAGGTTCGGGCTTCTAACCAAGGGGTGTATGCCAGTATCATGGATTTAATCAATGACAACCAAGACGCCATTGCTCTGTTTGTAAAAACACCGGAGGGTGTAATTAGTCTTGTAGACAACACAAAGGAAATGGCAATCGAGGAAAACTCTATTATAGCCTATATAGGAAGGCCTATGGATTTTGAAGACGTCATGACTAGTAAAACGTCAGAGCCCTCTCTTGAGGATTAAAAACAACAACTAGAGACACTAATAAGTACACCCACAGCACACAATACAATGAAAAAAACACTCTTTATCGCGGGCGTCACTATATTGGCGCTTATTTCTTGTGAAGGTTCTGGCTCTGGGAATTTGGAGTGCATAACAGCCACTTCAGACCTCAGGGCTGCCGCTGATGCCTATAGCCAAGATTCGTCTACAGAAAACTGCAATGAGTACAAAACAGCATTACAAGTATATATAAATAACGGCTGTGCAGGTATGGATCAAAGCGCATATGCTGAGCTGGACGCGCTGCCATGTAACTAAATACTTAGTTAGTCATTGAGTTTTAAAACAGCCATAAAAGCGGCTTGGGGAATCTCAACATTACCAACCTGTCGCATGCGTTTCTTTCCTTTTTTCTGTTTTTCTAGAAGCTTACGTTTTCTAGAAATATCTCCTCCATAACACTTTGCAGTAACGTCTTTGCGCACCGCTTTTACTGTTTCTCTGGAAATAATTTTTGCGCCAATAGCAGCTTGTATTGGGATATCAAACTGTTGTCTTGGGATGAGTTGGCGAAGTTTCTCGCACATTTTTCTACCAATATCTTGAGCATTGTCTTGGTGTAGCAAAGAAGACAAGGCGTCTACAATATTACCATTTAACAAAACATCTAACCTAACTAGTTTAGACTCTCGCATGCCAATTGGAGCATAATCAAAGGAGGCATACCCTTTAGATACGGTTTTTAAACGATCATAAAAGTCAAACACAATTTCTGCCAAGGGCATGTCAAAGGTTAGCTCTACGCGCTCTGTGGTTAAATAGGTTTGGTTTGTGATTTGCCCTCTTTTTTCTATACACAAAGACATTACATTACCAACAAAGTCAGATTTTGTGATAATTGTTGCTTTTATATACGGCTCTTCCATACGGTTGAGCTTAGAGGGGTCTGGCAAATCACTTGGGTTATTCACCAAAAGAACCGTGTCTGGCTCTCTGTTGGTGTACGCGTTGTAAGACACGTTGGGCACCGTTGTAATTACAGTCATGTCAAACTCACGCTCTAATCGCTCTTGAATAATTTCTAAATGTAACATCCCTAAAAACCCACATCTAAAACCAAAACCTAAAGCCGCAGAACTCTCTGGCAGAAAGACCAGTGAGGCGTCATTAAGCTGTAGTTTTTCCATGGAAGCGCGCAGCTCCTCGTAGTCTTCTGTGTCTACGGGGTAAATACCTGCAAACACCATGGGCTTAACATCTTCAAAGCCTTCAATCATGTTTGTCGTTGGGCTTTTTGCATCTGTAATGGTGTCACCAACTTTTATTTCTTTTGCCTCTTTAATACCCGTGATGAGGTATCCAACATCTCCGGTAGAAACTATTTTTTTTGGTGTTTGAGTTAAATTAAGGGTTCCTACCTCATCTGCAAAATAGGTTTTACCCGTAGCCATAAATTTAATGTGCTGGCCTTTTTTAATCTCACCATTTAAAACCCTAAAATAGGTTTCAACACCCCTAAAAGGATTGTATACAGAATCAAAAATAAGGGCCTGCAGAGATTCTTCCTTAACTCCTTTTGGCGCAGGAATTCTATCAATAATAGCAGTTAGTATTTCAGTAATACCAATTCCGGTCTTAGCGCTAGCAGGAATTATTTCTTCTGGATCACAGCCAAGAAGATCAACAATATCATCTGTTACCTCTTCTGGGCTAGCAGATGGGAGGTCTATTTTATTAAGCACAGGAATAATCTCTAAATCATTTTCTAGGGCTAGGTATAGATTAGAAATAGTTTGAGCTTGTATGCTTTGAGCGGCATCTACCACAAGCAGCGCACCTTCGCAGGCAGCAATAGAGCGAGAAACCTCATAGGAAAAATCTACATGGCCAGGGGTGTCAATTAAGTTTAAGACATACTCCTGGCCATTGTGAGTGTAGTTCATTTGTATGGCGTGACTTTTTATGGTAATACCACGCTCACGCTCTATGTCCATATTATCAAGCAATTGCGCTTGAGATTCGCGCTCGGTTACGGCGCCGGTGGCCGCTAACAATCTGTCTGCCAGGGTGCTTTTACCGTGATCAATATGGGCAATAATGCAAAAGTTGCGAATGTTCTTCATGTAGCTTGTTGTTTGAAAACAATAATTTGCAAGCATATCAAGCAAATTTGAGGCTGTAAAGATACCATAAAAGGGCATCATGTACACAAGTTACCTTTAATCGATTTTTAGTAAAACCATGAACATGTTTCACCATAAATCGACATCTTTGTGACACACTCTAACTAAATCTCATGATTTTAGCTTCCTTTTTATGCGGCACAATCTAGTTTTTTTATTCTTAAAACCAGCTAGTCTTAGTAGCACCATAAAATCTACGGTTTTATTTTTTATGCTTTTACCCCTAGCTGTGCTTGCCCAACAAAGCGCTATAAGCGGGACAGTTCTAGACCAAAATAACGCGCCAATTTCTTTTGTGACGGTACTTGCCCATCAGCTAACCACAGAGAGTGGTAGCGCCACAGACATTGTTTCTACAAAAGGAACCACAACAGATGATTTAGGGAATTTCAGTCTTGAAAATTTAGACCACGCAACCTATAGGCTTCACTTTAGTTTTATTGGCTTTAAAACACAGACTAAGAAAATAACATTTACAAAAAACACCTTTGTTGGAGAGATTATTCTTTTAGAAAGCAGCGAGATGCTCGATCAGGCGGTTATCACCATAAAAAGACCAACCATCCAAAAAGCGCCGGGACGCCTTCTTTTTAATGTAGAAAACACATCTGTAGCCACTGGAAGCGCTTTAGATGTGCTTAAAAAAACACCTGGAGTTGTTGTTTCTCAACAAGGGATTTCTGTAAAAAATAACAGTCCTGTTATCTATGTAAATAATAAACGGGTGTATTTGTCTGGTGAAGAAACACTCTCTTTACTCGAGAGTACAAACGGCTCCCTTATAAAATCTGTGGAGGTGATTACAAACCCATCTTCAAAATACGATGCAGACGCCACAACAGTACTAAACATTAACACCACAAGGGCTGTTTCTGTTGGCTATAAGGGATCTGCCTCTGGTGTATATCAACAGGCGGTGTATGCAAAATACAATTTAGCGACTGCTCACTTTTATAAAAACGATTGGCTCAATGCGTATGGAAGTTATTCTTATTCGCCACGAAAAGAGTTTAAAGAAGACGAAAACAACACCCGTTTTTTTGCTCCAGACGAAATCACAACAAGCGGGTATAGAGACTCTTATTTCACAAGGGAAACCAAAAGCAACCCCCACCAAGCAAATGTGGTTTTAGACCTAACAGCAAACGAGCAACACTCCTTTGGAGTTAGCGCTACTGTATTTGTGTCACCAAATAAACGCTTTGACAACCAGGCACTGTCTTTAAACACAAATAGGCAGCGGCAACTAGACTCTACATTTACCACTGCAAGTGGCTCCACTAGAAACACCTCTAATATCGCCCTTAACGCAACCCACACCTTTAACCTAGCCGATAGTGAAACCCAATTAGTGACCCAGGCCAATTATGTTACCTACAGTGCAGATAGAGCACAAGACGTTGAGACGAATTATTTTTCGCCAAGCGGGCTACAGTTAAGAAATAATAATTTTAACACCACCGGGAATCAAGACAGCACCATTTTTACGGGCCAAATAGACCTAAGCATTCCTCTTACCTCGGGAGCCCTTGATTGGGGATTAAAGATAAGCGACATAAAAACCAGCAGCGCCCAGAATTTTTTTGATCAAACCGAGCAAGGAGCTGTTTTAAACCCGAGCCTCTCTGACGACTTTCAATACCAAGAAAATATTTTTGCAGCCTACTTTAATATAACTAGAGATTGGGAGCAATGGAGCCTAGACCTTGGATTGCGCGCAGAGCAAACAGAGGTTATGGCCACTTCAAAAAATTTAGGAGAAGTTAACAATCAGTATTATTTTGAATTGTTTCCAAAAATGTCTCTACTTTACACTGCCAATCAAAACAATAGCTTTGGACTTACTTATTCTAGATCTATAGCCAGACCAAATTATGAGAGTCTCAACCCATTTAGGTACTTTATTAATGAAAACAACTACACAGACGGAAACCCCAACTTGGTGCCCGAAATTGACTCAAAATACACCTTTAGTTACACTCACAATAACACGTGGTTTTTGGAGGCGTATTACTGGCATATTAAAAACCCACTAGAGGAACTTAGGTTTCAAAATAATACCACCAGAGCCCTACAAAACCTAGAGACAAACCTTATTAAGGGCTACCAATACAGCCTGGATGTAACCTATGCAAAATCAGTAACATCTTGGTGGTATCTCCAGGTGGTAACTTCTGGGTTTTTTATAGAGAATGAGTTTTTAGCCCAGCAGAGTGCACAACAAACAGCCCTTGCAAACACCTATGGTTTTTATGGGCAAATCTATAGCGGTTTGGTTTTAAGCGAGCAGGCAAATATCACCAGTGATGTTACGGCGTTATATATCTCAAACCTTATTTTTGGGTCTTACACTTATAAAAATCAGTTTAATCTCTCGGCCTCTGTGCGGAAAAAGATTTGGGACAAAAAAGCAAGCATTACCATTGGCGTAGATGATATTTTTAACACCAACAACATTCCTGTTGTCTCGCGGTATGCAAACCAAGACAATGGTTATTTTGCCAGGACAGAGTCTAGACTCTTTAGGGTTGGTTTTACCTACAACTTCGGAAACTCAAAACTTCGAGATAACAACCGCGAGATCACTACAAAAGAGAGCGACAGGCTTAATTAAAAGCAATGGCCTCTTTTTTGAAACTTTCAGAATATAATTTTACTATTTTTGCAACAAGAGTAACAATAAAAAACACGCTCAATAGTATGGGCAAAATACATGGCTAAAATTGGAGATATAGATGTTGGAGAATTTCCGCTACTGCTTGCGCCTATGGAAGACGTAAGCGACCCTCCATTTAGAGCACTTTGCAAAGAGCAGGGGGCAGACGTTGTGTACACAGAGTTTATCTCAAGCGAAGGGCTTATTCGTGACGCCGCTAAAAGTGTCATGAAGCTTGATATCTATGAAAAAGAGCGCCCCGTAGGAATTCAAATTTTTGGAGCTGTTTTGGAGTCTATGCTAAAGAGCATAGAAATTGTGGAGGCTAGTGGCCCAGATATTATAGATATTAATTTTGGATGTCCTGTTAAAAAAGTAGTAAGTAAAGGCGCCGGCGCCGGCATTTTAAAGGACATAGACCTTATGGTTTCTCTTACCGAGGCTATGGTAAAACACACCAAGTTACCCGTAACGGTGAAAACGCGTTTGGGCTGGGACGAGGACTCTATTAAAATTGTTGAGGTAGCAGAACGCTTGCAAGATGTTGGGTGTAAGGCCATTTCTATACACGGCAGAACACGCGCACAGATGTATAAAGGAGAGGCCAACTGGCACCCTATCGCTGCCGTTAAAAACAACCAACGGATGCACATTCCTGTTTTTGGAAATGGAGATGTTGACACTCCAGAGAAGGCTATGCTCATGCGAGATGAATTTGGCCTTGACGGGGCCATGATTGGCCGCGCTAGTATAGGAAACCCATGGTTTTTTAACCAGGTAAAACATTTTTTTGAAACAGGCTCTCACGCAGCTCCCCCAACAATGCAACAGCGCGTAGAGGCGGCAAGACGCCACCTAGAAATGGCCATAGACTGGAAGGGTGAAGTTCTAGGTGTGTTTGAAACCAGAAGGCATTATACCAATTATTTTAAAGGAATACCCCACTTTAAGGAATACCGCATGAAAATGGTAACCAGTGATCACAGTAAAGATGTTTTTAAGGCTTTTGATGAGGTCTTAGAAACCTTTGGGGATTTTCAGTTTGTATAACTTTACCCTAGCAGTTGTTCTCTTACTCTACTGGCCGCAATTTTTGCAGCCAATAGCCCTAGTGTAGAAATAGTAAAAAACACAATAGCCACATTCAATCCAAGTAGTTTTACAGGATACGCCAAATTAGGGGTTATGTACAAAAACTCAAAGGTTGCCTGTAGCCACACCACAATCACCCCAAGGATAATGCCTAGGGTTCCTCCCAAAAGGGTCATTAAGGCTCCTTGTGTAAAGAAAATACTTCTTATTTCTTTAATAGTTGCACCCATATTGTAGAGGGTTTTAATGTTTTTTCTTTTATCAAGAATCATCATAATAATGGCGCCAATCACATTAAACAGCGCAATAATCATTATAAGTGTGCAAATAAGGTATACCGCTATGTTTTCTGTGTTTAGCATCTTATAAAGCGCATCATTTTGTTGAATGCGGGTTTTTATAATAACATCTTGTTTAAATAGGGCTGTTATTTTTTCTTTTGCGCTGTTTACGGACGCATTTGGAGCAAGTTTGATTTCTAGGGCAGAAATTTTGGTGCTATCCATAGATAAAAGGCTTCTTGCAAAACCCAAATCACTAAATACGTATTTGGAGTTGAGCTCCTGGTTTACAAAATAAATGCCAGAGACCACTGCTTTTTGTTTGGTAAAATCTTTTGAGGGGTTTAATGGATCTATTTGCCCCATTCCTGGTTTGGGCACAAAAACCTCTAGAAGGCCACTGTAATCTCTAGCGCCAAGACCAAGCTTGTGTGAGGTATCATAGCCAATAACCACCTCGTTTCTATTTGGGGTTAACCACTCTGAGGAGAGAAGGATGCTGTCTGTGGGGTTTACAAGATCGTACTTGGCGTCTACCCCTTTAATAAAGGCCATGTCGTTTTTGCCCTTAAATTGTATAAAGACTCTCTCTTCTATGGTTTGAGAGTTTGCAGCTACCTCTGGTATGGCGGCAAGGGCTTTTTTTTGGGCCTCTGTAAAGGTTATGGTTTTTCCTGTGGCGGGAAATACTTTTAAATCGCTATCAAAGATATTTGTATACTCAAGGCTATATTCTTTAAGACCAGAGAAACCAGATAGCACGATAAAGAGCACTAAAGACCCCACCACAACTCCGGTGGCAGCAATGGCGGTAATAATATTAATTGCGTTGCTGCTGCTTGAGCAAAAGAGATACCGCTTTGCGATGTACAGCGAGACTTTCAATAGCTTATGATTTTCTTCTTTTTGGAAGTAAGTCTGGGTCTTGTATTGGGTTTTTTTCTCCCTTTACGGCATCTTCGATCTTTTCGATGTAATCTAGGGAGTCATCGTTGTAGAAGGTAAGCTCTGGCATTCTGCGAAGTTGGTGTTTTGTTAGCTGCGCAATTTCGTGCTTAATTTTCGGCTTAATACCGTTTAGCTCCTGGGTGATTTGTGAAGCGTTTGTGGATGGAAAAACACTTACATACACCTTTGCAATAGATAAATCTGTGGTTACGCTCACTTTGCTAACCGAGATTAAAATTCCTGATTGGCCTGCTTCTCTGAGCTTGTTTTGTAATACATTGGCAAGGTCTTGTTGTAGCACTCCTGCAATTTTTTTCTGTCTGTTACTTTCTATCATATGGCAAAAGTACTATAATTAATGGTACGAGGCCTATTTTGATTGCTGGGTAATTGTTATTTTTGATACGTTTGTGAAACACTAGCGAGGCATCTCTGTTTTTTAACCCCATATTGGTTGTTACTACACGCTAGGCAAAAAACAATAATTATGCGCAAAATAGAACACATTGGTATTGCTGTAAAAGACATGCAGGCAGCCACTCAAATTTACAGCGCCCTACTTGGGTACACCCACTATAAAACCGAAGAAGTGCCAGGGGAAGGTGTAAACACTACATTTTTTACCTGCGGAGACAGCAAAATAGAACTTTTGGAAGCGACCAACCAGGACAGCGCAATTGCAAAATTTATTGCAAAGAAAGGAGAAGGGGTACACCATATTGCTTTTGCCGTTGATGATATAAATATTGAAGTACAGCGGCTTGAAAAAGAAGGGTTTGTGGTCTTAAACCGAGAGCCTAAAATTGGGGCAGATAATAAATGGGTTGTGTTTTTGCATCCTAAATCCAGCAACGGTGTCTTGGTAGAATTGTGCCAAGAGCGTAATTAAGTTAAAAAAAGTTTGTGTAGCTATTAAAACACATTATTTTTGCAGCCATAATGCCGGTCCTATAGCTCAGTTGGTTAGAGCACCTGACTCATAATCAGGTGGTCCATGGTTCGAGTCCATGTGGGACCACTTCACAATCAAAGCCTTACAGAAATGTAGGGTTTTTTTTGTGTCCGTTGTTTGCTAACCAGTTTTAACAACCAGAACTACATTACCTTAGCTATTTCAAGACTATCCTTTTTCACTTCTTCAAAAGCATTGTACCTCACGCTTTCAAAGCTGTCTAATCGAACATTTTTCTGGTTTGTTGTAGGAAGTGAATTTTCCCCGCAAGAAGTAATTATTTGAAAAATTACGGCCAATACTATTAGTTTTTTCATAACGTTAAGTTTTCTTGGGGGCTGTAAAACACACTTTAACGAATAAAGCATACATTTTGTCGATATAACAAGGTAAAAGTGTTAGCGCTTCTTTCATTTTTTAATTAATTTATTTAAATTGTTAATTGAAATTAATCATTAAATCATTAAATCATTAAATCATTAAATCATGAAAAACGCAGCTTTTTTATTTTTTTCAATTCTATCCCATGCCGTATTCTCTCAAACAGGATCAATAACACAACCATCTATTCCAGACCAGGGGGTTATATATGAAGTTTCTGTAAAAAACAGTCTTATCGATTTCTCAACCTCGGGAGACTGGGACTTTTCAAATATCACAACCAACAGCAATTCATCAATTGAATTTGCCTTGGTATCAGACTCTAATTATTCTAATAATTACCCAAATGCAACTCATGTAAAATATGAGGATGGGCAACAATTTTTTCTTGGCTTCGATGCTACGGCAAGCTCATACCACGGCGAGAGAACCGTTATAAATACAGCTTATGACTCGCCACTATTATTGTTTCCTTATCCCTTTAATGTGGGAGATACAAGTACAGATCAAATTCTTGATGTTCCATTTTCATGTACAGGATGCCCACCTGCACTAGAGAGAAACCACGAAGTTCAATTTACAGCACTTTCATCTGGTTCTGTAACGATGCCAGACGGATCGGTTTATGACAATGTTGTTCTTGTTGAGTCTATTCAAAACTTCACTGATGGTCAAATAGGTTCGCCACCATGTTTAAATGAATTACAAGCTTGGGAATGGTGGGCTGAAGGGTTCGCGACTCCTCTAGTTCGCACCTCGGTTATCACACAAAGTGGCCAGTGCCCTCCAGGATCCTCCTCGGTTACTAAATTTATCACTGGTGTCACACTAAACAACACAGACTATCAATACAATAGCCCTGATTTAACTATAGTATCACTACCAAACAATCACTTTGAAGTACTACTGAGCACACCCTCAAATCAAAAAAGTATGGTATCTGTTTTCAACATGTTGGGACAAAACATTAAGCGCATGGATCTAGAACAACTAACAGCGCATACATATAAAACAGTTTTAGATATGTCAGGATATGCACCAGGAGTTTACCTAGTAAAGGCTTCCTTAGAGGGCTCAAGCATGGAAAAGACAGCGAGAATTATAGTGAAGTAATGTTTATTTTGATTTGAACAACTTAAATAAGACGGTTGCAAATAAAAACTAATTAGCTCACCTTAGAAGTATTATTAATTATAAACAAACAAAAAAATGAAACTATTACTTAAAAGTATTTTATTTATTTTTCTTCTTTCCTCAAATGCTTTTGCCCTTGATTCTAATGATGATATGGATCAATTAAAAAAGCTTGTCGGGAAGTGGAAAGGAACCCTTGAGTGGTCAACTGGAGCAGAGCCTGAGACTTTAAACCTTGAATATAGTGTTCGTTCAAACGGAAGCGCACTTTTAGAGGAAAGTAATCAAGGCGGAGTAGAAATGCTAACCATCTTTAACAATCAAAACGGTGCATTGCAGTCAACGCATTATTGCGGGCTTATGAATAAACCAATTTCTTATCTAAAAAGTAGCTCAAATAACGAGTTACTATTTGAAACAGATATTGAGAAAAGCGGATTAGATAAAACGAAAGAGTCTTTTGTTGTTTCCTGGACAATAGGTTTTATAGACGGAGATCAAAATCGGTTTAATTATCAGTACAAAGTTCATACCCCAGATGGCACTATTATAACCCGAACCGCGGTTATGGAAAAAGTAATCTAAATCAAAAAACCCTCTCAATTTGAGAGGGTTTTTTAAAGGAAAACATGTAAAATACTAAGCATTAATTGTCACTGTTGATGCCACAGATGAATTCAACTGAAATCCAGAAGGAACTGTTGCGTTTTTCCCTTTTAAGAAAAGAAATAGTATACACACAAATACTCCCAAAACAATTGCTAGTGTTTGTTGGTCATCACCCTCTTGATAAACATTACCACCTGATAAATAGACTTCTTGTCCATCTACCGCTCTCACAGATTTTATTTGAATTTCCACAAAACCCTCTTTTCCAAGACCTTTGGCTTTTTGTCCTCTAACAACCTGTCCCTTTGCGATAGCACCAGCCGCTATAACGACCTTGTTGTCAACCTTGACGTCTGTTTTTACTCTAAAATCAACCACTTGGCCAGGCTAGAGGCAACCCAACACATAATAGGATAAAAAATAGTTCATTGTTATAAACTGCAGCAATATTATTATTCATAAATTGCACATAACAACTAACAATTATAGTATGAAAAAGTTTTTACTTTTAATGTCGCTCTCTATTTTACTCCAAAGCTGTTTTAGCTATACCCGTGCTTTAGATTTTAATGCCGGCGAAGTTCAGGTTAATCAAGAAGTAAAAATTTATAAAAATAACGGCGCAGAGCGTAAAGGCATGGTTCTCTCTGCGTCTGAAGCTCAAATTGCGATCATCTACAGTAAAACAAAACAGGTATTAAAAATACCCGTTAAAGATATCTCTGGCGTACAGGCCAAAGAGTTTTCTGCAGTTAAGTCTTTAGCTATTCCCACAGGTATTTTTCTTGTTCTAGCTCTTCTTTTGGGTGCTTCTAGTTTATAAAAATCAACATATTTTATAGCATCTCAACTCAGTACCACAGCACAAAAAAACTTTAAACTTTTGAGGCCCTAAAAATGAATTTACTTTAGGTACATTTTAAAAAACAAACAAACTACATATGAAAAATCTAGCAATAGTGCTGCTCATTTCGCTCTTATTTCAAAGCTGTTTTAGCTACACCCGTGCTTTAGATTTTAGTGCAGGCGCAGTTGTAGAAAAGCAACGAGTAAAAATTTATAAAAATAACGGCACAGAGCTTAAGGGCAAGGTGCTCTCTGTA
>ERZ887830.1509-NODE-1509-length-12921-cov-5.389709_pt1 | contig 12921 bp, 13 predicted proteins | sample MGYA00521101_ERZ887830 | MGnify/ENA primary metagenome ERZ887830 (study PRJEB32303, sample SAMEA104408592) | aquatic metagenome | biome: Marine water; feature: Pelagic; material: water | place: Baltic Sea | collected 2014-06-05T16:38:00 | depth 1,762 m ...
CCGCGCACCTCTGGCGTGTCGTGGCTTGCCCCAAGGAACAGGGGCGTTTCAGGATCGCAAAGCGTCAAGATCGTGACCCCGGCAGCCACTGAGAGCGGCGCAGGCGGCATTGCTCCGCCTACGGTCCAGATGTCACCGGGCCGCGCCATGGCCGTCATCACGGCGCGAAACGCATGGGCGGCGTCACGAGGCGCGTCGGCAAATCCGCCGGTCAATGCTGTGGCCTGCATCAGTCTTCTCCTCGCACCATCGTAAAGAAATCCACCTTGGTCGCCGCTGCCTTGGCCGCGCGGGTGTCTTTGCGGGCCAGCATCGACGCGCGCAGGGGGGTCAGCACCTGCGCCTCGACACGCGCGGCGGCGTCGGTCTGCATCAGCGCATCGACCAGCGCGGCGGTGAGGGCCTGAGTCTTGTCGCGCTCCTGAACATAGCCGTGGCCCACTGCGCCGCAGGTCAGTTTGACCGAGGCCCGCGTCACGGTCATCTCGCCCAGATTGAACGCAGCCCCAATGGCCCCGGCCCGTCCGCGTACCATGACGCCGCCAATTTCCGGCGCGCGCAACAGGTCATGGTCCGGGGTCTCTGCGAATGCCTGCCACAGGGCCGCCAGATCGGCGGCGGGTGCCTTGGCCAGCAGGCCAAGCCAGGCTTTGCGCGCCGCGTTCGGATCGTTCATCATATTCATCTAGACACCTTTTTGAGTTGTCTATACAACTAGACAATTTATAGAAGATGCAGCCGTGGGCGCAATCCCTCGGGTGTGAAATTTTGATGACAATTACTGTTGGTGCCGGATCCAGACTGGGAGGTGGCGCGCAACGCGGGCGTCGTTTTTGATTGGTGAACGTGAACGGCGAATATTACCAACCCTTGTGCAGAAAAAAGATTGACTTGCGGCAAATTTTAATTAACAAAGCAAGTAATGTGAGGGGGAGGCTGATGCCACATTTTCAGATCGACTATTCACCCAACCTTGAGACGCGGCTGGATTTGGGCGGACTTTTGGTGGTGATCCGTGACGCGGCGGTGGAAACGGGTGTTTTCCCGACGGCCGGGATCCGCATTCGCGCGACGCCCTGCGCCTATGTGGTGATGGCCGATGGCAATCCCGATCATGCCTTTCTGGACCTCTCGGTCCGGTTGCGCGGCGGGCGCACGCTAGCGGCGCGCAAAGCGGCCGCCGCGACGATCTTTGCCGCGATCGAGGCCTATTGCGCGCAGGTGATGGCCAGTTCATCCCTGATGCTGTCGATGGAAATGCGCGACATCGACCCAGAGCTAAGCCCAAAGGCCAGTTCGATCAGAGACTACCTGCCCGGAGACATGCAATGAGCGATCTTAAGACCCATCTGAGCAAACTGGAGGCCCATCTGGCGCGGTTTCGCGACAAGGGCATCCTGAACCTGATCGATGGCCAGGATGTGGCGGGCAAGGCGACGTTTGACACCTGCTCGCCCGTGGATGAGAGCCTGATTTGCACCGTGGCCAAGGGCGATGCGGGTGACATCGACGCCGCCGCCAAAGCTGCGAAAAAGGCCTTTCCGGCTTGGGCGGCGATGAGTGGTGCGGCGCGCAAGAAGATCCTGCACAGGATTGCGGATCTGATCGTGGAACGCGCCGAAGAGATTGCGCTCTGCGAGTGCTGGGACACCGGGCAAGCCTATCGGTTCATGTCCAAGGCGGCGCTGCGCGGGGCCGAAAACTTTCGCTATTTCGCCGATCTTGCCCCAGCCGCGCGGGATGGTCAGTCGCTGCCAACGGGGCAGCATATGAACGTGACCTCGCGCAGTCCCATCGGTCCGGTTGGCGTGATTACCCCGTGGAACACGCCGTTCATGCTGTCCACATGGAAGATCGCGCCTGCGCTGGCCGCTGGCTGTACCGTGGTGCACAAGCCTGCCGAATTCAGCCCCCTGACGGCGCGCATTCTGGCCGAAATCTGTCACGAGGCGGGCCTGCCTGCCGGGGTTTTGAACCTCGTGAACGGGATGGGCGAGGACGCCGGGCGCGCGCTGACAGAGCATCCGGACATCAAGGCGATTGCCTTTGTCGGGGAAAGCAAGACCGGGTCGATGATCATGCGTCAGGGCGCGGACACTCTGAAACGCGTGCATTTCGAACTGGGCGGCAAGAACCCCGTCGTGGTCTTTGACGACGCGGATCTGGAGCGCGCTTTGGATGCGGCGATCTTTATGATCTATTCTCTGAATGGCGAGCGCTGTACCTCGTCCAGCCGTCTGCTGGTGCAGGACAGTATTGCGGATGCGTTTGAGGCGAAACTGGCCGCGCGGGTCAGGAATATCAAGGTCGGGCATCCGCTGGACCCGGCCACAGAGATCGGCCCGCTGATCCACAAGGTGCATTTCGACAAGGTCACGGACTACGTCGAGATCGGCAAGACCGACGGCGCGACGCTGGCCGCTGGTGGCGCGCGTGTGGGCGACACCGGCTGGTTCATCCAGCCGACGCTGTTCACCCACGCCAGCACGACCATGCGGATTTCGCAGGAAGAGGTGTTCGGCCCCTTCCTGACCTCGCTGCGGTTCAAGGACGAGGACGAGGCGCTGGCGATCGCCAATGACGTGCCCTACGGGCTGACCGGGTATATCTGGACCAACGATCTAACCCGTGCTTTGCGCTTTTCTGATGCGCTGGAGGCGGGGATGATCTGGGTCAATTCCGAAAACGTGCGCCACCTGCCGACGCCCTTTGGCGGGGTCAAGAATTCCGGCATCGGGCGGGATGGCGCGCAATGGTCGTTCGAGTTCTACATGGAGCAAAAGAACGTCGCCTTTGCGCTGGGCCAGCATAAAATGCAGCGCCTTGGGGCGTAAGGGAGGAAAGACATGCCAATTCCAGCCGCTAACCTGAACCCGCCGTTCAACATCGTCCGCCTCAGCCATGTCGAGTTTCGCGTCACAGATCTGGCGTGGTCGCGCGCCTATTACGTCGACACGCTGGGCCTGCAAGTGACGTTCGAGGATGCCACCCATATCTACCTGCGCGCCATGGAAGAGCGCGGCCATCACTGTTTGATCCTGAAAAAAGCGGCTGAGGCGTCCGTTGGGGTTCTGGGCTTCAAACTCTGGTCAGAGGAGGATCTGGATCGCGCCGAGGCGTGGTTTCAGGCGCGCGATTTGCCGACCGAGTGGATCGAGCGCCCCTTTATGGGCCGGGTCTTGGCAACCCGCGATCCGATGGGCATCCCGTTGGAATTCTACGCGAAAATGGACCGGCTGGAGCCGATCCACCAGAAATACAAGCTTTATCGTGGTGTCAAACCCCTGCGGATCGACCATTTCAACATGTTTAGCCCGAATGTGGATGCCAGCGTTGAATTTTATGGCGACATGGGCTTTCGCGTGACGGAATATACGGCGGACGAGGACACCGGACGGTCCTGGGCCGCGTGGATGCACCGCAAGGGCGGTGTCCATGACGTGGCCTTCACCAATGGCACCGGGCCGCGCCTGCATCACCTCGCCTTTTGGGTGCCCACCCCGCTGAACATCATCGACCTGCTCGATCTGATGAGCACGACTGGCTATGTCACCAACATCGAACGCGGCCCCGGACGGCATGGCATTTCCAACGCGTTTTTTCTGTATATCCGCGATCAGGACGGGCATCGGACAGAGATCTATTGTTCGGATTACCAGACCATCGACCCGGATCACGAGCCGATCAAATGGGATCTGAAAGACCCGCAGCGTCAAACGCTGTGGGGAGCCCCGGCGCCGCGCAGTTGGTTTGAACTGGGATCTGTGTTTGAGGGGACAGAGGTCAGCGAAAGCGATCTGAAAGCCCAGCCGATTATCGCGCCATAAGGATTAAACATATGAAGTTTGCAACATTTACGGTGGATGGCGCGCAGCATTACGGTGCTGTCGCAGAGGGTGGTGTGATCGCGCTGTCGGGTGACTTCCCGCAGTGGGCTACCATGCGCGATGTGGTTGAAAATGATGGGTTTTCCGCCTTGGCCGCAGCGGCAGAGGGGCGTTCTGTGACCCATGCCGATGGCAGCTTTCGCTGGGATATCCCCGTGCCCAACCCGGAAAAGATCATTTGCGTCGGTGTCAATTTCCCCGACCGCAACGCCGAGTACAAAGACGGGCAAGAGGCCCCGCCGAATATGTCCCTGTTCATCCGCTTTCCAAGGTCGTTTGTCGGGCACGAGACGCCCCTGACCCGCCCGCCGGAAACGCCGCAACTGGATTACGAGGGCGAGATCGCCATCGTTATCGGCAAGGGCGGTCGGCGGATCCCTCAGGCTGACGCGCTGGGCCATATCGCGGCGCTGACCCTGTGCAACGAAGGCACCCTGCGCGACTGGGTGCGGCACGCGAAATTCAACGTGACGCAAGGCAAGAATTGGGACGGATCTGGTGCGATGGGGCCTTGGCTGGTGCCGTTCACGCAGGAGGCGCAGATCACGCAGGCCGGGCTGGAGGCGCGGGTGAATGGCGAGGTCCGCCAAAAGGACAACACCGCGCGGATGCTGTTTCCGGTCGCACGCCAGATCGCCTATATCTCGACCTTCACGACGCTGGTGCCCGGCGATATCATCGTCACAGGTACGCCGACGGGCGCGGGCGCGCGCTTTGATCCACCGATCTGGCTGGTGCCCGGCGATGTGATCGAGGTCGAGGCCGATGGCATCGGCATTTTGCGCAACGGAGTGGTGGACGAATGACCCCGGACCAGATCACAGCCGCCGCCGAGATGCTGTTTCAGGCGGAACAAACCGGCCAGCAATGCGGCTTGCTGAGCCTTGCCTATCCCGAGATGACGCTGGACGACGCCTATGCGGTGCAGACTGCACTTGTTGCGCAAAAGACCGCTGCCGGGGCCAAAGTCATCGGCTGGAAGATCGGCCTGACCAGCCGCGCGATGCAGCAGGCGCTGAACATCACCACACCGGATTCGGGCGTTTTGCTGGATCATATGCTGTTCCAGACGGGCGATGTGATCCCGGCGGGACGGTTCATTCAGCCAAGGATCGAGGCAGAGATCGCCTTTGTGATGAAGTCCGACCTTCGCGGGGCGCAAGTTACGCGCGATGATGTCATCGCCGCCACCGACTATGTCGCTCCCTCGTTAGAGATCCTCGATACCCGCATGCTGCGCGCTGACCCCGCGACAGGTAAGGCGCGCATTATCGTGGATACGGTCGCGGACAACGCTGCCAATGCGGGGATCGTCTTGGGCGCTGAACGGCACGCCATTGACGCGGTTGACCTGCGCTGGGCCGGGGCGATCCTGAAACGCGATGGCGTGGTCGAAGAGACCGGTCTTGGCGCGGCGGTGCTGGATGATCCGGTGACGGGCATTCTGTGGCTGGTGCATCGTCTGGCGCAATATGGCGCGGGGCTGTCGGCGGGCGAAGTGGTTCTGTCCGGCTCTTTTATCCGCCCGGTCGAGGCCCCCTCTGGCAGCGTGTTCGAGGCCGACTTTGGCGCCTTCGGTCGCGTCGATCTGACATTTGCATAAGGAGATCCGATGCCTGCTCCGATAAATACGCTAAAGGCCCGGCTTGCGGCGGGCGAGGTCCTGCATGGCTGCTGGATCGGGATGGCTGATGGCTATGTCATTGAAATCTCTGCAAGTGCCGGTTTTGATTGGCTGCTGATTGACGGCGAACATGCGCCTAATGACGTGCGGTCCTTGTCTGATCAGTTGGCCCGCGTGCTGCCCAGCAACAGCGCGCCTGTGGTACGCCCCGTCGATGATGACCCGGCAAAGATCAAGCAGATGCTGGACATCGGCGCGCAGACCCTGCTGATCCCGATGATCGAGAGCGCCGAGCAGGCGCGGCGGGCCTATCGCGCGACGCGCTATCCGCCAGAGGGCACGCGCGGGGTAGGATCGGCACTGGCGCGGGCCTCGGGGTTTGCCGCAATCCCGGATTATCTGGTCACGGCCAATGCCCAGATCTGCGTGCTGCTGCAGATCGAGAGCCGCGCCGGATTGGCGGCTCTGGACGAGATCGCAGAGGTCGAGGGGATTGACGGGCTGTTCATCGGGCCGTCCGATCTGGCCACGGACATGGGCTATCCGGGCCAACCCAACGCGCCCGAAGTACGCGCGGCTGTGCTGGATGGTGTATCGCGCATTCGTGCCGCTGGATTGAGCGCGGGGGTCTTGTCTGCTGATCCGACCTATATCGAGGCTTGCAAAGAGGCGGGTGCGAATTTCGTTGGCGTCGGGATTGACGTGACGCTGTTTGCCGGGGCGATGCGCAAGCTGGCCGGGACGTATTGCAAATAGCGCAGGCGGGCTGTCTTGTTAACCCCTGCATCATTTCAGTTGCACTGATCACGATATAGTTATACCTCATATCTAATTTCTGTGGGAGGAGATCGGGAGAGCCACGCGTATCAAACGCCGTTTCGCCCTCCTGTCCTGTCGCCACACAACGCTTACCTCCGGCCCGGGAGAAACCATGACCGACGCGCCCATCCTGAAAATAGACATCGATGGCGATATTGCCGTGCTGACCATGAACCGACCCGGCAAGCGCAACGCCATGAATGCCGGGCTGATGTATCAGATCGATGCGTTTTTCAGCGCCCCGCTCGAGGGGGTCAAGGTCGCCGTGATGACCGGAACGGACGGGCACTATTGCTCTGGCCTCGATCTGGCCGAACATGTGTCGCGGGATGCCGAGGGCACGATGCGCCATTCGCGGGCGTGGCACGGGGTGATGGACCGCATCCAATACGGCGGGCTGCCGGTGGTGTCGGCCATGTTTGGCGCGGTGATCGGGGGCGGGTTGGAACTGGCGACGGCGACCCATGTGCGCATTGCCGAACCCTCGACCATCTTTCAACTGCCAGAGGGGCGGCGCGGGATCTTTGTCGGGGGCGGGGCCTCTGTGCGGGTCGGGCGCATTCTGGGCGCGGATCGCATGATCGAGATGATGCTGACCGGGCGCAAATACGACGCGACCGAGGGAAAGGCGCTGGGCCTGACCCATTACGCGGTGGCAGAGGGAGAGGCCCTGCCGCTGGCGATGGATCTGGCGCGCAAGATTGCCGCAAATGCGCCGCTGTCCAACTATATCATGATCCAGGCCCTGTCGCGGATCGAGGATATGTCAAAGGCCGATGGTCTGTTCACCGAAAGCCTCTGCGCGGCCGTCACCCAAACCAGCCCGGATGCGGTTGAGGGGTTGCAAGCCTTTCTGCAAAAACGCAATCCGACTTTTGGGTAAGAGCATGACCAAGACCGTGCCAAACGCTGCCCCCGGAACAGAGGTTCTTAATGTGTCAGACCACACATTGCGGGGGCTTTTGGGCTATAACATCAAGCGCGCTTTCAACGTCATGCAGAGCGATCTGAACCGGGCGCTCAAGCCGCATGATCTGCGCATGATTACCTTCACGGCGCTGGTCCTGATCGTTGACAATCCCGGCCTGCGCCAATCGCAACTGGCGGACGCGCTGGCGATAGAGCGGCCCAATCTGGTGGTCATCATTGACGAGCTGGAAGCGCGCGAGCTGATCACGCGCGACCGCGTGCCCACGGATCGGCGCGCCTATTCCTTGCAGGTGACCTTGGCGGGGCGGCAGGTTTACAATGCTGCGCTGCGCGATGTTCAGGCCCATGAGGCTTGTCTGTTAAGCGGGCTTGGCGCGGCAGACCGGGCAAGGGTGATTGCGGCGATGCAAGTGATCGAACAGGTCCGCGACAGGAGAGCGACCACATGAAACGCACGTCAGATTATCTGCCCCATTCGGTGACGCGACAGGACCGGTCGGACGGCAGTTTTCTGCTGACCTCGGACCAGCCATTGGGGCCGGTTGTCGGCAAGACCGGGGATTGGCTGCACCGCTGGGCCAGCGCTGCGCCTGACTGGGTGTTTCTGGCTGAACGGTCTGGCGCGGGGTGGCGCGAGGAACGGTATGGCGCGGTTCTGGATCAGGTGCGTGCAATTGCCTCTGCGCTTTTGGCGCGCGGGCTGACGGCGGACACGCCGATCCTGATCCTGTCGGGCAATGGCGTGGATCACGGGCTTTTGACGCTGGCCGCGCAATATATCGGCGTGCCGACCGTCCCCGTGGCAGAACAATATTCGCTGATCCCGGGCGCGCAGGCCCGGCTGAAAGAAGCGGTGGATCTGGTGCGCCCCAAGATGGCCTATGTGGTGGATGCTGACCAATTCGCCGATGCGCTGACGCTGGGGGCGTTGCAGGGTATCGAGGTGGTTGCCAGTCGCACGGGCGCGTCAAAGGTCACCGCTTTTGCCGATCTGCTGAAGGGCGACAGCGCGGATGTGGACGCCGCATACGCAAAGGTCACGCCTGATACGGTCGCCAAGATCCTGATGACGTCGGGATCGACCTCTGCCCCCAAGGGCGTGCTGACGACCCATAAGATGATGTGCACCAATCAGACACAGATCGCCGACAGCCTGCCGTTCCTGCGCGCCCGCCCGCCGCGGATCGTCGATTGGCTGCCGTGGAACCACGTGTTCGGCGGCTCGCATAATTTCAACATGATGCTGGCCAATGGCGGGTCGTTTTACATCGACGACGGCAAGCCGGTGAAGGGCCTTTTTAAGCGCACGGTCGAAAACCTGTCGCTGACCACAGGCACACTATGTTTCAATGTTCCCATTGGATTTCAGATGCTTCTCGAGGCTTTGCGCGCCGATATCAGCCTGCGAAATCGGTTCTTTGTAGAGCTTGATCTGATCTTCTACGCGGGGGCCTCGCTGCCGCAGGACGCCTGGGAAGGGTTCGAGGCCATGGCTATGGAAGTCAAGGGAGAGGTGCCCCTGATGACCTCATCCTGGGGGCTGACCGAAACCGCGCCCGCCGCGATGATCCAGCAGGAACCAACGGAACGGTCTGGCGTGGTCGGTATCCCGATGAGCGGGATCGTGGCCAAGCTGCTGCCCGATGTGGATGGCCGGTTTGAAGTGCGCGTCAAAGGCCCAAGCGTGATGGAGGGCTACTTTGAGGCTCCGGACAAGACCGCCGAAGCCTTTGATGCAGAGGGGTATTTCATAACGGGCGATGCGATGCGCTTTGTCGATCCCTCAGATATCAACAAGGGGCTGAAATTCGACGGGCGCATGTCCGAGGATTTCAAACTGCTGACCGGTACATGGGTGCGTGCGGCGCAATTGCGGATTGACCTGCTGGCGCGGCTTGCGCCCTTGGTCGGGGATCTGGTGGTGACGGGCGCGGACCGGGGCGAGATCGGGCTGTTGTTGTTCTGCAACAAGACGGATCTGGTGGCGCGCGGCTTTGCGCCGGTGGATGATGGCGGCGCGCTGGTCGATGCCGCTTTGCTGGCCGAGATCGCCACGCGCCTCGCCGCCCATGCGCAGGGTTCCAGTAGTTCGACCCGCGTCATGCGCGCACTGATCCTGTCTGAACCTGCCTCTATCGCGGACGGAGAGATCACCGCAAAGGGCAACCTCAACTTTCGCAAAGTGCTGACCCGCCGCGCCGCTTTGTTGACCCGGCTCTATGACGACGCAGATCCTGCGGTCGCGAAACTATAAGGATTATCAATATGGTAGATATCACCAAGCTGCGCGCGCTCGACATTCACACCCATGCCGAAGAGCCCTGCGGCTGTCATTCCGACGACGGGTATGACGAGCTGCAAAGCACCATGGCCGAGTATTTCGGGGCCCCGTGGAAACACCCCCCCACGATTCAGGACACCGCCGCGCACTATCGCAAGCAGCAGATCGGCGCGGTGATCTTTCCGGTCGATGCCGAGCGCGAGACGGGGTATCGGCGCTACAAGAACGAAGAGGTCGCCCAGATCGCTTCCGAGAATGACGATGTGCTGATCCCTTTTGCCAGCATCGACCCGTGGAAGGGCAAGATGGGCGTGCGCGAGGCGCGGCGTCTGATGCGCGATTTCGGCATCAAGGGGTTCAAGTTCCACCCGACGATGCAGGGCTTTTACGCCAATGATCGCATGGCCTATCCGCTATACGAGGCGATTGAGGCCGAGGGGGGGATTGCCCTTTTTCACACGGGCCAAACCGGTGTCGGATCGGGGATGCCCGGCGGCAACGGGATGCGCCTGAAATACTCGAACCCGATGTATATGGATGACGTCGCAGTGGATTTTCCGGACCTGAAAATCATCCTCGCTCACCCCAGTTTTCCCTGGCAGGAAGAGGCGCTGGCCGTCGCGCAGCACAAGCCCAACGTCTATATCGACCTGTCTGGCTGGTCCCCGAAATACTTTCCCGAGATCCTTGTGCGCTATAGCAATTCGATCCTGAAAAAGAAGGTTCTTTTCGGCTCTGACTGGCCGATGATCACGCCGGAACGCTGGCTGGCCGATTTTGAAAAGATCGCCATCAAGGACCATCTGCGCGAGGATATCATCAAGAACAACGCTGCGCGCTTGCTGGGGTTGATGTAGGGGATGAAACCGTTTGCGGCACCTCTGGACGACATTCTGTTCTCGTTGGATCATCTAGGAGGTGCGGGGCGTCTGCCCGAGTGGGACGCGGAATTCGTGGCTGACATCGCGGGGCATTTCGCCGCCTTCGCAGAGCGCGAAATTGCGCCGCTTGACGCGCCGGGGGACCGGCAGGGCTGTCGGTTGATCGAGGGTCGCGTGGTGATGCCGGATGGCTTTGGTGCGGTTTATGCCGCATTGGCCGCGCAGGGATGGCAGGGGCTGACCGCACCCGAGGTCTATGGCGGGCAGGGCATGGGCGGTGTCGTCATGTCGATCACGTCAGAGATTTTCTCTGGCGCCTGTCACAGCCTGCAAATGGTGTCGGGTCTGGTGCCGGGCGCGATCCGCACGGTGATGACCTTTGGAACGGATGAGCAAAAACAACGGCTTATCCCTCCGCTTGCCTCTGGTGCGTGGTTGGCGACCATGGCACTGACAGAGCCCGGCGCGGGGTCGGATCTGTCGCGGGTGCGCACGCTGGCAGTGCCGAAAGGCGATCATTGGCAGATCAGTGGAGAGAAGATTTTCATCTCTGGCGGCGATCAGGATATGTCGGACGGCATCCTGCATCTGGTGCTGGCGCGCACGTCGGATGAGGGCGTGCGGGGGCTGTCGCTGTTTGTCTGTATCGATCGGTTGGACGGAACGGTTGACGGCGCGCGCAACGCGATTACCGTGACGCGGATCGAGGACAAGATGGGCCTGCATGCCTCGCCCACCTGTCAATTGGCCTTTGACAGAGCGCAGGCCGAGATGATCGGCCAGCCGGGCGACGGCCTGAAGGCGATGTTTACCATGATGAACCACGCCCGGCTTGATGTCGCTTTGCAGGGCGTCGCCCATGCGGCGCGCGCCCATGACGTGACAAGCGCGTATGCAGCGGATCGTGTGCAGGGGCGTGGGGCAGAGGGTGCGGCAGTGACGCTGGACCAACACGCTGACGTGCGCCGGATGCTGGATGAGATTGACGCTTTGGCCCTTGGCGCGCGCGCGATTTGCCAGATTGCGGCGGTAACGCTAGAGGCGGGCGATAACCCACCGTTGGTGGAATTTCTGACCCCGATTGCCAAGGTCTATGGGTCGGACGCTGGCATCAAGGCGGCAGAGCTGGGGATGCAAGTGCTTGGTGGTTATGGGTATTTGGCAGAGTATCGGTTGGAACAAACCTACCGCGATGCCCGCATTGCCGCGATTTATGAGGGCGCGAACGGGATCCATGCGCGCGCCTTGGCAGAACGGCTGTTGCGCGGGTCCAATGCGGTGACAGCGGATGCGTTCGAGGCCTATTTGGCGCGTCTCTCGGACGACACCATGTTTGGGCAGACGCTTGCGATCTGGCGTGAAGGGCGCGTGGTGGTGGCGGGGGCAAATGATCCGACACCGCTGGCCCATGACTTTATGGCGCTGAGCGTCGATACGATGTTGCACGGCATCTGGCTGCGCTACGCGCAGGTCGCGGACCAGCACAAAGACCCCGCGCGTCTGCGCCGCGTGGCGCAGGCTCAGATCAGGCGGATCACCGCAGTCTTGCCGGGGCGCTTGGCGCTGTTGCGGTCTTAGAGCGGTTTCGCAAGAAACTGACCCAATTGATGCCGTCTGAAGGCAACGTTTTCAATGGGTTAATTGGCACTTGATGTCTTACGTCATTCCAGGAAGTGCCTCAGGTGAGCGCCTGACACTCTGACCAGATCGCGTCGCCTTCGGTCAGTTTCAGGATCCAGCCCAGCGGGATGCCTTTTTCTGTGGCAATGCCATGTTTTGCGCCCATGACCGCGCCAATCAGGATGGCGCGCCCGGCACTGTCCCCGCCTGTCAGGTTGTTGCGTTCGACGGCTTCGGTGAAATCGGCGCTGTGTTTGAGGATGTGGAACATCAGACGTCCGCTCATCGGCAGGTGGCAGGCACGGCCTGTGGTTTCGCCGTAGTCAACCGAGCTGGGTTCTGTCGTCGTCAGGCCCTCTGAAAGGTCCGCACGGATCAGATCATCTGCCCCCGCAGCGGCGGCCTCCAGTGCGCTGCCCAATGCCTCACCCGCGATCACGCGGGCCAGAAGATCCGCAAAAGCAGCACTATAGGCGGCGGCGATGTCGTTGACGTTGGTGACCTCCATCGCGGTTTTGATCATTGCAGGCAGGTCGGGTGTGCCGTGATAGCGCGCGAGAATCGCAGGCAGGGTGGCGATGGCCGGATGCTGATCGTCGTCGATGCCAGAGGGCGTTTTTTCGGCCAGAATATGGGTCAGCGCCCCACGCGTGGGGCGGTCGATATAGCCCTGATAGCTGCCGCCGGGTCCAAAATGGGCGGTAAAGGCAGTTTGATATGCCGCCACGTCAAACCCACCCGCCCCTTCGATAGAGCGGATGGCAAGCCGCAGGACCTCGCCGTATTGGGTCAGCATCCCGTTATGACGCGCGCCATGCGCAAAATGTAATTACTCACCCCCTCTTGCGCGGTTTGTTGATCTCTGAATCAATGAGGGAA
>ERZ887830.1511-NODE-1511-length-12910-cov-6.408401_pt1 | contig 12910 bp, 12 predicted proteins | sample MGYA00521101_ERZ887830 | MGnify/ENA primary metagenome ERZ887830 (study PRJEB32303, sample SAMEA104408592) | aquatic metagenome | biome: Marine water; feature: Pelagic; material: water | place: Baltic Sea | collected 2014-06-05T16:38:00 | depth 1,762 m ...
ATGACAAGTTGATGGGGAATCCTTGGACTAAACGTGTAATAAACCCCACATCTAGGGGTGTGCAATGCCATGATAAAATCATTATTTTTGGGGTCCGAGATCTATCGGCGCTCTAGCTATGGGCCTTGGCACCCGTTGCGCGTGCCGCGTGTGTCGACCGTGATGGACCTAAGCCGGGCGCTTGGCTGGTTGCCCCCGGACCGCTATCGCACCAGTCCGCGCGCGAAGCCCTCTGCCTTGTTGATCTGGCATCACGTGGACTACCTCGCCGCGTTGCAACACGCCGAAGCGAAACAGCATGTCTCGGACGAGGAGCGCCAGCGGTATGGGTTGGGCACCCCGTCCAATCCGGTTTTTCCAGAGATGTATCGCCGTCCCGCCACCGGGGCCGGGGCCGTTATGATGGCCGCTGAACTGCTGCGGGAGGGTGGCGTGATCTATTGCCCGGCCGGGGGCACCCATCACGGGATGCCGGGGCGGGCAAATGGGTTTTGCTACCTCAATGATCCGGTCCTTGGCATCCTGACCCTGCGTCGCATGGGCCTACAAAGGATCGCCTATGTAGATATCGACGCCCATCATCCTGACGGTGTCGAAGAGGCGTTTCGCGCGGATCCCGACGTTCTGATGATCTCTGTCCATGAGGAAAGGCGGTGGCCGTTTACCGGGGCGTTGGACGATCGTGGCGTTGGCAATCTGTTCAACCTGCCCGTCCCGCGTGGCTTTAACGACACCGGGATGGAGGCGGTCTTGCATCGTCTGTTGCTGCCCGCGCTGGATCGCTTTCTGCCTCAGGCTGTCGTTTTGCAATGCGGCGCAGACGCGTTGGAAGAAGACCCGCTGTCCCGCCTTTCGCTGTCCAATTCCGCGTTATGGTCCGTCGTCGCGGCGCTGCGCGATATGTCCCCACGGTTTCTGGTGCTGGGCGGCGGGGGTTATAACCCATGGTCCGTCGCGCGGGCCTGGACCGGGGTGTGGGCCACGTTAAGCGGGGCTGAAATCCCCGACAGGTTGCCACCCGAGGCAGAGGCCCTGTTGCGCGACGTGGCCTGGTCCGGGCACAGCCGGGCAAAATCACCGTCAGAGACCCTGTTCACAACCTTGCGGGATGCGCCTCGGCCGGGGCCGATAGATCCAGAGCTTTTGGATCGCTTGGACGTCTTGCAACGACGTCTTGGCTAATCGACAAGGCGCCGGATTGCTTGGATCAGCGGATCCAGATCCGTTTTTTGCAAGGACAATGTGGCACGTGCCCGCTGCGCCAGTTCGGTTTGCGACCTTTCCGATTCCAACCCGATGATCGCCTGTGCAAGGCCCTGCGCATCGTTTATCACGAGTGCCGCCTTGGCCTGATCAAGCTGCGCATAGACGGCCTGAAAATTCGCAACATGCGGCCCGTGCAAAATCGCCGACCCCGCCTGAGCCGGTTCATAGGGCGTGTGGCCACCCCGCTGAAAAAGTGACCCCCCGACGAAACTGACCCCGGAGAACTGATACCATAGCGCCATCTCGCCCAGCGTATCGGCAAGGTAAATATCTTTGCCGGGCATCTCGCCAAGGCTGCGCGTTGAATGATCAAGGCCACGCGCCATGATCAGGGCGCTTATTTCCGCAGCGCGGCGCGGGTGGCGGGGCGCTAGAATAAGCTTCAGGTCAGGGCGGCCTCGTCGTGCAATCAGAAACGCATCAAGGATGATCTCTTCTTCACCCTCATGGGTCGAAGCCGCCAAAATCGTATTGCTCCAATGAAAATACCTGGCAAAGGTGACGAGATCCCTGGCATCCGGGTCTGCAAGAACCACATCGGGTTTCAATGACACAACAGGTCCGATCCGGTCCGATGCCACGCCAAGCCCGTGAAACCGCATGGCCGTGCCCTCGTCTTGCGCGCTGAGATAGTCGATGCGCTCAAGGATATCTCGCGCGAGACGTGGAAAGCGCGCCCATGTTCTGGCACTTTTTTCAGATAGACGCGCACCGATGCAAACAACAGGGGTGGCGCTGGTGAGAATACGATTGGGCCAGAGTTCATTTTCCAGAATGATCAGAACCGCAGGCCGCCAGCGCGCACGAAACACCGCCAACGTCAGGCGCAGATCCAGCGGCGCAAGGCGGGCGGTCACCTGTGGGATTCGCCACGCCTCGACCAGATCACGCCCGCTAGTAGTATTCGCCGTGACGATGAACCGGCGCTCTGGATAAGCGGCCCGCAACGCCTCTATCAACGGGCGGGACGAGGTCAGTTCGCCGTTGCTGGCGCCGTGCAGCCAGATCGCGTCTTTTGTCCCGCGCCCGAACCCAAGGCGCTGGGACAGATCCACAAGGCCCTCGCGACCGCGCAGAACCCGGATCCCTGCCCCCCCGATCAACAGCGGGGTGAGCAGGGTCGGGATCAGCCGATATAGCAGCATTGAGGGAGTGCCCAAACGACGATGATGCGCGCGCAACACTTATCCGACATCGGTTTTTCCCCGCCGATCCCCGCGCAGATTGGCAAACAGAACGTGATTGCGCCAACGGCCATTGATCTGCAAATAGCTTTGCGCGACGCCTTCATATTTAAAGCCGGATTTTTCAAGCACCCCGCGCGAGGCGGTGTTTTCCGGCAGACAGGCCGCCTCTATCCGGCTGAGGTCCATCTGGGTAAAGCCGTAATGCACCAGCGCCTCAATAGCCTCTTTCATATAGCCTTCGCGGGCATGCGGCGCGCCGATCCAATAGCCCAACGTGGCCGCCTGAGCCGGACCACGACGGATGTTATCCATGGTGATCGCGCCCAACAGCGCCTCATCCGAACGGCGGATCAGAAACAGCGGCACAGCACTTCCCGAGGTTACAGAGCGTTGCGCCCAGTAAACGCGGTTCGTGAAGGCCTTTCGCGTCAGGTGGTCCGAGGACCACGTCGGCTCCCACGGGGTCAGGAACTCGACACTGGCGCGGCGCAGCGCGGCCCATTGGCGAAAGTCAGAATGCTGCGGCGGTCGCAGGCTCATGCGCGGCGTTTCGATCCGGACTTTTCGACGCCCCATCAGCATCAGGCCGCCAGACGCTCCCTCAGTTGCGCCAGAGTCGGGGCCTTTTCAACAGGTCCATACATGGTCAGCGCAGCATTTGCGCTGCCCGCGATCCCGGCGGCAAAGTCGCGCACATCCTGCGTGGTGACGGCGTCGATTTTGGCAACCACCTCGTCCAGCGCAGGAACACGGCCCCAGATAGAGATCAGACGGGCCAGACGTTCGGCCCGCGACGACGGGCTTTCAAGTCCCATCAGCATCCCGGCCTTCATCTGTGCCACGGCGCGCGCAATTTCCGCATCACTCATATCATCTGCGGCACGTTTCAACTCGTCCATGGTGATCGAGGTCAACTCGCCGATCTGCTCGGCAGAGGTGCCCGCGTAAATTGTGGTCATCCCGGTGTCGATATAGGCCCCGGTCTGCGCAAAGATCGTATAGCAGAGCCCTCGCTTTTCGCGCACCTCCTGAAACAAGCGCGAGGACATGCCCCCGCCCAAAGCGGAACTGTAGATTTGTGCCGTATAGATCGCATCGTCGCAATAATCCGGCGTTTCAAAGGCCAGTGCGAAATGAACCTGTTCCAGCGATTTCACCTCTAGCCGCTCGCCGCCATGAAACTTGGCGGGCTGAATAATCTGCGCCGGGCCACGTTTCAGATCGCCAAAGATCACCTCTGCCTCGGCCAGAAGTTTGTCGTGATCAAAGGCGCCTGCCACCGACAGGATCATCTTTTCCGGCCCGTAGTGTTCGGCCACAAACCCACTCAGATCATTACGCGCGAAACTGCTGACCCGCTCAGACGGGCCAAGGATCGTGCGTCCCACGGGTTGTTCGGGATAGGCGACCTCTTGCAGCCAGTCGAACACCACATCGTCGGGCGTATCAAGCGCCTGCCCGATTTCTTGCAGGATCACGCCGCGCTCGACCTCTATTTCGGTATCGTCAAACACCGGATTCAGCACGATGTCACTGATCACATCCAGCGCAAGGCTGACATCATCCTCTAGCACACGGGCATAATAGGCAGTCATTTCGCGGCTTGTATAAGCGTTGATATACCCGCCAACATCCTCTATTTCCTCGGCAATTTGCAGCGCGGTGCGCCGTTTGGTGCCCTTGAACGCCATATGTTCCAGAAAATGCGCGATGCCGTTCTGTTCGATGCGCTCGTGTCGCCCGCCTGCCATGATCCAGATGCCGATCGCGGTGGATTTCAGGCCGGGCATATTTTCGGTGACGATGCGAAAGCCGTTAGATAGCGTGTGTAATTTGACGGTCAAAGTGCGATCCGCTCCTTAATGAGGTTTTGCAGGGCTCCCAAGTCGTTTGGCACCTCGGTGAACCGTTCTGATCGCTCATAGAGGTCTGCCATCCGCTTGGGAAGAGGGGGCCTGATGCCTATTGCCGCCTCAACGGCGTCGGGGAATTTCGCCGGATGCGCGGTGGCGAGCGTGATCATCGGGCTTTGGCCCAGATGCTCTTCTGCGACTTTCACACCAACGGCGGAGTGTGGGCAAAGCAATTCACCCGTATGCAGACGCTGCCGTTCAATCGTGGCGCTGGTTTCGGCTTCGCCGCATCGCCCCGAGGCATAGGTTTCGCGGAGCGCCTGCAACGCGCCCTGACTGACGGTAAATCCGCCCTCGGTCCTGAGCGCGTCCATCTGCTGCGAAATCGCGGCCGGATCGCGGTCATAGGCAAAATACAAGGCGCGTTCAAAATTGCTGGACACCTGAATGTCCATCGACGGGCTGATCGAGGGTGTGACCCCTTCTTTGATATGGTCGCCCGTCGCGATGGTGCGGTGCAGGATGTCGTTGTGGTTGGTCGCAATCACCAGTTGGTCAATCGGCAGGCCCATCGACTTGGCAATGAAGCCTGCGAAAATATCCCCAAAATTGCCTGTAGGCACGGTAAAACTGACGCGGCGTTGCGGCGCGCCAAGCGACACCGCAGAAGAAAAATAATACACAACCTGCGCCAGCACCCGCGCCCAGTTGATCGAGTTCACCCCGGCAAGGCGCACGCCATCGCGGAAATCGAAATCGTTGAACATGTCTTTCAGCCGCGCTTGGCAGTCGTCGAAATCGCCGTGCAGCGCCAGCGCGTGGACATTGCTTGCCTTTGGCGTGGTCATCTGGCGACGCTGCACCTCGGACACGCGGCCATGGGGATAGAGAATGAACACATCCACATTATCCAGGCCCTGAAACGCCTCGATCGCGGCAGAACCCGTATCGCCAGAGGTCGCGCCGACAATTGTCACACGCTCGTTTCGGCGTGCCAGCGCAGTTTGGAAAAGCTGACCAATCAGCTGCATGGCAAAGTCTTTGAACGCCAACGTTGGCCCATGGAACAGTTCTAGCAGAAAATGGTTCGGTCCCAATTGCACCAAAGGTGCGCGGGCGTCGTGGCCAAAGCCTGCGTAGGCGCGGCCAATGATCTCGCGAAAGTCCGCATCGCTGAACGTATCGCCCACGTAAGGGCGCATCACACGAAAGGCGATCTCTTCGTAGGGCAATCCGGCAAGGCCCGCGATCTCGTCATGGCGCATCACCGGAATTGTCTTGGGCAGATAGAGACCCCCATCGCGCGCAAGCCCGCTGAGCATCGCCTCTTCGAAGCTGAGTTCGGGGGCCTGCCCCCGCGTCGAAACATAACGCATATCCTGCCTCGCCTTAGTCATTTGGCTGTCTGATACGCCAGACCAGGAAGACTGTCATCCCCGACCAGACCAGAGCGAGCAAAAACCATGTGATCGCGTAGTTCAGGTGGTCGTTCGGTATGCCTTGGGCCGTGACCGGCAAGGGGGTGACCGGCGGATTATAGGCAGAGACCTGGCGTGCCACGATCAGAATCGGTTCGGTGTTCAATACTTTGGCCATTTCCGGGACGTCGCGCGCGAACCAGAGCCCTGTTGTGCGGTCGGGGTCTGGTGTAAAACTATCGACTTCTTGTGGCCAATGCAGGTTACCCAGAACCTCGAGAGGACCGGTTTGAGCAGTCGGATTAGACTCGATCGGGACAAATCCGCGATCAACCAGAACGCGGCGCCCCTGCGTTTCGAGCACGGACATCAACCGATGCACCGCGCCGATCTGTTTGACCGACGCCAAGACGATGATCTCTTGGCCCGTCAACTGTCCTGCCACCCGAACCGGAAGATATCGGTCAGTCTCGGGGTCTGGGTTGACGGGAATAGCTACAGGTTCGGCGACAATGCGGGCAGAAATATCAGCCAGAATGGCCTCTTTCCACGCAAGCCGCTGGACTTGCCACAGACCCAGCCCCAACAGGATCGCCGTGCCTATCACGCCAAAGACAATCGGAATCACAAGACGCTTTTTCATTCTTTCTCCGAAAGGCAAAGGGCGCGGATCTCTCCCGCGCCCTTGGTTCTCTTTGGTCCGAACACCTCTACAAGAGGCATTCAGCCTATAGGTCTACGTTACGCGCCCCAGATGTAGATCGAGGCGAAAAGGAAGAGCCATACCACATCAACGAAGTGCCAGTACCAAGCCGCCGCCTCGAACCCGACGTGGCGTTCAGGTGTAAAGTGGCCTTTCATCGCCCGGATCAGGCACACCGCCAGGAAAATGGTTCCAATGACCACATGAAACCCATGAAATCCGGTCGCCATAAAGAAGTTGGCCCCATAGATATTTCCGGCAAAACCAAAGGCCGCGTGAGAGTATTCATAGACCTGAAACACGGTAAACAAAGCCCCCAAAGCGATAGAGAGGATCAAGCCGTTGATCAGATCTTTGCGGTTGTTTTCATGGACCAGAGCGTGGTGAGCCCACGTTGCCGCACAGCCAGAACTAAGCAGGATAAGCGTGTTGATCAGCGGCAGGTGCCATGGGTCAAATGTTTCAATCCCCGCAGGTGGCCAGACGCCATCTACCATCGGGCTCATGCCGGTGGGATCCATCGGATACATCGCATGTTTAAAGAAGGACCAGAACCAAGCCGCAAAGAACATGATCTCTGACATGATGAACATGATCACGCCATAGCGCAGTCCGATCACGACGACCGGAGTGTGATCGCCCCCATGCGCCTCTGCAATGACTTCAGCCCACCATGCGAACATGACGTAAAGGACCACAGCCAAGCCGATCAGCATCAGCCAAGGGCCTTTGTCGTGGAAAAACATCACCGCGCCATAAAGCATGACGAAGGCCCCGACTGAGGCCGCGAAAGGCCAGATCGAGGGTGGCAGAATGTGGAAGTCGTGGTTTTTTTCATGCGCCATTGTGAGTTGTCCCTCGTCCGGTGCTTAGTTGTATTCAGTCTCGGACGCGATTGGCAAAGCCGCCTGCGTCTCGGGAAGTTCAATTTCGTAGAACGTATAGCTTAGCGTGATGTGATGTACATATTTTGCATCGCGATCCGTCACGATTTCCGGGTCTACGTAGAAGGTCACCGGCATCTGTACCCGTTCGCCGGGTTGCAATACCTGGCCTTCAAAGCAGAAACAGTCAATCTTGGTGAAGAAGCCGCCAGCCTCGTAGGGCGTAACGTTGTAGGCGGCCGAGCCTGCAACGACGTGATCGGTCGGGTTGTAAGCCTCGTAAAATGCCAGACCGGTTTCCCCGATCCGCAATTCCATTTCACGCACCATCGGCTTGAACTGCCACGGCATCCCACGCTCGATCGAGGCATCAAACCGAATGGTGATCGTGTCATCCAGCACGACATCACTGCCCGCATCTGCCACAGAGGTAGCACCACCGAACCCTGTTACACGGCAAAACCAGTCATAAAACGGGACCGACGCCCAAGCCAGTCCCCCCATAAGCACGACAACGCCCACAGTTTGCGCGAGGGTCTTGCTGGTTCCCTCCAGCTTCATTTGCTTTGCTCCAACAGTTCCGGGCGCAGCACGTGGTCAAATCCCTGAACCGCGCCAATGGATTGAACTTTCACAACGCTTAGGCCAAACATCAGGGCAGCAAAACCGACCAGAGCCAGCCCGACACCCATGTTGCGCGAAAAGCGCCGCTTGTGGATCTCGTGTTCTGCTTTCAAAACCATCACAGGACACCCAAACCGCGAAGGGTCAGGTCGACCAGTATCAAGCCAAAATGAAGGAAGAGATAGAAGATCGAGAATTTGAAAAAAGCCTTCTCAGTCTTGTATTTATCCGCTTCGGCCATGTCCTCGTCACGCCGCCAGATCTCGAACGCGCCCTTGACGAACCACAGGTTCATCAGGATAGCGCCCGCCAGATAAACCGGGCCACCCACCGAAGTAAGGCCTAGTCCGACGGCGACCGGGGCAAGCAGCACGGTGTAGATCATGATATGGTTACGGGTGATGCGTCGGCCGTGGGTTACGGTCAGCATCGGCACCCCTGCGTTGTCATAGTCCTTGCGCAGGAACAGAGCGAGCGCCCAGAAATGTGGAGGGGTCCACATCAAGATCAGCGCGAACATCAACACCGATTCGACAGAGATACTACCAGTTACGGCGACCCAGCCGATCATCGGAGGAAACGCACCAGCCGCCCCGCCGATCACGATATTCTGCGGCGTCCAACGCTTGAGCCACATGGTGTAAATGACGGCATAGAAGAAGATGGTAAACGCCAGCAGCCCCGCCGCCAGCCAATTCGTCGCGAGCGCCAACATGATGACAGACATAACCGACAGTGCCAGCCCGATCGCCAGCGCCTCGCCGGGTTGGACTTTGCCAGCGGGGACAGACCGTTTCGATGTGCGCGCCATGACAGCGTCGATGTCTGCGTCCCACCACATGTTCAACGCGCCAGACGCCCCTGCCCCAATTGCAATAAACAGAATTGCCGACAGCGCCTCGATCGGGTGAAGTGTGGTGGGCGCGACGAGCATGCCGACCAAAGCAGTGAACACCACCAGCGACATCACACGAGGCTTTAGAAGTGCGAAGTAATCGCCAAAACCTGCCTCGTTATCGAAGTCTGTCAAATTGGCATCAGTCATTTTTTCTCTTTCAAGAATAGGCAGTTACCCGCCTGTCAGATATTCCCGAAACGGGCGGGGATTATCCCACCCGAAACGGTCCGGACTGGTTCAGTCAGCCAAAGCAACATCGATAGTTTTCACAGCACCATCGACCGCAAATTCCTGCGCAGGTCCGGCAAGCCACGTGTCATACTGCTCTTGAGTGACAGCCTTGATCGTGATCGGCATATACGCGTGGTCCTTTCCGCACAGTTCGGAGCATTGACCGAAATAGATGCCCTCATTGCCCTCGTCCACTTTGAACCAAAGCTGGGCAAGACGTCCGGGAATGCCGTCCTGCTTGACCCCAAAGGCGGGCATTGCCCATGAATGGATGACGTCCGCACCGGTGACCTGAATAACGACAGTCTTGCCGGTGGGGATGACAACAGCAGTGTCCGTGGCCAGCAGATATTCATCATCTGCATACCCGTAGTCCGCCAATTCTTCGCGGGCCAGAAGGAAGCTTTCAAAGGCCAGATCATCGTCCACGTATTCATAGCCCCAATACCATTGGTATCCGGTCGCCTTGATGGTCAAATCCGCCTCTGGGATTTCCTGCTGTTTGAACAGCACGGGCAAAGAGAACGCGCCGATAAAGACCAGAATCACGATTGGCACCACAGTCCAGGTCACCTCGATTGGCGAGTTGTGCGTGAACGTCGCTGGTTTCGGGTTCGCAGTCCGGTTGTACCGCAGCACCACGTAGGCCAGTAAAAGCGTAACGAAGACAGTGATCACAGTGATGATCACCAGCAGCATTCCGTCCAGCCAATGAATGTCGCGGGCCAATTCCGTCGCAGCAGGCTGGAACCCCATGCCACCGGGAATCGGTTTACCGATGACAGAAAGGCCCTCAAGACCATCCTGAGCCCGCGCAACACCCGCTGCAAGCGTTGCCGTACCTGCGACCCAAAGGCCGGAAAGAATCGTGTTCAACCGCATATCATCTTCCTGTTCATCCTGATGGCATGTGCCACCGCGCTGGCAGGGGTCCGGATTTCGCACGGAATCCCCGTTGTGTCTTTTGCGGTGAAAAACCATATTAAGGCCACACCCTCAAGCAAATCCGTTGCGGCATTGCGCCGCTAACCCAACGGAAGCCCTCTTATTCCGGGAAAATCCACCATGTCAGACGCACCTTTTCGCCCATTTGAGACCACACTCGACCAAGATGCCGCCCTTGCGCAGTTGCGAGGGGCTGTGTCCGGGGCCGATGACGGCGAGTTGTTTCTGGAACGCCGCCGGTCCGAAGTAATCTCATTTGATGACGGGAGGGTTAAGACCGCCAGTTATGATGCCTCTGAAGGGTTTGGCCTGCGCGCGGTGCGCGGCGAGACCGCCGGGTATGCCCATTCCAGCGAGATCAGCGAGGCGGCTTTGACCCGCGCTGTGGAAACCGCGCGCCTTGCCGTCGGGGATGGCGGTGGTACGATGGCCCCTGCGCCGCGCCCGACAAATGTGCGGCTGTATACGGATCCCAACCCGATGGAAGACGCGGTTTTCCCGACAAAGATCGAGACATTGCGCGAAATTGACGCCTTTGCCCGCGATTTGGACAAGCGGGTGATTCAGGTCTCGGCGACCCTTGCCGCCTCGATGCAAGAAGTCGAAATCCTGCGCCCCGAAGGTCATCTGGTGCGCGATGCACGCCCCATGACGCGGCTGAATGTGTCTGTGATTGTCGAGGAAAACGGACGGCGCGAGAGCGGATCCATGGGTGGGGGCGGTCGCATGGGTCTTACCGGGCTGATCGATGCCGAGCATTGGCAAAACGCCACCCGCGAGGCGCTGCGGATTGCCCTCGTGAACCTGCGCGCCGAACCCGCGCCGGCGGGTGTCATGGATGTGGCTCTGGGCGCGGGCTGGCCGGGGATCTTGCTGCACGAGGCCATCGGTCACGGGCTGGAGGGCGATTTCAACCGCAAGAAAACCTCTGCCTTTTCAGGTCTGATGGGCCAGCAGGTCGCCGCACGCGGCGTCACCGTCTTGGATGATGGCACGATTCCCGACCGCCGTGGCTCTATTTCGGTCGATGACGAAGGCACGCCGTCAGGCAAGAATATACTGATCGAGGACGGTATTCTTGTCGGTTACATGCAAGACCGTCAGAATGCGCGTTTGATGGGGGCAGAGCCCACAGGCAACGGACGGCGCGAATCCTATGCCCATATCCCGATGCCTCGCATGACCAACACCTACATGCTGGGTGGCACAGAGAGCCCAGAGGATATCGTCGCCCAACTGAAGGACGGCATCTACGCTGTTGGCTTTGGCGGGGGGCAGGTCGATATCACCAACGGCAAGTTCGTGTTTTCCTGTACAGAGGCTTACCGCGTCAAAAACGGCAAGATCGGTGTCCCTGTCAAAGGCGCCACACTGATCGGGGACGGGCCGACAGCACTGGGCCAGATCCGCGCGATTGGCAACGACATGGCGCTGGACCCGGGAATCGGCAATTGCGGCAAGAACGGACAATGGGTGCCTGTGGGGGTCGGACAGCCGACTCTGTTGATGGGCGGGCTGACCGTGGGTGGCTCTGCCACGTGAGATTCGCATGTGTTTTTGGGTGTGCCTTACGATTTTGGCGAGGCACACACAATGCACAGCACGTTAAAATCGCTAAAAATCATTTTTTAAAATGTATGAATTCAATAGATTGGCCGAAAACAGATAAGGTTTTCGAATAGATTCATTTGGTGTTAACCCCGATCACGGCAATGTCTGGCTTGTAAGACGACGGAGCCAAAATGGTCGAGGAATTTCTCCCTTCACCCCACCCACTCACCCCACCCCGAAGCGAGCAAGGAATGCTGTTTTGGCTTCGTCTCTTGCGCTCTCGCCGCGTCGGACCGACGACGTTTCATCGGCTGCTGGCCGAACACGGCAACGCCGAAACCGCGCTGGATGCCCTGCCAGAGGTTGCGCGCGCCGCCGGTGTTACCGACTATCAAACCTGTCCAGAGGGCGTCGCTGCCGCCGAACTCAGGGCTGGCAAACTGGCTGGTGCGCGGCTTGTGGCCTATGGTGGTCCCGACTATCCACCGGCGTTGATGACCCTGCCAGATGCCCCGCCTTTGCTATGGGCGATCGGGAATACTGCCCTGCTACAGCACCCCATGGTGGCCTTGGTCGGGGCGCGCAATGCCTCTAGTCTTGGGACACGGATGGCGCGCAGCCTGTCCTCTGCCCTGACCAAAGACGGATATGTTGTTGTGTCCGGCCTTGCCAGAGGCGTAGATACTGCCGCTAATCTTGCCGCCCTTGAAGGGGGCACTGTGGCTGTGATGGCTGGAGGCGTGGACGTGATCTACCCTGCGGAAAATGCCGTTCTGGGGCAAGAGATCGGCGAGCAAGGCCTGCGCATTTCAGAGCAACCCATGGGCACCGTCCCGCAAGCCCGCCATTTCCCGACCCGCAACCGGATCATTTCGGGGCTGGCAGAGGCCGTGGTCGTGGTCGAGGCTGCCGCGCGTTCTGGCAGCCTGATCACCGCCAAAAACGCATTGGATCAGGGCCGTGAGGTTCTTGTTGTGCCCGGCCATCCCTTTGATGCCCGCGCGGCTGGCTGCAACATGCTGATCCGCGACGGCGCGACTTTGGTGCGCAATGCCGCAGATGTGATCGAGGCGATTTCATCGCGCGCACCGCAGCCGGACGTCCAGCCAGATCTGCCCCTTGCGATGCCCCCCGCCAATGCTCCAACCACGGTTCCCGCCGCTCAACCTCAGACCCGCAGCCTGCAGGACATCAGCCAGTTGCACTCAGAGATCCTGTCGCGTTTGGGACCCAGTCCTCTGGCCGAAGATCAACTGATCCGCGACCTTGCGACGCCCGCTGGCAAAGTCTCTCCGGAACTTTTGACGCTGGAACTCGAGGGTAAAATCATCCGTCAGCCCGGCGGCCTTT
>ERZ887830.1519-NODE-1519-length-12866-cov-4.731715_pt1 | contig 12866 bp, 10 predicted proteins | sample MGYA00521101_ERZ887830 | MGnify/ENA primary metagenome ERZ887830 (study PRJEB32303, sample SAMEA104408592) | aquatic metagenome | biome: Marine water; feature: Pelagic; material: water | place: Baltic Sea | collected 2014-06-05T16:38:00 | depth 1,762 m ...
GATAATGGAGCTAGAGTTAATATTAATGATTGTTCAATATCACAAGATGTGGGTGCAGCTGAATTGAAATCATATTGGAATGATCCAGAATTCGATCCTAAGGTTAAATCATTCTATTATGTCCGAGTGCTTGAAAACCCTTCATGCAGATGGTCAACATGGGATGCAGTTAAAGCTGGCTTTAAACCAAGAGAAGATATACATGACACTATTCAAGAAAGAGCTTGGTCCTCACCTATATGGTATATACCAGCTGTAAATGAATATTCAGTGATACCACTTGGTGGAACTGTAGCAATTGATTAATAAATAATTTAATAAGTAATTAATACAGGTGAAAACAAAAATATTTTTATTTTTTATTATTGGTTTATTCGTCTATCTTATTGATATAGGGTTAAATTCAAATGAAAATCCAAAAGAAATATACATATCTGATCAAGAGGTTTTAAGCTTAATTACTGCATGGCAGTCTCAAGTTGGACGGAAACCAACAGATGATGAAACATCAAGGATAATTAATAATTTAATCGATGAGGAAATTCTTTATAGAGAGGCTTTGCTTTTAGGTCTAGATCAGGAAGATAGAATTATTAAAAGAAGACTTGCTCAAAAAATATCATTTTTAAAACAAGAAACTTTAACAAACAAACCTTCTAATGAAGATCTAATTTCTTATTACGATACTAATAAAGATAACTATTTTGTTAAGCCTTCGTATAGTTTTACACATTTTTTCTTTTCAGCTGAAAATGACTCAAAAAATAGATCTCAGGATGCTTACAATAAGCTAGCAAATAATTCTAAAGAATTTGATTCTGATCCCTTTTTTTTAGGAAAAAATTTTATAAACAAGGACAGAGATGAGATTAGTAGAAATTTTGGCAATATATTTAGTCTTAATTTTTCTGATGATATTACTTTGAATGAGTGGCTAGGTCCTTATAAGTCTTCATTTGGCCATCATATAATCAAAGTAAACCAATCAAGTCCAGGCTTTTATCCCCTAATTACCGAAGTGCTAAACAAAGTTGAAGTTGATTTATTAAATGAAAATAAGGACAAGGCTGTAAACAAGTATATTGAAGAAGTTAAATCTGAATATACAATCTTTGTTAATCAAAATCTTTAGTATTAATGTATAAAAGTATATTTTTTTTTATATTAATTACTGTATTACCTCTAGACTCTCATGAGTTTAATCCAGCACATTTAGTTATTAATCAGTCAGGTGTTAATGATTATAATTATGAGGCTGCTTGGATGTATCCTCTTAAAAATATAGGGAAAAGAGCTGAATTAATATTCTCAAATGAATGCAAGAGAGACAGTGCAACACCTTATCCTCAGGGAAAATACATAGTTGAAAAAATAACTCTAATATGTGAATCCTCACTAAAAGGACAAATTATAGAAGTCAAAAATCTAAGTGTTTTAACTGACGCTTTAGTAACTATTAATTTTAATGACAATAGTACTTTTGAAGGAATTATGAATTTAAGGAATTCAAAGATATCTATACCAATAAAAAAACAAGTTTATCCAACTTCATATTTTACTTTGGGTATTGATCATTTATTTAGTGGTATAGATCACATTCTCTTTATTTTAGGCTTATTATTTTTAGTTACAGGTCTGCTAAATGTTGTAAAAACTATTACAGCTTTTACAGTTGCACATAGTTTAACTCTGGGTTTATCAGTCTTTAATATAATTTCATTACCACAAGCTACTGTAGAAGTTCTCATTGCCTTAACAATTATTTATTTAGCTTTAGAGATCAGTGATTCAAAAAAACTAATAAAAACTCCATGGATAATGGCATTTGGGTTTGGACTTTTGCATGGGCTTGGTTTTGCAAGTGCTTTAACTGAGATAGGAATAGCTAATAATCAAATTCTCTTATCTTTACTATTTTTTAACATAGGAATCGAAGCAGGCCAGTTAGCACTTATTCCAGTCTTTGGATTATTGATTTGGATTGCTCATAAATATAATTTTTACAATAAGTTTGCCTTGCTAGCATCCTATGGTTTAGGAGGTATGGGTTTTTACTGGATCATAACAAGATTCCTTGGAATAATTTCTTAATGTAAGTCCTCTTATCAATATGGCAAAATACTTCTAATAAATAATTTTTAATAGACATGAGTAAAGAAATGATTAATGACTTATTTAACTTTGGATTTGGAACACAAATTAGAAAAAGTCCATTTTACGATGCTACTGTTAGATGGGGAGCTAAAGGCTTTTCCACATACAATCATATGTATATACCTCGTGACTTTGGTAATCCTGAAGAGAATTTCTGGAATCTCGTTAATGAGGCTATTCTTTGTGATGTAGCAGTTGAAAGACAGGTACAAATTAAAGGACCAGACGCTTCTAAATTTGTACAAATGATGACGCCAAGAGATTTATCAAAGATGCAGGTTGGTCAATGTAAGTATGTAATTCTTACTAATCAAGATGGAGGAATTTTAAATGATCCAGTTTTATTAAAAATTGATGAAAACTGTTATTGGTTTTCTTTAGCAGATAGTGATGTGCTATTTTGGGCTCAAGGACTGTCAGTAAATTCTGATTATGATGTAGATATTAGTGAACCAGATGTTTCACCTTTACAACTGCAAGGTCCTAAGTCACGAGATATAGCTATTAAGTTATTTGGTGATTCTATTATTGATTTGAAGTATTTTTGGTTTGAACGCTTTAGATTTGACGATATTAACCTATTAGTTTCGAGGACTGGTTGGTCAAGTGAGCTAGGTTATGAGATTTTCCTTTTAGACTCTTCACAAGGTGATGAATTGTACGAGCGTATTATGCAAACTGGAAAATCAATGGGTTTAAAGCCAGGTCACACATCAACAATAAGAAGGGTGGAAGGTGGAATGCTTTCATACCATGCAGACATGGATATAAATACCAATCCTATTGAACTTGGAATGGATAGATTGATTGATTTAGATAAAGATTTTAATTTTATTGGAAAAACTGCTTTAGAAACTATTTCTAAAAATGGTGTTAGTCAAAAGCATATCGGTATTGAAATCTTTTGTGATCCAATGAATGGACCTAATACAAAATTTTGGAACATTTTAAATAATGAAGAAAAAGTCATAGGTAAAGTTACTTCAGCTGTATATTCACCCAGACTCAAAAAGAATATTGCTTTAGCTATGATACTTACTGAATACTCTTTAATAGGAACAGAAATAATAATTGATCAAGGCTCTACTAAATCAAACGCCATAGTCGTCGATAAACCTTTTTACGACCCCAAAAAAGCTTTAGCTAAGTCATAAGGATGTTATTGAAATTGATATTCATTTTAAAAAGGCTATGATTGCATTCTTTATAAGTTATTTTTAGCATCACATATGATCAGGCTATCTAATAAAAGAATTCTACTTTGTGTAACAGGTGGTATAGCCGCATATAAAACAGCAGAACTTACTCGTCTATTTAAAAAGAATGGAGCTGAAGTAAGAATTATTATGACTCAATCAGCACAAGAATTTGTTACACCCTTAACGCTTCAAGCTGTATCAGGAAATCAGATTCACTATTCATTGCTTGATGAGGAGGCGGAACTTGGCATGGGTCATATAGAGCTAGCTAAATGGGCAGACGTAATCTTAATAGCTCCATGTACAGCTGAATCTTTAGCTCGATTGGCTCAAGGGAGAGCCAATGATTTAATGAGTGCTGTTATTCTAGCCTCAGATGCTCAACTTTTTATAGCTCCTGCGATGAATGTCAAAATGTGGGAAGACAAGGTAACACAAAAAAATTTAGAGACCCTAAAACTTAAAGATGTCTTATTTATTGGCCCTGATAGTGGCGAACAAGCTTGTGGAGATATTGGTGAGGGCAGAATGTCAGAACCTGATTTTATTGCTCTTCAAATTGCTAAATCATTCACATCATCAGTATTTAATGGAAAAAAAATTCTTATTACTGCAGGCCCAACCAAAGAAGCCATAGACCCTGTTAGATACTTAACAAACAATAGTTCAGGAAAAATGGGCTATGCTCTTGCTGAAATTGCATATTTATCAGGAGCTGAAGTTAATTTAATCAGCGGACCAGTAAACATTAAACCTATTGAAGGAGTGAAATTAATAAATATTAATACTGCCGATGAAATGCTCAACGAAGTAAAGGCTTTAATTACTAATACAGATATATTTATAGGCTGTGCAGCTGTTGCCGACTTCAAGCCCATTGATTTTCATAAATCTAAAATTAAAAAAGATCATAATGATGAGATGTCATTAAAACTTATTAAAAATCCAGATATTTTGCAGTATGCCTCTGATCATATGAAAGAAAAATTAGTTATAGGATTTAGTGCAGAAACTGATAATGTTATTGAAAATGCTAAAATAAAATTATTAAAAAAGAATTTAAATATGATTATTTGTAATGATGTATCAAATAAAGAGATAGGTTTCGATTCAGATAATAATGAAGTTCATCTAATTACGCTTAATGATGTCGTTAAACTCACCAAGACTTCAAAACTTAAAATAGCTAAACAGATTATTAAATCAATTGAAGCTTTAATTGCCAATTAAATTATGTCATCTCAAAACAACAAACCTTTAACCACTATAGCTAGCCTTAATAAGTTAAAAAATGAAAGTAAAAAGTTTAGCTGCCTAACTGCATATGAATCTACTATGGCATCTGTTATAAGTGATTCTGGTATTGATGTCATATTAGTTGGCGATAGCCTGGGTATGGTTATTCAAGGTCACGATAGCACTCTGCCTGTGACTATGGATCAATTAATTTATCATCTTGAATGCGTTGTTAAGGGAAATAATAATTCTCATATTATGGCTGATATGCCATTTATGAGTTATGCCACTGACGATCTTGGTTTTGAAAACGCTACAAGGTTAATGCAAAGTGGAGCTCATTCAGTAAAAATTGAAGGTGGTGAATGGATATGCAAAATGGCAAACACTCTTGCTGAAAGAGGTATTCCTGTTTGTGCTCATATAGGACTAACCCCTCAATCTATTAATAGAATTGGAGGATATTTTGTTCAAGGCAGAGATACTGACAAACATGAGTTAATGATTTCAGAAGCTAAGTCATTAGAAGATGCTGGAGCAGCCATGCTTCTACTTGAGTGCGTTCCTGATGCTCTTGCTGAGTCAATTACATCACAATTAAGCATTCCTGTTATTGGCATAGGTGCTGGAGCTAAAACTGATGGCCAGATTATGGTTATCCACGACTTGCTTGGTATTTCATGTTTAGAAAAGCCTCCAAAATTTGTAAAAGACTTTATGAGTGAGGCTAATTCTATTAAGGAAGCGATAAAGCTATATAACACTTCAGTTAAATCTGGAACTTTTCCTGCTAAGGAACATACTTTTTATTAAGATTGATAATAGTTAAATCAACTGATTATAATTTTCAAAAGCATAGTGATATAGCTTTTGTTGCCACTATGGGAAATTTGCATCAAGGGCACTTAGACCTTATAAAAGCAGCTAAATTACATTCAAGCTTTGTTGTAGTATCTATTTTTATTAATCCTCTGCAGTTTAATGACCCTAATGACCTAAACAATTACCCCAAATCAATTGAAGCTGATCTTAGTCTTTTAGATCTATCTGGTTGTGATCTTGTTTTCATACCAGATGATTCAATTTTAACGGACATTGAAACTTTTCAAGCTCCAGATACTTCTAATATCTTATGCGGCAAATCAAGACCTGGTCATTTTGATGGCGTTTTAACAATCGTTAATAGATTATTTGAAATAGTTAAACCTTCAATTGCTTTATTTGGTCTTAAAGACTTTCAACAATTTGTACTTATTAAAAACCATGCAGCCTTAAATTTTCCTAACTTATGTATTAAAGGGGTAGAAACTGTAAGAGACAATAAAGGCTTAGCACTTTCATCTAGAAATAATTTATTGAACCAAGATGAGCTAAAACTTGCCTCTAATATTTATTATGAGCTAAGCCTTATAAAAAAAAATTATTCATCAAATAACCTATATTTATTAATAGATGAAGCTAAAAATAATTTGATAAAGCTAGGATTTAAAGTGGATTATCTAGATTCACTTGATGCACTATCTTTAAATAAAATAGATTCCTCAACTTCATCTATTATTATTGCAATAGCTGTATATCTTGGTGAAATAAGGCTTATCGACAACATTATTATTAATGAGTCTTAATCAAAGTTTGAGTTTAAGCACCAATTAATTCATAATTCTTTTTTTATTATGAAACAAATATTTTTAAGCGCTAAATTACATAGAGTAAATGTAACTCAAGTTGAGTTAGATTATGAGGGCTCATGTGCAGTTGATTCTAATTTTTTAGAAGCTTCAGGCATGCAAGAGTATCAAAAAGTAGATATATACAATGTTACTAATGGTGAAAGGTTTTCAACTTACTTAATTCTGGCTGAAAAAAACTCAAAGACTATATCTGTAAATGGCGCAGCAGCTCATAAGGTATCACTCAATGACGTTTTAATTATTTGTTCATATGCTTCGTTAGAATCTAATGAAATTGCTGCACATAAGCCAACTTTAGTTTATTTTGATAGTAAAAATAATATTACTGATATAAAAAATTCCATTCCTGAGCAAAAACTTCATTCTGTCTAATATATTAAATATTAACGTTAGACCTTTAGTAATATTGGTACTTTTTATATTTATCAATAATTCTCTTGCTGAAGAGATATTTAAAAATAATCATAACGTTAATGGAGACGATAGTACTTTTAAAGATTTTTTAGCATGGAGATTTAATGGTAATCGCCCTGAAAAATTTGCTATAGAAGTTAGTAATGAATTTAATAACGCTAACAACTTACCTAATGATGCTTATGCTGTTTGGATAGGCCATGCAAGTTTTCTAATAAATAATAATAATATTAATATACTTACAGATCCTATTTTTTCTAATAGGGCCTCTCCTTTTTCTTTTATTGGTCCAAAGCGCTTAATACCTCCTGGCATTAATATCGATAAGTTACCACCTATAGATATTGTTACAGTAAGTCATGCTCATTATGATCACCTAGATTTACCTTCATTAAAAAAATTATATGAAATAAATAAAGAGACATTATTTTTAGTTCCAATGAATCTAGGTAAGTTACTTAAATCTTCTGGTGTAAAAAATGTTGTTGAAATGAATTGGTGGGACACCATAACAATCAAAGATTCACTTATTACATTTGTACCAGTTCATCACTGGTCATCTAGAACACCCTTTGATAAAAATGAAACTCTTTGGGGTGGCTGGTGGTTTGAAAATGAAACAAATAAATTGTTACATTTAGGCGATACAGGATATACGTATGATTTTGATACTATTTATAATGAACTTGGTTCACCTGATGTAGCTTTTATACCTATTGGCGCTTATGAGCCTAGATCTATTATGAAGGACAGTCATCTTAATCCGGAAGAGTCTATACAAGCAGCAATTGATCTAAAAACAACTAAGGCCATTGGAATGCATTGGGGGACTTTTATGTTAACTGACGAGCCTGTGCTAGATCCGCCTATTCGTTTAAATAAGGAATTAATCAGACTTAATCTTGAAAACCTTTTTCTTATACCAAAGCCTGGTGAGATTATTTCTCTGGAGTAAAACTAACTGGCATTTCTTGAATTGCATGAACAAAATTATTGGGTGCTACTTTCCAGTCACCGTCCATGTGCATATCAGGAAATCTTGTAAGAATTTGTTTATAAACTTCCTTCAATTGCATTAAAGCAACGGGTTTACCAATACATGTATGTCTTCCCATACCAAATGCTAAATGTTTAACTGCATTTTCTCGCTCAATATCAAATTCATGTGGGTTAGAAAAAATTGAAGGATCTCTATTTGCAGCTCCGTACCACATAATAACTTTTTCACCTTTACCTAATTTTTGGTTACCCAAAGTAGTGTCACAAGTTGTAGTTCTTCGCATATGAATAACAGGCGAAACCATACGAATAGTTTCTTGTGCAAAATTCGGAAGAAGATCAAGATTGCTTAATAATTTTTTTTTCTGTTCAGGGAATTCAGATAATAACTTTATTGCTCCACTTATTGAATTCCTAGTAGTGTCATTTCCAGCAAATATAATTAACAACCACGAGCCGTCTAAGTATTCTTGACTTAATTTAGCGCCATCTAGTTCTGCATTAGCTATAGCTGATAGAAGGTCGTTTTGAGGATTCATTCGCTTTTCTTGCAGTATATGTTTTCCATAATCAAACATTTCACCAATCATGCTTTCAAAGAGCTCAATCATTGAAGTATCAACTTCCATTTCCTCAGCTTTACCTTGTGTTTGTTTCATATTTTCAGCAGCAAAGTATTGTGCTAATTCTAAAAACTCCATCCATGTCGCTAGTTTATGTCTATCTTCCTCTGGTATACCTAAAACTTCAGAAAGTGTGAATATTGGAATTTGTTGTGACAAATCTTTAACAAGATTAGATTTACCAACCTTAGCAATAGCATCAAGCAAGGTCTCAACTTTAATTTCTACTTTTTTATGGAGCTCATCAACATAACCTGGTTTAAAAAACGGCATATGCTCCCTTCTTAAATCTAGATGAAAAGACCCATCTAAATTAAGCATATGATCAATAGAAGTCTGCCATAACTTTGGATGTCTAGTTTCAGGATTACCTAATGTCATCAAGTTGCCCGTAGCTGCTTGTGAGGAGAAGACCTTTGGATTAGATGAGACTTCCATAATGTCTTTATATGATGTCAGCATCCAAGCCCCTGGCTCCACATCCCACTCAGGAGGGTTCTGAAAGTATATAGGGCTATTAATTCTTAGATCATCATAGGTCTTAAAAGGCTGACCATTTGTAAACTGATGTATATCATAAAGATCAATATCACTTTGATAAGAATAATAAGGCTCATGAGCATTACTCTTAATAGATGTATTGAGAATAGTCTCGCTGATAGGAGGATAGGCCATCTTAATTAATTACTAATGATTTCTAGATTTCCGATATTAAGTTCTCTTATCGGACCCTCTATTTCTTTTAAATCACCAACAATAACCCATGTCCATTTATTGGTATCTAGATACTTTGTTGATGCCAATCTCACATCTTCAAGTTTTATAGAATTACGTTTATCAGCAATTTTATCAAGATAATCAAAGTCTCTATTGTATTTAACAATATCTTCAATTCCGCCTAAAAGTGCACTTAATGTTTCATATTGTCCTGGCAAACGCAGAGTCCTAGCATTTTTAATTTTTGATAATTCATCTGCATTTATAGGTGTCGTATTAATATACTCATCATACTCACGTAATATTTCTAAAATAGCTGGAGCAGTTTTATCTGTTTGAACAGGAGCAGTCATTCTCATAAGCCTTTGGCCTTGGGAATAGCCAGTTGATGTTCTGACACCATATGACCAACTTTTATCTTCTCTTAAATTCATATTCAGTCTTGAAGTAAAACTTCCTGCAATCGCATAATTCATATAATCAATCAAGATATCATCATCAGAGTTAGTTGGTGGTAATAATTGCGCTGCAAGGATATATGACTGTATAGCACCTGGCTTATCTATTAAAAATACTCTAGGTGATGTTTGATCCTCAACGTTAAATAAATCTACTTTTGCTGACGTCTCATTAACAGAGGTCCAATCTGTAAATTTATTATTAAGTAATTGAGTAGCTTCATCTAAACTAATATCACCAGTAATTATAAAAGTAGCATCATTAGGATTAGTAAGCTTTGAGTACATATCTATCAGATCTTCTCTTTTAAAAGCTTCAACAGTACTTTTAATACCAGAACTAGATGCTTTTGCATAAGGGTGTCCAGATCCGTATACTAATGTTCTTATTTCTCTATTAGCCATAGAAGCTGGGCTATTAAGCTCCTGATCAATCCCAGCTAACCAACGTTTTTTAACTTTATCAAGTTCAACTTGAGGGAAGGTTGGGTTCAGTAATCCTTCTTTAAACAAATCAAGAGTTTGTTCTAAATTTACTTTTAAAGATGACATTGAGGCATAAGTTGTATCAATTGAAGATCCAAAGCCAATACCCGATCCTAAACTTTCTTGCATTTCTGCAAATTCTAAGGAGTCATATTTTTTAGTACCTTCATCAACCATGCTCATCGTAAAGTTAACAAGACCAAGTTCATCATTGGACTCAACTGCATAGCCATTGTTAAAGACAATCTGTAATTGAACTAGAGGCAGGTCATTACGTTCAGCTAAAACCAGCTTTGATCCATTATCAAGAACAGCGCTTTGTATTTTTGGAAATGAATAAGATAACTTTTCGGTTGGATAGGGAATACCCTTTGATCTATCAACTTTTGATTTAACAACAGATGTTTTTGCTGCTGGAACAATTGACAATACATAATCACCAGAGCTTAACCATTTATTAGCTGCCTCTTTAACTTCTTTAGCTGAAGTATCTAAATACATTTCTAATATAGCTCTAAAAGCTCCTGCATCTCCATAAAGAGTTTGATAGGTTGCTAAGATATCTGATTTACCACCAAAGCCACCAATTCTTTGAAGACCATTAGTAAGACCAGCAATTGTAGATGTTTTTGTATTTTTTAAGAGTTTAGCGTTGGGACCCGTTTTTAAAAATTTTTCTAGAGTAGAATCAATTATGCTTTCTACTTGTTTAGCGTCCTGTCCAGGAGCGACAGTCGCAGAAATTATAAACAAGCCAGCAATTTCTCTTCCGTAATAAAAAGCAGATGCATTAGTAGCTAATCCAGTCTTATAAACAAGTTCTTGATATAGAGGACTATTCTTACTTCCAGCTAAAGTTGATGCTGCTAATTCTAAGGCTTGCGCTTCAGCAGTTCCGTCTTCTGGGACATTCCATACTTTATAAATTCTTGTTTGAGGAACATTGTCCTCCATAATCTCTCTAGTTTGCTCTGTTCTTTTAGCAATCCATTTTTTTGGCTTTGTAAGCGGTGGGCCGCCTTGAATGTCACCAAAGTATTCTTGAACTTTTATTTTGGCTGTTTCTAGATCTATATCACCTGCTAAAGCTATAACGGCATTGGTAGGACCATAGTAAGTCTCGAACCATTCTTTAACATCATCAAGAGTAGCTGCATTTAAATCTTCCATGGAACCAATTACTGACCATGAATAAGGATGTCCTTTAGGAAATGCACCTGTATTTATTGAATTAAATGCCTTGCCGTAAGGAGAATTCTCGCCTTGTCTTTTTTCATTTTGAACAACACCTCTTTGTTCGTTTAGCTTATCTTCATCAATGACATCAAGAATATGACCCATTCTTTCTGATTCCATCCATAAAGCTAAATCAAGTGCGTTAGTTGGAACATTCTGGAAGTAATTAGTTCTATCACTATTTGTAGTTCCGTTTTGATCAGTCGCACCTATTTTTTCAAAAGGCTCAAAATACTCATTGTTATAGTTCTCTGTTCCATTAAACATTAAGTGTTCAAACAAATGAGCAAAACCTGTTTTACCAACTTTTTCATTCTTAGAGCCTACGTGATACCAAACATTTACAGCTACCATAGGCACCTTTCTATCTTCATGAACAACAACTGTTAAACCATTCTCAAGTGTAAAAGTGTCATACTTAATATCAGGGACCTCTAATTCAGCTTGACCATAAGCAAATGATGTTCCTATTGAAAAGGTGATTAATAAAAATAAAATATTTTTCGTATTCTTTATATTCATGATTGCTCCTAATTAATAATTTTTGTGATATAAATTCTTATAAAAAAATTATTACAATGATTAATTCGAAAGCCTATTTAATCTTATAATTATATAGAATGCAAAGTAGAATTAACTTAGGTTACACATAAGAGATATTATTTATGAAAAGAATAACTGGTATAAGTTTTTTATTAATTTTAATAGTTTCATGCACTACTAGTGATGAGACAATTGAACCATTAACACTTCAAGACTCAATAGCCATATTGGCTTCTGATGAATATGGAGGAAGGGCGCCTGGAACAGAGGGTGGAAAGCTCACTAAAAACTTTATATCAAAAGCTTTTAAAGATAATGGGTTAGAGACAATAGATAAGAGTTACTTTTTAGAAGTTCCAGCTGTTGATATTAAACAACAACCAAATTCATTTTTTTCTATATCTTTTAGAGGTGTCGATGAAAAACTTAGCTCTGGTAAAGATATAGTTTTTTGGACTAAGCGAACTTCTGATTACGAAAAAATACGGTCAAGTGAACTTGTATTTGTTGGTTATGGCATAGTTGCCCCAGAGCATAATTGGAATGACTATGATGGAATAGATGTTAAAGGCAAAACGGTTGTCATGCTTATAAATGATCCAGGTTTTTCTACAGGAAGCCCTCGATTATTTAACGGAAGATCTATGACATATTATGGGAGATGGACTTATAAATTTGAAGAAGCTGCAAGACAAGGAGCTGCAGCTGCAATAATTATTCATGACGAAGAGCCTGCTTCATATCCATGGTCAGTTGTTGAGTCATCTTGGTCAGGGTCTCAATTATCACTGCAAAGAAATCTTGACGATCCTCTTCCTCTTCAACTGGAGAGTTGGGTACATAAAGATACATTAAATAGATTATTACAATATACGGGCTTTAATACTGACTCATTAGAGGAAATTGCTCTTAGTAAAACTTTTAAGCCTTTTATAATTCGTGGCTTAGAGTTAAATTCTGATATTTACAATACTGTTAATTATTTTAAATCACACAATATAGCTGCTGTTAAAAAGGGTACAACAAAACCTGATGAATATATTTTATTTACAGCTCACTGGGATCATATTGGTATCAAGGAAGACGATTTAAGTGGTAATGATAATATTT
>ERZ887830.1521-NODE-1521-length-12859-cov-7.169556_pt1 | contig 12859 bp, 12 predicted proteins | sample MGYA00521101_ERZ887830 | MGnify/ENA primary metagenome ERZ887830 (study PRJEB32303, sample SAMEA104408592) | aquatic metagenome | biome: Marine water; feature: Pelagic; material: water | place: Baltic Sea | collected 2014-06-05T16:38:00 | depth 1,762 m ...
TATCCCAGTTCGATTCTGGGCGTGGCCTCCATTATAAACCGTGAAATTTTAAATCTTCTATAAAACGATTGACTTGCTCATCTGTAACCCAAGAGTGGAAATTTTTAATCATTCCCGGGCTAAAATTAGGAACTAGTTCTTGTAGTCTTTTTTTAGACTTAGATGCCTTCTTTTTTAATGAACCACTTGTTATTAAGTCAGCTAAATATGTTTGGGGATAATTTGGTTCAGACTCTTTAAGTTTTTTAACTAGCTCAGATGCCTTTTTTATGTTTCCATCTAAATAATTAAATCTCCAAAATTCAAAATTAGTTCTCCACCTGCCATAATCATCATTGTAAAGTTTGAGAGCTTTTTCCATTTCTACATACGCTCTTTTCTTTTCTCCAATTTGAAACAGCGCAGACCCAAATAGTCTTCTAGAATGAGCAAATTTTTTATTCAGTTGTATTGATTTATAAGCATGATTAATTGATAGGTCATAATTTGAACCATAATAGTAAGCTAGACCAAAACAAAATTGTGATAAAAAATTATTTTCACTCATCGAAACAGCACTTCTAGATAAGTTTAATAGAGTTTTTTTGATTTTATTAGGATCTCTTACATTGAACATCCATAATTTGTCTGCATACGAAACAGCAATTTTTGATATTGTAATTGCTAAATCCTCTTTAGGAATAGATTCAATTAACTTACCATATGCATTTTTAGATAATTGAAATTTAATAGTTCTCTTGTCCGATTTACCCCGATTTCGCATAATCACATCTGCTTCTTCAAGATATTTTAGTCTTCTCCATAAAGTTCTTTCTGGCGCTTGCGTAAAATAGTGAATATCATAAAAAGACAATCCTTTTTCAAAATTTACAAAGAGACGAAAAATAATTTCTAGATCCAGAATGCTGGATAAATTTAATGATTTTAAAACTTTAAAAAGTCCACCATATAAGAAGCTAAATACAGCTTCGTCCAAAAGGCTTACATTATTTTCAACAACTTGGTCCGTTCTTCCAAAGCCAAATTCATACAGTGAGTCTTTAATAAGAGGCATATTTTGAGTTTATGTTTAAAGGCTATTTATATCCATAAAAATTAAAACTTAAACTAGTAAAATATAAATACATTTGTTATAAGAATTGCTTATTCCGCCTTAGCTCAGTTGGTAGAGCGCTTGACTGTTAATCAGGTTGTCGCTGGTTCGAGCCCAGCAGGCGGAGCCAAACTTTTTCTATAAAATCTGACTTAAAAATAACTTAGTTCTTTCGCTCTCTGGGTTTTCAAAGAATTCTGTGGGAGCTTTCGCTTCAATAATTTTACCTTCATCCATGAATACAATTCTATCGGCAACTTCTTTTGCAAAACCCATTTCGTGAGTTACAACGAGCATGGTCATACCATCATTAGCTAAGCCGATCATAACATCTAAAACTTCTTTAATCATTTCAGGATCTAAAGCTGAAGTAGGCTCATCAAAGAGCATTAATCGTGGCTGCATACATAAAGCTCTAGCAATAGCAGCTCTTTGTTGTTGTCCACCAGATAATTGATTTGGAAATTTATGAACCTGATCTTCAATTTGAACTCTTTTTAGATACTGCATTGCCAACTCCGTTGCATCAGCCTTAGGCATTTTTCTCACCCATATAGGAGCTAAAGTGCAATTATCTAAAATACTTAAGTGTGGGAATAAATTAAATTGCTGAAAAACCATTCCAACTTCTCTTCTTACCGTATCAATATTTTTGATATTTCCTGTAAGCTCAGTACCATCAACTATAATTTTACCTTCTTGATGTTCTTCAAGACGATTTATACATCTGATCATTGTTGATTTTCCAGAACCAGATGGTCCACACACAACAATCTTTTCACCTTTATTTACTTCCAAGTTTATACCATTAAGCACCTGGAAATCACCAAACCATTTGCTTACATTTTCAAAATAAATTATTGAATCTTGATTCATTTGTTCTCACTATCGTTGTCGGTGTTAAGTTTCTTTTCTAAATATAGACTATATCTTGAGAAACCAAAACAAAATATAAAGAAGATTGCTGCAATAAATACATATACCTCAACGTGTAAAGCCATCCATTTAGTGTCAGCTAATGCTGCTCTTCCTATGCCCAACAAATCCAACAAACCAATAACTATAACTAATGATGTATCTTTGAATAAGCCTATTGCAGTATTTACTAGTGCTGGGATTGTAATTTTTAGAGCTTGTGGAAGAATAATTTGATAATTCATTTGCCAATAAGAAAGTCCAAGGGCTTGAGCAGCTTCGTACTGGCCCTTTGGCATTGCTTGTAATCCACCTCTTACTACTTCAGCTCCATAAGCAGCTTGAAATATAATAACTGCAACTAGAGCTCTAAGTACAGTATCAATATTTAATCCTTCTGGTAGGAATAAAGGCAACATCATACTTCCAAAGAATAATAATGTGATAAGCGGTACACCTCTGATAAATTCGATAAACACAACACATATAGCTGAGATAGCAGGCATCTTAGATCTTCTACCTAATGCTAAAAAAACACTTAGTGGAAAAGCAATGATAATACCGCCTAGTCCTAAAAATAAAGTTAGTAACAAGCCACCCCATTTATTACTAGCAACTTCTGTTAGTCCTGGACCACCGTATAATAAGAAAAAAACTAAAAATGGATAAACAACTGCAAAAACTAAAAACTGTTTTCGATATGGCATACCTTCCCAAATTAACGGAAGAATACCTAGGGGCAATAAAGCATAAACTAGATTAACTCTCCAAACTTCTTCAGTTGGATAAAAACCATATAAAAATTGGTAAGATCTTGCTCCAATAATAGCCCAGCATGCGCCATCTGTAGTGCACCCTGTTCTATCATCAGCAATAAAAGTTGCTTCAAAAATAAGCCAGTCTAAAAGAGGTGGTACAATGCTTGCTAGAAAATAAATAATAACTAGCGTAACAATTGAGTTAAGCCAACTTGAAAATAAATTTTCTTTAATCCAACTATAAGCAGTCATTACCTGCTCTCCATTTGGATTGATCTGTTATAAATATTCATAAAGAATGATATGGTAAGACTGATAACTAAATAGGTAGCCATAACAATAGCCATACATTCAATAGCTTGGCCAGTTTGATTCAAACTGATACCTCCAAACCCGTGAACTAGATCAGCGTAACCAATAGCAATGCCTAAAGAAGAATTTTTAGTTAAATTTAAAAACTGACTTGTTAAAGGGGGAACGATTACTCTTAACGCTTGAGGGATAATTACCCAATTCATTATTACTTTTTGTTGAAGTCCTAATGATTTAGCGGCTTCGATTTGACCTTTACTTACAGAAAGTATTCCAGCTCTAACAATTTCAGAAATAAAAGATGCCGTATAAATACTTAAACCCAAAAACATAGCAACAAATTCTGGTGGGATTTTCATGCCTCCAACAAAATTAAATCCTTTTAGGACTGGATCTTCAAAATCAAGTGGTGAGCCTGAAATGAAATATACAATGATTGGAAAGATTAAAATTGAAGCAAAATTAATAAGAAATAATGGATATTGTTTTCCTGTTTCTTCTTGCTTTTTTTTAGCCCATCTAGAAAAAAATATGGCAAAAATTATTGTTAAAAAAATTGTAGCAAAAACATAAATAAAGTTATCGCCAAATAAAGGCAATGGGCTATTTAAACCCCTATTATTTAAAAAAAAGGATTCACCCAAAGCAATGCTATTCTTAACTCTTGGTAAATTTATTAATAACGCGTACCAAAATAATAATTGTAATATAAGTGGTATGTTTCTAGTAATTTCTACATAAACATAAGCTAGGCGGCTAAGTAACCAGTTAGATGAAAGTCTAATAATACCTACTGAGAAACCTAAAAAAGTTGCAGCTATACAACCAACTAAGGAGATTAATAATGTATTACCAAGTCCAACTAAAAAAACCACAAAATGTGAATCTGTTGCGACATAATTATAGAATGGACTAAAGGATATATCAAAACCAGCTGGATCGTCTAAAAATCCAAAACCAGTAGCAATATTTCTTTTTTCTAAATTGTATGCCGTTGTATCAACTAAGAAATAAAGTCCATAAGCAAGTAATCCTACAACTAATGTCTGTATGATGATGGCTCTAAATTTCTGATCTGAGAAGTCAATTTTAAACATATACGTGCATACTCTATATCAATTTATTTTAAATATTAAACATAAAAAATGCCGGACTAAAAACTTAGTCCGGCATTAATTTTTTTACTTAAGTTTTAACTTAATCTTATCTAAAAGGTGGAACGTATAAAATTCCGCCATCAGTCCAAGGTGCATTTAGTCCTCTAGCTAATTTTAGAGGAGTCTTAGATCCAATATTTCTTTCAAATACTTCACCGTAGTTACCTACTTGTTTAATGATGTTATATCCAAAGTCATTAGATAGACCAAACATTACACCGTACTCACCTTCTCTGCCTGTAAGTCTTGCAACTTCAGGATCATTATTCATAGCAAGTTTAGTATCAAGATTGTTTGATGTTAATCCTTTTTCTTCTGCAATAATCATTGTGTTTAAAGACCAACGAACGATATCACCCCAAACATGATCACCATGTCTAACAAGTGGTCCTAAAGGTTCTTTAGAAATGATTTCTGGAAGCAGAATCCATTGAGATGGATCTTCAGCTTGTGCAGCAGTTGCTGCTAAACCAGATGCATCAGTAGTGTAAACATCACATCTACCTGCAAATAAGTTCTCACGAGACTCATCATTAGTTTCTACTGGAATTGCTTCATACTTAATTCCATTCATACGGAAAAAGTCAGCTAAGTTAAGTTCAGTTGTTGTTCCAGTTTGAATACAAACTGAAGCACCATCTAAATCTTTAGCAGAAGTAACACCTAAAGAAGCTGGTACAAGAAATCCTTGACCATCATAGTAGTTGACTCCAATAAACTCAAAACCAAGATTAACATCACGGCTAAAAGTCCAAGTAGTGTTTCTAGCTAATACATCGATTTCGCCAGAAGCAAGAGTTGGGAATCTTGTTTTACCTGTTGTAGTTGTAAATTCAACTTTACTTGAATCTCCAAGTACAGCCGCAGCAACAGCACGACATACGTCTACGTCAAAGCCTGTCCAGTTGCCTGAATCATCAGGTGCAGCAAAACCAAGTAAACCTGTGGTTACACCACATTTTACAAATCCTCTAGATTGAACATCTTCTAAAGTACCGGCTATAGCCGGTGCAGTAAAAAATGAAAATAAAGCTAGAAGAGCTGATATTTTTAATATTTTCATATCATATTTCCTTTTCTATAATTTAATTAAATTAAAACGTTAAGGTTAAGTTAAGCACATGTATCTTTAATTACCAAACAAAAAAACGTTATGATTGAATCAATATCAGGTAGAAGTTGTTAGTAACTTTACTACATCTTGTATAAATTATTATTTTGATTTAGCTACGCTATCTAATCTGATGTTAATTGGAACTTGATCAATAATTAGAAATGATTTTGCAAGCTGAAGTTCGTCAATAGTTAATTTCTCAATAAGGTCTGAAATTCCATCTTCTTTTTGTAAACAAAGCTTGGTTTCGTTACATTGTAAATACCATCTAACAGCTTGAACAGTATCTTGCGTGACACCTTCTCCATGCTCATACATGCTGGCAGTATTAAACTGAGCTTCGGGAACTCCTGCCTCAGCAGCGGTTAGATAATATCTAAATGCCTTTTTGTATTTGCGAAAATAATCATAGTGTTCACCTAACGCATATGTTGCCCTCACGTCACCAGCATCATGTGCAATTTTATAATACTTTAAACCTGATTTAAAATTATTTTTACAATTACTATCCTCTATTCTTTGACACAAACCTGTAACATCTGAATCATAAAAAACAATTCCAAGTGCATAAGTTGCATCAAGATTGCCCATTTCTGAATATTGTTTCCATATGTTGATAGCTTCTTTTTCATTTCCACCCAAAAATAACTCTAAGGGTGCTTTTGTACTTGAAGCACTTGAATATGTTAAAAAAAATAAGTTTAAAATAAAAAATATAATGATGGCGCGCCCGCGAGGAATCGAACCTCGGACCCACTGCTTAGAAGGCAGTTGCTCTATCCCCTGAGCTACGGGCGCATTATTATTTAAAATTATCCGCATAAGACTTCTTTATAATTTTCCTAGCAGACGCTTCAATGACTTCATAATCATAATTTTTAGATTTAGCAAAGTTTATTGCATCTTCTTTGGTGTCAAATTGAAGTTTAATCTGATTTTTTGTACTTGAGCCACCATGATAGCCAATCAGCGGATCCTGTGATTGATTGCTGTCATCAAGAACTTGCAATTGCCAAAGTCTATTTTTTGCTTTCCCAGACTGCATTGCAGTTTTTGCTGGTTTAAATATTTTTACAGTCATTATTCTTCAGAGCCGTCCATATCTAAGAGTGTTTTATACAAATCCGGTCTTCTATCACGAAAAATCCCCCATGAGCTTCTAAAGTCTTCTGCTTTATCCAAGTCAATTGTAGAAATTAAAACTTCCTCTTTATCTCTAGATCCTTCAGCAACTATCTCGCCAGTATAATCTGTAATAAACGATCTTCCGTAAAAGAAATTTGAAATCTCAAAACCGTCTTCCGTGCCAATCCGATTAGAGGCAACTATTGGCACCTGATTAACTGCAGCATGGCCAATCATTGCTCTTTGCCACATATCTGAGCTGTCAAATTCATCTTGATTATCTGGCTCACCACCAATTGCTGTCGGATAAAGGATTACTTCAGCACCTTTTAAAGCCATTATGCGAGCAGCCTCTGGAAACCATTGGTCCCAACATATGCCAACACCAATTTTACAAAATTTCGTATCCCAAACTTTAAACCCAGTATTTCCTGGATTAAAATAAAATTTTTCTTGATAACCAGGTCCATCTGGTATGTGAGACTTTCGATACTTGCCTAGAATAGCCCCATCACTATCAATCATTGCAATAGTATTGAAGTATGCTTTGTTTGATTTTTCAAAAAAACTCACTGGCAAAGCAACATTATTATCTTTTGCCACTTTTGACATAAGTGCAATTGTCTGGTTATCTTCAAAAGGCTTAGCCAACCTAAACAGTTCTTCTTTTTGATCTTTGCAAAAATATTGACTTTCAAATAGTTCTTGAATTAAAACGACATTGGCTCCTTTCTTTGCTGCCTGTTCAATTAAGTTAACTGCCTGATCAATATTATCTTTTGAATTATTGCTACAAGCCATTTGGGTTGCTGCAAAAGTTACTTCTCTCATGGAACCGCCTTTGGTTGTTGTTGTGTTATACAGTGGATATTTCCTCCACCCATTAATATATCATGTCCATCAAGGCATTCAATTTGTCTATTTGGAAACTGAGTTTTAATTATGTTCATGGCATTTTGATCTGCCACATCATCTCTAAAGAAAGGAAGAATTATAGCGCCGTTTGCTATATAAAAATTAATATATGAGCTTGGTTCATCGTCTCCGGGAACAAATCTTTTTTTTGACATCTCAAGTTCCACAATTTTAAGCGGATTATTATCCTGATCGACCGATGATTTTAATATATCCAAATTTTCAGCTAAAAGCTCGTAGTATGTGTCATCTTTATCGGAACATGTCATAGCTAAAACGGTATTCTGATCTGTAAAACAAGCAACATTATCAATATGTCCATTAGTACCTTCATCGGTACCATGTTTTAACCAAATAATTTTAGTCACTCCAAAATACTCTTTTAAATTATTTTCAATTTCATTTTTTGAAAGATTAGGATTCCTATTTTTATGCAACAAACATTGTTCAGTTGTAATAAGTGTTCCGTTGCCATTCACATGAATAGAACCTCCTTCTAAAACCATGTTATTTTTAAAATAAGTTGCATTAGATTCATTGATCATGAACTTTGCAACTTTATCATCCTGTTCAAAATTTTCTTTATAACCCCAACAATTAAAATCAGAGTCAACTCCTGCTAAATGATTTTTATTATTCAAAAGAAAAATAGCACCTGAATCACGACACCATGCATCATCAATTGGTGTTTTCAAAATCTCCACACTTTGATCAAGTAATTTTAGAGCACTTTGATAATCGTTAGGATGAACAATCATCTTTAATTGTTCAAATTTATTTATTGAATTGGCTACATTAGCCCATGCTATTCTAGCTTTCTCTAGATCAAAGTGTGACCAAGATGGTGTTGCGTTAGAAGGAAACGATTCAGTAGGCCACTGCATCCAGCAGCACTCGTGTTCCTCCCATTCAGCAGGCATTCTAAATCCTGATTTTAATGGCGTAGTCATAGAAGCTATTGTATGAAAATCTGACGAGAACTCAATGATTGAAAATTTTAATCTAAATCAAAACGATCTGCATTCATTACTTTGTTCCACGCTAAAATAAAGTCACTGATAAACTTATCTTTAGAGTCGCTTTCGGCGTAAACTTCTACTAATGCTCGCAGTTGAGAGTTTGATCCAAAGACAAGGTCTACTCTAGAAGCTGATCTTACTTTATCACCAGAATTTCTAGTAAATGCCTCATATGAGTTTCCTGTTCCATTAGGTTTCCATTCAACTGACATATCTAATAATATATCTAAATAATCATTGGAGAGTTCATCTGGATTACTTGAAAACAATCCATAGCCATTCGAACTAATGCCCAACGATCTCATGCCTCCAATTAGTACTGTCATCTCTGGAGCTGTCAAACCTAACAGATGAGCTTTGTCTAACATCATTTCCTCTGGTGTTACATTTAAGCCAGTCTTATGATAATTTCTAAAACCGTCTGATACTGGTTCTAAAGCAGCAAATGAATCGGCATCTGTTTGATCTTGAGATGCATCACCTCTTCCAGGATTGAATGGTACATTGGCATTACAAGATTTTTCAATTCCAACATTTCCTGCAAGCACTATAATATCTGCAATAGATGCTCCTGTATCTTTGGAAATTGTTTCATAAACTTCCAAAATTTTACTTAACTGTTTTGGTTTATTTATTTCCCAATTATTTTGAGGTTCAAGTCTAATTCGAGCACCATTTGCACCACCACGCATATCGGTCCCTCTATAAGTAGAGGCACTTGCCCATGCAGTCTCAACCATTTCTTGAATGGTTAAACCAGAATCCAAAATTTTCGCTTTTGCAGCATCAATATCATAGTTTGAATTGCCAACTGGAACTGGATCCTGCCAAATTAATTCTTCATCAGGAACTTCTGGGCCCATGTATCTATTTTTTGGACCCATGTCTCTATGCAATAATTTAAACCATGCTCTTGCAAATGCATCGGCAAATTCATCTGGATTTTCATGAAAATGCTTAGATATTTTTTTATAACTTGGATCTTCTCTCATTGCTATATCTGTAGTTGCCATCATAGTTGGAACACGCTTAGAAGAATCCGCTGCATCTGGAGCCATATCTTCTTCTTTTTGATTAACAGCAAACCATTGTTGTGCTCCCGCAGGACTCTTACCAAGTTCCCACTCATAACCAAATAGTAAATCAAAATATCCATTATCCCATTGAGTTGGGTTGGCTGTCCAAGCCCCCTCAAGTCCACTTGTAATGGTGTCACCACCTTTTCCAGATTTATGCGAACTGGTCCAGCCAAATCCCATTTGTTCTAAAGAAGCTCCTTCTGGCTCAGTACCAACTTGTGAATCGTCACCAGCACCATGGGCTTTACCAAAAGTATGTCCACCAGCTATTAAGGCAACAGTTTCGTAATCATTCATAGCCATTCTTCCAAATGTCTCTCTTATGTCCACAGCACTTTTAAGTGGATCAGGATTACCATCTGGACCTTGTGGATTTACATAAATCAATCCCATTTGGACTGCAGCTAATGGATTATCAAGCTGACGATCACCTTTGTACCTTTTATTGTCGAGCCATTCTTGTTCCATGCCCCAATGAATATCTTCCTCAGGTGCCCATATATCAGGACGACCACCACTAAAGCCAAAAGTTTTTCCACCCATAGACTCAATCGCAACATTGCCTGAAAGAATCAGTAAATCTGCCCAGCTTATTTTCTTTCCATACTTTTGTTTTATTGGCCAAAGTAGTCTCCTTGCTTTATCTAAGTTTCCATTATCAGGCCAGCTATTTAGGGGAGCAAATCTTTGTGCACCTGTTCCACCTCCACCGCGACCATCTGTACTTCTATAAGTTCCAGCTGCATGCCAAGTAAGTCTAATAAAAAAACCTCCATAATGTCCGTAATCTGCTGGCCACCAATCTTGTGAGTCTACCATGAGATCATTTAGATCTTTTTTTAAAGCTTTATAGTCAAGTTTTTCAAATTCTTTTCTATAGTCAAAATCTGGACCTAATGGGTTAGATTTAGCATCATGTTGATGTAAAATGTTTAAATTTAATTGATTTGGCCACCAGTCTTTATTAGACGTACCGCTAGAACTATTGCTAGTTAATGCTCCGTGCATTACTGGGCATTTACCCTCTGTTTCATTGCTCATATAAATATAGTCTCCATCTTTAAATTAATCTAAATAATAATATAAATCATTTATAATGATTCTAAAGTGATTTTATAAAAAAAAATGAAAATTTAATTGGTCGGGGCGGCAAGATTCGAACTTGCGACCCCCTGGTCCCAAACCAGGTGCGCTACCAGACTGCGCTACGCCCCGAAATTAAGGGTGAATGTAAACAATTTATCCTTATATGCAACAGGTTAAAAAGTTATTTGTAAAAGCTAGTCAGCATAAAAAGGATAAGTAGAAGAAGTGCTTTTGCCTTCTTTATTTATAAGAATCTTAAAGATACCATCTGCTGTAAATATAACTTTTTCGTCTATCAATAGTTTACATGTTGTAAAAGTAATTTCATTTGTTGTTCTAACTATATCTGCAAAGCCATATACCCAAGACCCCTCTTTAGCAGGTGCAATATAATTGCCATTAATTTTTGCAGTAAGACATGGTAATTGATTTTTTTCCCAAGCTGTGTAGCCCATAACACTATCAGCAAAAGCAACTAGAATTCCTCCATGTGCTATCATTGCTTTGTTACAATTTTTTTTTGAAACTTCAAACCCTTTATAGATCCTGTCGTTTATAACTTGAGTATAAAATGGACCATTGAGCTCTGAAAATGGAGACGGTTCAGAATCTTTTGTATATTTATTTTTATCTAATAAATGATTCATAATTTTATTGTATTCGAGTTAAAGAAAAGAATATATAAGTTTAAAATATATCAACCTGGGGAGCAATTGCTGAGAGGTTACTTACTAAGAGTAACGACCCATTAACCTGATCTGGATAATGCCAGCGGAGGAAGAATAAAATGAAAAACTTATCTAATATAATAGCCGTAGTTCTATTGTTAACAATATCATCAAATCTATTTGCTGAAGATAAAAAATTAACTATTTATACTTATGATTCTTTTGCTGCTGAATGGGGTCCTGGCCCAGCAATAAAAGATGCTTTTGAACAAAGCTGTAATTGCACAATTGAATTTGTTGCTACCAGTAACGCTGCAACGCTGCTTACTAAAATCAAATTAGAAGGCTCACAATCTAAGGCCGATATAGTACTTGGCTTTGATCAAAATTTTATACTCGAAGCTGAAAAGACAAATCTTTTTGTTAAACATCTTATTGAACCAGTACTAAACATAGATTGGGATAATGACTATTTTACACCTTATGATTATGGGCAATTTGCCTTCGTTTATGATGAGAGCAGACTATTAGATCCGCCGCAATCAATGACAGAGCTTGTTAGCAGAGACGACATCAAGATTATTGTACAAGATCCACGCACTAGCACCCCTGGTCTTGGTTTGCTTTTATGGATTAAATCTATTTATGGTGATAATTCGCAAGCTGTATGGAAAAGTCTTGATAGTAAAATTGTAACTTATACTCCAGGATGGAGTGAAGCTTATGGTATGTTTTTAGAAAATGAGGCTGATATGGTCTTAAGTTATACTACATCACCAGCATACCATCTTATGTACGAAAATACTTCTAAATATAAAGCAGCAAGTTTTAAAGAGGGGCATTATATGCAAATTGAGGTAGCAGGAATTTTAAAATCCAGTCAAAACTTTAATCTGGCACAAAAATTTATGAAGTTTATATCTACAGAAGAATTTCAATCTCAAATTCCAACAAAAAACATAATGTATCCTGTTACCAACATTGTTGTGCCAGACGCATTTAATCAGCTCAATCAAATAAATAAGAAATTACTTATAAAGCCTGAGTTAGTTCACAGGTCCAAAAAAGATTGGATTAACGAATGGCTAAATTCTCAGTAAAAAATTAGGTATTAATTCTGTATAGAAAAATTTTTCCATTATTTTCAATAATATTAGTTATTCTTACTTTAATAGCTCCATTGATGACCATAGTTCTATTCTATGATTTTTCTAGTATTCTTGATATTTTTCAACCCTATTATTTAAACGTAATTAAGTTTTCAATACTTCAGGCTTTGATTTCTACAGTTACAAGTATTTGTATAGGCACCTTATTTGCTCACTTGCTTTTTAAGCATAGATATATTCCTGGTGTATACTCGTTAATTAATTTTTTATCTTTCACATTTGTTCTTCCAACTATTATTATAGTTCTAGGCATTATTTCAATTTATGGAAAAGCAGGCTATCTAAATTTTATACTCGAGTTTTTTAATCTAAATATTTATGGTCTATTAGGAATTATTATTGCTCACGTTTTATTAAATTTTCCATTTGTTACAAGAATTATATTTCAGTCATTATTGGATGTAAGTCATGATGAGTGGAGCTTAGCAAACCATAGTGGTTTAAAAGGA
>ERZ887830.1523-NODE-1523-length-12853-cov-13.808486_pt1 | contig 12853 bp, 12 predicted proteins | sample MGYA00521101_ERZ887830 | MGnify/ENA primary metagenome ERZ887830 (study PRJEB32303, sample SAMEA104408592) | aquatic metagenome | biome: Marine water; feature: Pelagic; material: water | place: Baltic Sea | collected 2014-06-05T16:38:00 | depth 1,762 m ...
GTTATATGGCAAGAACCAATAAAAAAACCCACAAAATAATTGCAGACAACACCCATCTCTCGGCTATGTATTCTGGAAATATATCTGGAATCGGGCCGAGATATTGCCCGTCTATAGAAGACAAGGTTTTTAAATTCGCATCCAAAGACAGCCATCAAATATTTATAGAGCCGGAGGGTATAGGCGTTGATCTTGTTTATCCAAACGGCATCTCAACAAGTCTCCCAAAAAAAACCCAAAAAGATTTTATAACCTCCATCAAGGGAATGGAGGAGGCAGAAATAACAGAATACGGATATGCTGTTGAATATGATTTTATAGACCCAAGAACCAACAAAAAAACACTAGAAACAACTTTTTTAAAAGACTTTTATTTAGCAGGACAAATAAACGGGACAACAGGCTACGAAGAAGCAGCAGCACAGGGGTTGGTTGCTGGAATAAATGCAACACTATCAATACAAAACAAAGAACCGTTTGTGCTTAATAGGGACGAGGCTTATATAGGTGTTCTAACAGACGACCTGACAACACACGGAATAACAGAACCATACAGAATGTTCACAAGCAGAGCTGAGCACAGGCTTTTACTGTCTCAGAACAACGCAGAGCAAAGACTTTTATCAAAAGCCCACCAATTGGGGCTAATAACCGACAGAAGACACCAAGACTTCTTAAAAAAAGAAAATCAATATAAAGAATTTGTAGCAAATGTTTTAGAAAAAACAAAGACAAAAACATTTCTAAACAAAAAAAACGAGACAGTCAATCTCGAAGAAAAAAGAAGCCTTGCATGTATACTCGCAAGACCTGATGTTGATGAAAACAAGCTTATAGATCTTAAGGAAAAAGAACAAAATCTTCTTAAAAGGGCCTCGGTTGAGATCAAATATAAGGGGTATATAGATAAACAAAAAAGAGAAATCAACAAAAACAAAAAACAAAACAACAAAAAAATCCCTGATGATATCGACTATAAAAATATTAGCGGCCTATCTAACGAGGTTGTTGAAAAGTTAACACAGTCAAAGCCAGAAACAATCGGATCTGCTTCACAAATAGAGGGAGTAACGCCTGCTGCTATAAACCTAATTTTAATCAACATTAAAAAAATAGAAATAAAAAAGGTCAATGCATAAAGAGCTTTCCAGTAAAGAAGAGGAGCTAATAAACCAGTTCATAAACGAGGCCTTAACCTTCAACCTAAAACACAATATTTTTATTAGAGCAAACAAAGAAGAGGTGCTTGAGAAAGATATCCTCGACTGCCTGCCATTGGTAAAAAAAATAAAAACTAAAGAAAAAATTCTAGACCTTGGTTCTGGGGGAGGCTTTCCCGGAATAGTCCTTGCAATCCTAAAGCCCGATAGCGAAATTCACTTGTTAGAAAAGAGCCAAAAAAAGTGCTACTTTTTAAACAAAACAAAGGATGCGCTAAAACTAAAAAACACAAAGGTTTTAAAAACAACAATAAGCCAAAAAAACTCTCTTGAAAAGTATTCTGTAATAACAGCAAGAGCCTTTTCATCTACAAAAAACATCTTAGACCTAACAAAAAACAACCTTAAAGAAAACGGCAGATACCTTCTACTTAAAGGAAGGGCTGAAAAAATAGAAGAAGAAATAACAGCAATAAATACAAACAATTATAAGTATGAAATAATCGAACTAGAGAACAAAAAATATGAAAGACATATAGTGCAAATAACAAAAAATGAATAAGGTTATAGCAATAGCCAACCAAAAAGGTGGGGTTGGAAAAACAACAACCGCAGTTAATCTCGCATCAAGCCTTTCCGCCACAAAAAGGGAGGTTTTATTAATAGACCTTGATCCTCAAGGCAACGCAACCACAGCAACCGGAATAAAAGAAGAGAATCCAAGCACTCTTTTCAACCTCTTTTTTGAAGAAAAAAACATTAATGACTGTATCTACAAAACATCTGATAATTATGATGTTATTCCTGGTGGGCAAGATCTTATTGCCTTAGAGGTGGGAATAAGGGACTCACAAAAACAGAATTTTTTATCAAAAGAAATTGAAAATATAGAAAAAAAATACGACTACACAATAATTGACACACCCCCAACATTAAACCAATTAACAATAGAAGCTTTATTTGCTGCGTCTGGAACACTTATACCACTTCAGTGCGAATATTATTCATTAGAGGGTGTGACAGGTCTAATGCAAACAATAAAAACTCTTTCAGACAAAAACCTAACATCGAATAGGGTTCTGGGGATAATAAGAACCATGGTTGACATGAGGAATAACCTTGCAAAAGAGGTTTCTGATGAGTTAGAAAGCCATTTTTCTAGCCTAGTTTTTAACACCCTAATACCAAGAAATATAAAACTAGCCGAAGCACCAAGTCATGGGGTTTCTGGCGTAAAATATATGCCAACATCATATGGAGCAAAAGCCTATCTTGCTCTTGCTGGTGAGCTAATCAGGAAGGTTGAATATGTCTGATGAAAACAAAATTTTAAACAGAGGTCTAGACGCTCTTTTAGGCTCAAACAAAGAAGTAAACCAAAAAACCGTAAAAGAGGTTTCAATTGAAAACATTAGCGCTGGAAGGTTTCAGCCAAGATCAAACTTTGACGAGGGCAAACTATTAGAGCTTACAGTATCTATCAAAAACCATGGAGTCATCTCCCCAATTCTTGTAAGAGAAATGGGTTTAAATAAATACGAAGTTATAGCTGGAGAAAGAAGGTTGAGAGCCTCAAAAAAAGCTGGACTAACAACAATACCCTGCCTTATTGACCAAAAAAAAGATCAAGACGCCCTTGAATCAGCCCTTATCGAAAATCTTCAAAGGGAGGATTTAAACGCAGTTGAAGAGGCTCGTGGTTATGACAGGTTAAAAAGAGAGTTTGGCTTAACCCAGGATGAGGTTGCCTCATCTACAGGAAAAGCCAGAAGCACCATCGCTAACTCTCTAAGATTGCTCAACCTATCACCAAAAGTTCTAGATATGCTTTCGACTGGCCAGATTGAAAAAGGGCATGCAAAACTTTTGGTTGCAATGAGCGCTGAAGATGCTGAAAGGGCAGCAAACAACATCATAAAAAACAAACTAAGTGTTAAAGAGTTAAGCGGTTTATCTAGATCAAAAAAAACAAGCTCAAAAAATATAAAAAAAACCAAAGACACGGACTTATTAAATGTAGAAGAGGAAATGTCAGAGGGGTTTGGCCATAAGGTGGAAATAGAAGCAAAAAACAAAAAAGCTGGAAAGGTAGTCATAACATACAATACCTCTGGCGAGCTAGAGACAATCATTTCAAAGCTAAAAAACTAAACCGTAAAAAACTTTCAAATTAAACAGAAAACACCTTGTTAATAAGACCATAAATTTCTATAATTCACCGCAATTAATTAAGAAAAAACCGATCTTTTGAAAAGCCTCAAAAATACAATTTTTAGTAACAAATCATTGTTAGGTGTTATTGCTTTGGTCTTGTTGGTTTTTGGCAGTACTCAAAACCCAATGTTCTTTATATTGCCTGTAGTTTATTTTATATTCATATCCATCGCTTATTTTATTGGCGCAAAAATCAATGACTATGGAATTAATGCTGCTTATAACTGGTCTATAAAATGGGCTTTGTTTGTATTTTTCTTATATCTCACAGCAACTTTCATGCAAAGTGCTTTTGTTAGCGCCATGCTTTTCTTTATTTTTATTAATACAGTGTTAAACCCAACAATATTTTTGAAAAAAGAGGCTTCAATCTAATGGCTGAAGGCACAATGACAACTGAGTCATACATTAATCACCACCTTACAAACCTTACATGTGGAAAGGTTGGCGTTGATGAGGATGCTGGTATTTATAATTCTTTTTGGACCTGTGACCCATACATGGTGGATAAGATGGGGTTTTGGGCGTTCCATGTTGATTCTCTATTTTGGTCAGTTCTTTTGGGAGCTGTTTTTATAGGCGTTTTTAAAATGGCTATGCCAAAAGATATGAACTCTAACTCTGCCCCAAGTGGAGTCCAAAACTTTGTTGAAATGTGTATAGAGTTTGTAGAGGACAATGTTCAGTCATTGTTTGGCTCAATTAAAAATACGCTTATAGCACCTTTGGCGCTCACAGTTTTTGTTTGGATTTTATTAATGAATTTAATGGACCTGGTGCCTGTTGACTTCTTGCCAGTCTTAGCTGGGCATATTGCATATGCGGTTGCAGGTTCTGGCGGAGCGGATGGCGGCGGTGTTGATTGGATAACAAGCCCTGATTCATTTTATTTTAAAGTTGTTCCAACCACAGATCCAAATATTACTCTGGGAATGGCCTTTGCTGTATTTATCTTAACCATTTACTACAGCATTACTGTTAAAGGGTTTAAAAACTTTATAGCCGAATTGACGCTCCATCCTTTTGGAAAATGGTTAATACCTGTTAATTTTGTTTTAGAAATGGTTAATTTTATAGCGAAACCAATATCTCTAGGCTTAAGACTTTTTGGAAACCTTTACGCTGGTGAAATGATCTTTATTTTGATTGCATTAATGTTATTTTTTAGCAGCATTCCAATTGGTGTGCTTGGCATTGGCTTGCATTTGGTTTGGGCGCTTTTCCACATATTAATTGTGGCGTTGCAGGCATTTATATTTATGGCGTTGACTATCGCATATTTAGCGATGGCACATGAAACAGAGGAGCATTAGTCCTCAACTTATAGGAGAAAAAAATGGAAGGTATAGAAGTATTAGCAGCAGGAATTACCATGGGTCTTTCAGCAATTGGAGCTGGAATAGGAGTGGGCGTTCTTGGTAGTAAGTTTATTGAGGGAATAGCAAGACAGCCTGAGCTGGCACCATTTCTTCAGGGCCGATTCTTTTTAATGATGGGTTTAACCGATGCGGTACCTATGATTGGAGTTGGTCTTGGTATGTACATGTTGTTTGCTCTTTAAAATAGTTAGTTAAAAGAGAAATATGAACATAAACGCAACCTTACTTGCTCAAGCAGTTGTCATGATTGTTTTCGTAGCCATATGTTGGAGATATATTTATCCTCCAATATTAGCTGTTATGCAAGAAAGAGAAAAAAAGATATCTGACGGTCTTGAGGCTGCAAAAAAAGCGGATGATTCATTAGAGGAGGCTAAATTAGCTTTTGATAAGGAACTAAATCAAGCAAAATCTGATGCGGCTGAGATTCTTGAAAAAGCCAATGCAAGGGCATCTCAGATAGTTGGTGATGCTTCAGCAAAAGCAGAGACAGAGGCGGAAAAAATAATGGCTTCAGCATCCACAGCAATTGAGAATGAAACCAATAAAGCTAAAGAAGAGTTACGACAGCAAATGTCTGACATTATTATTGATACAACTCAAAAAATTCTTGGCGATGAAATTTCTAAAGAAAAACACGAAGAAATTCTCAAAAAAGCAGCCGAGGAACTATAGAAAATGATTGAACTAACACCCCTAGCTAGACCATATGCAAAAGCACTTTTTGCTTCTGCAAATGAGTCAAACAGATTAGAGGAAATGGCAAATGAGCTAAAAACCATGGCCGCTGTCTCTAAATCAGAGGGTGTTATTAATACTATAGAAAATCCTGTCTTATCAAGACAAGAGGTTGTAGATATTCTTGTTAATTTGTTTGAAGAAAATATTTCAAAAACGTCACAAAAACTCCTAGAAATATTAGCCGAAAACAAACGATTAAATTTACTTGAATCTATTTATACCATCTATCAAGGCTTGTTAGAAAAACATAACAATCAAAAATCAATTGAAGTTTTTGTTGCTGATGATCCCAGTCAAGATGCTAAAGAAAACATAGAACAAAAATTAAAATCAACTTATGGCAAGGATGCCAAAATATATTTTTCAAAAGACCCAAAAATGATGGGCGGCCTATCTATAAAGATAGGAGATGAAACACTAGACCTTTCTATAAGAGGAAAGGTTAATAAACTTGTAAACCAATTAAATTTTTAAGGTGAAAAAATGAGTCAATTAAATCCATCAGAAATTTCCAGCGTTTTAAAAGAGAAAATTGCTGGTTTAGATCTTTCTGCAGAAAGAAAAAATGAGGGCATTGTTGTAAGTGTCTCCGACGGTATTGTAAGAATACACGGCATGGGGGATGTTATGTATGGTGAGGTTATAGAGTTTGAGAATGGAACAAAGGGCATGGCTCTTAACCTTGAACAAGACTCTGTTGGTGCTGTGGTTTTAGGAGATTATCTAGAAATTATTGAAGGACAAAAAGCCCTTTGCACAGGTAAGGTCTTAGAGGTACCTGTTGGCGAAGGACTATTAGGAAGAGTAGTAAACACACTTGGAACACCAATTGATGGCAAGGGTGAAATTAAAGCTGAAAAAACAGCACCTGTTGAGGTTGTGGCTCCTGGAGTTATTGCTCGTCAGTCAGTAGATCAACCAGTACAAATTGGCCTAAAAGCTGTTGATGCCATGGTGCCAATTGGAAGAGGCCAAAGAGAATTAATTATTGGCGACAGACAAACTGGAAAAACCGCTGTTGCTATTGATGCAATCATCAACCAAAAAGGGACTGGTATTAAGTGTATATATGTTGCGATTGGACAAAAACAATCAACAGTAGCTAACGTCGTAAGAAAACTCGAAGAGTATGGAGCTATGGAGCATACTATTGTTGTTTCAGCTACCGCAGCAGATCCAGCACCAATGCAATATCTTTCAGCTTATGCAGGTTGCACAATGGGCGAATATTTTAGAGACAAAGGCGAAGATGCTTTAATTGTTTATGATGATCTATCAAAACAAGCTGTTGCATATAGACAGGTTTCATTACTATTAAAAAGGCCTCCGGGCAGAGAAGCTTACCCAGGTGATGTTTTTTATCTTCACTCAAGATTGCTAGAAAGAGCGGCTAGAGTTAATGCTGATTATGTAGAACAAATTACCAACGGAAAGGTAAAGGGTAAAACAGGCTCGCTTACAGCTTTACCAATCATTGAAACACTTGCTGGTGACGTTTCAGCTTTTGTTCCGACAAATGTTATCTCAATTACTGATGGTCAAATATACCTAGAAACAGAATTATTTAATTCTGGTGTAAGACCAGCTATTAACCCAGGACTTTCAGTATCCAGGGTAGGTGGTTCAGCCCAAACAAAAATCATGAAAAAATTAGCTGGCGGAGTTAGAACAGCATTAGCGCAATATCGTGAATTAGCTGCTTTCTCGCAGTTCGCATCAGACCTTGACGATGCTACTAAACAACAGCTTGCAAACGGTAAGGCTTTCACAGAGCTATTAAAGCAAAAACAATACGCGCCAATGAGTGTTGCACAACAAGCCTTAAGCCTATTTGCTGCTGATAGAGGTTACATGTCAGATGTTGCAGTTGAAAAGATATTAGATTTTGAGGAAGCTCTTCATGGATATTTAACATCTGAGAAAGGTGAGCTAGAGAAACAAATAAATTCAACAGGTGATTGGAATGATGACATCGAAGGTCAATTCACAGCTCTTGTTGAAGACTTTAAAAAGACACAAACCTTTTAATTTAGATCATGGCTAATACAAAAGAAGTAAGAAAACAGATTGCGAGTATTAAAAGCACGCAAAAAATTACTTCGGCTATGGAAATGGTTGCTGCAAGTAAAATGAAAAAAACTCAAGATACTATGCTTGAAGGCAGACCTTATTCTTTAAAAATTAAAGATGTTATTTCTCATATAGCTTTGGCAAATTCTGAATATCCGCACCCTTTCTATGAAGAGAGAACAGCAAAAAAAGCATGTTTTATTGTTGTTTCGTCTGACAAAGGATTGTGTGGCGGCCTAAATATTAATCTTTTCAAACAAGTTATAGCAAAATCAGCTGAACTTAATGAGCAAGGAATAGAATCTTGTTTTGCATTAATTGGAACCAAGGCTGGTGGATTTTTCAAAAGTGTAGGCGGCAAAGTAGTTGCGGTTGCTGAGAAGCTGGGCGACAAACCAAATCCAGATGATCTTATAGGACTCACCAAGGTTGTTTTAGATATGCATAAAAATGGAGACATTGATCAAGCTTATTTATGCTCAAATGGTTTTGTAAATACTATGACCCAACAACCAAACGTGGAACAGTTAATCCCCCTCGCACCAGAAGAGCAGGATGAATCAAATCCTTCACAGTGGGATTATATTTATGAGCCAGAGGCAAAAGAATTATTGGATGGATTGCTTACTAGATATATAGAATCATTGGTGTATCAAGCAGTAATAGAAAATAACGCATGCGAACAAGCAGCAAAGATGATTGCCATGAAAAGCGCAACCGATAACGCAGGCGATTTAATCAAAGAATTAGAACTTTTATATAACAACGTAAGACAAGCAGCTATCACTCAAGAGCTCTCAGAGATAGTCGGCGGCGCAGCAGCAGTTTAAGGAGAAAAATATGAGCAACGGAACAGTTACACAAATTATTGGAGCGGTTATCGATGTCGAATTCGAAAAAGATAATATACCAAAAGTATATGAAGCGCTTTTAATAGATGAAGGTGGAATTACCCTCGAAGTTCAGCAACAATTAGGAGATGGTGTTGTTAGAACAATTGCAATGGGAGCAACAGAAGGTTTAAAAAGAGGTTTAACAGCCTCAAGAACCAATGCGCCTATCTCAGTTCCAGTTGGGCCTGAGACGCTTGGAAGAATTGTAGATGTTCTAGGAAATCCTATTGATGAAAAAGGACCTATTGGTGAAAAACAAAAAATGCCAATTCACAGAAAACCTCCTAGCTATACCGATCAATCAGTTTCAAACGATGTTCTTGAAACTGGCATTAAAGTTATTGATTTAATGTGCCCATTTGCAAAAGGTGGAAAAATTGGTTTATTTGGTGGTGCTGGTGTTGGTAAGACCGTTAACATGATGGAGCTTATTAATAACATTGCGCTTCAACATTCAGGTCTTTCAGTGTTTGCTGGTGTTGGTGAGAGAACCAGAGAAGGAAATGACTTCTACTATGAAATGCAAGAATCAGGCGTTGTTAACATTGATAACCTTGGCGAATCAAAAGTTGCCATGGTATACGGCCAGATGAATGAGCCCCCAGGAAATAGATTAAGGGTTGCTTTAACCGGGTTGACTATGGCTGAAAGCTTTAGAGACGAGGGTAAAGATGTTCTATTGTTTATTGATAATATTTATCGATATACGTTAGCTGGTGTTGAAGTTTCAGCACTTCTAGGAAGAATGCCGTCAGCCGTTGGATATCAGCCGACACTTGCTGAAGAAATGGGCGCACTTCAAGAAAGAATCACATCTACAAAAACAGGATCTATTACTTCAATTCAGGCTGTTTATGTTCCAGCAGATGACTTAACCGACCCATCTCCTGCTACTACCTTTGCTCATTTGGACGCAACTGTTGTTCTCTCAAGACAAATTTCAGAGCTGGGAATTTATCCTGCTGTGGACCCTCTTGATTCAACAAGCAGACAATTAGATCCTTTTGTCGTTGGTAATGATCACTACAATGTTGCTCAAGGAGTTCAACAAATTCTACAAAGATACAATGAGCTTAAAGACATTATTGCAATCCTTGGTATGGACGAGCTTTCCGAAGAAGACAAAGAGTTAGTTGCAAGAGCAAGAAAGGCTCAAAGATTCTTATCACAACCATTTTTTGTTGCTGAAATATTCACTGGAACACCTGGTAAATATGTTTCTCTTGAAGACACTATTAAGGCTTTCAAAGGAATATTAAATGGCGACTACGACCACCTACCTGAACAAGCTTTTTATATGGTTGGAACTATTGAAGAAGCGGTAGAAAAGGCTAAAACTCTATAAAATGAGTACTATCAAGATCAACATAGTTTCCTCAAGCGAGGAAATATATTCCGGCGAAGCCACTATGGTTTATGCAACCGGAACACTTGGTGAGCTTGGTATTGCTCCAGGACATACGCCTTTACTTACGGGTTTGGCAGCTGGACCAGTTAGAGTTCAAAATGGGTCTGAAGAAGAAGCTTTTTTTTGTTCAGGCGGCTTCCTTGAAGTTCAACCAGACTTAGTAACTGTCTTATCAGATACTGCTGAAAGGGCTGATAGTCTTGATGAGTCTGAGGCTATAAAAGCAAAAGAAGCTGCAGAGCAAGAACTTGCAAACAAAGACGCAACTCTTGATTATGCAAAAGCATCTGCGCAACTTGCTGAAGCAGTTGCTAGGTTGAAAACTATTCAAAAATTACGCAAAAACCAGTAAGGTATTCATTTAACCTTTAATTTATTGTGAGCGTACATACCATAGTTCTTGCAGCCGGAGAGGGCTCAAGAATGAAATCAAATAGAGCAAAATCCCTACAAAGGATTGGCGGAACCTCTATGCTTCATCAAATCTGCTCAACAGCAGGGAAAATTAGCCCAAAAATAACCTTGGTTGTAGGCTTTGACAAAGACTCAGTAATTAAAGAAGCTGATGAATATGGTCTTGAAATAAACATAGCTGAACAACCAAAAGCAATTGGAACCGGAGATGCTGTTAAATGTGGCATAACTAAAGTGAGCGCTGAATCGACAGTTCTGGTTTTATATGGAGATGTCCCGTTAATTCAAGAAAAGACTCTTCGACAACTAATAGAAACATCAAATAACAGCTTATCAATTCTAACAACCATTTTAGACAATCCATATGGCTATGGAAGAGTAAAAAAAGATAGCGATGGTAATGCCCTATCCATCGTTGAAGAAAAAGATGCAACAGATAAAGAGAGAGAAATAAATGAAATTTTTACTGGTGTTTTATGTGGACCAAAATCGCTTTTAGACGAAGGTCTATCCCAAATCAATAATAACAATGCAGCACAAGAGTTCTACCTCACCGATTTAATTTCTATAATTAATGAAAAAGGGTATAAAATTAAAACATACGAAGCATCAAATAATGAAGTGAAAGGTGCAAACAGTAAAATTGAACTAGCAGAGCTAGAAGCGTTATACAGAAAAATGAAAGTAGAAGATTTAATGAATCAGGGTGTCACAGTCTCTGATCCTTTGCGACTAGATATCAGGGGTGATGTTAAGGTTGGCAATGACTGCTCAATAGATGTAAATGTAATTCTCGAAGGCAATATCAGCCTCGGAGATAACGTTTCCATTGGCCCAAATACAATATTAAAAAATGCAACAATTGGAAATGATTCTAAAGTCGAAGCCTTTTCTCATATTGACGGAGCAAAGATTGGTTCAAGTTGTGTTATAGGTCCTTATGCCAGATTAAGAGAAGGTAGCCAAATTGAAAATTCAGCAAAAGTCGGTAATTTTGTTGAGACAAAAAATTCAACCCTTGGAGAAGGCTCAAAAGCAAATCACTTCACTTATCTTGGTGATACAGAAGTTGGAAAATCAACCAACATAGGCGCAGGCACAATAACTTGTAATTATGATGGAGCCAACAAACACAAAACATCTATTGGTGATGATAGTTTTATTGGCAGCAATACTGCACTTGTGGCGCCGGTTACAGTGGGATCAAATGCAACCGTTGCAGCTGGCTCTGTAATTACCAAAGATGTTCCAGACAATGGACTTGGTATGGGAAGAGCAAAACAAAATAATAAAGAAAATTGGTCTAAGAAAAAGGATTAAATATGTGTGGAATCATAGCCGCGGCATCAACTAGAAATGTTGGTAAACTCCTAGTTCAAGGACTACATAAAATGGAGTATAGAGGCTATGACTCCGCTGGAATTGCACTTCATCAAGAAAGTTCCATTGCTCACTTAAGAACGGTTGGAAAGGTTCAGCTTTTAGAAGACAAGATGATTGCTGAAAAGCCAAAAAGCAAACTAGGTATAGCACATACAAGATGGGCAACTCATGGAGAGCCCTCAGAAGTCAACGCCCACCCTCATAAATCTAAAGACTCAGTTTATATAGTTCACAACGGAATCATAGAAAACTATGTTGAATTAAGAGAGTCTTTGATTAATGATGGATATGAATTTACATCTCAAACAGACTCAGAGCTTATAGCTCATATGCTTGATTATTTCATTAACCAAGATAATTCTATGATCGATGCTATGTATCTAGCTAAAGAAAAACTAGAGGGAGCATATGCCATAGCAGCTATCGATTTAAATAATAATTCAAATTTAGTTGTTGCAAGAAACAAGTCGCCTCTTTTATTGGGGCTTGGAACAGATGAAATATTTGCAGCCTCAGATCCCCTTGCAATAGCCCAGCTCACCAATGACTTTATCTTTTTAGAAGACGGTGACGTTGCATCAATATCAGCAGAAGAATATAAGATTTACGATGCATCAAAATCAGAAGTATCAAGAGATGTAACCCACATTGATATTTCTAGCCAAGCAACCTCTAAAGGTGATTTTAGACACTATATGGAAAAAGAAATTTATGAGCAGCCTGAAGCTGTCTCAAACACTATTGATGGAAGAATTGGCGGTGAAGATGTTTTGGATAATATTTTTGGTCTTGGCTCTAGCGAACTTTTTTCAAAAGTTGAACGTATACAAATTGTCGCTTGTGGAACAAGTCTTCATGCGGGAAGAGTTGCTGCTAACTGGTTTTCATCCATAGCAGAATTACCTTGCCAAATAGATTATGCAAGTGAATATAGATACAGGAATCCGCACGTAGATGATAACTCGCTACTAATTACCATTTCTCAATCTGGAGAGACAGCAGATACGCTTGCTGCATTAAATTATGCAAAAGAAAAAAACTATCTAGCATCTTTAACTATTTGTAATGTTCCAACAAGCTCGCTTGCAAGAGAATCAGATTTTTCTTTATTCACCAATGCAGGTCCCGAAATAGGGGTTGCCTCAACCAAAGCATTTACAACTCAACTAGCTGGACTTATGTTACTTGCCT
>ERZ887830.1525-NODE-1525-length-12847-cov-5.237179_pt1 | contig 12847 bp, 11 predicted proteins | sample MGYA00521101_ERZ887830 | MGnify/ENA primary metagenome ERZ887830 (study PRJEB32303, sample SAMEA104408592) | aquatic metagenome | biome: Marine water; feature: Pelagic; material: water | place: Baltic Sea | collected 2014-06-05T16:38:00 | depth 1,762 m ...
ACAACAACCACAACAACCACAACAACCACAACAACAACAACAACCACCACCACCAAACCGCCACCACCACCAACCAATAACAACCACAAACACAACCGCGCCATCGGCAACACGCCGATTGAGGGGCGCGATGCCAAGACCATCGGCCAGATCCAGATGGTGTTCCAGAACCCCTTTGACACGCTCAACCCCTCGATGAAGGTGGGTCGGCAGATCATCCGCGCGTTGGAAATCTTTGGCATTGGCAACTCTGAGGCCGAGCGGCGCGAGCGGATGCTGACCCTGCTCGACCTCGTGAAACTGCCGCGCGAATTTGCCGACCGCATGCCGCGCCAACTGTCAGGCGGGCAAAAACAGCGCGTCGGGATCGCGCGGGCCTTTGCCGGTGGCGCGCGCATCGTGGTGGCGGATGAACCGGTTTCGGCGTTGGATGTGTCGGTGCAGGCGGCGGTCACCGATCTGCTGATGGACATCCAGCGCGAAGAGAAAACCACCCTGCTGTTCATCAGCCACGACCTGTCGATCGTGCGCTATCTGTCGGATCGCGTCATGGTGATGTACCTTGGCCATGTGGTCGAACTTGGCACCACGGATCAGGTGTTTTCGCCGCCCTACCACCCTTATACAGAGGCGCTGCTGTCGGCTGTGCCCATCGCCGACACCAAGGTGCAAAAGAAACATATCGTGCTCGAGGGCGATATTCCGTCGGCCATGAACCCGCCTTCGGGCTGTCCGTTCCAGACCCGCTGTGGCTGGAAATCCCATGTGCCGGGGAACCTGTGCGAAACAGAGGTGCCGGTGCAAAAGACCATCGTCGAGGGTCACCAGATCAAATGCCACCTCAGCGACGAAGAGCTTGCGAACATGGAACCCGTGATCAAGATCGCGGCAGAGTAAAGGGCGCAAAAAAAGCTGCGTAGATCCTACGCAGCTTGCCCCGCCCTAAACGGGGTTCACCTTACCGGGACTGCAGCGTTCTAGCTGCCCCAGATGACCTTGACGTAGTTGCGGGTCTCTTTGTAGGGCGGCACGCCGTTGTGCTTTTTCACAGCCCCCGGCCCGGCGTTATAGGCGGCCAGCGCCAGACGCCATGTCTTGAATTCGTCGTATTGCATGCGCAGATACTTCGCGCCGCCTTCCAGATTTTCTCTGGGATCCTTGTGGTTCACCCCAAGAAATCGCGCCGTCGCGGGCATCAATTGTGCAAGGCCATAAGCGCCCTTGTGGGACTTTGCCTTGACCTTCCATCCGCTTTCCTGCTGCACAAGGCGCAAAAAAAGATCCTCTGGCACACCATGTTTACGCGCCGCCGCGCGGGCCATGTCGAGGTAAGGCCCGTTGTATTTTCCGGTGTAGCGCTGGTTGGCCTCTTCCATGCCCGGCAGGATGAAGGGCTTGGGTTGCAGGCGCACGGAATTGGCGTATTGCGTCGAGGCCCGACGATCTAACACATTGGTTTGCACGGAAAAAAGCCCAGAGCGGTTCTTGTTTCCAAACGTCAGGCCCTCGGCTGTGGCATAGCCGGTGGAAACAAAAAACAGGATCACAGCACCCAGAGTGATGGTTCGCAACATAAATACATTTCCCCAGTTCTAAGCCTGTTTATAAGGCATTTTTGTGTTGAGACCAGTGTTTTTGCATTACAAATTCAGGCATCGGCGGCCAAATGCCACTTCATTTATCCTTTTCTTAAGCATGTCCGGGTGGTCTAAGCGGGGAAAGTTTTGACGACAGAATCGTGGCGGAAAAGGCAGGAGGCACGCATGGCAGGATCGGTAAACAAGGTTATCATCGTCGGAAATCTGGGCCGTGACCCGGAAGTCCGCACGTTTCAGAACGGTGGCAAGGTCTGCAATCTGCGCATTGCCACGTCCGAGACATGGAAAGACAGGAACAGCGGCGAGAAGAAAGAGCGCACAGAATGGCATTCGGTCGCGATCTTTTCCGAACCTCTGGCGCGCGTGGCAGAGCAATACCTGCGCAAAGGCTCCAAGGTCTATCTTGAGGGCCAGCTTGAGACGCGCAAATGGCAGGATCAATCCGGACAGGACAAATATTCCACCGAGGTGGTGCTGCGCCCCTACACATCGACGATGGTCATGCTCGACGGTCGCTCTGGCGGCGGCGGTGGTGATATGGGTGGCGGCTATGGTGGCGACAGCGGCGGTTATATGGATGACCGCTCTGGCGGCGGCTATGGCGGGCAAGGCGGTGGCCAAGGTGGTGGCGGTCAAGGCGGCGGTGGCCGTTCTGGCGGCTTTGGCGGGCCGACCCCGGCGGGCGATATCGACGACGAGATCCCGTTCTGAACCGACACACGATACCATGCGACATCGGGGGCCTCTGGGCCCCCTTTTCTTGGCCGCAGTCAGGCAGGCATTCTCCCGACCGGACACCCGTTGCGCGCACCCTGTAACGACCTGCAGAACACGGCATATACCTTTGGATTATGCGCAGAACCCGCAGCATAAAGCCCACCGGATAATCCCTTGACCAATATCACACTCCGCCGGGCTGACCGTGAATGAGGGCGAGGCCAAGCAACAGCTGGCCGTCACCCAACCGGAGTATACCACATGAAAGAGACCCTTATCGCAAATCCAGCGTGTCCAACCGGGCAGAACTGGTCTTTGTGCTGGTCGAGGAATTCATCGGGCGATAGCAACCCGCCTGAGGCAGGAAGGGCCAAAGCACGGGACGCGATTGCGCTTGACCCCCACGCCTGCGGACGCGATCAGTGGCGACAAAAGTGAAAATGGATCGGGGGAGGCCCCTGAACTAACTCGACCCATGTTTCTTGACCGATGTGACTCGACCGATGTGACTCGACCCAGGGGCTGAAGTATAAGGTAGGGGCACCATGGGGCTGAAACGCGACATAACCGAGTACCTCAAGCACAATCATCCTGATTTCTACTGGCGCAAGGAAAAGCCGCTTGTGGAGATCGGCGATCGTCCGGTGGATGTACAAAGCACAAATGCCATCCCGAACCACCTCTACCAGACATGGGAAAACAAGCAGTTCGGGCGGACCCATGCGCGCGAGATCCGAAAATTTCGCGACCTCAATCCAGAGATCAGCTTTTACCTGTTCGATCAGGGCCAACGTGACCGCTATATGCAGGACCACTGGGGCGATCACGAGATCCACGCCATCTATACGGCCACACGGTTCGGCCAAGGCCGCGCCGACATCTTTCGCGCCTGTATCATTTGCGAGCGGGGCGGATATTATTTTGACATCAGCAAGGGCTGTTCGGTGCCGTTGACCAGCCTGCACAGTCCAGAGTCGACGGCCCTGTTGACCAACGAAACCAACAGCCTGACCGTGATCCCGGATTTTGACAGTTTCGCGCGTTTCGCCCATCCGGGGCATTATTTCGTGAACTGGGCGTTCGGATTTACGGCGCATCACCCGATCCTGCAGCGCCAGATCGAGAATATCTGCCGCTATTACCCTTTTTTCAAGGGCAAGACCTTTCCCGTCCCCACGGATGCCCTGTTACAACTGACAGCCACGGGCATGTGGACGAAATCAATCCGGCAGGTGGTAAAAGAGAGCCCGGATGTGGAATTCACGCAGGCCGGGTTCGATTTCAACGGGCATGGCATATTCGAGCTTGCAGGTTCTCATTTCCGCTATGTGTCCCGACCCGCCTATTCTGGGATGCGCGATATGGTGGTGTTTGACTGACCCCGTCTAGCGCTGCTGCAACCCGTCACGCAGCACGCCGCGCACCACGTCCCGGTCCACCGCATCGGTGACGAAAGCCTCACCAATCGCGCGCGCCATGATAAAGCCCAGCTTGCCGTCCACCACCTTTTTGTCCTGCCCCATAAGGTCAAGCAGCCCATCGGCGTCGGGCAGATCACCGTCGATATCGGCCAGATCCGTCTTCATCCCCATCGCCTTGAGATGCGCGCGCACCCGGCTGGGGGCCTCTTGCGAACACCAGCCCAGCCGCGCCGAGGTTTCAAACGCCAACGCACAGCCGATCGCAACGCCCTCGCCGTGCAGCAGGCGGTCGCCGTACCCCGTCGCGGCCTCTAACGCGTGACAAAAGGTGTGACCGAGGTTCAGCAAAGCGCGCTCTCCGGTTTCGGTCTCGTCGCGCGCGACGATGTCGGCCTTCATCTGCACAGAGCGGCGCACCGCCTCGGCGCGCAGCGCAGAATCGCCCGCCGCCATGGCAGGGGCGTTGACCTCGAGCCATGTGAAAAAGCTTTCATCCCCCAGCAGGCCGTATTTGGCCACCTCGCCGTAGCCCGCCAGAAAATCGCGCGGCGTCAGGGTGCCCAGCACATCGATATCCGCCAGCACCAGCGAAGGCTGATGAAACGCCCCGATCAGGTTCTTGCCTTGGGGCGCATTGATCCCGGTCTTGCCGCCCACAGAGCTGTCGACCTGCGCCAGCAGCGAGGTCGGGATCTGCACAAAGCGCACGCCGCGCCGCAACACAGCCGCCGCAAAGCCCGCCAGATCGCCGATCACACCACCACCAAAGGCCACCACCACATCGCGCCGCTCGACCTTTTGCTCCAGCAGCCATTCCACCGTACGGGTGAACTGGGGCCAGGCCTTTGTGCTTTCGCCCGCTGGCAGGGCAAGCGCGGCGCTATCGATCCCGGCGACACTCAGACCCTGTTGCAGAGAGGCCAGATGCAGAGCCGCCACGGTCTCGTCCGTGATGATCCGCACCATCGGGCGTTTCAACAGCGGCGCGATCTCTGCCCCTGCGTTGGCCACCAGACCAGATCCGATGCGCACATCATAGGCGCGCGCGCCTAACTCGACACGTACGGTATGGCGCATCACAAACTCTCCAGCACATCAGGGCGGGTCAGCAGCGCGGTTTTCACCTGCTCTGCCATATGTTCGATCGAATAGCTTGAATGCGCGTCCACCACCAGTTCTGCCTTTGAATAGACGGGATTGCGCGCCTCGCAGAGGGATTTCAGCGTTTCATAGGGGTTTTCGGTGCGCAACAAAGGCCGCGTGTTCTTGTGGCGGACGCGCGACCACAGCAGATCGATATCCGCGCGCAACCAGACCGCCACGCCCATACGCGCAATATTGGCGCGGTTTTCCTCTGACAAAAAGGCTCCACCGCCCGTGGACAGGATGCAGCACTCTGTCTCTAGCAGGCGCGATATGACCTGCGATTCTTTTTTGCGAAAGAACGGCTCTCCATCGCGCTCAAAAATTTCCGCAATGGTGCGATCCGCCGCTTTGACGATTTCAACATCACTATCAAGGAAGGGCACCTGCAACAGACGTGCCAAAGCCGACCCGACCGCCGTCTTGCCCGATCCCATCATACCCACCAGCACAACTGTCTTTTTCAATCTCACCATCACACCCGGCAGTGTGCCGCCAAAAATTTATCCTCGCAACTCAATGGCGGCATCGCGCCGAAAATGCCATATGTAAATCACCGGGTCTTGAGTTGCGTCCCCCTGACACCGCAGACTACGCTTGACCGGCCAAAAACGCTAAGAGGCAGGACCACCATGGTCACGATACTGAAATTCATTCTGATTCTCGTGATCCTCGGGGGAATCGGGCTTATGGGCTATGCCTATCTGGGCGATCTGACGCCGCAACAAAGCGATGTGGTCGCCCCGGTGATGCTAGATGGGAATTAAGGCGGCAAGTGTGACGGCCTTTATGGGCCTGACGGCGGCGGGCGCACTCGACGCGCAAGCGCCGTTATCGGCAATCGACTGGCTCAGCGACAGCGTTGCGACACAGGTCGACCCGCTGCCCTCACAACCGCGTGAAGAGGCGGTCACCCGTGGTGTCACGTCCGAAACCATCACCGTCACAGCACTGGACGATCTGTCATCTGATTCGGTCGGCCTGATCCCGGCTTCGGTCAGCGGGCTGCCGCGCGATCTCTGGGGTATCACCCCCAGTGCCGAACTGGCGCGCCTGCTGGCCCAGATCAAACCCGGTCTGCTGCCCGCCTTGCAGGATCTTGTCACGCTGCTGCTGGTGGCTGAACTGGACCCGCCCGTTGACAGCGACCCGACGGATCAGCTGTTTTTGGCGCGCGTCGATGTGTTGCTGGGCCTTGGCGCGGTGGATCAGGCGCACGCCCTTCTGGAACGGGCCGGCCCTGATGACCCGCAGATCTTTCGGCGCTGGTTTGACACCAGCCTGCTGACCGGCACCGAAAAGCGCGCATGCGATACCCTGCGCGCCGCGCCCGATCTGACACCCAAACTGCCCGCGCGGATCTTTTGCCTTGCGCGCGGCGGGGATTGGAATGCTGCCGTGCTGACGCTGGGAACAGGCCGCGCGCTGGGCGAGGTAACCCCCGCCGAGGATGATCTGCTGACCCGGTTTCTGGACATCGAAAACTTCGAAGAGGCCGCGCCACTGCCCGCGCCAAGCCGCCCCTCGCCCCTGACATTCCGCCTTTATGAAGCCATCGGAGAGGCGCTTGCCACCACCACCCTGCCACTGGCCTTTGCCTATGCGGATCTGGACAACAACACCGGCTGGAAGGCCCAGCTGGAGGCGGCAGAGCGGCTGGCCAAAGCCGGATCATTCTCTGAAAACAAGCTGCTTGGCCTTTATACCGAACGCTCGCCTGCGGCCTCGGGGGGGCTGTGGGATCGGGTGACGGCGCTGCAACGCTTTGACACCGCCCTGGAGTCTGGCGCTGCCCCCGCCATTGCCGCCACCCTGCCCGCTGCATGGTTCGCCATGCGTCAGGTCAGGCTGCAAACCGTGTTCGCCAGCCTCTACGCAGAGCCCTTGCAAAAGGTCGCCCTAGAAGGCGATATTGCCGCCCTCGCTTTTCGTATCGGGCTGCTGTCCCGCGCCTATGAATCTGTGGCGACCCAATGGACGCCCCGCGACGCCGAAGACCGGTTTCTTGTGGCCGTGGCGCGCGGTGATCTGTCTGATGTGACTCCCTATAATGCTGTGGCGCAGGCGATTTCCGATGGCTTTACCGCGCCTGCCGCACCGCCGGATTTGGCCAACCTCGTGCGCAACAGAGAGCTGGGTGCGGCCATCCTGCGTGCCATACTGCAAAGCGAACATGGCACGGATGGTGATCTGGACAAGCTGGTCGGCGCGCTTGCCCTGCTGCGCTCTGTCGGCCTCGAAGACGTGGCTCGCCGCGCCGCGTTACAGATGCTGATCCAAGGCCTGCCCGGGTGACAACCCATTGGATTCAGGCCTTTCTAGAGGCGCAGGCCGCCGAATTGGACGCCGCGCAGAACACCCAACTGGCCTATGCGCGCGACCTCAAGGATTTTCAGGACTGGCTGGAACGGCGCGACTGCGGACTGGATACGGCGGCGCGCGAGGATGTCGAGGATTACCTCGTCTTTTGCGAGGCGCAGGGGCTGGCGAAATCCACCCGCGCCCGGCGCTTGTCCGCGATCAAACAGCTTTATCGCTTTACCTTCGAGGAAGGCTGGCGCGCCGAGAACCCCGCGATTCAGATCAAGGGACCGGGACGCGCCAAGGGCCTGCCCAAGACCCTGAGCGAGGCAGAGGTTGACCAGCTTCTGGCCGCCGCGCGCACCCACGGGCGCAACAAACACGACCGCTTGCGCAACACCTGCCTGCTGGAACTGCTCTATGCGACGGGCATGCGCGTCACCGAACTGGTCAGCCTGCCGGTGGCGGCGGCGCGGGGCGACCCACGCATGCTGCTGATCCGGGGCAAGGGCGACAAGGAGCGCATGGTGCCGCTGTCCCCGCCCGCCCGCGCGGCGCTGGCGGCATGGATCACGGTGCATGACGCCGATGAAGACGCAGCCCGCCCCAAAGGCAAACCCGCCTCGCGCTATCTCTTTGCCTCACGCGGCAAGGTCGGCCATCTGACCCGGCACAGGTTCTACATGCTGATCAAGGAACTGGCCGTGGTCGGTGGGGTCTCGCCGGCCAAGGTCACGCCGCACACGCTGCGCCACGCCTTTGCGACGCATCTGCTGGCCAATGGCGCCGATCTGCGCTCGATCCAGACGCTGCTGGGGCATGCGGATGTGTCCACGACAGAGATTTACACCCATGTGCTGGAAGAGCGGCTGAGGGACTTGGTGCTGGACCATCATCCCCTTGCGCGGGACCGCTCTGAGTAACTTTCGACACCGGCTTGTTTTCCATGAATTTTCGACGAGAACCCGCGCCGCTCAAGCCTCGACTGCTCGCCGCATCCCGGCTGGCAGCACATCCTCACTCGGCCAGATCCCGCGCCTTAACGCCGTATGATAGCCTTGCGTCAGACCGACCGCCTCCATCGCAGCGGCGGCCCCGTCCACATCATATCCCAACCGATGAAACACAACGCCCTGCCCAGAGATCACCGCATATCGCGTCTGGGCGCGTCCATCATGGGGCGGCATCCCGATCACCCCGGCGTTGATCCAGCGGTGACGCCCGATGTCGCGGGCAAAGGCCAGCCCGCAGTGCCCGGCCAGCACCACATCCACCGGGCCAACCGCCTGTTCGATGACGGCAATCTCTTGGGCAAAGACCTCTGCGGGCGAGACCGGCCACAGAAACCGGGATATGTCACGCGCGCCCCCATGGATCACCGCATAGCGCCGTGCCTGATGCGCGAAGGTTATCAGGTCCGGCAGCGCGGCCATCCACGCGCGATCTGGCGCGCCGACCCTTGCATCTGCATATCCGTACCACCCAAGCGACAGCAGATCGCAGGCGCGGCCTTGTTCAAAGCCACAGCCACAATCGGGCGCGTCCTGTGCCAACTGACGCTCGCAATTGCCCGCCACCACCGGACCGCCAAAGCCGCGGATCAGGGCAAGGGTCGCGACAGGATCGGCGCAATAGGCAACGACGTCGCCCGTACAGATGCAATTCTCCGGGACAATCCCATGGGCGCGCGCCGCATCGATCAGCGCCGTGCTGGCCTGCGCATTCGAGTAGGGACCGCCAAAAATCAGGAAATCGCCGCGCAATTCGCCCAAATCCTGCACAATCATATGGCCCTCCTCCTTGTCTTCCTTGAAAGCGCCGCCGTCGATGCCCATAAGACGGATACCCCTCAGAAAGACAAGCGTGACCATGACCGACCCTGCCCCCTTCCTTGACGCCGCCTTCTGGATCAGCGCCGGCTCTATCATTGGCCTGCTGGTGCTCTCGGCGTTCTTTTCCGGTTCTGAAACCGCTTTGACCGCTGCCTCGCGCGGGAAACTGCGCGCGCAGGCCGATAAAGGCAGCCGCGGGGCCGAACGCGCGCTGATGATCACCGAGGACACAGAGCGGCTGATCGGATCTGTTCTGTTGGGCAACAATATGGTCAACATCCTCGCCGCCTCTTTGGCGACGGCGTTGTTTACCCGGCTGTTTGGCGAATCCGGTGTGGCGCTGGCCACTTTGGTGATGACGCTATTGGTGTTGATCTTTGCCGAAGTCTTGCCCAAGACCTATGCGATCACCAATTCCGAACGCGCCGCTGTGCTGGTCTCTCCGGTGATCCGCATCGTGGTGCTTGTGTTTTCTCCTGTGGTCAGCGCCGTGCGCGCCCTTGTGCGGGGGATTTTGTCGCTGTTTGGGGTCGCCACAGACCCGGAAAGCCAGATTTTGGCGGTGCGCGAAGAAATCGCGGGGGCGATTTCGCTGGGCCATTCCGAGGGGGCCGTGGAAAAGGAAGACCGCGACCGCCTGCTGGGCGCGCTGCATCTGGGCGAGCGCACGGTCGAGGAGATCATGCTGCATCGCCGCTCGATCGAGATGATCGACAGCGAAATGTCACCGCAGCAGGTGCTGGAACAATGTCTGGCCTCGTCCCACACCCGCCTGCCCGTCTATCGCGGTGATCCCGAGAATATTATCGGTGTGATCCATGCCAAAGACCTGCTGCGCGCAATGTTTGCCCGCAGTCGCGACGCGGATGGCGAAAAGGACCCGTTCGAGGGGTTTTCGATTCAAGACGTGGCGATGAAGCCCTATTTTGTGCCCGAAACCACCACTTTGGATGACCAGATGCGCCAGTTCCTGCGCCGTCACACGCATTTTGCGCTGGTGGTCGATGAATATGGCTCTCTTCAGGGGTTGATCACGCTCGAAGACATTCTGGAAGAGATCGTGGGCGAAATCACCGATGAATTCGACGTGGATGCCGAGCATCCCTTGCGCAAGACCGAGGATGGCACGGTGATCGTGGACGGTGCCATGACGATCCGCGATCTGAACCGGGCGATTGATTGGGGCCTGCCCGATGACGAGGCCAATACGATTGCCGGTCTGGTGATCCATGAGGCGCAAATGATCCCCGCGCAGGGTCAGGTGTTCAGCTTTCATGGCTTTCGTTTTGAGGTCGCCGGACGCAAAGACAACCGCATCACCCGTCTGAAAATTCGCCCCATCGCGTAACGTAACCAAGCGGAGGCCCCTACCGGGCCGCTTGTCTATGCCCCCTGCATGGCAGAGTGCGGTGGGCACTTGAGATGGATGTTTGTCCTTTTGATCGGTGGTTTGCCGCTTGTGACAGGCCGATACCGGGCTGCAGTCTCTTGCGCAGTTGACGGAATTACATTCCCTCGCGCAGACTGGTGCTTTGTCAGAGGGAGTATTGTCATGCGCTTTTTACCTGCTTTTTTGATGTCGTTGCTGCTATCAGGCCCAGCCAGTGCCTTTTGCGGGTTTTATGTGGCGCGCGCCGATGGAGAGTTGTTCAACGAAGCCTCAAAGGTCGTCTTTGTGCGGGACGGGCGCAAATCGGTAATCACAATGGCCTCTGATTATCGCGGGTCAGCGGCGGATTTTGCGATGATCGTGCCCAGCCCGAAGGTCCTTCGGCGCAACCAGATCCGCACTGTCAAACCGGAAACCGTGGCCCATCTGGACGCCTATTCCGCGCCGCGTCTCGTGGAGTACAATGATGACGACCCCTGCGCGCCGGTGATCTTGGTCGAGCCCACGGTTGTCTATGATTCGGCAATCGCCCCACGGCGGGGTCCCAAGGCTTTGGGGGTCAGCGTCTTGGCGACCTATGCGGTAGGGGTGTATGATATTTCGGTTTTATCAGCCAAGGAGTCTGACGGGCTGGTGACCTATTTGCGCCAAGAGGGCTATAAGATCCCCGATGGGGCCGAGCAGGTGCTGGCCGAGTACATCGCGGATAAGATGAAGTTCTTCGTGGCGCGGGTAAACCTGGAGCGTCATGACGGGGCCGCGCATCAGGAACTGCCGCCGTTGCAGATTTCGTTCCGCAGTCCAAATTTCATGCTGCCGCTGCAATTGGGCAAGATCAACGCCGAGACAGAACAACAGGTTTTGCTGATGACCCTGACCCGCAAAGGCCGGGTCGAGGCTGCGAATTATGACAACACGCGTATTCCGAGCAACATGACGCTGCCGCTGTTTGTCGAAACCAGCTTTGGTGCGTTTTACAAACGCCTCTTTGAAACCACCGCCAAGCGGGACACGGTTGTGACGGAATATGCTTGGGATATGGCCTGGTGTGACCCCTGTGCTGCCGATCCCCTGACCGTGTCCGAGTTGAAGGAACTGGGTGTCACCTGGGCCAGGAGCGGTGAGAACGCCGGGCAGGATGTCTTTGTGACGCGGTTGCATTTTGCCTATGACCGGTCCGGTTTTCAGCGTGACCTGCTGTTGAAGGTGACAGAGGATCGCGAGAATTTTCAGGGGCGCTATGTGTTGCGCCATCCCTATGGGGGTCCGATGCAATGCGAATACGGTCCCGAATATATCGCCGACACCCGCGCCCGTCTGCAAGAGGAGGCCAAGCGGTTACATGACCTGACCGGCTGGGCGCGCGCCGATATTGACAGCCGCATTCGACAGTCTGTTCCGGCGGTCTATCGATATTAGCCTTGGGTGCTTGTGATCGGGGTGGAGGGGGCGCTGCCCCCACTGCCTAGGCAGCCCCCCGAGGTATTTTTGGCCAGATGAAGCTGCAAAAAGAGCCACATTTCAGGTGATGCGTTGCGCTGCCAAGGGCTGAATAAGAGCCGCGCGGCAGCGCGTCCTTTTGGTCAGGGTTGGTTGGCGGGCTGTTACCGTGCCTTGAAAAGACCGCCAAGGATGCCGCGCACGATGCGTCTGCCGGTGGTGCCTTTCAGCTCTTTGATCACGGCCTCGCCGAATGCACTGCCAAGGGTGTCTTTGGGGCGGGTCGTGCCAATCCGGCGAGAGCCGCCGCTGGTGGTACTGCTGCGCTCGTATTCGCGCCCGGAATATCGCCGTCCGGCTTTGAATTCGCGCTCTTCCTCGGCTTGCTGTTCGGCCTTTTCCTCTTCATCGGCGGCGGCTTTGGCGGCTTTGGCGGCGCGCGCCGCCAGCAGTTCAAAGGCACTTTCGCGGTCTTTGATCGTTTCGTATTTCCCGGCCAGATGGGACTCTGCGATCACCGTGGCGCGCTGCGCTACGGTGATCGGCCCGAGTTGCGACGAGGGCGGGCGGATCAGGGTGCGTTCGACCATGCCGGGGATGCCTTTTGCCTCTAGCATCGACGTGACAGCCTCGCCCACACCGACCTCGCGGATCGCCTCTTCGGTGGAAAAGCGCGGGTTGTCGCGGTAGGTTTGTGCCGCACGCCCCAAGGCGATCTTGTCGCGCGCGGTGAAGGCACGCAGGGCGTGCTGGATGCGGTTGCCAAGTTGACCAAGGATGTCTTCGGGCACATCCGCCGGGTTCTGGGTGATGAAATAGACGCCCACGCCCTTGGAGCGGATCAGGCGCGCGACCTGTTCGACCTTGTTGATCAGCGCCTTGGGGGCGTCGTCAAACAGCAGATGCGCCTCGTCAAAGAAGAAGACCAGCTTGGGTTTGTCCGGATCACCGACCTCGGGCAGTTCCTCGAACAACTCGGACAGCAGCCACAGCAGAAACGTGGCA
>ERZ887830.1527-NODE-1527-length-12839-cov-22.007901_pt1 | contig 12839 bp, 7 predicted proteins | sample MGYA00521101_ERZ887830 | MGnify/ENA primary metagenome ERZ887830 (study PRJEB32303, sample SAMEA104408592) | aquatic metagenome | biome: Marine water; feature: Pelagic; material: water | place: Baltic Sea | collected 2014-06-05T16:38:00 | depth 1,762 m ...
AAGTTGCCGCGATAAATCCGCCTGCAGCAGCACCCAAGGCGACCACTAGCCCCCAGCGATTAAGTTTCCAATTTTCAGTAAAAAAAGACACTTTTTTTCCTGCGCCTGCAAGTGTGCAAAGGGTTTTTAGGTTGGTTGACATCCCAAATCGCTTTTCGCTAAATAGTAATAAGAAAAGCACTATTGCAATAGCTAGCCCACCAATGTACCAGGGCCATGGTTCTAAAAGTAAATTCATGTTAATTTGTTAGTTGTTGTAAAACGTTTTTTATTCTTTTATAAATGTTATTTTTATGCTTAGGATCATTTGCTTTCCTTCCCATAAATTGTGAATTTTTAGGGTAAGATGATAGCAATATTAAAGTTAGAATAGTAAGCGTACTTTTCATTTATACTTTTTTCAATGTTCTACAGGATACTAAAGGACGAATCGGCTATTGGAAGCAAATATATAAAATAGACATCTTTTCTAATCTAAGGGAATTATTTGGACAGAAAAATTCACTAGATTTGGGTGTGACACTAACTTAGATAGTAAGAAAATTCATATTTTTAGTATGCACATAAATTTTTTAAAACCAGGATAATATATACCCAATGCTAACTCGAGTCAGAATAAAAAGCCTTATAAATTTTGCATTGCTATTAATCATGATTAATGGATATAACTTAAATGAAAAGCTCATTTTTCTAAACAAAAATGCCTACGAATATCCTGTTTGGGAGGAATTGTTGCAACTGGAGAAAGTTAAATTTTCGGATGTTGTATTAGCTTTTAAAGCCTATAGTTCCAAGCATGACTTAGACCACGAAACGTTGGAGCATTTTGAAAAACTCGAAAAGAGATTGTCAAAAAGGCTAGATAGCGATGGATATTATATTTCTGAAATAGGGCAATACAAAAACTTAGTAGCTTTTAGAAATCCTAAACCCAATTTGGGCACTAGCGCAAATACAGATTACAGTAGAACGGCTTCTTATTATAGCCTTGAAATTCCAAATAGTTCTAGTTTTGGATTATGGAAAAATGTGGGTCCTTTTGGAGATCCAGGTATACGTTGGTCTGCCACAGGGAATGGAGCGATTCAATATTTAGAAATGCACCCAACAGACCCGGCTGTAATGTATGCATGTTCTAGAAATGGTGGATTGTGGAAAACAACAAACTATGGAAAAAACTGGACTCCTGAAACAGATTACTTTGCAACTAACAATACATCTTGTGTAGAAGTTTGTCCTGAAAACCCCTCAGTTATGTACTTAGGTGCGGCAGAGGATGAAAAAATTTGGTATACATCAGACGGGGGAACTACTTGGGAGGATAGAAGTGTGGGGATTTCTGGTAAGATATACGGTATTCATTCATATCCTACAGATGCTTCAAGAGCCCTTGCAGCAACGGCAGATGGAATTTACTTAACATTGGACTCTGGGCTAAGTTGGATTCAAAAATTAAGCGGAAGATACACAGACATACGTTTAACGGACAATTGGGATTTAATAGCTGTTTCTGCAGATGATGATGATACGGCGCCAGTTTTACATTTTTCAGTCGATAAAGGAAACACCTTTGTAGAGAAAAGCATCATAACACATCTTCAGGAAGTTGATAGATTTTATTTGGCGTTGTATAAACCTGCTACTGGAAGCACCCAAGTTTTTGCTTATGGAATAGTCAACGGAAATACGCCAACACGATTTATTGGGTTATGGAAATCGGATTTCAATCCAAACCCTGCAGACGGCACTTCATACTTTAACTTTCAACAAATAAAACATCCAACCTACTCCTATCCAAATGGAGCGGTACCTTTAGTAGATGATAATTCTGGAGAATTTACCGAAGAGTCTAAAGATTATTATGGGAGTATTAATCCCAACTCATCTGCTACTTGGATAAGTGATTTTTATGTCAGTCCAAACAACCCCGATTGGTTAATGACGTTTCGTGAAAAGGCTTGGGGAAGTGAAGATGGTGGAATAATTTGGAGTCGGAAACCTAGTTATGGCGCTAGCACATGGGCAGATAATAGGTATGTAACAACAAATGCTGCAAAAGACACTGTGTTTTGGTGTAATGACGGGGGAATTTGGGCAATTAAGGAAACCGATTTATTCCCAACCGATGCAGAAGTTACGGCTTCTGGATTGTCTAAATTTGCTTATAGTAATAGCAAGGTTGTTTCTAAAAACGGAGACATTTGTGTTAGTGAAGGTACGCAGATGGATGTCAGTCAAATGAACAAAGGCGTATTCATGACTGGAGGACAAGATATAGGTCAAATATTTTCTAGAGATGGAAGAGATTCTCATGTAGCATCAGGAGATGTTTACAGGGGAAGAATTAAACCTTCGGACGACACCAAATTTATTACAGGAGTTTTAAGCGTTAAATTAAATGGAGGGACAGACACTTTTTCTGTTTACATTGGCGTTGGAGCAGACTATTTTAATCCCGACAGGCTCTATGGGCTAACAGAAAAAAACGTAACTCAAGGGGTTAATGACGCAAGATTGGTGCGTTCACCTGCTAATCAAGATGGATGGCTAGTTAATGGTTTTAGAGGAGAACACCAAGTAAATACTGGTGGAGGTGGTTGGGTACCCATTCATAATGATTGGGAAATTGTGGATATTTCTTCCACAGGGATTACAAGTTTAAAACGAGATACTTTTGAGCAATCTCGAGCAAATCCAGATGTAGCATTTCTTGGTGATGAAGTAGGAAAAAGATTGTTTTATACAGAAAATCTATCGTCTTCAACCCCTACTTGGACTGAACTTACAAATGCACCAAAATTCTCAAGATATAGAATTGCAACACATCAATACAATGAGGATATAGTTGTGTTAGCCACAAATGGAGGTGTTTATATGTCAAAAGATAAAGGGAAAACATGGATTTTGAGAGGTAATTTCCCTGAAAACAATCCACAGAAGGTTTTGATGGACAAAAATACTTCAGAGGGCATTTATGTACGGACAAACTTAACCGTTTATTATATAGACGAAACACTTACTGAGTGGATAGAATTTAACAAAGGGCTGCCATTACAGAATTTAAGTGACATGCACATTGCTTATTATCCAGATGGAGATAATAGATTGTATGTGTCTAAATATGGAAGAGGCGTGTGGTTTTCGAACCTTTACTCAGTCCTCCGTGCCAATGGAGATTTACCAATTGCAGATTTTTCTATACACAGTAGCAGTACAAAAGAAATCTTTGTAGGCGAAACGGTAAAACTTTTCGACCTATCGTCTAATGCAACTAATTTACAATGGACACTGCAAAATGGATCGGATATTATTACCATATCAGATAACACAAGTCCAGAAATTGCATTAAATACTTTGGGGTATTATAAAGTTACTTTACAAGCTACAAATAACAATGGGTCTGATACTGAAACAAAAGAGCAATACATACTTATTCATGATGTAAGGTCGCCGAACTGCTCCCTTACCTCAGATGGAATACTTCCTTGGTATAAAGGAATTAGAGAAATAAGTGTAAATTCTGACGGGTACAATTTACCTTCAAGAGATAATTATATTAAATCAGATAAAGTATTCGAAGTCAATCAAGCCGGTACAGCGTCTTTTTATCTCAAGGACAATCATTCTGGTCATGATTTTTATTATAAAGTTTGGATAGATTTTAATGACGATGGCGATTTTGACGATACTGGTGAAGAAATAGTGGATTCTGGCGGTAAAGTGGAAATTTTCACCAGTAATTTTACTATACCAAGTTCAGCAGTTTTAAATCAGCGGTTGCTAATGCGCGTTGCTGGATTAGAATCTGACAGTCCACCAACATCATGTCAAACTTCAGGAACAAGACAAACGGTAGATTTCTTAATAAAAATAAACCCTTCGCTTACCCTTAATACAAGTCACAGTGTGAATTCTGTTAATAGTGCTGAATTATCTGCAACATTTTCTGGAGCGACGAACATAAAAGAAGCTGGATTTGTGTATTCTAGATTTAATGGGGCACCAACGATTGATAATTCAGATAAAACAACCTTTACAAATTCTTTAAATGATGCAGGTAGTTATACATTAACAGCAGGAGATTTAGAGTATAACTCAACTTACTATTACAGAGCCTTTGTTCGCGATCAATATGGGGTACATTATAGCGACAGTCAAAGTTTTCAATTAGCATCTTACAAAATGCCACAAGTAGAAAGTTTAGTAGCTGTTAACTTAGGGAGTAATCAATGGAAGTTAAAAGGATTAGTTTTTCCAGAAGGTATTTTATTAGATGAAATCTATTTAGAATATGGAAGTGGTAATTTTAGTAATAGGATAAGTTTTGATGCTAATTCTTATACAACTTCAGAAAGGTTTGATATAACAACAGATATTAATACAATTTACGGGAACGCGTATCAATTTAGAGTTAAAGTTGTAACTAATGGTAAGACGTATTACAGTGATGTTTTTGAGTTCGACACAAGTCAAAGCTATTGTACCCCTACTGTTGATAATTCTCTGTGGTGGAGAAGAATTAAAAATGTAACATTTGATGGTTTTAGCAATGATAGTAGTGGTGCTTCGGGTTATGAAGATTTTACGAATATAGTTTTTAATGTAGAAGCAAGCACATCATACCCGCTATCTGTTACAGACTCTTATCCGGGTGCCAATTTGATATACATGGTATATGTTGATTATAATAATGATGGCGATTTTAATGATTATCATGAAATTGTAGCTCAAGGAACGCCAAATGCGGACACGTTTAACACTACAATTACAATACCTAATAGTGATATTATTTATGAAACTGATTTGAGAATGCGTGTTATAGCTTACTCTGGAAATATAGACGAATGTCAAATTTCAACAGGAGAAATGGAAGATTATACGATTAATATAACCAAAACGCTAAACACCAATACTGTTGCCTTAAAATCTGATATTGAACTATATCCTAACCCTGTAAAGTCAAAGCTTTATTTAAAAGCAGAGAACAATATACTGGCTAATTCAAGTATCAAGATTTATAATTTAAATGGAAAATTAGTTTTGACGGATGAAATAAACAGTAATGGGTCGCATGCGATAGATGTTAGCAGCTTAACATCTGGGATGTATTTTATTTTGATTGAAAACGAAAAAATAAGTCATTCTCTAAAGTTTATTAAGCAAGATTCGAGAAGTGATTAACTTCTTTTGTACCTACTGAAGTAGGTTTGTGAGCAGTGTTTGAGAAAATTAGAACAGAGTTTAACCAATAGTCTGATTTGTTTGTGTAGCAATGTTTTTGGAGTGTTCTGTAGAATTTTGTTCTCCATTTAAATAACATACAGCATCTGCTGTTTTTGGAAAAAACCGATTAGTCCCAATGCGTTCCATTAGTCCTGACCGCCGTAATGCATCACGAGTAGGTCCAATGGCTCCAGCAATACTAAACCCAAGATTTTTGGTTGCTAATTGGTCCATGATGTGGTGGAGCAATTCAACAGAAGAGCTGTCTAAATAACTAATTCCTCTGGAGATTAAGACCACTTCTTTAAGAGCACCGCCTTTTTTTTCTATCTCTCCCATAAGTGCTTCCTTAAAATAATCTTTATTAGCAAAAAATATAGGGGCATCGAAGCGGAAAAGCAATAATTTTTCGTCCTGATCAATATCTTCCGAGAAACGACTAATATTCTTATAATAATGGGTGTTTTTAATTTTTCCCAAAACGGCGTAATGCGGTTGAACACTACGTGCAACCCATACTACCAAAGAAGTTAAAATACCAAGTATAAGCCCTTCAATAATACCCACTGAAAGAGTCAAAACAAACGTGCTGATAAAAACCAAAAATTCGGACTTTGCTTGTTTCCAAAGCACTTTGGGATAGGTTAGGCTAATCAATTGGATAAGAGAAAAAATTACAATTGCAGCCAATACAGCAATTGGCATATGCGTAAAAAAAGGAGTGAGTACAAATAAAGAAATTCCGACCAACAAGGCGCTAAAAATTGAGGCCCAACGAGAGCGTACAGTGCTGCCAAGTAAAATAGCTGATCTGGAAAAACTTGCACTGGCAACATAAGACTGAAAAAACGAACCGGTGATGTTGGCGAGTCCTAAAGCACGAAGCTCCTTATTTGGATTACTTTCGATAATACTTGTTTTGCTTTCGGTAGCTTTAATGATGGTCATGGAACTCAAGAACCCTAAGATAGCTAAGGCAGCAGCAAAGGGCAGTAAATCTTTTATCAGCAATACATCAAAAACATGAAAAGATAGAGAAGGCAGTCCGCTAGGAATGCGACCTATCTCGCGTACCCCAATCTCGTCCCATTTAAAATATGCGCTGGCAACTGTGGCCAAGAGAACCACAATAAGTGCAATGGGTATTTTTGGGGCATATCGTTTTGCTAGCGCTAGCGCAAGTAAGGCACTTATTCCAATTGCAGTTGTAATAAATATGACACCAAACGAATTGCTTAATTGTTCCGCGGGCATCCGCAAGGATTCAAGCCCCAAAAGGGGAGCCAATTGACTTACCCCAATGAGCAGAACAGCAGCATTTGTAAAACCACTGACTACGGGTTTAGACAAAAACTGGATTACAAACCCCATTTTCAGAAGACCTAATAGAAATTGAATTAGTCCTACCATAAAAGTCAATAAGATGGCCGATTGTATGTAATCTGCGAGATTAGTAAGCTTGAGCGAAAGTAGAAAAGCGGCAACCAGCATGGAGTCTAAAGCCGCAGGGCCTACGCTCAAGTAGCGAGAACTTCCAAACAACCCATACAACAGTACGGGTATAAATGCAGCATACAAACCATGTTGCGCTGGAAGACCAGCCAATGTTGCATAAGCCATGGCTTGTGGAATAATAATAATGCCAACCGTAATTCCCGATTTTAAGTCAATAAAAGTCGGTCTGCCTAAGTTTGATAAAAAGCGGGTTTTTTTGGTCAAAGGACTATATGTGTTAAGGATATGCAAAAATACTATTATTTTTTTCAGCAGTTTTTAAACCTGTTGGAATACGGTTTCTTTAACTTAATTATGCATCAAGGCTAACTTATAAATCATAAATTCTTCTACTTTTGTCTTCAATATTTATCTATGTCCAAAAATTTAGTCATCGTTGAGTCACCTGCAAAAGCTAAAACAATTGAAAAGTTTTTAGGGGATAAATTTAAAGTTGTGTCGAGCTATGGACACATCTCAGATCTTCCTGCAAAAGAGTTGGGGGTAGATGTTGCGGGCGACTTTAGTCCAAACTATATTGTTAACGACGACAAGAAAAAGGTAGTGCGCGAGCTACGCACATTGGCTAAAAAAGCAGAAACCATTTGGCTGGCTAGTGATGAAGACCGAGAGGGAGAAGCCATTGCCTGGCACCTAGCACAACAACTCGACCTAAATCAACAGAGTACCAAACGCATTGTTTTTCACGAAATCACAAAGGATGCCATTCAGAATGCCATCCAACACCCAAGATCAATCAATCAACATTTGGTAGACGCACAACAAGCACGTCGTGTCTTAGATCGATTGGTGGGTTATGAACTTTCGCCCATACTGTGGCGCAAGGTAAAAGGGGGTCTTTCTGCTGGTCGTGTACAATCGGTTTCGGTTCGTATCATTGTGGAGCGCGAACGTGAAATTGAAGCCTTCACTCCTAAAGCATCGTATAAAATTCATGCTATTTTTCTGACGGGTTCAGGAAAAGCCATTAAAGCATCTTCTGCTGCTACTTACGAAACTGCGGAGGAGGCAAATGCCTTTTTATCACAAAACATCGGTGCTGCTTTCGCAGTGTCAAATTTGGAAAAAAAGCCAGCGAGCAAATCGCCAACGGCACCTTTTACCACCTCGACCTTGCAACAGGAAGCTTCTCGAAAACTTGGTTTTTCGGTAAGTAGAACCATGTCAAATGCACAGCGTTTGTACGAGGCAGGGCACATCACCTATATGCGAACAGACAGTGTTAACCTTTCTAAGCAAGCCCTAAACGAGGCTCGCGAGGTCATCACCAATTCGTATGGGCCGGAATACGCACAAACACGTGTGTTTAAAACAAAAAATAAGGGCGCGCAAGAGGCGCACGAGGCCATACGCCCAACCAAACTGGCTAGAATGCGTGTTGATGCTGCACCAGATGAGCAGCGACTGTATGAGTTGATATGGAAAAGAACCGTAGCTTCTCAAATGAGCGATGCCAAATTGGAACGCACCGTTATTCAGATTAATGCCGACAAGCACGATAAGAAATTTACCGCTCGTGGCGAAGTGGTTACTTTTGAAGGCTTTCTTAAGGTGTATTTAGAAGGGAAAGACGAAGAGGAAGATGCGCAAGAAGGCTTATTGCCAAAAGTAATGCAAGGTGAGCAGTTAGACGCCAAAACCATCACGGCGACGGAAAGATTTACCAGACCTCCGGCTCGTTACACAGAGGCGTCTCTTGTAAAGCGTTTGGAAGAACTGGGTATCGGTCGTCCTTCGACCTATGCGCCGACAATTACAACGATTATCAATCGTAAATACATTGAAAAAGGAACTGTTGAGGGCGATGAGAGAAAATACACCCAACTGGTATTGACACAAAACGACATTAAAAAAGAAATACTCAGCGAACGTGTTGGTTCGGAAAAGGGTAAATTGGTTCCTACTGACGTAGGGATGCTGGTCAATGACTTTTTGGTAAAGAATTTCCCGCGTGTTATTGACTATAATTTTACTGCTGAAGTGGAGCAAAGTTTTGACTCAATTGCACTTGGCAATGAAGATTGGAAAAGCATGATGAAATCATTTTATAAAGATTTCCATCCTGTTGTTGAAGATGTTAAGGAAAATGCACAGCGCGAAATAGGCGAACGCATATTAGGCGTTGACCCAAAAACGGGACGCCAGCTTAGTGTTCGTTTGGGGAAGTTTGGTGCTATGGCTCAAATAGGGACTGCTGAAGAGGAGGAAAAACCCCTGTTTGCCAGTTTGCACCCCGATCAGCAATTGACAAAAATTACTTTTGAGGAGGCGTTGGACTTATTTAAACTCCCCTTGCATTTGGGTGAATTTGATGCCGAAGCTGTTGAGGTTAACAATGGGCGTTACGGCCCTTATGTGCGTCATGGAAAAACATTTATTTCACTGCCAAAAGGAAAAAATCCGTTGACAACCACGCTTGACGAAGCCATTGAATACATTGAGGAAAAGCGCATTGCCGATGCCCCCATTGCTACTTACGAAGAACTCCCGGTCACCAAAGGCGTTGGACGATTTGGTCCTTTTATCAAATGGAATGGCTGGTTTGTCAATGTTTCAAAAAAATACGATTACGATAATTTGACAGATGCAGATATTGCCCAATTAATTGAGGACAAGAAGAAAAAAGAAGCAGAACGCGTTGTTCACAATTGGGAAGATGAAGGCGTAAGAGTTGAAAAAGCACGTTGGGGCAGACACAATATCATTAAAGGCAAGCAAAAAGTCGAACTTCAAAAAACGATTGATGTGTCGGAAATGACGCTAACTCAGGCGATGTCTTATCTTGAGAAACAAAAGCCCAAGAAGAAAAAGCGTACCAAAAAGAAATAAAGGTGGATTTTGACTTTTTAAATCCTATTGATGACCGACTCTTGGCGCACAACCTAATGCTGCCAGAGCAAGTTATAGGGCGCAACCTTCTTATTCACACCCAAAAAGACGGAATTCCAGAATTGACAGATATACGTGTTGCTATGGTGTCGCTAGAGCCACGGTTGGTCAAAGGAGAACCATTGCATTTGCGTTTTCGACAACAATTCTATCAACTTTTCGCTGGAAATTGGGATTTTGCATGTGCTGACCTTGGTGTGTTGCACAGTGGCGACCATCCCAAAGACACCTTATTTGCACTAAAAACATTGGTGAAAGAACTGCATCAGCGCAATATTCTTACAATTGTTGTTGGGGGAGAGCAGGAAAATACACTTGGCATGTTTAGGGGGCTCAGTGGTATGAACACTTATGTGAACTTAACTTCAATTGATGCACGCCTTGATTTTGGAGAGCCTGGCGTTTTGGTTTCAGATGATAGTTATATGTCAAAAATTATTACCGAGAAACCAAATAACTTAAAGCAGTTTACCAATCTTGGTTACCAATCATATTACGTTTCTCAGGAAGAGTTGGACCTCATGCAAAAGCTCTTTTTTGATGCCTATCGCCTAGGGGATTTATCGGCTGATATACACGAGTCTGAACCGATTTTAAGAGATACAGATATTCTTTCTGTCGATTTGAGTTCGGTAAAAGCAAGCGAATTAGACCATCCCAAAGGATTGCCCAATGGCTTTGATGGCGCGCAAATTTGTAAGCTCATGCGCTACGCGGGCTTGAGTGATAGACTAAGCGTTTTGGGTGTTTTTAATATTTCAGACAGCCTAAGAACAGACCAGTTGCTCGCACAAATGATATGGTATGTGCTTGAGGGATATTGTCATCGTGTGAACGAATATCCGTTTTCAACACACGAAGTTTGTACAAAATTCGTTGTTCCACAAGAACAAGCAGAATTGATTTTTTATAGAAGTGAGAAAAGTCAACGTTGGTGGATTGAGGTCCCAAAAGAAGGTAAACATAATAATAATGACCAAGTTACGTTATTACCATGTGCTGAAAAAGACTACCGATTGGCCCAAAAAGGAGAAATTCCTAGCCGTTGGTGGAAATCAGTTAAGCGAAGTATGCATTAAATTCCATATTTTTGAAAATTACTTAATGAAATTAAGGTGTAAATAAAAAAATTGAATGAAAAGAAACGCACTGTTTTTATTTTTATTGATACTATCACTCTCAAGCTGCGGCAGCAAAAGTCAGGGCGAGCTTATAGGGGCTAAGGGGAGTAAATTTTACCCTGTTAAACCGCACGGCATGGCACTTATCCCTGGCGGTTCCTTTATATTAGGTTCTTCTGATGAAGATATTTTAGCATCAAACGATAACCCAACCCAAACAGTTAGTTTACGTTCTTTTTGGATAGATGAAACTGAAATTACCAACGGAGAATACCGCCAGTTTGTAGAATGGGTGAAAGATTCCATCATCAGAACAGAACTTGCTAAAGCTGCATTGCTCAATGGCGGATACTTCTCTGTCTCTGAATTCCCTACCACAGACGATGAAATTGATGAAAACCCCATTTTAGCATATTTACCCAAATATGATATGGATGCATTAGAAGATGTAGATGATGAGGACAAAGGAGGATATCAGCAATACTTAGAGGAAAATTTTTCTGATGTGGTATCAAATTACTATGAAACAGAAGAAGCTCCGGACTCGTTGTTCCATTTTCACCTTCCTTTGAACAGAGATGTTGACATTATTTCAGAACGGGAAGAATATCCAAATGCAGAATATGCACGTGTTATAGAAGAAATCATCTACTTACCCGAGAGTGAGTGGTTTGCAGGCGACCCAGTAATCAATACCAAATTATTAAAATATCGTTTTGCTAGTGTAGATCTAGAAAAAGCAGTTCAGAACCCTGACAGCGCACGATCAGCATTTGCACGATATGAAGTACATGAAATCTATCCAGACACCACAGTTTGGATAAAAGATTTTAAATACAGTTATAACGAGCCCATGCACAACGATTATTTTTGGCATCAGGCTTATGCGTCTTATCCTGTTGTAGGCATCAACTGGAATCAAGCGCGTGCATTTGCAGATTGGCGTACAAAAATCAGAAATGATTACCTACGAAGCAGAAAAAAGCGTAAATCTACTATAGGTAGATTTAGACTTCCAACAGAAGCAGAATGGGAGTATGCTGCCCGTGGAGGTTTAGAATCGGGTACTTATCCTTGGGGCGGTCCATATTTGACAGACGACAGGGGATGCTTTATGGCTAATTTTAAGCCAAAACGTGGAAACTATGTTGTAGACGAGGCGCTGTATACTGTTGAGGCAAACTCATTTGAACCCAATGATTACGGTCTTTACAATATGGCTGGCAACGTGTCTGAGTGGACAAATTCAACCTATGCAAAAGCTGCATACGATTTTGTTGCCTCTGCCAATCCTAATTATGAGAACTTTGAGGATAAACAAAAAGTAATTCGCGGAGGTTCATGGAAAGATGTTGCCTACTACCTGCGAGTGGCTTCTAGAGATTATGAATACGCAGACAGCGCCAGGAGTTATATAGGATTCCGCTTGGTGCGAAACTATTTAGGAACAAATAACATTCAACAATAAATTATTATGAAAAAAAAGAAGTTTCCAATACCAGAAAATATAATTGAGCTTTTATTTGGAGCTGGTGCATCTGTAGTTATTATTGGTGCATTAATGAAAATTACGCACTTCAATTCTGATTTTATTTCAGGAAATACCATGCTTACTATCGGTTTGGTAACAGAGGCTTTTATCTTCCTTATTGCCGGTTTTAGAGGTTATGTATTGTTAAGTGAAGACACACCTGCTGCTGGTTCTGGCGATGCAACAGACTTATCTGATATTGCCGTTGAGGCAGCAGCATTGAAGTCAGCCTATCAAAACGCGACATCACAATTAGAGACATTAGGCACAAGTCTTAGCAGTGCGGTAAGCGCAACAGGAACATTGGAAGTTCCAGCTGATTTGCCTGAAAACATGACTAGTTTGAATAGCAATGTCGCAAAAACAAACCAAGCATTAGAGCAGTTATCTGTAGCTTACAGTGCCACAACAGAAGCTGTTGCAACGGAACCAAAAGCACATAGTGAGGTAGTTGCCAATATGAATGCATTGCACGCTGAATTGGCCACAATGAAAAATACGATTGCAGACCTTAATGCCAAATACGCCGACATTTTAGGCGCAATGAAAAACTAAATATG
>ERZ887830.1531-NODE-1531-length-12826-cov-6.038916_pt1 | contig 12826 bp, 11 predicted proteins | sample MGYA00521101_ERZ887830 | MGnify/ENA primary metagenome ERZ887830 (study PRJEB32303, sample SAMEA104408592) | aquatic metagenome | biome: Marine water; feature: Pelagic; material: water | place: Baltic Sea | collected 2014-06-05T16:38:00 | depth 1,762 m ...
GACCCTAACCTTGGCAAGGTTATGCTCTACCCCTGAGCTACGCCCGCATCCGTTGGTGAAGCGTGATCTATAAAGAACATGCGTGCGCCGCAAGAAGAAAATGCGCATTTCGCAGCGATTGGGACAAGTTTTTTCCTGTTGCCTGATCCAGCGTCCCGCCCACCGAGGACTTGCGGGGCGGGGATCGCTCTGACAGGGTGACATGACCCGTTCTGCCGGTAGATTTCATGCGACAGGATCCGGGCTGATTTGCGTCTTGGAGCCAAGCCAATGACCAGAGATCGCGCCTATTTCCTGATGTTGAACGCCGGGCATTTTCTGGATCACCTCTTTACCCTGATCTTTGCCACAGTGGCAGCACTTGCCCTGCAACGGGAATGGGGCCTGAGCTATAGCGAGTTGCTGGTTTATGCCGCACCGGGCTTTTTCGCGTTTGGCTTGTTTTCGCTGCCTGCCGGTTGGCTGGCGGATCGATGGAGCCGGGACGGAATGATGGTGGTTTTCTTTATCGGGATCGGCCTTGCCTCGATTGCCGCCAGCTTTGCGACCACGCCAATTCAGATCAGCATCGGCTTGCTGGTGATCGGCATCTTTGCTGCGATTTATCACCCTGTCGGGTTGGCCATCGTCACGATGAGATGGCGCAATACCGGGATTCGCCTTGCGATGAACGGGGTCTGGGGCAATTTGGGCGTGGCAAGTGCGGCGCTGATCACGGGGTATCTGATCGACAATGGCGGCTGGCGCCTTGCCTTTCTGCTGCCGGGCTTTCTGTCGATTGCGCTAGGGGTGCTCTATACCTTGATGCGCCATGACTCGATCATGCATGACCACAAGGCCCCAAAGCCGACAGCAACGCGCACCGCTCGCCCCGAGGCACATCTGCGGCACATGCTGATCCGGGTGTCGTCCATCGTGTTTCTGACCACGGCGGTATCCTCTATCATCTTTCAGTCCACCACCTTCGCCCTGCCCAAGATGTTTGATGAACGGCTGTCTGGACTGGCGCAGGACATGGCAAACGCCCTCAGCGGTGAGGGTCAGGGCGATGTCGCCACCGTCATCGGCGCGCTGGCCTTTGTGGTCTTTGCCATCGCATCCATTGCGCAGTTGGCGGTCGGGCTGTCGCTGGACCGGTATGGCCCGCGCCTTGTTTTCATGGTCGTGGCCGCCATGCAGATCCTGTTCTTTTCGCTTATGCCCGGTCTTACCAATGGTTGGGCGCTTGCGGTTGCATTGGGGTTCATGCTGGGCGCCTTCGGACAGATTCCGATCAATGACTTTATGATCGGCAAGATGGCGAGCGGTCCGGCGCGCGCGCGCATCTATGGGATCCGCTATGTGGTCAGCTTTTCGGTGCTTGCCGCCGCGCTGCCCCTGATCGCCTTTGTCCACGAGCACTGGGGATTTGACACCCTGTTCCGCATCCTTGCAGGCGCGGCCGTCGTAATTTTTTGCGCGGTCGCCGCCCTGCCCCACCGCCTGCCAGAGCCAGCCATCGCCTGATCGCCACAGCCCCGCATCGACCCGAGATTTTCTGCTCGCCAGTTCTGCAATCTGGGCTAGGTTAATTAAAAAGACCAACTCTTTGGTGCGCAAAAAGGAGACTGGCCGTGATGATCCGAACACTGACCTTTTGTCTAGCCCTTTGTCTGGCGATCTTAAGCGCAGGCGTAAGCCTTGCCCAAGACCGCCGCCCCAGCCATTGCATCGCCATCGCGGATGCGGCACCGGGGCTGCAATTTCTGCACAAGGCAAGCTATTCAGACCCCGTCCCCCAATACTCGGTGCGCCTGACGTATGTGGATCACGCCATGTTTTTGCTGCAAACACAGGGCGGGTTAAGCGTGGTGACAGATTATTCTGGTTTTCTGGGAAATGCAGATTTCACGCCTGACGTGGTCACGATGAACAACGCCCACGAGACCCATTGGACGGCCTTTCCAGATCCCGACATCCCGCATGTTCTGGAAGGCTGGGCCAAAAGTGGCATTGGCGCGGACTATCATCTGGATCTAGGCGAAATGCTGATCCGCAATGTCTCGACCGATATCCGCAACCGTTTTGGCGGAGAGCCGATCCGGGACGGAAACTCTATTTTTGTGTTTGAGGTAGAGGGGTTGTGCATCGGCCACCTTGGACATTTACATCATGAGCCGACAGACGAACAATATGCCGCACTTGGGCGCTTGGATGTGGTGATGGCCGCTGTGGATGGCGGGATGACCCTGGCCACGGCGACGATTGTGAAGATCCTTAAACGGCTGAAATCCTCTGTGGTGATCCCGATGCATTGGTTTGGCCGCTCGACGCTAGAGAGATTTGTCGTCGAAATGTCAGATGAATTCGACATTCTGCGCCCCGGCGGCTCTGACTATACAGTGTCTCTGCGCAGCCTGCCACGGCGTCCCTCGGTCGTGCTGCTGGAACCGAGATATCTGGCCGCCTTCGAACAGTGACTTGCGCGCGGGCGCGCGCCGTGCTTGATCTGTCACCATGTTGAACCCAGTCACAGAGGCGTTCGTCGCCACCCTGCGCGCGTCTTTGCCGGACGCCGCAATTCGCCCTACAGAACCACGCTATCTGGACGAGCCGCGCGGAGGCCCGCCGGGTCATGCGGGGTTGGTGGTGGCACCGGGAACGGTCGAAGAGGTTGCCAGCGTGATCCGCGCCGCCTCTGGCGCGCGGGTGCCCGTGATCCCCTACGCAGGCGGGACCGGGCTGGTCGGCGGTCAGGTCACCACGCAGGAACCCGCACCCGTGATCCTGTCGATGGAACGGATGAGCGCAATCCGTGCCGTCTATCCCCTTGAAAACGTACTGATCGCAGAAGCCGGGGCGATCCTTGCCAACGTCCAGACTGCCGCGCAAGAGGCGGGTCGCTTGTTTCCCCTGTCGCTGGCCTCTGAAGGATCGGCGCGCGTAGGTGGCCTGCTGGGCACCAATGCGGGCGGGGTCAATGTGCTGCGATACGGCAATGCGCGCGAGCTTTGTCTCGGGCTTGAGGCCGTCCTGCCCAACGGTGAAATCTGGCACGGGCTGAAACGTCTGCGCAAGGACAACACCGGGTATGATCTGCGCAATCTGCTGATCGGGTCAGAGGGCACATTGGGCGTGATCACCGCCGCTGCCTTGCGCCTTTTCCCCCGCCCCGCTTCTGAAAGTGCGGCCTTTATGGTCGTGCCCTCGCCCGATGCGGCCTTGGCCCTGCTCTCGCGCGCCAAAGATATTGCAGGCGAGGCGATTTCAGCCTTTGAACTGATCTCTGGCGTGGGGTTGGAATTTCTGGCCGAAACCATGCCGCAGGTGCGCCTGCCCTTCGAAACGCCCCCGGACTGGATGGTGTTGATGGATCTTGGCCTGTCCGGCGGGCGCGAGGCGGCGGACGTGCTGGAACAGATCTTTGCCGCCGGGTTCGAGGATGGCATCGTCACAGACGGTCTGATCGCCCAGTCAGAGGCACAACGCCAGGAGTTCTGGCAAGTACGCGAGTCGATCCCGCTGGCGAACAAGCTGATCGGCTCAATCTCGTCGCATGATATTTCCGTCCCGCTTGGCCTGGTCCCGGAATTCATCACGCGTGGGAACGAGGTCTTTGCCAAGGCGGGCGAGTATCGGATCAATTGCTTTGGCCATATGGGCGACGGAAACCTGCACTACAACATCTTCCCGCCCAAAGGCGTGGACAAGAAAAGCCGCATTCACGAAAAATCAAAGGTACAGACCATGGTGCATGATCTTGCCAGCGTGATGGAGGGTTCGATCAGCGCAGAACATGGCATCGGCCGTCTGAAAGCGGCGGATTTGCAGCGTTACGGTGATCCGACAAGACTAGCCGCCATGCGGGTGCTAAAGGACGCCTTTGACCCCTTTGGCATCATGAACCCCGGCGCCGTGCTGGCAAGCAACTGAATGCCGAAACGGCACCTTCATCTTGGTTGAAATACTCGGGGGTCTGGGGGTAAACCCCCCAGCCTCTAATCCCTCAAAGCCCTTCATAGGCGCATAGACAATGCACATCCATCTCAAGGCTTTCCAATAACTTGCGACCGCCAAGATCCGGCAGATCGATCACAAACGCGCAGCCAACAATTTTGGCGCCAAGACGATCCAGCAGCTTGATACTGGCCCCCGCAGTGCCCCCGGTTGCCAGCAGATCATCCACGATCAAAACCGTCTCGCCCAGCTGGATCGCGTCGTCGTGGATCTCCATCACCGCTTCGCCATATTCCAGCGTATAGGCCTGAGAGATCGTCTTGCCGGGCAGTTTGCCCTTCTTGCGGATCGGAATAAACCCGGTGGCAAGCTGATGCGCCACCGCCCCGCCAAGGATAAAACCGCGCGCCTCTAATCCTACGACCTTGTCGATGCGCGTGCCCGTGTAAGGCAACAGCAACTGGTCGATCGCCATACGAAACCCACGCGGGTCGGCAAAGAGCGTTGTCACATCGCGGAACATGATCCCTTCATGAGGAAAATCCGGGATCGTGCGGATGAAGTCTTTGACGTCGATGGATTTCTTCATGGGCTGGGCCTTTGGGTCAGGGAAAGCAGGGTCTTTCTGGCCGATGCTGCGCAGAGGTGCAAGGCAGGCGTGGACGGCAGGCGTGCAAGGGCGGAAGGAACGAGCAAAAGGATTGCGCAGCGCGATTAAGGTTTTCCTACCTCAGCGCACGCCGCGTAACGGTATAGGTGGCCTGCGCGGCCAGCGGCCCGGCAATGTCAGAGGTGGTGCCATCAGGCCAATGGATCGTCAGTTTCGCCACCTCGGTTGCTGCACCAAGGCCGAAATGCGCGACCGGCGCATCAAACGACATGAACCCACCACCCAAGGACAGCTCTCGCATCATGCTTTTGCCATCAGCCAGTTCCGCCACGATCCGCGCGCCAATGCCGTGCGAATTGGCAGACCCATCGCGCAGTTCGACCGCGATGGCATTCCCGGTTTGCAGGCCATTGCGAAACAGCGCGACCGGCCCGTTCACCGGCTGCGTGATCACATCCAGATCGCCGTCATTGTCCATGTCAAAGGCCACGGCGGCAGCGGTCATCAGGTAATCTTCTAACCCAAAGGGACCAGAGGCCTCGATGAAGGTACCGCCCTGATTATGAAAGAACATATTGGACGGCGAGACCTCGTTCGGCACCCATGTACCGTTCACGATATAAACGTCCTGCAAGGTATCGTTATCGAAATCCGCAATTTTCACATCCCAGGACCAGCCACCCACCTCTAGCCCCACATCAGGGGCCGTATCGACGTAATCCGCGCCCGTCCTGCTCAACAAGACATTGGACCGCCGGATCTGTGGAATTGTGGTATCAAACACCGACTGCAACGGGGCCTCGCGCGGTTTGAAATGGATGTCGCAATAGGCGCGCGCCTGAGTTTGCGCCGCCGGGATAAGGGCGCAAATCTTGGGATCCTGTTTCTGGATCGCCAGATCCTTGACCAGCATCCCCTTGCATTCTGCCTGCAAATCACCGCTGAGTTCGGCACATTTCGACGCGTAGGTCGGATCAAAACGGTTGCCAGAACGATACCAGCTTTTGATCTCCATATTGCGCGCGCAAAGCGCCTTGGCCTGAGGGTTTTCGATCCCGTCGCAATAGGCACCCAGGTTTTGCATTTTCAACCGGTTCGACACGCCCGAAGACCGCCCCGCGATCTGCGCGAAATAGAGGTCTAGCGTCCCTTTGTTCATCAGATCGGCGGTGCGTATGGCCATCGTGGTGTTGGTGGTATGGGGCACATGGTTCTGCGCCCGGGTCACAGGCATAAACCCACCCTGCCCATCGCCGTAATAGATGTAGTCGGGCAGCTCAAAATCATTGCCAACCAGCAAATCCTGCGTGCCATTGACGTCGATGTCAGAAAAGAGGATCGACAGGGTCTCTCCGGGCAGGCCTTCGAGATCCTTGAACTGCGAACCATCCAGCGTGCCTGCGTCGTTGAACAAAATGCGATTGCGCGATTCCTCTCCGGGGATGCGCCGATACCAGCCCGCCGCCCAATTGCCCAAGGCCACATCAAGGTCGCCGTCGCGGTCCACATCGGCAAATCCGAGCGCAAGGGACAGCATGGCGTCCTCGCGGTTTGCCACCTTTTGCGGATTGGCGAGGTCCAGCACCCCATTCTCGTTCAGGATCAGGAAGTTCCCTGTGATATACGTGGCAAGAAAGAGGTCAAGCCAGCCATCGCCGTTCACGTCCACTAGAACGGCATTGAAGATATCAAGATCCGCCAGATCGCCAAGCTCGACCGCCATCGGGCTAAACTGGCCCTGACCATCGTTTTCATAAATATACAGCCCCCGCTCTGTCGAGGCGATCACCAGATCAAGGTCTTTGTCCCCGTCAATGTCCCCGGTCGTCAGGCTGCGCCCCTCCCAGAACGGGGGCCACATGTCTTTCATCGAGAACTCCAGAGGCTTGTCGATACCGACCTCAATCGCCTCGACCCTCTCGAATATCTTGTCCGTCGCAGGCGAGCGCGGCGCAAAGGGACGCGCCTCGATCTCGACACTGCGCTCTTGCGCCTCGGCGGGCGCGGGCAGGATAAGACGTTCAAACCCAGCAAGATGTCCAAAGCGCGCTGGGTTTGCCATGTGTGGTAGCTATGTGCCGCCACGCCCCCCAACACGCCCAGCGCGATGACCACCCCGGCCAACAGGCTGGCCGCGCGGGTCGAGATTGTGGTGGCGACGATGAGGTAAGAGTAAATGCTGAAACTGCCCAGTGTGAAAACCAGTGCAAAAACATACCCATGGGCCAAACCACTGCTTAGCAGCACCCCCGCGAGAACCACGTCAAAGGCAATCGGCACAGGCAGGAAGGTGCCAACAAGGGCGATCAACACCAAGGCGCCAAGGCTGAAACCCAGCCCAAGGATCAGGTCCTGCGGCAAAAGCGTGCCAACCGTCGCCCCAAGCACCCCTGCCAGCAGCATAAGCGGCACAGTGGTTTTGAGGATGTACCAGAGGTTCGCGGCGTAGGTGAGGACAAAGCCAAACAGCGCCTGAAAGATGTTCTCTGACTTGGGCGCTTGTGCCCAGTCGCTGGGTGCGGGCACATCAATCTGCGGCACTTGCAGCTCTGATTTGGGCAGCAGTCGACAGATCAGCGGCACCGCCACCAGGATCACAAGCAGGCTTAGCACGATTTTGGTCACGGCCATGTAGAACGGCAAAAGGCTGAACGCCATGGTCAGCACCACGATATTCAGTGTTGGCGAGGCGATCATCACCGACAGCGTCGTCTCGGCGCGCATCCCCCCACTATAGAGACCGCGGGCAATGGGGGCTGCGCAATTCACGCAAACGCCAAGCGGCGCGCCCATCACCAATCCAAGCGCAGAGTTGGAAAAGCCATTGGTGAAACTGCGTTTTTGCAAATAGCTGAACAGGGTCAGAAAGGCCGCAGCGATCAGAACGCCAAAGGTCATTCCCTTTTTGTTTGTATCCATCCAGTTGACAGTCGATCGTGCAATCTTTTCGACCACCGGCATCTCTGGGCTGACCGGATAGATCGGGTCAAAGCTGATCGGGTCCTCCAGCTGGATCGCGCCCGACATCATCGCCTTTTCATCCAGTTGTGGATATCGCGATTGGGTCCAGAACAAGAATGCCAGAACCCCGACCAATAAAACCGCAAAGACCAGCCGCTTTTCAGTGGCCGGCATAACAAGTCCAGTCATTCTTGACCCTCACCCTTTTTAAATCTCAACGCACAACGACAGACGCGCTTACTTTGCCTCCTCAGAGAGGTCCTCTTCGCGCATAGCGGCCTCGTCAATCTCTAGAATCGCGCCTCGTTTGATTTGAAACATACCCGACAGCGAAAACGGCTTTAGCGTGTAATCCTTGGCCGCCGCGCCGCGTCCGTTGTCGACCGGCTTTTTGATTTTTACCTTTTCTGCTGTCGCGGCGCTGACGCTGAACTGGTAATACCCATCCCGCATCCGACCACCCTGCACACGAAACACAGGCAGACCCTTGCTTGAACTCTCTTCAGCCTCGAAATCATCGGGACCTGTGATCAACAAACGCCCGTTCGTGAAATCGCGCCCGCCAGAAAATGACAGCGCGCTAGGCTCGAACCTTGGGGCGACATCGGCCCCCAATACGGCCGTGGAAAACCCCAGAAATGCGCTGATTGTAAGGGTTAGGATACTCTTTTTCATACTAAAATCTCCTGACTGAAGTCTCAGTTTCCGCACTGGTCGCCCTGTGTCCCGAGGCTCTGTGCCCTGCCGAACACTAACGGCTGTCATCCTGCGTTTCAATCGTCACCTGCCATGCCCACTACCTTGGGCGCAATCCTGCGGGACGTCTATCGCGCATCGGACATATAGGCCTCTGCCAGCGTATTGGCCGCGTTGATCTGATCCGCCGTCATCCGTTGCGCCAAAGCGTCACGCAGTGTGATGACCCCAGCCGGACCATTCAACGCTGCAAGTGTAAGCCATTTATAACCTTCAACATAATCTTGCAGAACGCCTTTCCCCTCAAAGTTCAGAAGGCCAAGGTTTGCCATGGCCACGGGCAGACCCTTTTCGGCGGCGGCAGCGAAAAACTGTGCGGCCTCGCGGTAGTCTGCTGTGGTTTTTGGCTCGCTGGCCAAAAGATATCCGGTCATGAACTGCGCCACCGGATCCCCGCTGGTTGCCGCCTGACGATAGGTCGCCGCCTGTGCCGGGTCGGCAGGTTGCAGGCGCGGATCGTATAAATAGGTGATCGCTGCCGCCTCGTTTGCAACGCGCGCCCCAATACTGGCCCCAACGCTGCTCTGGGCCGCCAGTCGATAGAGCCGCTTGGCCTCTTCCTCGTTCACCTCGACCCCAAAGCCGTTTTCATACATGGCCCCAAGGTTTTTCATTGCCTCGCTCAGTCCGCGCTCTGCGGCCAGCGTGAAAAGCTGTGCCGCACGGGGATAGTCCTGATCTACGCCCTCTCCCCGCGCATAGATCAGACCAAGATTGTTTAGCGCGCGGGGATGGCCGTTCTGTGCCGGACCTTCGTATAGCGCGATGGCGCGGGGTATATCTACCGATCCGGCGGTGCCCAAATGGTAAATCACGCCAAGCGAAACCTGAGCCTCACCATAGCCACCAGCCGCAGCTTTTTGCAACAAAACAACGGCTTGGCTCATATCAACCGGCGTGCCGAGGCCCTGTTCAAAGGCAGTTGCAAGATCATAGATATGGCGCAATTCGCCAGCCTCTGCGGCCTGCTGCAACAGCTTGAACCCCGCCTCTGGATCCGTCTCGCCACCCAACCCACTGATCAGCAGAGCGCCCAATGCGTTTTTTGCCCGCGACTCGCCCTGATCCGCCGCAGCGCGATACCACTCTGCCGCGCGGGCATAGTTTTGCAGAACACCGTCGCCCGTGCGCAGCCGCTCTGCGATCTCGAATTGCGCCGAGGCCTCGCCCGCCTGTGCGGCCTGCCGCAACGTGGTCAGATCCTGCGCCTGCGCCCATGCACAAGAGCCAAAGCCAAGCAGAGCGCAGGTCAGCATTGCGGTAATCACACGCATTTTATGGCCTCGCCATAAAGTCGCGTGCCCGCTTTTGTGCAGCGGCAATTTGCTCTGCCGTCATCAGATTGGCCAGAATGTCACGCTGTTCTACCCCTGTTTCGCTACCATTCGCAGCGGCAATATTAGCCCATTTATGCGCCTCGATGTAGTCCTGCTCGACGCCGGTCCCACTTGTTAACAAACCTGAAAGCTGTTCCTGCGCCGCACCGATCTTGCCATCCGCCGCTTTTTTCAAATAGCCCGCCGCGCGTTCAAGATCCGGTTCCAGTCCAAGACCGTCCGCATAGATCCGTCCAAGGCGATAGAACAAATAGGGCTCGCCTGCCTCTGCCCGCGTCAGAACCCAAGTGCGGGCCGCTTCATCGCCGTCTTCTGCTGCCAGCGAAACCAGTTCATAGGCCAGTTCCAGTTCTGCATCTGGATCAATCTCGCCTGCGGCCATCAATTGCCCGAGGCGACTGGCCGAATGACGAGAGCGCCCGGACAACCCGATGCGGAAGTAATGCTCTGCCTGTGCCAGATCGATCTCGACCCCGCGCCCGGTCAGATAGAGATCCCCCAGCACATCCGCCGCCCGCGTCAGCCCCTGATCCGCCGCTTTTTGATACCACACTGCGGCCTGCGCATCGTTCTGCGCCACGCCGGTGCCGGTCGCATAGGCATAGCCCAGCGTGCTTTGCGCCCCCGGCTCTCCCGCCTCTGCGGCCTGTGCCAGCAGGGCAATCCCGCGCAGCGGATCGGCCTCTATGCCGTCGCCAATCAACAGGGCCGCGCCCAAGACGCGTGTGGCAAGAATATCGCCCCCCTCGACAGCCTTGGTCAACCATTGAAAGGCTTTTTCCGTGTCCTGCGGAAACCCGCTTCCTTTCATGTAGTTGAAATACAAAGACATCTGCGCCTTGGCATAGCCCGCATCCGCTGACTGCAACAGCCAGCGGGTCGCCTGCGCCTCGTCTGCCTCTACACCTTCGCCACGCGAATACATCTGGGAAATGGCAAATTGCGCGGCTGGCAGGTCCGCACCAGCCGCCTTGCGCAACAACTCGAACGCGCGCACAGGATCGCCCTCGACCCCGCGCCCAATCCGATACAGCCCCCCAAGCAGCTGATGGGCCTCGGCGCTGTTGTTTTCGACCTCGCTTTGCAAGAGATCCGCCGCACGGGTGAAATCCGGAACCTCTGGCTGGCCCGACAAATAAACGCGCGCCAGCAAAAGCGCCCCATTTCCGTAGCCCTGCTCTATCGCAGCCTCGAGCCAACGAATCGCGCCCGCCCGATCAAACGGACCGCCCATCGCATTCGCCATCATGAACCCAAGCCTGAATTGCGCCGTGCTATCTCCGGCCTCGGCAAAGGGCAGCAATCCGGCGCGCGCCGCGGCAAAATCTTCACCCGTATAGGCGGCCTCGACCTGCTGCATCGTCATGGCCGCTGTCACATCGGGCGCGGGATCGGTCTGTGTCTGCGCCACAACGGGGGCGGCACCCGGCGCGGCCAGACCCGCCACAAGCACCAGCGCACCAAACGACCTTGGCCTCAGCTTAGCTTTGAAATCCATCACCCAATCCTTTTTACGTCTCGCAGGCCCCACCCAGAGCGGTGCTTCGTCCTAATACATTCCAAAACAACAAAAAATTACGGTTTGGGCAAGGGGGTAAACCTTACATTACGATGACGAATGCCGCCGCCGCACAAAGATAGCTGCCAAAGGGCACAGGCGCATCCCCTTTCGGCAAATTCCCGCGCAATGATTCGGCTGCGATCACCACCAGCGCCAGCAGGGCCGCAATCAGCGTGACCAAGGGCACCCCAGCCCAGCCAACCGCCGCGCCAATCCCCGCCATAAGCTTGACATCCCCAAGGCCCAGCCCCTCGCGACCACGTACCAGTGCATAGGCCCAGCGGATCAGCAAGAACGCGCCGGAGGCAAGCGCGGCAGAAAGCAGACCGTCTATCAGACCCTGTGCCGGATCACCCATAGCAAGGCCAATTCCAAGGACAAACAAGACCGCTGTCAGCGGGTCAGGTAAACGGAAATACAAAAGATCACAGTAAAACAACGCCACTAACGCCCAAAGAAACAACGCGGTCAGCGTCATTTCCATCGGCCCAAGACCCAAGGACACGGCAACCACGCCGCAAACAGTCGCGGCCAGTTCGATCCGGATCAGGTGGGCTGGGATCTGCGCACCACAGTTTCGGCATTTGCCCTGTAGCAATGGCATCGAGATCAACGGGATCATATCGCGCCACTTCAACGCGGCCGCACAATTTGCGCAGTGTGAACGCGCCGCGATTACCGACTGCCCTTGGGGCAAGCGTTCGACCAGCACGCCCAGAAAAGACCCCACCACCGGGCCAAGAACAACGATCAACAGCGCTAAATGCCAGTCGAAGAAGGAAATATCCAGTGTGCCGCCCCGTCTAGCGGATCGTCGACATTTCAATGTCGATGGTCTTGCGGCGCAGAGCCAAACCGCCCAGTGGATCAAGGTCCGGATAGCCTGTCAGCACCTCGTCAAAGGCCTGTTTGGCAGCCACCAGACGCTGCACCGCATCAGAGGTCACAGTGCCCTTGTTGATCGCCGCGCGCGCAATCTCTTGATCCGCCGTTGCCTGTACCGCCAACGCCGCCGCACGACCGCGCCCGTCAAGTTGCGAGGCGACAACGCGGGCTTCATCAGAGGCTTTGTCAAATTTACCGGCCCTTAACAAAGTATGGGCATATTCCAGACGCAAGCGCGGCTCTAGCGGGCCCGCTTTCTTTAACAGGCCAGCGTAACTGCGCTCTGCCTTGGCGTATTGGCCTTTTTCAAGCGCGGCGCGGGCCACAAGGTAATTCGCCTTGAACCCGATTCGACTGACAGAGGCCGACGGCGTGCCAGTTTGACAGCCAGCAACCGCGAGCAAGAAAACAAAGGGTAGCAAGACACGGACAGGCGACACCATGGAAGATCCTCTTTGGCAGAAGAGCGATTCTTGAGCCACCACGCTATCAGGGCTAAGACATGTGGTCCACCGATCGCTTTGCAACTAGGTGTGTCACAGGGCACGGCGCAGGCCGTGTCTGTAGATTGCGGACAGATGTCGCAATTGGGCTGGTGGTGCGGTCGATGATCGCTAAGATCGCTGTATGACAGATCAAATTCCCCCATTCTCTGCCGCCGAATATGACCGCCGCCTGACCAAGACCCGCTCGGTTATGGCCCAGCTTGGCCTCGACTTGCTGATCGTAACGGACCCGTCCAATCAAGCATGGCTGACAGGCTATGACGGCTGGTCTTTC
>ERZ887830.1532-NODE-1532-length-12826-cov-5.198418_pt1 | contig 12826 bp, 15 predicted proteins | sample MGYA00521101_ERZ887830 | MGnify/ENA primary metagenome ERZ887830 (study PRJEB32303, sample SAMEA104408592) | aquatic metagenome | biome: Marine water; feature: Pelagic; material: water | place: Baltic Sea | collected 2014-06-05T16:38:00 | depth 1,762 m ...
GGCAAATCAGGCAAAACGATATGCGTTTGTGAAGGATCAATGCGATCTCGGTGCCGGATGCCATCATCAAAAACCAGCAGATGCAACTCAGCCCGCATCCGCCGGGCGATCCCCGTGACCTCGCCCCAGAACAGGGCAAGGCGCACGTCGTCGATGCTGCCAGAGGCGTCAATCGCGACCGCGACCCGCGGCACATCGGTATAAAGGCGCTGACCCGGTTCGAACCCCGGCGTCGGGCTGCCTGCGAGGACCGATTGCGCCGCCCCCGCGATCCAGCGGCGCGCGGGGCGGTGCGGGTTGGGCTGCGGTTGCACTGTCAACGCGCGGGCCAAAGCGCGGCGCATGATCACCTCCCAAGGGGTGCGCGGTTCTGGGATATCGGCAAGGCGATGACCGATGCGCCCGATCCCGCGCCCCGCCTGCCGTCCCGTCTCCATGGCGCGACTAAGATGCTGACGCCAGCGCGCGGCCTCTTCGGCCTTGGCCTCTGCACCATCCCCGGGCGCGGCCTCTAAATCCGCCTCGAATTTGCGGGTTTGCGCATAGGCGCGGGCCTTGCCCTCTGCGCCCTCTGACTTGCCCGTACCATCCCTTGACGTAACGAGCGCAAAATACAGCCGATCCACGTCCCATTCCGCCAAGGCCGCCTCGGGCGATTGGGTCTGGCCCAAAGCCTCTGACAAAAGGCCGGTCAGGGTCACCGCAGGCCGGGGCAGCGCGTGATCCGCCAGCAGCAACGCCTCGTTGACCAGTGCATCCGCCGCCAGATTGTAAAGATCCGCATCAAATCTGTTGCCCAGACGGGCCTGCAAATCGCCCAGCCGCGCGGGGTGACGCAGGGCCACATGCAGGATGTGATGCGCGGCCAGTCCGATCTGTTCGTGAAAGGCAAGGCGTGTGAACTCTGGCCCATAGGTGATCGTGCTGCCCTCTGTCCGCGTCGTCTCGCCGTCCCGATGCGCACACCAGAGCGACAGCGCGGCCAGCGCGGGATCGGCTTCTGCCAAGGCACGCAGGGCGGGGCTGGCACGTTGCGAGTGACCAGCAGAGGCGATCATCCCAAGCCGATTTCTTTGCGCTCGGCCGCATAGGCCGCATAGGATTTCGAGGTGCGAAACGCCTCTTGCAGCCCGTCTTTCAGCGCCTTGTCGATCAACAACTCGAACCCATAGGTGCAAAGCTCTCGCAATGGCAGCCGCGAGAAATCAGCGTCACTGCGGGCAGTGCCAAGGGTGCGGATTTCGGCCATGATATCAATCACAGGCGCAATGGTTTCGGCATCCGTCAGGCGCACCAGCGCATAGACCAGCGCCGTCAGCCCATGCAGGCTGGCCGGATAAAGGGCAAGGCGATCCGGGCCGCGCGTCTCGATCATATCGGTGGCTTGCACGCTGACCGCGATGTCTTCGGCGATCAGAATGAACTCGGCTGCGGCGGCCTCGCCCAAAGTGCCCGCGACCAGAACATCGCGCAGCGCCTTGTCCGTCACCGCACCAAGGATCTGGCTGACCCGCGCCCATGACCGGGGGGTGCAGGAGATCATCTGACCCCGGCGCAGGGCCTCTTCGGTGGTGTCCAGCAAATCAGGGCGGGTGCGGATAAAGGCGGTGACGGAGGGGTGCAGGCCCTTGGGCACAGCATAGCGCGTCAGCCAATCGGACGCCTCGGCCCGGATCGACAGGTGGATCAGCCGATCAGACAGGGCGGTTCCCATCTCATACGCCACTGCGCCATCCTCAACCGCATTGCCTGCCGCGACGATAAAGGTCGTGTCTGGCAGCAGATGGCGCCCAACCCGGCGTTCCTGCAACAGCCCATAGACGGTGGGTTGCAGCATAGGCGCGGCGGCGGTCAGTTCGTCCAGGAACAGGATCGCCGGACGGGCCGGATCGTCGGGCAAGTCTTCGGGGCGATACCAGACGGTGCGCTTGGTCTCGTGGTCGTAAAACGGCAAACCGCGCAGGTCTTGTGGTTCTATCGTGGTCAGGCGCAGATCGAACAGTCGGCTGCCCGTTTCACTGGCAAGCTGTTGAACGATATCGGTTTTTCCGATGCCCGGACGACCGTGCAGCATCCACGAGGCGGTCATCCTGCCTGCCGCTTGGGCCGCATGTCCGGCGTGCAGGGCATCCAGCGCCTGCCCCGCAGAAATCGGTGTTGTGTTGACGGCCATGCGCACCCTTTCACTCAGGGGTTGAACGATAGCCCGTCCAACGATGGGGACAAGGGCTCTTTGTCTCGCACGACGCACACCACCGGGGCCTTACATTGATGCATATCAAGGACAGCACCGCGCGCGCCTGCCTTTACTGGTGTCAACCAAGCGACGGGAACAGAGGTCACTCCTCCCGCCGCGACACCCAAAGGAAAGGCTAAAGGTATGTCACACACCCCCCATGAGCTTGCAGAGGACTTCCCGGAACTCACTGCGAAGATCCATGACTTACAGAAATCCGACGCACATTTTTCGCGGCTGGCGGATGAATACCACCAGATCAATCGCGCCGTGCACCGCGCCGAAACCAATGTAGAGCCGACCTCTGACAGCCATCTGACTGACATGCGCAAAAGCCGGATGGACCTGAAGGATCAAATATACAAATATCTGACAGCGTAAGACCCGAGCGGTTATCATGGCCAAACCCGATCCGGACGCGCGAGACGTTCAAGGCGCAGAGACGTTCACGGCAAGGGGGAGGCCATGACCACAAGATGACAACACCAACACAAGAGACAAGCCACACCAACGGTATGCCAAAACCGGGCGCGCCAAGATTTGCGCGCGTCACCCCGGCGCATTTGTCCAAGGCGCTCGCGCTTGGCTGGTCCGACCTGCGCCGCGCGCCGCAGTTTGGGCTGGCCTTTGCGGCCGTCTACGTGCTGGGGGGCTGGTTTTTGGGGTGGATTTCGGTGCAGACCGCCACGACCTATTGGCTGGTGCTGGCGGCGTTTGGCTTTCCGCTGATTGGACCGTTTGTGGCCGTGGGCCTATATGAGGTTTCCCGCAAATTGCAGGCGGGCGAGCCGCTAAGCTGGTCCGGGGTTTTGGGCGTCGTGATCCAGCAACGCAAGCGATCCCTGCCAATGATTGGTGCGATCACCATCGTCATTTTCCTGTTCTGGTTCTTTCTGGGACATATGATTTTTGCCCTGTTCCTCGGGCTGTCGCCGATGACCAACGTGAACAGTTCGATGTCAGTTTTCTTGACGTCTAACGGCCTGACAATGCTGGCAGTCGGCACTGTCGTAGGGGCCGTTTTCGCTATGTTGCTTTATATGATCACGGTTTTGTCGCTGCCAATGGTGCTGGACCGCGAGGTCGATTTCGTCACGGCGATGGTGGGCAGCTTTGCCTATGTGGCGGGCAATCTGATGACGATGCTGATCTGGGCCGCGATTATTGCGGTGGTGACGATTGCGGCGCTGGTGCCCGCTTTTCTGGGCCTGCTGATCGTCTTGCCGCTGCTGGGCCATGCGACGTGGCATCTGTACAGTTTGCTGCTGATCGTGCCGGAATAATTGGCTTTGCAATCGTGTCGAGGGTCCGGCCACGCAGGCGGTCGGACCCAATTCTTTGGTCCGCTTACTTGCCCCAAATCGCCGTGTAAACCGCGCGATAAGGCGAATCCGGGTCAAACGAATTGCTGTCGCCCATTTTGGTCAGCCCCTCTTGGGGGACCAGCGGAGATGTGATATAGCCGGAACAGGCCTCGCCGGACACGGGCCGGTTCAACTCGTCCACCAACTGCCAGCCCTGCAGGTTCAACGGCTCGGCCACGGTGATCGCCTGATACTGACCGTTGCGGATCCGCTGGAACGCGGCCTCTGATGCGTCCCCGGCAGAGCCTGCCTTGGGCGATCCGTCACCGGGAATGCCAGCCGCCAAAGCAGGGCCCATAAAGTCAAAGTACAGGTCGTTGATGATGATGCCATGCGGTTACAAGGCCATCGCCTGCCCGATTGCTGCCGTCCGCCCCTGGATCGAACCCGCACCATCCAGCACGCGCACATCCCAGCCCATCACCTCTGCCGCCTCTTCGACGCCATTGGTCACGCCAAGAGTACCGCCGTTCTTGAGGTCAGCCGCCAGTACGACGATGGATTTGCCCTCGGCGCCCATTGGCCCGCTTATTGGACCCTCAAAAGGTGTCTCTGCCATGGCCGAGGTGCCAAGGCAGGCCCATCGTCGTTTGCAAACTGATCGCAAGGATGTGCCAAAGGACGATGCCGTAGCCCAGGGTCAGGTCGATCCGCCCTGCCACCATCGGGATCATCGCGCCCAGCGACAGCATGGCTATAATTGCTTGGGCCGACACAATCGCGCGCATATTCAGCATGGTTGGAAAGGTATTGGGCAGCAGGATCGAGTACAGGATGATCAGGAAAGCTGTCAGGATAACAAGGCCATAGGCCGGAATAAACCGCAGCACCCGTTTGCCAAGGCACAGGCCCTTCAATTCGGCGCGGGTGGGTTCCAGCGCGCTGGATTCAAGCGATTGCATGCGCATGCTCCTGTGGTTTGGCGAAATTTCCGGCGCTGGCCCAAAAGGCGTACAGATCCCTGATGCTTTGCCAGCCCGAACAAGGCGCGCGAGATCGCCTCGTGACCTGCACCGCGCAGGCCCACAAGCCCGACAATCTCGTTTTGCTTCAGGGTCAGGGACAGGCCTGCCACCGGCCCGACAGAAAAATCCTATAGCTCCAGCACCGGGGCACCTGCGGCCTCCTGGCTTTTCATCGTCACCCGCGTTTTGCGCCGGACGATCTTATGCACCAGTTCCTCTGGTGTGATGTGTTCAATCGCGCGCACCCCAACCATCACCCCGTCGCGCAGCACGGCGACCCGGTCGGCCATGCGGAAAAATTCGTCCAGCCTGTGACTGACGTAAATCATGCCCACGCCCGATCGCGCAGAGGGCGAATGGCAGTGAACAGGCGTTCAACCTCGTATGCGGGCAAGGACGCCGTCGGTTCGTCCAGCAACAGAAGCTCGCAGTCGACAGCCAAGGCGCGCGCGAAGGCGACCAGCGATTTTTCGTTGCGATTCAGATCCTTGCGGATCAAAGGTACAATCGACCTCTAGCAATGCCTCCGCCGACGTGCGATCCGCCTCACCCATGCGGATCAGGCCGTGGCGGCGAGAATAGCCCAGCGCCAGCGCGATGTTTTCGGCCGCGGTCATCCATTCGATCAACCCGAGATCCTGATGGATAAAGACCACTTTCTGGCGCTCGCCAAAGCCCGCAGGTTTGTGCTGATACTCAGCCCCGTCAATCAGATCGCGCCCCGCATCCGGGTTGATCCTGACCGGGCGGTCCCATTCGCCGCGCGCGCTAGAGATGCTCAAAACGCCGGGATTCCCATTGTCGAGATCTGGGATCTGAACTCCAGTCCCTTGAATGTCAGCGTTGGCATCAACCATTTCGATTGCGGCTGTGATATGGGGCGGTTCCTGATCGGCTGTGGCTATCGCGCGCTTGGCTATGTGGGCACGTCGCATGACATCGCCAATGCCGCCACCGCGCGGCTTGAGGGCTTTACCAAGCCGGTCCGGGATGGTGGCGGATCAGTGCGCAAACAGCTATGCCTGCAAGACACGGCCAGCTTTTACCCCGGTTTTTACGGCACCGAACAACTGCTGTCGTCCGGCGCGCAGGTCGAGTGCATTTTCTACCAGAATGATTCCATGGCCTTTGGCGGGCTGCACTTTTGCACCCAGCGCGGGCTTGATGTGCCGGGCGATATGGGGATTGCGGGTTGGGGCGATCTGCCTGTGGCCTCTTTGCTGAAACAGCGGCCGACCTCGGTACATGTGCCGCATCTGAAACTGGGTCAGGCGGCGGCGGAAATGATGGTCGCGCGCCTGTCCGGCGAGGCCGTGCACCCCTGCCGCGCGATTGAATTTCCCCTGATCCCCGGCGCGAGCGTGCGCCATTGCAGCGTCTGAGCGGTCTCTTTTCCCCTGACACAGAGAGCGCTCACTTGTACCCCCTCTGCGGCCTCTGATACAGCGCCTTTATGCTGAATACATTCATTGTTTTGGTCACCGTGGGCGCGGCTGGCATCTTGCTCTATCCTCGTCTGGCCAAGGCGCGGCTGTGGCGGGCCTCGATCACACCGCTGGCCTCGATCATCGGCAGCGGGTTCTTGGTGCTTGGGCCGATATTTAACTCGTCCTTCGGGCAATTTGCGCCCCTGATCATGCTTGGGCTATGCGTGGGGGCCTATCTGTTCGGCGCAGCGATCCGGTTCAACATCGCGCGGCTGGCAGAGGGGACAAACGCGCGCAGCCCGTCAGAAGAGAGGTTGGAAACTGTCGCTTCTTGGATTTTGGCCATCGCCTATGTGGTGTCCGTCGCCTATTATCTGAATCTTCTGGGCGCCTTTGCGGTCAGCATGACGGCGCTGAATGACGCTTTTCATGCCAAGCTGATCACCAGCGGCGTCTTTGCCATCGTTCTGTTCGTCGGTTGGACGCGCGGCTTTCACGCGCTAGAGCGGATGGAGCAGGTCACGGTCGGCCTGAAACTGTCGATCATTGCCGGGCTGCTGTTCGGGCTGGGATGGTATTTCATCGACCGGGCGTCAATCGGGGCCTTGGTCGCCAACCCCGCCACCATCGGCGGCTGGCAAGGCATTGCCCTTGCGGCGGGCTTGCTGGTCACCGTCCAAGGCTTTGAAACCTCTCGCTATCTTGGGCAGGACTATGATGCGCCGACACGTATCCTATCCATGTGTCTGGCGCAGGGGGTGTCAGGTGCGATTTACATGCTCTACATCCTTCTGCTCAGCTATGTCTTCCCCGCAGGCACACTGGTGCTAAGCGAAACCGCCATTATCGACCTTATGGAAATCGTCGCGCCCATTCTGCCGCTGCTGCTGATTGCCGCCGCCATCAGCACGCAATTCAGTGCGGCCGTGGCCGATACAGGCGGCTCTGGCGGGCTGATTGCAGAGCTGACCAGAGGGCGCATTTCGACGCGGGCGGGCTATGCCGTTTTGGTCACCATCGGCCTGATCCTGACATGGGCGATGAGCGTGTTTGAAATCATCAGCTACGCCTCGCGCGCCTTTGCGCTTTACTATGCGATTCAGGCGCTGATTGCGGCGAAGGGCGCGATGATCAAAGCCAAGCCCGGCAAAGCCATGGCCTTTGCCGGGCTGGGGCTTGCTGGTTTTGCAATTGCCCTGTTCGCGACGGCGGTGGACTAGGCCGTTGCGCCCCAAAGCGGCCCTACCCCATTTGCACCCGCGTCGTTTGCCCCACACAGACCTCGACCGGAAAGGCCACCGCCGTTTGCGTCTTGACCCCGTTCACGCGCGCTAAAAGATTGCGCGCCCCGGTCGAGCCCATCAGGTTCCTCGGCGTGCGAAAAGTGGTCAGCTGCATCGGCAGAACACTGGCAATCCCAAGCTGATTAAAGCCAATGATCCCAATATCGTCCGGCACCGCCAAACCACGCGCCTGACAACACATCATCCCCCCGAAGGCCAGATGATCGTTCAGATAACAGATCACATCCGGTCGCACCCTGTCTAGCAGTTGCGCCGTGCCTTCCAGGCCCGTGACAAAGCTGTTCCCGGCAGTGCAACGCGACGACACAACCTCTATCCCGGCCCTTGCATAAACCTCGCGCACCCCCGCCAGACGGGCATCCGCACGCGGGTCAAACCCTTTGGCCGCACTGACAAAAGCGGGCCTTCGATAGCCCAGATCAAAGGCGTATTGGCCAATCCTCTGGCCAGCGATGGAATGGTCGATGCCAACACAGATATCAATCGGATCATCGGTGTGATCCCAGATTTCAAGAACCGGAATCGGCGTGGCGCGCAGCAAATCAAACGTGTCGGGATGATGATCCGTTCCGGTCAGAATGATCCCTGCGGGCTGCCATGATAACAGACGCCGCACCCATCGCAATTCGGCCTCGGGGTCATATTCGGTTGTATCAATCACGCTGGAATAGCCCGCCAGATCAAAGATCCGGCGCATCCCGCTAAGGATATCGGCAAAAACTTCGCCCGCGAAGGTGGGAAAGGAAATGCCGATCAGGTTAGAGTTGGCAAGCGCCAGCGAGCGCGCGTTGCTGTTGGGCACATATTTCAGCTCACGCGCGATTTTCAGGATCTCGGCACGCTTCTTTTCGGACACGCCCTCGATGCCGCGCAAGGCGCGCGAGACGCTCATGATGCTGACATTCGCCTTGGCTGCAATGTCTTCGATTTTGGTTTGGCTATCGCGTTTCGTCATTTACGCCCCTGCGACAAAATCCAGATTGTTCTGATATCTCATATGGATAAAGCGCCATTACGTTAACGCTAACGTAGTTAAACACTTTTTCGCTTCGTATTTGAAAGCTCTTTCTGCACTGTGACGCACAGCGACAAAGCCAATTTCGACAGAGATTGCGCGGTTTTGGGAGGAACGGTTGCCACATATTCGCTTTGAACAGGTCTCGAAAAGTTATGGGACGGTAGAGGTTTTGCCACCTTTCGACCTCAGCCTGAACGATGGGGAATTCACCGTTCTGGTCGGCCCCTCTGGCTGTGGAAAATCTACGACCCTGCGCATGTTGGCAGGGCTGGAAACGCTGTCGGGCGGGGAAATATACTTTGATGACAGGCCGATAAGCAGGCTGGACCCGAAAGACCGCGATCTGGCGATGGTGTTTCAGGATTACGCGCTTTACCCGCATATGAACATCGCCAAGAACATGTCCTTTGCCCTGCGACTGGCCCGCGTTCCCAAGGCGGAAATTCAGGAAAAGGTGCAGCGCGTGTCAGAGATGCTGAACATCGCGCATCTGCTGGATCGCAAACCGGCGGAATTGTCGGGCGGACAGCGCCAGCGCGTTGCCATGGGGCGCGCGCTTGTGCGCGATGCCGGCACGTTTCTGTTTGACGAACCTCTGTCCAATCTGGACGCCAAGCTGCGCGGCAAGATGCGCGCCGAACTGGCCGAGATGCGCGATACCATCGACAAGAACATGGTCTATGTGACCCACGATCAGGTCGAAGCGATGACCCTGGGCGACCGGATCGTAGTGATGTCTGACGGCTTTATCCAGCAACAAGGCACGCCCGAAGAGCTGTTCAAGGCCCCGGTGAACAAATTCGTCGCAGGCTTTATCGGCGCACCGACGATGAATTTTGTCGACGCCCATCTGTCAGACGAGGGCGGAACGCTGTGGGCCAAGGGCAACGGCTTTGCCCTGCCCCTGACGCCAGAGGCCGCCTCGCGCTTGCAAAACCTCGGCGACAAGGATGTGACCGTCGGCCTGCGCCCGTCCAGCTTTACCGCCGATGCGACACAAGGCGCGCCGATCGAATTGCGCGTGGTGGTATCCGAATCTCTGGGCGCGCAATCGGTTCTTGTGACGCGCTGTGGTGACGCCGAACTGCTGGTCGAAACGCAAAGTGCGTCGCCCGTCAGGACAGGCACCGTCCAGACCTTTGGCGTGCTGACCGACGAGATCATGATCTTCGACAAATTGTCCGGCCTGCGGATCTAATCGCTGGATCTGACATTTCTTTTGAACGTGGCATTAGGGAGGAACCAAGAATGCACTCTTTCAAGACTATCCTGACCAGTACGGTGATGGGCACGGCGGTCGCGATGTCCTTTGCGGGCTTTGCCGTCGCCGAAGGGCATGGCGGGCCATACGCGCCCTACGCGGGCACAACGCTGGTGATCAACGTCCCCGCGCATCCCCATTACACCGCGATGATGAAGGTGCTGCCGGAATTCACCAAAGAGACCGGCATCGAGGTCGAGGTGGACCAGCTGCAATACCTCAAGATGCGCGAGCGCCAGACGCTGGAGCTTACGAAATCCGAAGGCGATTACGACATGATCGCCTATGTGGTGTTTTCCAAGGCGGATTATGTCTTTGCCGATCAGCTGGAAAACCTCGCCCGCTTTTTCATGGACCCAAAACTGGCGGACCCGAATTACGACGCGGATGACCTGATCGACGGCTATGTGGCCAATATTGGGATTGCGGGCGGCAAAAAGGGTTATCTGCCCGGCCAGACCGGGTCTTTGTTCGGCATTCCTTTCGGGTCGGAAACCTCGGTTCTGGCCTATCGCAAGGATATCTTTGAAAAGCACGGCATCCCTGTGCCAGAGAATTACGACCAACTGCTGGACGCCGCCTGCAAAATTCCAGAGGTCGAATCCGGCATGGGCGGGATGGCGTCGCGGGCGGCGTCTGGCCACCAAGCCTCTCATGCGTTCCTGTTGCATCTCGCCCCGCTGGGCGGTCGCGTCTTTGACGACAATTGGGAACCCATCATCAACAACGCGGCCGGTGTCGCTGCGGCCAACGCGTTGAAAACCATCGTAGATTGCGGTCCAGAGGGCAGCCAGACCTTTGGCCCCGCAGAGGCGGCAGCCGCCTTTCAACAGGGTCAGGCCGCGATGTTCATGGACTCGATCGCCTTTGCGGCAGGGTTCGAGGACCCAAGCAAATCGACCGTTGTTGGCAAGGTCGGCTATGCCCTGCACCCAGAGGGCGTGCGTCGCGGCTCGCAAACCGGCGGCTTTGGCATCGCCATTCCCCGCAATGCCCAAAACAAGGAGGCCGCGTTTTTGCTGATGCAATGGCTGACGTCCAAGCATGGCGATCTGATGGTCGCGATGGAGGGTGGCAACCCCTCGCGTTTTTCCACCTATGAAAACGCCGATCTGAACGCGAAGTACCCCTATTCGGCCACCTTTGGCGAAGCGTTGAAATACGCCGATCCCGACTGGCGTCCGATCATCCCCACATGGGGCAAGATCAACGCGGATATCGGCACCACGATGAGTCAGGTTCTGACCGAAGGGCTGGACCCGCAAGAGGCGCTGGACGGCGTGGCAGAGCGTGCCCGCGCGATCATGGAAGAGGCCGGGTATTACACCTGGAAGTAATCCCGGCTTGAAACGACGGGGCCGCGCCAATTGCGGCCCCCTCTGTCCCAACACCGAAATCCTCTGCAACATCCGTCAGGCTGAGTGAGCAATGCAAAGCGCGAATGTAAATCGGTTGACGCCGTATCTTTTCCTCGCTCCGGCTGTGCTGGTGATGGCCGTGGCCCTGCTCTATCCCATTGGCTACATGATCTACGCCAGTTTTCTGGACTGGAACCCCAGCCAGCGGATCGGAGAGGCGGATTTCGTCGGCCTGCGCAATTACATCAACCTGCTCAGCGACGCCGCCTTTCGCGAAAGCTTTTTCGTCACCGTCAAATTCGCCGCCGTTGTCGTGACGCTGGAAATGGTTCTGGGCGTTGGTCTTGCGATGCTGCTGGACCGCAATATCCGCGGCATGTCCATGTTGCGCACGCTGTTCATCCTGCCGATGATGATCGCACCCATCGTCGTGGGTCTGATGTGGCGCTATATGTATCACCCCAGCGTGGGCATCTTTAACCGCACGCTGGAATCCCTCGGGCTTGACCCGATTCCATGGCTGAGCGATGGCGATTGGGCCTTTGCCTCGGTCGTGATTGCGGATGTGTGGCAGTGGACGCCATTCATTTTCATCCTCTCGCTCGCCGCCCTGCAATCCCTGCCTCAATCCGCGATGGAGGCATCCCGCATTGACGGCGCAACCGGCTGGCAGCAGATCATCTATATCAAGCTGCCGCTGATGATGCCCGTCCTGATCGTCACGCTGCTACTGCGCCTGATCGATGCTTTCAAAGTGCTCGAAGTCATTCTGGTCCTCACCAATGGCGGGCCGGGCCTGTCTACCGAAATCCTGTCGTTGCGGATTTCGCGCACAGCGTCAGAATTCCGCGAGTTAGGCGAGGCCGCCGCCATGTCCAACTATCTCTTGATTTTGCTGGTCATTCTGACCTTCGCCATGTTCGCCTATTACAAGGCCATCGAGCAGCGCGCAGCCCGTCTGCGCAAGGCCGCAGAGGAGTCACTCTGATGTCCGCCAAACCCTACGAGCGTCAGAACCCGGCCTTTTACGCCCTGCCCTGCTCGTCGCCCTTGTGGTGATGGCCGTGGGCCCCATCGCCATGATGCTGATGACCTCGCTCAAGCTGAACGTGGATATCATGTCTGACAGTTCTTCGCTGTTGTTCATGCCGACCCTGCGCAACTACGAAACCGCCCTTTGTGACTTTCTGTGGTACGAGGCGCCCCATATCGACTACTGCGACAAGACCTTTGGCCGCGCGCTGGTGAATTCGCTGATCATCGCGCTGGTTTCGACGGTTCTGACGCTGGTCATCGGCTGTATGGCGGCCTACGCGCTGGTGCGGTTCCGCTTTATGGGGCGCGATACGGTGTCCCTGTCGACATTGGCGATGCGGATGGTGCCGCCTGCGGTTCTGCTGGTGCCGGTCTTTGGCATCTGGACCTTTCAATTTCAGATCGACGGCACCCGCGCCGGGATCATCCTTGTTTATGTGGCGATGAACCTGCCATTCGTGATCTGGATCCTGCAAAGCTTTATCGTGCAGGTGCCCATCCAGCTGGAAGAAGCCGCGCGCATGGATGGGGCTGGCCCGTTTCAGGTGTTCTTTCTTGTCGTGCTGCCCCTGATCAAACCGGGCTTGGCGGCGGCGGCGATCTTTACCTTTCGCGTGGCGTGGAACGAGTTCCTGCTGGCCAACGCCCTGTCAGACCGCAACTCTCGCACGGTGCCCGTCACAATCGTGAACTCGATCACCGAATTTGACATCGACTGGGGCGTGATCATGGCGACGGGCATGTTGCTGGCGATCCCGCCAATCATATTCACCTTTGTCGCCTCACGACAGATCATCACCGGCATGACCGCCGGAGCCGTCAAAGGCTGATGATGGAGTGGTTGTTCGCCCCGATGGA
>ERZ887830.1535-NODE-1535-length-12817-cov-3.940918_pt1 | contig 12817 bp, 9 predicted proteins | sample MGYA00521101_ERZ887830 | MGnify/ENA primary metagenome ERZ887830 (study PRJEB32303, sample SAMEA104408592) | aquatic metagenome | biome: Marine water; feature: Pelagic; material: water | place: Baltic Sea | collected 2014-06-05T16:38:00 | depth 1,762 m ...
CTGCGATTTAGCGATTACGTCTGAACCCACCAACCAAGATCTCGAGCTTACCCGGCAATACAAACAACTTGGTTTGGAAACACACGAAATCGCGATGCGAGGCAAATTTGATCTAGCAGCGATATCGAAACTGGCCAACATATTGATAAACGAAGATTTTGATCTTATCCACACACATGGCTACAAGTCCGACATCATTGGATTGTTAGCGGCAAAAAAAGCGGGCATTCCTTGCGTCATCACGCCGCATGGTTTTTCAACCCACATGGATTTCAAACTGCGGATTTTCAGTTGGCTCGGAGGCAAGGCACTACGACGTGCTACGAAAGTCGTTCCCCTCTCTCAGCAACTCATGAAAGACTGCGAACAACTTCGAGTTCCAGAAAACAAAATGCTGTACATTCAAAATGGTGTTGATTTGTCGGAGGTGGAAGCACAATAAAAACCTGAGCGTCAATCAGGTGCTCCTAAACGCATTGGTTTCGTCGGACAATTGATCAGCCGCAAGAACGTATTTGACTTATTAGCCGTGTTTGATGCTTTGCATGCCAAGCATCCAGCAACCCGTCTCATCATTTTGGGCGATGGAGATCAGCGTGCTGAGTTGGAAGCACATGCTCAGACACTTCCCAGCAAAGAAAATATCGAATTCCTTGGCTTCCGAAACGATCGGCTTGAACTTCTGAAGTCATTTGATCTTTTTGCAATGACCTCAACACTAGAGGGAATTCCACGTTGCCTCATGGAAGCAACCGCAGCAGAGATCCCAGTCGCTGCTTACGACATCCCAGGCATCGACCAACTGATAACTCATGAATCCACAGGCCTATTGGCACCGCTCGGGGACAAGCGACTATTGTTACAGCATTGGGAGACCATGCTATTCGACACCAAAAAAGCTCGGGAATTATCGACCGCTGCAAAGGATTTTGTGTACCAGAATTACTCAGCCCAGCGGATGGCAAATGAGTATACGTGCCTGTTCAAAGAACTCACCACAAAGATTTAGTCGATCCTGCGCCGAGCACTAAATGCCACGAAGTGCTGAACACCGCGACTTTGATACTTCCGCCATTTTTCAGTAGCCACCGATATGAATACCGAAATCGCTCAGGTGGTGTGCTGCTTTCACTTTAGAAGGCGATGGGTCTACAATTGGAGAAAGAAACGGCGCTGCCGACGGACCCCGCTAGAGTTACCGGGGACTGCTACGTTAACAGAACGGCATGTATTCAATGCAAATCATCAAAACGAAAATGTTTTTGATCATGCTGGCCATGATCACTTCCTGCGATCGCATGGCAGATGCAACCGAAACCAATCCCAACAGACCCAACATAATCTTTCTTTTGGCTGACGATTTAGGTTGGACGGGCTTGAGTTGTTTTGGAAGCGACTTGTATGAAACACCCAATCTGGATCAACTTGCAGAATCGGGGATGAAATTCACCAACGCGTATTCTGCCTGTACCGTCTGCTCTCCCTCGCGTGCTTCGATCATGACGGGGATGTACCCAGCCAGACTTCGTTTAACCGATTTCATTGCAGGTCAGAATCGACCTTTTGCCAAGTTGCGGATCCCGGAATGGACCACAGGACTTGATCATTCCTACGTGACCATCGCAGAAGCACTCCGAAATGATGGCTACCAGACTGCACATGTAGGAAAATGGCATCTGCACCACGCCGGTCGCAACACCAACGACTATGGTCCCACCAAGCATGGGTTTGATCTGGACGTCGCAAAACCAAAAGGAACCAAAGGCTATCGACTGCCCCGCAGTGCTAATCGCAACGGTGAATCGAAAAGCGAATACCTGACTGATTACTTGACCACCCGGGCCCTAGCCTTCATTGACGAGGCTCAGGAAGAGCCATTTTTCCTGCACTTTGCCTATCACGTACCACACACTCCCATTGATGGGAGAGATGATTTGGTTGCGGAGTATAAGACAAAACTTCGTGAAGACGCAGTTCATAAGAACCCGAATTATGCGGCGATGGTCTCCAGCATGGACAATAGTGTTGGTCGCGTGATGAAACGTCTAGAAGAGCACGGCATTGCTGACAACACGCTCGTTATCTTTACGTCTGACAACGGTGGCCTGACGCAACGTTACGGGAAGCACGACGGCTTCACCGACAACTTTCCACTACGTCGCGGAAAAGGCTCAGCCTATGAAGGCGGTGTGCGAGTTCCGGCTATCGCCCGATGGCCCGGCGTCATATCGCCGGGAACCCAATGCAACGAGCCTATTAGCACGATCGACTACTACCCAACCCTACTAGAAGTTGCGAATTGCTCAGGAGATGAACTCCACAATCAAAACATCGACGGCAGGAGTCTTGTTCCCCTGCTACGCGACCCATCTGAACAACTGAAGCGAAATCTATATTGGCACTATCCCCACTATCACGCTGGTGGTGACAGTCCGTACGGTGCTGTTCGCTCAGGCCCTTGGCGACTCATTGAGTTTTACGAGGACAATGCAATCGAGCTCTATCATCTTGATTCCGATCCAAGCGAACAACGCAACGTTGCAACAAAACACCCTGACATGGCACAAAAGATGCATCATCTACTCGGGACGTGGCGAAAATCAATCGATGCACAAATGCCGACGCCCAACGCTGATCATGAGCCCACGCTAGCACAACAAGTCATCAAGAAACGCAAGTAAAAAAACCATCCAAGACTTAGTCACTTGCCGCACGACACCGTCACCCGCTTTCCCATCTGAATCAGAAAACGCCTCAGTGACATCAGCAACGGCGTGTGTGATCCTCAGTAGTTTGAACACACACGGCATCCAACGAATCGCCTTCTCCATCATATTCTTCCAGTCGATCTCGGTCCACGAGATCAAGAGTTTTTTGGCTGAATGGGATTTGGGCCATCCGCGGACGCCACTCACAAATTCTGACAAGACAATATCAAACCGATCCCAAGATCAAATTACATTTTCTTCAGTACAAACCACGCTGATTTCCAACCCGGTTTTTGACGAGTGCTGAAGCCGCCAACTTCGATGAACAGATACTCTTCATCATCGATCTGATTCACGTGCATCTTGAGTGCTTGGTAGCGGTCAAGGTCCATCAGCACATCGCCGGACCACGCCCAAAGCGGTTCACTTGTCCTACCATCTGGCTTGAACGTGATCATTGCAAAGGGTGCATTACGCGCGTTTCCGTTTTTGCCTGCCGGATCAAATTCTCGAATTTCTTCCACACGTGAAATCACTTTCCAAGAGCCCCCGATGTCAGGATGCGCGACAAACTGTCCGTCCCAGCGGAACTGATTTTCATTTGCATCTTGGGAAGCATCCTCCGGATTGATTCTGTTCTGCCAGTAAGAGGACAACATCGCCACTGTCGATGCCGATTTAAAGACCAGTTCATCACTCATGGGCGGTAATTTCTGCTCAGCAAGATGCAGACTGATTTTCCCCTGTGGCAAGCGACTGGTAGGTTTGGTGCTGTACTTGTCGTTGTATCTAATGAATGCTTTCACGGCGATTGTCACTTCGCCCGTCTTAAAATCATTGAGAAAATCCTGCGTGATGTAAGCGCCCTTGGGCAAGCCTCCGGATCCACGACCACCACCTTGCTTGGTTTCGACCAGCGTCTTGCCGTTGATGTAGATCAGGTGTCCTCCGCCTGAACCAACGTGGTCGCCAGAATTGACACGTAAGCGATATCGATGCCCCTCTTTTAGAGGTGGAATTTTGAAGGTTCCCCGCATCAGCAAAACTTCCTTGTCCCACAAAGTGTTGATATGCGTAGCACCATAACAACCTGGTCCAACACAGCCAGCCGAGCACTTGGTGATGGGGCGATCTGGGATTGCACCGTCATAATTCCCAAAAGGACTTTTGCCTTTTTTCCAACCGGCCTTGGTGACATCAAAGCCAAGCTGGCACCAGTCCTTCATTTGGTTGGGTAAGGTGACTTCACGGTAACGGGAAACCAACTGATCAAACGGCACCTGCTCGGCCGCTATCGGGTCAAAGCTGTGGTACGACCATTCTGCATCTCTCAAATCAAGGAACATCTTCCAGTCGTATTGGTCATCACCAGCACGCTTATATAAAGCAGCCAAACCATCAAGGGGTTCTCCCCTACCGCCCGGTCGCTGTGACTGAACTTCGTTAGCAGCAAGCGAAAGTAATCTCCGCCGATTCTTGCCGACAAACTCAGGAATCAATTCATCCATGATGATCGGAACAATCGCCTGCTTCAATTCCGGACCAAAGTTACTTGGATCTGCATTGAGGAACAACTTTTTATAAGGCAAGATTTCTCCCGGATACTTCTTTCGAGCGATCTCGTACACCACATCGAGCCCACCAGGCACGTCGGCCAACGACTCAGCAATAGCCTCGAGGTGATAGTCGTAGGTGGACGTCGTACTCAATCCACCAGGTGCTAACCTGGTACCTGCATAGCCAGTAAACGTTTCCTTCATGGTCTCTGTCGCCAACTTCTGCACCGCTTGAGATGCCTTTTTGATCTCAGCACGAATGGCTGGCGCAAATCCCAGCGTCACTGAAACACGTTGGTTATTCCGAACCAGTTCACCCATCGCGGGCAACACCCGTTCGTAACACCGTTCATCTGCTGCTACAGGAGTCAATGCTGTGAGTGCCGCATTACGAAGCCATGCTTCTTCATGCTTAAGAAACGGAATCAGCAGGTCGACCAGCGGAACGATCTCGTCAGCTGAACGGTAGCCGACAATCTGGATGGCGGCATCCTTGACCCACCACGATTCCTCTGGATCACGAACCGACTGCACTGCAAGATCCTGAATTTCAGGATTCAGAACATCCGTACGTTGCAATAACGCGCCGAACATGGCGCGGCGAATACGAGGGTCATCATCACGCAAAAACTCCATCATCAAATCCGAACGCACCTGTCCACCTGGGGCGCGCCAACCGATGTATCCACTATTGATCCCAAGTGTTTTGAACGCTGCGATATTTCGAATACTGAAGTCTTGGTGGTGCATGTACCGACGAATCTCATCGTCACTGGGTTGCTCCGCCCCGTGGAATCGTCTTATGAACGGGCCGCTGGAATCACGCGCCAAAGTTTCCCCGGACAAATCCTGTTGTTGGCCACCCTTGCCTGGCACTGCATCGAGAGACAGGAAGGCCTCATCAGCATCATTTCCCCAAGGCTGTGCAGGGAGTTCGTAGCGTTTCGAAAACGTTGAAGGCGGTGCACCCGCGATACGAAGAGTTTTTCGCGGAATCGTGTAAGCCAAGGGATAAGCGATCCCCCACAACTCTTTGTCGTATCCTGCGCCGCCAAGGATCCCAAACGATCCATCAAACCGCCGTGACAAGTCATAATGCCACTTACGACTATCCATGAAGTCACGGTACTGCTTTGGTTTCCTGTCGTGCAGCAGCCCCATCGCTGCACTACGCCAAATCTCACCAATTCCACCACCCGTGTGCCCGTGCAGCATGAATGTTGTTGTATAAAAACTCTGCATGGCACAGGCGTCACGAGCTCTGGCGTACACCGATTCCTCACCCTCTGGAGTGAGTGCGGCAGCAGCAGCCATGGCGAACGCAAGCTTGCCATTTTTCCCATTGTCCACAAAGCCTGTAAACGGTCGATCATCTCCATACGGGTTGTTGCCCCGACCTGCGTACCGATAGAAATGCCTGAGGGCCCGATCGAGAGTGTGATAGGGAACATCGGCGCCGCACTCTCGCGCCAACAGAAGAAATGTAACGACGTGTGTTCCCGCTGCGTTAAGGTGCCCTTTTCCATAACCAGTCAATGCCGACCCACGACCAGCCCAAGCATCGTTGTGCTGCGATTTCGAGGCGTTGTCTACCCACTGCTGAATATTGGCAAGGATTTCTGGATCACCTGTCCGCAGATAACATTCCGCAAGCGGAATGCCGCCATAACCGATGTACCACGGGTAGGTATGCGCAGGAGCCTTCCTTGCCCATTCGCGCACGACCGCCAAATCTTTGTCCTCTCCAGTTGAAAGCAGGAACAGCATCCCAATACCGCCCAAACCCTCAGTCGCCTTGGGTTGTGACAGATAATCAGCAACCTGTCGAACAATCTTGTCACTCTTGGAGCAATTCAGCGGCCAGGTACTACTGTATGCACCGAGCACTGGCACCTTCACGACCACGGACTGAGATTCACCTTTGATCGCAAAACTGAGTTTCCCGTCAGTTGCCTCTGCCTGTGCAAGGATTTGCCCCAGTTGGATCCGAGGATCGATATCCTTCAGAATCTGTCCGTTAATGGACTCAATGATCTGGCCCTTCTTCAGTCTCTCGGTGGCCGCTGCAGGTGACCCTTCTTCGACATTTGAAATCCGCATCACAAACGCTGGCTGGATCAAATCGATCCCCAGTCCCACAGGACCGAATCGCTTGATCGTCTGCAATGACTTTGTTTCACTTGGACGCGTTGAGAACAGCCCTGAATCTTGATAGTAGGAACCTTCCTGCGCAAAGACAGTGCAACCCAGTAACATGGTTACGATGAGGGACAAAACTCTCATTTATTTTTCAATTCGTAGCAGGGTACATTTTTCATGGGACGTAGACGCAGCGTTACTTTGGTCCCGACTTTGGGCAAGACGCTAGGCTTCACCTGCCACATCAAAGCGTTGTTCTTCTGTGTCTGATGCGATGGCAAGCACAGAACTTCATCGCCAAATGTTGCAATCGAAATGACATTGCCACTGAAATCGGCAAGATACTGCTTTGGACCAGCACCTGCATCTCGTAATCGTGATCCGGCAAACAGAAACATCTTGGAAAATGATGCAGACTTGCCGGCGTTTTGCTTCGCGTTCTCACTGGGATCTGACCGGACATCACCGCCCACCTCATCCAAGCGACCGGCCGACCGCACAACAAATTCACAAATGGGTTTCTCAACCGATTTACCATCTGAATTTTTCACGACCAGCATGACCTCGATCGGATCACCGCGAGGTGAAAGATTCACCCACCGCTGGTTCTCTTCGTCAACCAGCTTTCGCATTTCTGGATGTCCGTTATCTGCCCCCAGTAACAAGAGAGCGGTGTGGATGTGTAGCGCTTTGCTGGAAACCGAAACAATCGACTCGTGTTCCTTGCTTCCATTTGTGCAGGCGATCAATTCCAAATAGCCAGCGTCCAGGCAAATTCTTGCGTCAAGATCCACACAGTTATTTTTGAAATCCACGACTAGGCCTGGCAACGCAACAGATTTGCGAACCGATTTTGCCGCGGCTTGATCAGAGCAGACCGCGGGCGCGGTCAACAACACGAGGAAAACGAAAGCGAGAATCTTGCAGGAAATGGTTTTCATCTCTTCGCCGGTGAACAAAGCACCACAGGTGGGACCGCACAGACAGGCACAGCCATGTCGAACAGTTTACCGCGTCTGAAACTCGCTTTTGCGCAAATCTGCCTCGTTTATGAGATGGTTTTTCGAATTTCTCAACGGCTGGCAGCACGCAAGGAATTCGCCTGCCACCTGCAAGCACACGTCCTATCCAAAATCGCAACTCACTGTAAACCCCTCGATGCATGGCAGCTCTTGCATGTTTCGCAGGCAAGAGGAGTACCCGTGAGAACAAAGCTAATCACAACGACATTTCGAAATCGGTAAACTGTGTTCACTCGATCATTACATCTCACTCTGGACGAGTCCTGAAAATGAGAATCCGTGACTTCACTGTCACAAGCAATTACACACCTTAGCCTCTCCTAACGGTGAGGCATTCTCGACCGAATTCTGTAAAATCGTTACTTGAAAACGCATGCACAGATGATGCCGGTCAGAAGTCATACGACCTTGTCGGTAATGAGGTCACCAAAGCCATCACTCGACAAAGACAATATCCATGAGAACATCGACCCGCGCTGTGATCCTATTCCAGTTCTTCTGTGCCACATTGCTAACCCTGTCAGCAACCACCTTGACTGCAGACGACGCGAACAAGGCGGCTAACGATCCAACAACGATCGATCTGAACGACGAGACTCACCGACAGGTGGTTGTCGATCGGGAATCGGGCCAGTATCTGGGTCACCCGACCACATGCCTGCTGGAGGATGGCAAAACAATGCTCTGTGTCTATCCGAAAGGTCATGGTCGTGGAGCAATCATTTACAAACGGAGTGACGACGGCGGCTTAACTTGGAGTGATCGGTTGCCAACACCTGCCAGTTGGTCAACTTCACAAGAAGTCCCAACGATGCACCGCGTGGTTGATTCCGCGGGCAAGAAACGCATCATCATGTGGTCCGGTCTATACCCGGCGCGACTGGCAGTTACGGAAGACGACGGTGCCAACTGGAGCGAACTCAAGCCAGCCGGAGATTGGGGTGGCATTGTGGTGATGGGATTTGTCGAACCATTGAAAACTGGCAAAGGTCATTACATGGCCATGTTTCATGACGACGGCAGGTTCTTTTCCAAAACCAGCGAGCGAACAGGCACCTTCAAACTATTTAAAACCCTGTCCACCGATGGCGGTCTGACATGGTCAACGCCAGACGTGGTTTACCAATCATCCGAAGTCCATCTTTGCGAACCCGGGTGTATACGCTCCCCAGATGGCCGCAAGCTGGCTGTTCTTCTTCGAGAGAATGCGAGGCGTAAGAACTCTCACGTCATTTTCTCAGAAGACGAAGGCAAAACATGGAGCAAACCGCGAGAGTTACCGCTATCGCTTACCGGTGATCGTCACACCGGCAAGTACTCAGCGGACGGTAGATTACTAATTAGCTTTCGCTGCAACTCACCCACCTCAAGTCGCAAAGAACGCCCCTTTGAAGGTGACTGGGTCGCTTGGGTCGGCACCTGGGACGACATTGCCCATGGTCGGAACGGCCAGTACTCGGTCCGGTTCAAAGATAACACCAAAGGCTACGACACAACCTACCCAGGTGTTGAAGTGTTGCCTGATGATACTTTTGTTGTCACTACTTATGGGCACTGGGTTCAAGGCGAAGAGCCCTACATTCTCAGCATTCGCCTCAAGCTCAAAGAACTGGATCAAATGGCCAGTCAGCCAGATGCTGGCCGATCAGACACAGAAAAGTGAATCGACAAACCATTGCATGATGCTGCAACCCCATCTGAGGACCAACAATCTGATTTTGCTCCGCTGTTTCGTGAGGCATCCAGACAATGGAAAGAATACGATTTGCAGGATTTGTCTGCCTGCTAGCGAACACCATTGCACCATGTCAGATTTCGCTAATGCTCATTCTCCGCGACATGAATACCTGCTGATACAATGAAATCTTACAACGCTTAGTACAACAGAAGAAAATTGAACCATGATGACCAGAATACTCGCTTGTATCCTCTGTCTCGGCAGTCTTTCACTACAGGCTGCAGAGTCAAAAAAAACACCCAATGTGATTTTCGTCATGGCAGATGATCTGGGGATCTGCGATCTGCAGCCCACCAATCCAGACTGCAAAATTAAAACACCTCATTTGCTAAAGATGGCACAGGAAGGGATCACATTCCTCGACGCCCATTCGCCCAGCGCCGTGTGTACTCCGACGCGATACGGGGTACTGACGGGTCGATACAACTGGCGTTCTCGACTAGCTCGCGGTGTCCTCAATGGTACCAGCGAACACCTGATTCCGGCCGATCGTGCCACCGTCGCACATTTGATGCGAGAAGCGGGCTACCACACTCAAATGATTGGCAAATGGCACTTGGGTTGGGATTGGGCCAAGATAGCCAATGCGAATGGAAAAGGAAATAAAATCGACTTCACTCAGCCCGTTAAAAACGGGCCTGACATCAATGGCTTTGATGGGTACTACGGGCACTGTGGTTCACTCGACATGCCGCCGTATGTATGGGTTAATACTGGCAACATAACGGCAGTCCCGGAACGTGAGGAAGGCGTCACTAGCAAAGAAGATGCCTATGGCTGGTACCGAAAAGGACCGATCGGTCCCGATTTCAACATCGACAATGTACTGCCTCATTTGTTTGAAAAGAGTCTTGAACACATTAAGACCCGCGCAAAAGAGGACAGTCCATTCTTTTTGTACTTACCTCTACCCGCACCACATACACCGATTGTTCCTGTCCCACCTTTCAAAGATGCGAGTGGAATGAATCCCTATGCAGACTTTGTGATGCAAGTTGACCACCACATGGGTGAGTTGCTCACGACATTGAAAGATGCAGGAATCGATGACAACACGATCGTCTTTTTCACAAGCGATAATGGCTGCTCACCCCAGGGCAATTTCCAGGTTCTGAAAGAATACGGCCATGACCCCAGCGCCGGTTACCGCGGACACAAAGCTGACATCTACGAAGGTGGACACCGTGTACCGTTCATTGTGCGTTGGCCATCTGGCATCGATGCGGGACAAAAAACCAATGCCCTTGCGTGCCTGACAGATCTGTACGCCACAATGCGAGAACTCACGGGTCAAGCTACCGAAGATCATGGTGGCGAGGACTCGTTCAGCCTCATGCCTGCTTTTGAGGGCAAGTCCACTGGCCGGCAAAATCTGATCAGTCACTCCATTGGTGGCTCATTTTCGATTCGAGAGGGCGACTGGAAACTTTGCCTTGCCGCAGGTAGTGGTGGCTGGAGCGCCCCACGCGAACCGGAGGCCAAAAAGCAGGGACTACCGGCCATGCAACTATTCAACTTAAAAACGGATCGTGCCGAACAAACGAATCTGTTGCAAAAAGAACAAAAGCGAGTTTCTTCCTTACTCAATTTATTGCATGAACAAGTCACGCAAGGTCGGTGCACGCCTGGAAACGCTGTTTCAAATGACCGCGTTGTCTCCTTTTTGCCCAAGGGCGTTTCGTTGCCCAAAGCAAACGGGAACTCTCCAAAGTAAAATTGCAAATTGGACTCGCCAGCAGCACCTACACCGAAAAGCAATATGCAAACGCTTATCAAACGTTCGCAGAAACAAGTGTTCCTGATCATTCTGTGCTGTGGCTTTGCGCCATCTGGCTTTGTTGCATCTTGTAGCGCGACTGGACCCAAAGAGGCGGGAAAGATCAACGCCTCGCCCGTCGAAACATGCCTTGCGAAACGTGGTGCCCTGATCCTCGATGACGATGGATCATTACAACGTGGCGGCAAGGTCGTCGCCAAATTTGCAGGAACAGCAACAGTAAGAGCTGCTGCTGGACTCTGGAACCGTACAGAAGACGGCAACGCATGGCGTTCAACATGGAAACCCGGGATGGGTCACACACCCGTTGCCTCCTACCACGGCATCCCCGCGAATGACTTGATCATCGAGGTCACATTCCGCTATGGCGAAATGACAGAATCGTGGCACCACCAATGCTTTCGAATCGCAGTCGACGATCGCCCAAATATCACGGGCCATATCGTTTCGGCATGGGCAAACCCCAACAACGACTTCATTGAACAAGGTTTTTTACTGCAACATATCCGAAAGCAAAAAAACAAAACCATCATCGAAGACCTGTTGCTGGATCAACAGCCACTGCAGATCAAGACCGGGCCATGGTACACCGCCGTGCTGGAAGTCGTGGGTGAGGAGGCTCTGTTCCGAATGGGAAATCACGTAGCCCACGCCAAGGCTGAGCAGATTGGAATGCCCAAAAACCTTGTCTCTCTGACGATGGGTACGACATGGCATGAAATCAGTCGTGTGCGGATCTGGAAAGCGACTGCAAACCCTAACTGGCCTTCCACTAAAGAGAAGACCCTGAATGCACGAAGCGACTTTGACCCCCATGTTCACGAGTACGATCGTGATCAGAAAACCGAACACTGAACGACCAAACACGGGCGACGAAATACAGTCATGTCCAACCGAACCAACAAGTAAAACCACAGCCACTCATGAACATCTCTTTTCGCTTTCATCTGATGAATCGTTCGATCATCTTCGGAATTCTGCTGCTACTGACCACCGCGATGGCTACTGCTGCGGAACGGCCAAACATTCTGATCATTTTCACTGACGATCAGGGCTATGGAGACATGGGATGCTATGGAAGCACCCAGCACAAAACACCACGAGTGGATCAACTTGCGGTAGAGGGAACTCGATTCACGTCATTTTATTCACAGACGGTTTGTGGTCCCTCGCGCTCAGCTTTGCTCACTGGCCGACATCCAATCCGCAGCAAAGGCTGGGGCATGCCCGCCAGCGAAATCACATTTGCCGAGACATTACGTACCGCTGGCTATCAAACTGCATGCATTGGAAAGTGGGATGTCTCGAATCGCAAACCGATCATTGACCGCATGCCCAATGCCCAAGGATTTGATTACTACTTCGGCACTCTTGGAGCGAATGACGGGGGTGGGGTGGCATTTCACAAAGACAATGAGAAGGCAGGCTCAACCCGCGACATGGGAAGCCTGACAACCTTGTACACGGACAAAGCGATTGACTATCTTAACAATCGCCGCGATCCCACGAAGCCATTCATGCTGTACGTAGCCCATACGATGATGCATACAATCATCGACGCTTCCAAGCGATTTCGTGGCAAATCAGAGGGTGATCTGTATGGCGATGTCGTTGAAGAATTTGATTACGAAACGGGTCGCCTGCTTGATACCGTTGACGAACTTGGCTTACGTGACAATACGCTTGTCATTTACACAAGCGACAATGGACCTTGGAATCAGGACAAGTACACGAAAAAAAAGAAGGGTCACCCCACAGGTTCGATTTTCTGGGGTGACGCAGGGCCACTTCGAAACGGGAAAGGTTCTCCCTATGAAGGTGGCTATCGGCTGCCTTGCATCGCACGCTGGCCGGGCAGGATCCCTGCTGGCAGAACT
>ERZ887830.1536-NODE-1536-length-12816-cov-10.076561_pt1 | contig 12816 bp, 10 predicted proteins | sample MGYA00521101_ERZ887830 | MGnify/ENA primary metagenome ERZ887830 (study PRJEB32303, sample SAMEA104408592) | aquatic metagenome | biome: Marine water; feature: Pelagic; material: water | place: Baltic Sea | collected 2014-06-05T16:38:00 | depth 1,762 m ...
ACTCTAACCCTAACCCTAACCATAGCCCTCCCCCTAACCCTAACCCTAAACCTAACCCTGGCACCAACTCTAACCCTAACCCTAACCATAGCCCTCCCCCTAACCCTAACCCTAAACCTAAACCCTACCCTAACCCTAACCCTAACCCTAACCCTAGCCCTCCTCCTAACCCAACCCCTTACTTTCTTCATTCTCCAGATACTAAATTAGACAAATAAAATCGAACGTTTAAACAACACACATGAGCGGACTGAGCGACATCGAGGTGACAAAGGATAGAGGTACTCAATTACAATTTCGAGTACAAGATAATGTCATATTGGGTGATATTGTCGCCCCACCAACTACACCAAACTTGATTCACAACACTACTGCTTCATTTTCTTACACTAATGATGAACACAGTGACTTCGACGGTGAATATACGTTTGTTAAAACAGGTTGTCGTAAATACACAGATTCTGGTTTTGTACTCGACAAGCGACCAGGCACCGGTGTGTACCAAAAAACATTTGGAAATGTATACCTTCACATTTACGTTCAGACAACGGTAAGCACTTTTCCGGATACATTCGGCATCTTAGAAAATTACGAGCGAGATTACTGGCATTGTTCGAAGTCAACTATTAACCTTAATGACATCGGTTATGGTGATTCATGGACTACTGAAGATCAAATAATCAATCCAGCAACTCTGACACGATTCGCAAAAAATACGTTTGATGAAATAAAAGTTGTTGATTTTTTTCGAAGTAATGACTTCACATTTGAAAGAGTTGCTTTTGGGCAACGGTCCTTAAATTCAGAGGAACAATATATTTTTGAAGAACACAAATTTGAGTTCACTGTTACGACGGGTACAGACGACGACGGCTCCAAATACTTCGCAGTTGACGGAATTGCAAAAAAAAATCTGGTATTCTTGAAACAAAAAGAATCTGAACACGAAAAGTTAAGTTACTCATTTAATCAAGATGATACAAGCGAGCACCTTATCACGTTTTATAGTGATGAAGTAGAACTTACAGACTATATTTCTAGGGATGGAAACACAACGACGATACAAGTTCCACACTTTTTAAGCTCAATACAATACAAAAGTACAAACCATACAGGAATGGGTGGTAATATTGAAGTTGTAGATTCGGTTTTATACGGCGTTTACAAATTGACCACTAATCAACGGGTTCATCACCACGTATTTAGGCAAGATAATAAGTTTTATTATGGCAACATAAATGAAAGTCCGGTGTGGACACATGGAACTGTTTGGAATGTCCAAAATTTGACCCCTCTCAATGATACTGTTTTTCAGCGACAAAATCCAGAAGGAGTTATTCCAATGCCACTGGACGCCTCATCGGCTCGACCACTTAGTGGTACTCAAAACTACAGCCAAACAAGTACGATCACGTATATTACTTCTAATACGAATTACGCAGGCGTTTACGCGTTAATTAGAATGGGTCAACGACGTCCTGCAAGAAACTTCTTCGAAACATCATATTCTGATGGCATTTTTGAGTTGGTGAGAGGCGACGATCGTTACCACATTTATAATGAACCAAATCAAGGATGGCAGGTAGCGCAGAATACTCATGATCCGATGCTATTCAAAAGCGACAATGACACGTTTGCTTTACGAACTTTCTTCAAAAATCTACCAGTTGTGTATTTTCAACTAACTCACCAAGGCTTTGCGACGACGACCACTGTGGTGGAAACAACTAACCCTAACCTAAATGAACACACCGTCTTTATCCCAACTCCACAATTTGTCGACACGGTAACATACACATCAGTCACAATGAAGTCATTTTTCCCGTTTGTGGTGTCAGTGATTAGAAATGATGCCAATGAGCCTCAGTTTGATATTGATGGAGAAATCGGACGAAATCTCACATTTGTCGAAGGAAATACTTACGTGTTTCGTCAACTCGATAATGGTGAAGATCAGATTATGTTTTTCAAAGATGGTATTGAATACGGTGATAAGAACATACTGGCTAAAATCACAACGATAACCATTCCATCTGACTTTACTTACACTTCATTCACATACGGTTATGATTTATGGACGACTCAGAGAACCATCGAAGTATTCCATGATACAGGAGAAGGTACTGAAATTACGGATGTAAGTACCGTTGAGACACCTTCAACCCATGTTCATTTTAGTGTAACTTTCCTCGCCAATGATAGTGATGAAATTGCGATACTTGGAAGTTCTCAATACAGTCAACTTTGTCGATTTTTTGACGTAAGGTTTGATCAAAAATTGCTAGAAAAGATAAATGCATCACATGTTTTTCAAATAGAAATAGGGACTGGTGTTCTAGGCGGCCAGCCTTACAGAACTTTTGCTAAAGGTGATACTAAAGTAGTAAGTTATATGTATGAGCATAGTAATTCGTCCTTTAGAATACAATTTCATAACTTCCTTTATCATTCTTCATCTGTGATTACACAGAGATTTAAGTACGCATTAAGAGATATCAAAAATGAATTAAAGAATTCGTCCACCTTTTACATCGATAGCGCTAACAACGCTGCGATCATTGTACAAGATGATCAGGTAAGAAACGCGGTGTACAATTTTCATGAAAATGCACAAGTTTTACCTTGCCAATCGAGTTTGCCTGAGCCAAACACGAACGTCACATACCTGGAAAAATACTTCGATTGTACTTATGACATCGGGCGTCCTTCTTGGTTGCCAGAAAGTGTGCTCTACAAAGTGGACAATAGCCTCCTATACAACAACACTTCAACATACGAGGAACACAAACAACATGTACAACAAATTGGATTAACGTATGCTGAATCAAACCCAAATAAATTGATTGCCATATATCCACGATGGGTGACAAACGAACTTAACGGATTCAGTGTGAGCGTGTATTCAAACGACGCATGCATTTTTAATAAGTCTAATTATAAGATTCCAAGTTTTACGAATATCACCAATGGTACTCTTAACTTCATGCCCGTAGTCCATTCTGACTATACAAAACTTAAGCGAATCCTGACGACTATAGGACAGGCGCTTGGTGATCCGTACGTCTACCCGATGCGCGCGCCGGTCCCGGTCAAGCTACCGAATCGCGCCGCATCGTATTGCCTCTACCAATCCGAGAAGACCTTTATCAACACCGACGTCCGTTGCGCGACGGCGGAGCATCAAGCACGCATGCTTCAATTTGTGAAAGATCTGGGTCGCGAAACCAAACGTGTCATAGCGGACGGCTACTTCTTTTCCAAGTTCTTTGTGTACGATGGCTCACGCGACGCGCAGCTTATGATCGATCTTCGTCAGCGCACCATGGAGGCACAGGGCGACCACGCCTTCACGATCAGCGAGAGCACGCATCCCCACGGCACCAGAGACTGGGGCGGCGTCGCGAGAAACGTCTTGATCGAGTGGCCCGTCGACCAAACGGTCATGAGTTTGACGGTGAGCTTTTACACGAATCCGCACATTGAGAACGGCATCTCGTTGTCGGTAGAGAGCCTGCCAGCGAACGCGATCGGTCTGCTCGTGCACAATTACAAACCCAAATTGATGCGACTGCGTTCGCTCACGACCACCGATACTCAGATCATTCAGCGATTAGGCAAGGCTCAAAAAATTATGCACTTAAAAGACATCAAATCGCGCGCTGAAATCTGGCGACATTAAAGCTTAATTCATTTCAGATAGGTAAACATGTTTCGACGGTTCCGCAAGACAATCACTTCCGACTCCCGGCTGACACTCGAGGCGCTTTTCAACCAGGTGTACGCACGACTCGGTACAGATGAGCGGGCGGCGTTTCTGCTTAAATCGATGGCGTTCCTGAACACACTCGATGATGCAGGCGAAGACGAGGTTGCCAATCGCTTGACGATGTTCCAAGATCTAGTTCGAGAATTTTTGAGCCCCGCCGAGATGGCTCTCTTACCTCAGCCTCATGAGCAGCAAACCAAATGCTCATCGTGCGGTAGCCTACATTTCACTCTTTTACAAGGTCATCGAACATGTCAATCTTGCGGTACACATGAACGACAATTGGACAATTCGCCAAGCGCAGTTTCTTACAATGATGATATTCCACGCATCAATAACTGCATGTACCGACGATCGAATCACCTCCATATGCACTTGGCTCAGCTCCAAGGCCGACAAATCGTCGATGTTCCGACTGACGTCATACGCCTCGTCACCGAAGAAGCCAAAATTCAGCGCATCGCTTTACCGACCATAACAGCAAGTCAAGTCCGCGTCATGCTACGCAAGCGTGATTGCGCAAAACACTACGACGCCATTCCGACCATTTTGTATAAATTGTCCGGCAAGCGACCCTTCTCGGTCCCACACGACGTGGAGATGAGGCTCAAGCAAATGTTTGACGAAATTCAAGAACCGTTCGCCAAGGCAGTCGAGCACATTTGTCCGACGCGAAAGAATTTCTTAAACTACAAGTATACGCTGCGTAAGTGTGCAGAGTTGCTCGAATTCGACGATCTGGCTCGTATGTTGCCGTACCTAAAGAGTCGCGAAAAAATGCTCGCACAGGACCAACTCTGGAAATTTATTTGCGACGATCTCGGTTGGCAATATATTCCATCACTGTGAACCGTTTCTGGAATTTTGTGTCTAAGTCGAGATTTTTGTCGCTTACAAGAATCTCAATTTTTTTCTAATGTTAAAGTATCACATGGCCGGGTACCTTAAATGCGACAAGGACCGCGTAGGTCACGTGGAGCGTGTCAAATATACGGCTCGGCTCTCAGAGATGCCGTACACGAAGGCCCAAAAAGCCGTGGACACCTACTTAAAATTGACGGCAGCGCAGGTCCGAATGAACAATTGTTCGCGGATTCCTCATATCGGTGTGGTGGCCGCGCGAAAGAGGTCATATTTAGGCAAGACGAAGATTCGCGTCGGATTACGAGCACCAGTCCTGTCAGATCAACTGGAAACAATTCATAAAGGCCCGGGTAAACCCAAAAGTTGGCTCAAGCGAAAGCCGGGTCGACGCAAAAAAGATAATATGCAGAATATGCAAGAGAAGAGTGCGTTTTTTGAAACGGAGGAACGCAGCAAGCGCCTTGGCCTACGTTTTTAGAAAAAAAGAAAATAGTCTAATGTTTTTAGTCCACTATGTTTAGTGGACAAAAATTGGATGGATCACAATCGACAAAAACATTAGACTAAGAAAATAGGTTTCGTTAAACCACAATGTTGTCCAAATTTTTTTGGGACATTTTTGGGACATTTTTGGACTTTTTGGACATGAAACGATCCGATAAATGAAACGATCGAAGGTCGAGATTTTGTCGGTTTCACACGTACGCGACCTCGACGCGAGTTTTAACCAAACCGTATCACTCCCTTAACACTCCCAGTATTCCCACCACCACCACCACCGACTCCCACACCTGCACGACCACCTTTACGCGTGATTAATCGTCGGACGACAAAGACGACAACGATCAACACGACGACCGCCACGATGACCATGCCAATACCAAACATGGAAATTCCATCGTTGCTCTGTGATGTGGTTGCCTGATTGGACGCGTCCAGAATGGTCTTCATGGTTAAATTGTACATGCATTGCGCATGTGCTTGACCTAGATTGTAGAATTTGACATTGCCGCAATTTTCCGCCGTGTAAGTTATTTTCTGATCAGAATCTGTATTCGTTGAACTGCTACATAAACTGCTAACAGCAATCGCGGTGCTGTTATTGATCTGGATATTGGTGTTCGCTACATTGACTTGTCCCAAAACAATTTTCTTGTTTTTTTGATCTATTGTGATTTGATTAACTAATTTTTTTATGGCAGTGAATACGACGTTCGTTGTTGTAGAAGCACTAGACTGACACTTATTCACGAAAGTTCCACCACCTTTTATGCAGGTGACAGTCGCGTTTTGGTTACAAAGTGCTGAAGCCGAAGTACTTGACGAGCTAGTGATGCTTTCATTTACACTGTCGTTGAAGTATTCGGCGTAATGTGAAACGTTCGCACCCATTCTATTTTCTTACTCGTGGTGCACAAAAAAATTGTAGTTTGTGCGATTTTTTTTCTAGACTATAAGGATTAGACATGTCGCGGCGAGCAACGCGCTCTTCTCAACAACCCCTCGCGCCATATAATCCGAATATCAACCGTCGCCCGTATGTACCGATGGGGGAAAATGATAACGGTAACAATAGGAACAGTGAGAACGGTCTCAACCTACGAGAACTTATTGAATCATTGAATGTTAAGTTTACTCCCTCGCCGGATGCCGGGTACGTCGGTTGCAAGATAGGGCCTAATCACGCGATGCGAATCGAAATGACGGCAACGAATCTGGAGATGCCAAAGTCGCTGGTTCGAAAGGTTCTGAGCGAGTACTTGAAATTGACTGCAGCTCAGATTCGAACAAAACATTGTGCGCGCCTTCCTAAAATCGGTGTAGTGGGAGCGCGAGCCCGGTCTTACCTAGGCGAACAAAAATTTCGCGCCGGACTACGAGCGCCTGTCCTCTCGAAACAACTGCAGAATAAACTGACCCGTCAAAAATATAGTTTGCGACGCTCCGAGGAGACTATCAAGAACATGAGGAAAAAGAATCAAGAAATCGTGAAGTATACGCAAAAAAAAAGATTAGCTAAAAAATTTTACAAAAAAAGACGTTAAAGGCTTAAAATAGGGTCCAAACTACACTCTAGAACGATGGTCAACCTCGACGACGTGCGCTACGATTACTCGATCGGTGAACCCATGACGCGGGAGCAAATGGAGCAGCACACCGTACAGGAGTATGCGCGACATAACACCGACAATTCCACATCGGCGCACCCGTTTTTGTTCGTCGACAAACCGCCCAATTCGTGCTCGGTCGCCGTCATCTCATACCTGCATCCCAAGGCAAACCAAAGACACGCATCTGGAAAATGCCAATTGAAAGTTCGTGGCGTCTTTCATAATCAAACGAAAGCACAGGCTGCCGTCGTACACGAAGTCCAACGGAAGAACAACGAGAACACCGATATCTTCACAGCGCCTTTGTATCAATTTTTTTCGCTGCCTATGCTTGATGTCGAAACGAATGACGACAAGCTCAACGATGCGCTGCGTGCTTACAAAGACGAATGCGTCGAAAGTGTGCGCAAGTTTCACGAACGAAAGCAGCAAATGCTCGACGACGTCAAACGCCAAAACGAAATCCGCGACAAAATACGAAAAGGCGAACTTGATGAATCGGAGGCGTCGTCCGATGCGGTCGTCAAAGACCCAGTAGTTCACGATGCGCCCATCGAGCCTGACAAAATCATGGAATCGAGCGACGCACTCAACGACTTCACGTATGTCGTTTGCGTCTGTGTGCCCGCATCGATCGACAATTGCACTCACGTGATCGTGAAACTGTGCGCAGCCTTCAAGACCATCGACGAGGCAAAAGCGCATGGCAAACGACTGAGCGAAGATCCAAACTACAAATATTACGATGTGCACGTGACGACGACGGGCGAATGGCTCCAGATTCCGCCACCGAAAGACGTCTTACCCAACATTGAGTATCGCGACACCAAGCTCACGGAGGCGCTCGGCGTTTACAGACAGGGAGCTGCAAACGTCGATCAGATGCTGAAAACACTTAAAGACCCAGAAGATATTATTGGAGGTTCTTCTTCCGATGCATTCTAGAGTGCTCAAAGGCGATCTGTTTTGCGGAGAACTTCGACTTCCAGTCGTTGGAAGTTATTCTATTAGTTTAGAAGTGGACCGCATCGAACGCATTTGCGGTTTCGAAAAAGGCAAAGCGCTGCTCCTCATCGATGGTTTTTGGCAGCACACGCGAGGCCACGTCGACTTCACAATCTCGCCCACAGGCCGTATTCGCTTTTTACCGTCGCCATTTGTCGATAAACAGTTGACGGCGCGGGGGTTGGCCGTGACGCGCACTCGCTTTGTGAATCACACGACCGTGAAAATGCGCATAACGTCACCGATGTACGCGTGGGATATTCAACTGCACAAAAAATGTCGCACCCAAGTACGATGAAGTCCACACAAACCGACAAAGACTGCCCGCCGCCCTCGTGGAACACGCGATGCATCGTCTTCACAGTATCGCTCGCACTTGGCTATTGGTTTTTGCCACGAAAGAACAAGTGGGTCTTGCTCGCGCTTCTCTACTTTCCATATTTAGCAATGGCTTGGTACGATCATACGTACGATTGCCAACGCAACAAGCTCGGTCCCACATACTTGGCACGCTTTTACGCCTTCGCAAAACCGCCTAACAGTTTTCAAATTCAGCAATACCGTCAATGCTCGTATTCTCAAATTCGGCTCGTGGACACGTTGATTTTGGTGCTTTTGGTCATTGCAACGCCTATGTTTTTGAAATGGACGCCATCGAGATAGATTCTGACAGCTAAAATGTCAAAAAATCCTTATGTTTTTTTTATTTGAGTGATGTATGACTTGATGTGGCACGACCCCTTCGCCTCCGCCGAAGGTCAAGACTTTTGGACTAATGATTACACTGATTTTTGGATAGATAAATCTCCCATGTGTTCGACGACTGTGAAGATGAAAAACCCTCACCCTGGGGACGACGCACAAATATTAGAAAATTGCCTTCAATGCGATAAGAACTCTACCAAATGCATTACATTTGCGGCTAATACCGAAACGTCTTTACGCAATCTTCCTATGAAGAACTATACATCGCGTAAGATTTACAAAGGCTTGGCAACCGGACAAAGGCTTCAAATTGGTGACATGCTCGTTTCGGAAGATTATCAATATGTCATGTTTTTGGCACCTCTAGGATCGGCTGGAAATCCAAAGTCTCAGGAAGGTCACGGCGCTTTACTCTTCTATAAGGGACAGATACAAAATCCAAAGGGTGATACGTCATGGTATGACACTGCGTGGGCCGCAATCGAAGGTAATACAAAGAACAACATGTTCCAATATATTGCAATCCCTGGTCCTGGTTCTGAGGGATCCGAAGAGCGTAACAAGAATTCTGACGGAACATTGCCATGTGTTTTAGTGAATTGGGGTCCGAAGTTGGTGATGTTCCAAAAAAATGACGTTAAAGGTGAGATTGTCTATTACAGTTCAGATATGGAAAAGTTTAACGCCACTGAGTATGCGATTATAAAAAATCGTGATTCCACAGAGCTACAATCCATCCAAGCCAATCAAAAGATTAATCAACAAAAGTACAAATTGGATTCTTACACCTTCGTTTTACCACCGAGCTTCGTACCAATTACTACAGCAAATAATGTAGTACTATTCGGCACAGACGACGACGAGGTCGCAAATCGATTAAATCTCAAGCAATTGGCGGCGGCAATTATTAAGTATCAGAAAGACCCAGATGTGTACAAAGGTTATGATACTACAGAATTGTCAATAATGGGTCTGAATCCGCAAATGACCTACGGCAAGGACGGTGCTAAGCAATTAATTAATTTTGGTTATGATGGCGCTTTCACTGGTTACGTTCCAACTAAATCAGCGAATGAAGTGGTCGCGGGTTTGCCTGCCAACACTGATTGGGATGCGGAAGCCAGTAGGCCAAAGTCGTACTGGCAGAATCATACTTGGACGAACTTCTATTTAAGCACGAGTGATGCAATTACTTCCTGGAAAGATAAATTTACATCTGACTTCGCGTCTGGAACTTATTTTGATTCCAATTTGACCGCACCCCAAAAAACTTTTAAAGCAAAGAAAGGCCTAAGTTTTAGTTATAATCTACTGTCGTTGAAAGCTCAAGCTATCTACAGCGGCCCGCAGAGTGGCTGGTACGCAGAGAAAGGCCTCAATAGCTTGAGTAATTTTGGAGATTCCAACTTCTATTTTTGTAGCGACTTGGAAGCCATGAAAATCCCAAAATGCGTAAATCACCTACATTCATGCGTTCCCCGTGATCAATCGCCTTATGCGTGCTATAACGAAATTGCGTCCACATGTCCGCCTGGTTACACAAAGACCGACGTGACTTGCGGCGGCGGCAACAATACACAAATGATGGGTTACAATGTATGCAAACGCAACAAGACTAATGCGCAATTACTAACACGAGATAACAAATACGAATGCTGTAGTGGAATGAATTTGAATGGCACAATCAATACTAATGGCTCGGTCAATTGCCCCGACGACTATTGCGGTGAATCTTCTGGAAACGAAGCTCGTTTATGCCCAACCTTTCTAGCTTCATATTGCAAAGGAAAGGCCAGTCAATATCCCAAATATAAAGGAAAAACAATGTCCAAACAAGACGTAACAGAATTAACAAAAACGGTGACCGCCTCGTTCACGAGTGATACAAACGTCCGTAAAGACTACACATTTTTGTCTGACGTTTATCCAGGTTGCGGATGCACAGATTATCCCTTAATACAAATTGCTAAAACGGCCCATAATTTAAGCGTCAAAACCGCAGGTGGCGACACCATCTCCGCAAATTTTGCGAGTACTCCTGAATGTTGGTTTGCGCCTTGCCAGAAAGCAAATACAACTTCTTCTTTGAAACAAAATAGTTGCACTACGGCATTCTGTGCATCTATTCAGGCAAATGTGGAAAAAGGAAATAATTTAGTAAATAGTAATAATTGCACGGCAACGGCGAAGAATAATACCATTGCCTCGAACACGAACACCACACCCGCCTCCACACCCGCCTCAAAAAAGACACCCGCCCCCACCACACCCGCCTCGAGCAAAACCGCGTCCAAAAAATCACCGTATACCAAATATTTCATTTACGGAGGGGTGGGTTTGGGGACGTTGTTTATAATTTTGATGCTCGTTCTGATCTTTCGGTCTTAAAGCCTAAAAAACCCGAAACATTCGATCAAAAATGACGACCATCAAAGAAGCGTGCGCCTCACTTCGCGCGATCCTGCAGGAATTCGAGGCCGTGGTAAAAACGCTAGAATCGGCGACACCGACCGCGGCGACCGAACCAACTCAAGTGAACAAACGCAAACGCCGCGTACCATCCGAGTTTGTGCAAGCGCCTGTTCTTCTCGATCCGAAACTGCACACCTTCTTGGTCGAAAGTGGTGCGCACGTATCGCCGCTGACTGAACCGGTTTCGCGATACGATGTGCTGAAGATGATGTGCACGTACGTCAAGCAACAGTCGCTTCAAATGCAGACGAATCGCAAGAACTTCGGCTTCAATCAGCAACTCTGCGACCTCTTCCAACATCACGTCGATCCACCACAAGTTGGACAAGAGTGTTCGTTTTTACAGCTTGGAAAATTCGTAACGCCGCTTTTGATCAAAGTGGACGAAAAAATTGCCAAAAAATAATGCAAAGCGTCGTTCCGCGCGTCATCGCACTGGCAAAGCTGCACATCACCGACATTCTCGTGGAGCCGACGAAGCGCGGCGCGAACCTCTTCAACTCCGACCGACGCATTTTGGCTTTTTTGGTCGAGGGCGTCGTATTCGACATCATGACGACATTCGACAAGCGCTACCTTTGCATTGAAATTTGCGATGAGGCCGCGCTCGCTTTAAAAAAAGTGGGAGAACAATTGCAACGCAACGAAGACGCCAAATTTTGGAGCCCAATCGCGACCAATCTTTTCAAGGCGCGCTTGAGCGAGAAGACAACATTTTTCGACCACGACGGCAACGCGCTTTCGACCGTCTCACCAAACACGCGGATCAAGTGCCTCGTTCGATCCGACCGACTTTGGCGCCTCGACATCGACAAAGTTCCGCGGTTCGGTATGACGTTCGAAGTCACACAAGTCGTCGCCGTTGAAGTTGTCCCTATCAAATGTCTCATCGTAGCAGATGCTTGATGTGGGAGAGCGGTGAGGCTTTCAGCCTTCAAATAATTTACGTGGACTGTTTCGTGCGCTGACACCTCCATAGGAAAAAGGATGCCACAAGTACAAATGCAATCATATAAAGAATTGGGAGTCGATTACGCAACGGCATGCCTAGAGCCGACATAAAGCTTCCATCTTTGCATCCAATCTTTCCAATAGCGATCGTCTCCGCTCCACGTAGCTTCATAAGCGGTGGCGGATCGTTAAGTGGTTGGTGCATCAACGCTTTCACCGCGCGCCGAGTATCCCATTTCATTCGGCAAAGGTATCGAAACGGTCCTTCGCACGACGGTGTGAGCACTGCCCGTCTGCCCGTCTCTTTGGCGGCCATCAAGTAACACGCGTGCATGGTGAGATAAGGCATGTATTCGAAGATGCTGTGCTCTCGTATGAAGTCCGGTACACTCGACTTGAATTTATCGAATCCCATAATAATGGCCTCTCTCAAAATCTGCTTCCATCGAATCAGCAGGGGATGATGTGGTGGAGCAGCGAAAGCCCAATTTTCGAGACTGTCAAACGCAAAGGGTGCTGAAAAGCCCTGTACGTCATCCGAGTCCATGCGCACCCAAGAGTCCACCGATTTTGTGCAAATGCATGAGGCATCGAGCCAAATACCGCCTTGTTGCATCGCACATACTCGCGCCCAATCACTTTTCCACTGAATACTAAGCGCTTCAAAGCCCTCAACGCTCTCGCTCGCATTCGTCAAAAGATGCACGGACCACGTTTTGTCGTGCAATGCGCGGATGCGTCGTATGCAGCGCTCCACGACAACAGGCATTGGGCCGTTCCAAAACAGGTATATTTGCTTGGGAATCGCCATTCTTGTTGTACTAGAAGACTTTTTTTAAGTTCCGCGGTTCCGTCGAAGTAGATGCTTGATGTGGAGACGAAAAATCTCGACAAAAATCTCGACCTTTGACCGTTTCATCCATCAAACCGTTTCATGTCCAA
>ERZ887830.1541-NODE-1541-length-12782-cov-53.999529_pt1 | contig 12782 bp, 14 predicted proteins | sample MGYA00521101_ERZ887830 | MGnify/ENA primary metagenome ERZ887830 (study PRJEB32303, sample SAMEA104408592) | aquatic metagenome | biome: Marine water; feature: Pelagic; material: water | place: Baltic Sea | collected 2014-06-05T16:38:00 | depth 1,762 m ...
AGGCGTTTATGGAGGGCGACATGCAGTGGATCAGCTGTTGGAGTTCCCAGCTACCCCAACTCCGTGAAAAGCTCAAAGATCATCTCGGCATCGCCCCCCTACCCAGCGGAGACTTTGGACGAGCAACACCAATCACACGCTTGCAAGTTTGGGCTCTTGGTAAAAACTCAAGCAGACGCCAACGGGCGGAAAGCCTGAATTTGCTGGATTTCATGGTGCAACCCTGGGCTCAGAAAACCTATGCTCTCAAATACCGGACGGGCTTTCCAGTTAATCCTGCGGCGGCAATGATCGTTAGCGAACAATTACTCCCAGGGTTCTCTAAGTTTAGCGAAGACGAAAATAAGCGCGTAAGCCGCGGTGATGCCATTGTCTCGGCAATTGATGCAAAGCCAAGATTAAAAAAAGGAATTCAGTCCACACTCAATGAGTTAATTTTTGATGGATTATCTCCCGAAAAAGCGGCCACTGAGCTCGAAACCCAGATGAAGGCGAAGCGATGACTCTTTCCATGTCTTACCTCATCACTATTAACCCAGGGGCAATCTTCAATGAGCTCCTGAGCTGGTTGGCATACCTGAACCGTGGGACCGTTCTTCTCCAACTCTTTTTGGTTGGCATTGTGATGGTCGCAGAACAACGTGGCGCGCTTCGGCGCCGCGTGGAGCACAGGCTGGTTCCCGAATACATACGCGTGCTGATCGGCCCCCTGCTGCTTTTAATCAGTTCCGGTCTTTTTCTTTTAGTGGGCTTGCCATGGGGATTACTTCGATATTTCGGACTGCTCTGGCTGGGATGGATGTCATTCACACCCTTAAAAACATTAATTTTGAGCATCAACAAAAAATTTCCAGTTGATGAATTAGAAAGCACATTTTTAAGACCCGTCTACATCATTGTGGCCATCATGTCCTTCATAAGACTGATGGGAAGTACGGAAAATTTATCACAAACTCCAATCGCTATTTTATTTGGAGTTGAGCTGACACTAGGCAGAATTTATCTTGCGATAATAGCGGTCTATGTCATCATGACGCTCTCCTCTAGGCCTGCAACATTTCTGGCATGGCTAAGTGGAGTGCTGTTTGGAGTCCGTCCGAGAAACAGGCGAGGACTGGAGCTCCTGTTCCGTTACAGCGTGATCATCATTGGCATCATTGGGGTGGCTTATTTTATCGGCATCGATGGCACTGCATTCATTGCCATCGCGGGTGGATTGTCTGTTGGAATCGGCTTTGGCATAAAAGAAATTATCTCCAATTTCATCAGCAGCATCTGGTTGCTGTTTGAAGGATCAGTTCGCCCCGGAGAGATTCTGATGATTAACGGCGACCCCTGCACCGTGCGCAAACTAGGCCTAAGAGCAACACAATTACGACGTGGGCGTGATGGAGCCGAGCTATTAATCCCAAATCAGATCTTCTTCACACAAGAAGCCACATCCTTCACCGCAACAGAAACATCAAGGCGTGACAGCGTCGTCGTTGGTGCCGCCTACGAGCACGACCCAGACATCATTGTGGAGCTATTAAAAACAATTGCTAAAGAGCACAAAAAAGTTCTTGAATATCCACCAGTCAATGCATTTGTGATTGACTTTGCTGATTCTTCGATTAATTACAAGGTTCTTTTCTGGGTCTCCAACCCCCTCGAAGCCTTTGAAGTCGGCAGTGATATACGACGAACAATCTGGAAGCAATTTGAGAAGAAAGGAATCACCATTCCGTTCCCACAACGTCAGGTCTATCCAATGGAGTGGCCGCCCAGCCTGCAACAAAGCCTGCACTCAACTGGAGGCGGAGGTGTAGTGCCTCAAGGCATACAGCCAGAACTGACGGGCAGCGATGAAAAACCCCACGGCGAGGCCTAATCCAAGCCAGAGGGTGGGGGCGTTTGCGCGTCCCAGCACAACTTCAGCCGGAACAGTTGTTAGAAATGCCACCGGAATCACCAAGGTAAACAGCAAACGCAAGGGGGCTGGGTAGGCCGCTACGGGATAGCGACCAGAGGCCAACACAGCCCGCAAAACCTCGGTTGCATTCCAGGTTTTCACAAACCAAATGCTGGTCGCTGCAATTAAAAACCAAAGGGAATACAGGATCAATCCACCAGCCAAGAGCATCAGCAACACCACCGCAAAGCCTCCTGGCGACAACGAAGCGCCAGCCTGTTGCCCACCCCAAATCACTAACAACAAACCAAGGACGATCTCCGGCAACCCTGCTGGCGAGATCGTTCGCAACGACAACCAAAACTGACTGTCAATTGGCTTGAGCAAGATGAAATCAAGCGTGCCTTCGCGCACATGGGTCACGATCGAAGAGAGGTTGGGGCGTAACCAGGTGCTCGCCATCCCATCGAGAACGGTATAAAAACCTTGAACAATCAAGGCTTCATGCCAGCTCCAGCCACCCAACGCTCGTCCTGGTCCAAAAAAGAGCGACAGCATGAATAAGCTGCCAAGCAAGCTCAAGCCAACAGCTACCAGCTCAATCACAACGTTGAGTTGATACTCCAGCTGCGAGGCCACGGCTGTTCCCCAAAATCGCCGAAGGCTTTTGAAATAACGCCCCATTCAGGCCCCCATCGCGCTGTAACGCCGAACCCCAGCGCGCCAAAGCAGAAGAACCAGTGGCAACAGCAGCACGATCCATGCCAACTGAATGGCAAATCCAACCAACAAATTCACAGGCTGTTCGGCTAAAACACGCGCCGGGAAGTCAATCAAATAAGGGAACGGCGTCCACTGAGCCAAGGTGCGCACAAAGGGTGGGAATGCTGAGAGTGGAGCGAGCAGCCCAGATAAGAACAGGAAGGGGATAAACAGAAGCCGTTCCAGAGCACTGGCCTTCTCACTCCAAAAGCAAAGGGAGGCAATCAGGCTTTGCAACAGAAAAGCGATCGAGAAGGCCATCCATGTAGCCAACCAAGCCAGCACGAAGTGTCCCAACGATGGCAACCAAAAGGCATTGGGCTGAATCAGAAAAAAGATCGCGGTAATCACCGCAGCAAAAGGCAAGCGCGTGAGCTGCTCGCCAAGATGACTTGCCACATAACGCCATAGCGGATGAAGTGGCTGAAGAAGATAAGGAGACAATCTGCCAGTGAGAGCATCCTCTTCAAAGGCATAAATCATCCAAACAACAGAAAATTGACGCACTAAAAAGGCGCTCAAAAAATAACGATCAAGGCCTACACCATCCATCCCCAACGCATCGCGTGCGTCACTGCCATTCCAAAGGCTGAGCATGATGAAAGGGAGCACACCGGATAGAGCCCACAGGGCGATTTCGGCGCGATATTCCAACATATGGGCATATTCCGTTCCTAAGAGAACACGAATAATCTTGCGATTGAGTCCAAAAATCCGCATTAAACGCTTCCCTGGCGAAACAGATCACCAATCAGCTGATCAATCGGGGGATCATTCACCTCCAGATCCCGCACCTCAAAGCGTTCCAACAGTTGGGCCACCACAGCCGTGAGCTCATCAGGCTGCACTCGCAAGTTCACCTCGCAGTCGCAGCAACTGTCGAGCCGGCCAAGGCCCGCAAACGCCTCAGCCCCAACGGGTGCATCAAGTTCCAAACGAACATGGCGCTCAGGCGCGAGCCGACTGGCCAAGCGATCAAGGGGGCCGTCATGGAACAAATGCCCCTGATGAATCAACAACACGCGCGGACATAAGGCCGTGATGTCGGCCATGTAATGGCTCGTCAGCAACATGGTGGCACCAGTTCTTTGGTTGTAATCAGCCAAAAACTGCCGCACACGGGCCTGCGCATTCACATCCAATCCCAGGGTGGGCTCATCAAGAAACAACACATCAGGTTGGTGCAGCAAGGCAGCGAGTAGCTCAGCTTTCATGCGCTGGCCCAACGACAGCTTGCGAACAGGACGGGTGAGCTCCTCTCCCAACTCCAATAAGTCCGACAGCTCGGAAATACGGCGCTTGGCATCCCGGTCACTGATGCCATACACAGCAGCATTCACCCTCAAAGAATCCATCGGCGGCAGATCCCAGAGCAACTGCTGCTTTTGCCCCATCACCAGAGTGATCCGACGCAAAAAATCTGGGTGACGCTTTTGCGGCTGATGACCTGCAACGACAACCTGACCCGCGCTGGGGTGGATCAACCCACACAACATTTTCAACGTGGTGGTTTTGCCCGCCCCATTCGCCCCAAGAAATCCCACCATCTCTCCAGGGGCAATGCTGAAGCTGATGTCACGCACGGCGTGCACATCACGGTGTCGCCTGCGCATGAAGTGTTTCAAGGTTCCAGATAAACCCGGTTGCTTGTCGGCAACCCGGTAAATCTTGCTGAGGCCTTCAACCTCGATCACAACAGAACCATGAGCAACTTGTGGATGTAGGGAACGTTGTGGCGCCACGTGAATGGGAGTTTTAAAGCAGCTGCATTTGGACTGAAGCTAAGCAGCTGAGAAGGCAGACTGCATGAAGCAAGGCACCACGATGGCTCAATGAAAGAAAAGATCATTCAAGACGTGAATTTGATCCACTCCAACACTGGAGTCTTGATTGGAACTGTGGTCCTCATCCTGCTCTGGCTTGTCCTTGGGCTGATGGAGCGGAGAGGGCAACATCTTGGAGGAATGATCGCGAGAGCAATCCGTAAGCCATTGCTGCTAGGACTCAGCTCCTCTCTGTATTTGGGCTGGCTGGGACGTCAAATCGCCAGCAATGTGGAATGGCTCGATGGCAGCAATGCTTTAAAGCTCTCCGCCACCATCACAATCCTCGCCGTCATGTGGGCGCTGAGCCGATTGGGCCATGCCCTCATGAAGACCAGACGTTTTGAACGCTGGCTCCAGATGGACGACCCGAAAGATCTGTCGATGGCGATCAGCTTTATCGGCCGGATCTACACGATTTTAATTCTGGTGATTGGCGCAGGCGCCTTAATGATCACCTTCGGCGTTCCCGCCACTGCCCTCGCTGCTCTGGGGGGCGGCGCAGGCGTCGGCCTCGCTTTCGGAACGCAAAATATCTCCCAAAACTTCTTCTCTGGTTTCATGCTGTTCTTTAACCGTCCCTTTAAGGAGGGGGACTGGATCAGTACGGACGGAATGGAAGGAACCGTTGAAAATATCGGCTGGTATCACACACGCCTACGCACATTTGACCGCCGACCAATGTATATCCCCAACGCAGTCTTTGCGACCAATAGCATCATCAATCCTGGACAGATGTATAACCGCCGAATCCTGGCAAATATTGGCTTGCGATATGAAGATATCCCCGCGATGGATACGATTACCAAGCAAGTGCGCGAACTCCTCAGAAACCACAACGCCATTGACACGAATCAGATCATTCTTGTGCACTTCAATGCTTGGGAAAGCTCATCACTCAATCTTCAGGTTTACTGTTTCACCAAAACAACAAACTGGCAGGACTATTTAGACATCCAGCAGGACGTCTTCCTGGAGATTGCAAAGATTGTGCAGTCCAATAATGCTGACTTTGCTTTCGATTGCACGACTCTCTATCCCGCGCCCAATTTAAAACCAGAGCAACTATTCCCCTCCAATTGATACTCACTTTTCATCCCAAATCCGCCAATCGTCTGCGTGCCAGGTCAGCCTGAGCCTCCGCTTCAGCAAGCTTTGCCTTGCATTCAGCCACCACCTCTGGCGGAGCCTTATCCGCAAAGTTGGGATTGCTGAGGCGTCCTGCTAGCCCCTTGATCTCCTTCTCTGCTTTGGCGATGTCTTTTTCAAGACGACCCTGAAGCGCTTCCAGATCCACAAGGCCTTCAATGGGCAGCAACACCTGCAACTCACCGCTGATGCCAGCGAGTGCTTTCGCAACAGGTGCAGCCTCGGCCTGAGCCTGCGTCATCAACTCCACCGATTCCGCTCGCGTGAGCGCGGTGATATCAGGAGTCCCTTGCTCCAACACTGCCATCAGCTCTGGGCGGCTCGTCACGAAACGCACGGGCACCGATTGGGATGGCTTTAAGCCCGCCACCGCGCGCAAGTTACGCACCACTCGGATCGCAGCGATCAACTCGGAAAAAGACGCTTCCAAGCCATCATCCAAAGCAACCTCGTCCACAGCCGGCCAAGGCTGAAGCGCTAAGAAGGTGATTTCAGGCTCAGCCGTCACGCTGTGCCACAGCTCTTCGGTGAGGTGGGGCATCAACGGATGCAACATCAAATGCATTTGGCTGATCACCTTGGCCAGCACCTGTTTGGCCGTGTGCTGATCCGCCAAAGCTGCAGTGCTGGGCTCCTCTCCTGGATTCAAGCGACGCTTGCTCAGCTCCAAATACCAGTCACAAACATCGTTCCAAGCGAATTCATACAAGCCTTTAGCGGCTTCACCAAGGGCATAGCTGCTGTAGCGGGCTGCCGTTTCCCGGTTCACACGCGCCAAGCGCGACAAAATCCAGCGGTCGGCGAGCTGCAACGCCGAAGGATCTGGCTCGCCGAGCTGTGCTGGTGTGGCTCCACCCAGATTCATCAGGGCGAACCGGGTGGCATTCCAGAGCTTGTTCGCGAAGTTGCGAGAGGCCTCAACGGTGGCAGATGTGTCCTTCTTACGGTCGTAGTCAAGGCGAATGTCCTGACCCGCGCCGGCCACCTCGCGCACGAGAGCGAAACGCAGGGCATCGGTGCCATAGCGCTCAATCAACAACAGGGGATCGATCCCGTTGCCGGCGCTTTTGCTCATCTTGCGGTTCTGCTCGTCCCGCACCAGGCCGTGGATATAGACGTCCTTAAACGGCATCTCACCGGTGAAGGCACCGGCCATCATCGTCATCCGAGCCACCCAGAAAAAGATGATGTCGAAGCCCGTGATCAAGGTGCTGGTGGGGTACCAACGCTGAAAATCAGCCGCATTCTCATCGGGCCAACCCAGGGTTGAAAACGGCCACAGCCCACTGGAGAACCAGGTGTCGAGCACGTCTTCGTCCTGCTCAATGCGGGCCTCAGCTCCAAACTTTTCTTTGGCTTGGGCAAGAGCATCGGCTTCGTTCCGGGCCACCACATAGGGCGTGGTGTCGGTGTACTTGCCGCCGGTTTCACTAATCACAAACCAGGCAGGGATGCGATGGCCCCACCAAAGCTGACGGCTGATGCACCAATCGCGAATATCCGTGAGCCAGTCGCGGTAGACCTTTTCCCAGCGCTCAGGGATGAAGCGGGGATCCTGTTTGGCCAATGCTTCTCGACAGCGAGCCGCAAGAGGCTCGGTGTTCACAAACCACTGGGTGGAGAGCAGAGGCTCCACCGGCACCTTGCCCCGGTCGGAGTGGGGAACGCTGTGCCGGTAATCCTCCACCTTGACCAACAAACCCTCCTCGTCGAGGGCTGCCACCACAGCCTGACGCGCCTCAAAGCGATCCATGCCTTCGAAGCGGCCGGCTTCGGCATTCATCGTGCCGTTCTTGCGCATCACCGTGATCTGAGCCAAACCGTGACGCTGCCCAATCGCAAAGTCATTGGGGTCATGGGCCGGTGTGACCTTGACGCAGCCAGTGCCGAACTCCTTCTCCACGTGATCGTCGGCAACGATCGGGATCTGACGGCCCGTAAAAGGAAGGTCAAGGGTCTGACCCACGAGATGGGCATAGCGCTCATCGCTGGGGTTCACTGCTACTGCCGTATCACCGAGCATGGTTTCTGGCCGCGTCGTGGCCACCTCGAGATGGCCATCCCCACTGCTGAGCGGGTAGCGGAAATGCCAGAGATGGCCATCCACCTCTTTCATCTCCACCTCCAGGTCACTCACCGCGGAGCCCGAAGCAGGACACCAATTCACCAGGTATTCACCGCGGTAGATCAAGCCCTGCTCATGGAGACGAACGAAGGCCTCTTTCACCGCCTCGCTAAGACCTTCATCCAACGTGAAGCGTTGTCGCTTCCAGTCGACGGAATACCCCAACCGGCGCAACTGGTCAACAATGCGACCTCCACTTTCTGCTTTCCACTGCCAGGCCCGCTCCAAGAAGGCCTCACGGCCAAGGTCATGGCGCGTCTTGCCCTCCTCCTTCAGCTGCTTCTCAAGGATCGTCTGCACTGCGATCGAAGCGTGATCCGTGCCCGGCAGACAAAGCACATTTTTGCCCGCCAACCGTTGATAGCGCACGATCGTATCGATCAGAGCCGTATTAAAGGCATGCCCCATGTGCAGGCTGCCGGTGACGTTGGGCGGCGGGATGACCACTGCAAACGGTTCGCCCTCAGCCGCAGGATCCGGATGAAAGGCCCCCTCGTCCTCCCAGGCCTTCTGCCATCTGGCTTCCGTACCAACCGGGTCATAGGTCTTGGCCAGATCCGACACGGGGAGAACCCATACACGCCATTCATGGTCGCAAAAGACGTTTTCAGGCGGCTTGACAGCGATGATCAATCAGCATCAATGCCAAGGATCCATGGGCTCCACTTCCAACGATCTCAGCACTGCCATCCAGGAGATGCTTGAAACTGTGGCCCAGAACGATGAGCTCAAGAGGGGCTTGCGGATGGCCACCACAGCGGCTGCCGTTAGCGAGGTGGCAGCGCTGGCAGGGTTTGAGATCGCTCCTGCAGCACTGGTGAAGCATTACGCCCAGCGCCTGCTCGATGCACCCGATGCAACCGCAGTCCACAATTTCGACCTTTGCAGCTGGGATGCCGGTGAATTGCTCTGGGCGATGAACAACTGGAGTGTTCAGGACTGAGCAAGCCGCTTGAGGTAATCCTGCTGAGCGCCCGCATTAATCCAACCCGTGGCAATCGTCTTACTCAGCTCTGGATTCACCCTGCCGCGGTGAATGTGAGATGGACCCGCTGGGAAGATCACTAATTTGCCGCGTTCGGCCGGTTCGTGATGGTTCTGCCAATGGAATTCAGTACCTGCTTCTTCCACCGTGTCGCAATAAAGAATCCAAGCCAACACCCGATGCACGGGCTCAGTCGCTTCATCGCTGATGGTCCAATCGCAATGCCACTGCTTAAACCCTTCTCCAGGCGCGTACCGCTGCAAGTTAAAGATCGGCATCACAAACAACTCTTGTTCGGGGCAAACCGAACGAAACAGAGGTCTTTCCTGCACATAGCGCTCTAATCCAGCAGCAACGCCGCGCAAGATCACCTCAGACAATCCGAAGGCATCAGGATCACTGCGATCAATCGCGACCAAGCTGATATCCGTTGAAACCTTGGCCGGCTCCTCTCCGCCGCCAGGCCCGAAAGCCACCCCAGCCCGTTGCAAATCAGTGCGGCGATCAAAAAAGGCCATGGCACCATCCGCCACCGCTTCGAAACCAGCGTTGCGATACCGGGCGATCAGGTCTTTAGACATCAGGATTCAGGACGTTTCCAAGGGATCGCAACAACGCCATCAAGGGCTTGCCACTGACTTTGGTCAGCTGTTACGAGCTCGAGCAAATCAGCCCTCTCTAAGGCGCGGGTTAGACGTTCCGGTGCCAGCACCGAGGGATCTTGCGGGGCTTGAGACAGCAACAGCACTTGAGCATCAGCTGGATCCGCCAAGACATGGAGTTCAAGATCCCCCAACTCTCGTTCAAAAAATGTGCGACGCATCCGCATCGTGATCGGCTCCCCCAGAGACCTCGCGAAGTGCTCAAGGCTGTCTGTATCCCCTGAAAGGCCGCAATTCAAGGCAAGCCAAATCATCAATTTCGCCCAGCCATCAACCGTCCAAAGCGGTTGAAAACTGAGCCGGTGCTGTCGAATCAGCTCCAAAAGCGCAAAGTCCACAAGGGTTCCTTGCAGCTGATCAGGATCCGGAAGGCTCATATCAACCATCGTCTTCAAGACATCTTCCCTACCGGAGGTCAAAATGGTGGTGCTAACGATCGACTCTGGCCATGACCCTGGATCTCAACGATCCCGAACTCGAGTTCTCGGATCTGGTGTACGCCTATCAGAGCTGGGTGATGGCCGTCATCAATGACGAGAAGCTCGAAGGCGATGACCTCCTCCTGACGGACGAGATCGCCGAGGATGCTCTCAACGCCATGAGATTCCTTCCAGGCGAAGTCACCAGTGCAATCGAAACGTCTCTAGCCCGTGTCTACGACGTCGATGCCGACGAATTAGCGGAATTGCTCTTCCCCGAAGACTGATTCGAACAGCGAGACTGGATCTTCTCTGACGTCTGCTCCATGGGCTGGACCCTGAAGGACATCCCAGACCAAACGGGACGTGTGGCCCTCGTCACTGGGGCCAACAGCGGCCTGGGTTTGGAAACCAGTCGTGCGCTTTTAGAAAAAGGCGCAACCGTGCTCATGGCTTGCCGCAGCCAACGCAAAAGCGAAGAGGCACGACGTGACTTGCTGGGTCAAGGCACAGCGGGCGTTGACCTGCTTGATCTTGATTTATCCGATCTCAACAATGTTGAGCGCTGCGCCAACGTTGTCAAAGAGCGTTATGGCCGCCTGGACCTGTTGATGAACAACGCTGGCCTGATGGCACCTCCCCGACGGTTGAGCGTCCAAGGCTTCGAAATGCAGTTTGCCGTGAACCATCTCGGGCACATGGCACTCACCCAACAGCTTCTTCCCCTGATGGAAGGCCGCCAAGATGCTCGGGTGGTCACTGTGACCTCTGGAGCGCAATATTTCGGCAAAATGGCGTGGTCAGATCTGCAGGGCGAGCAGCGCTATGACCGATGGAGCGCCTACTGCCAGAGCAAATTGGCCAATGTGATGTTTGCAGTCGAGCTCAATCAGCGGCTTCAACAGCACAACAGCACCGTGATCTCTCTCGCCGCCCATCCAGGCCTGGCCCGCACCAACCTTCAACCCGTCTCCGTCGCCGCAACCGGAGCCTGGCAAGAGTCTCTGGCCTACCGCCTCATGGATCCTTTATTTCAAAGCGCAGCGATGGGTGCACTCCCCCAACTCCATGCAGCAACAGCAAGCAGCGTGAAAGGTGGAGAGCACTTCGGTCCAGGTGGCTTTGCATCGATGCGTGGAATGCCAACACGTCAGCCTGTGGCCGGTCCAGCCAAAGACCTCGAACAACGCGAGCGTCTTTGGAGGACCAGCGAAGACATGATCCAATCCAAGACGAGCAAGGTCTGAATCACCATGACGACCAAGCCGACAGCAAGCCGACAACGACAGCAACGCCTTCTCGACGCCTTGCGTAGCTGCGGCGACGAAATGAGTGGGCAACAGCTTCATCGGCTCTTAGAAAACGGATCGAGCGCCATGGGACTCGCCACGGTGTACAGAAACCTCAGGCAGCTACAGCAGCAGGGTCTTGTGCGCTGCCGGCATTTACCCACGGGCGAGGCCCTCTATGCCCCGATTGAGCAGGACCGCCATCACCTCACATGTGTGGACTGTGGAAGCACCAAAGCGTTAGATCACTGTCCGATCCACGGACTCTCAATCTCAACCGAGGAGCAGTCTGGGTTCAAGATGTTGTTCCACACTTTGGAGTTCTTCGGGATTTGCGCTGAGTGCCAACACAATCACCCTTAGCGCTTCTAGAAACAATGATCAGCTGCCACTGCATAAGTTGGCAGCGAAGGCTCGTTTCTCGGCAAAACTACCCTTCGCTTCCTTAATCACTTCATCCACGCAATGGTCGAAATAGCGAGCCTGATTTGCGATCGGAGCAATTTGGATCGCAAAGTAAACCACGGAAAATGTTGCCAGCACAGGATAGAGGTGGGCATTAATCAGGTCGCGGGCTTTCGACATGGATGCGGCAAAAAGGGGCTGGCTTAATCATGACCATTCCTGCCAACAAAAGGAGCGATCAAGTGCAAATCGTTTCGTTGCTCACTACACAGAACACTTACTGGCCACGTAGCTAAGCAGAGCTAGGAATACTGATTGCATGAGCCAAATATGACGAACTTATTAATCCGGATGCTTAGAATCAATAGAAATTTGAGCGCCATTCTGGTCCACATCCTCAACCAAAGCCAATGAGTATTTCAGGTTACAGCAATAAAAAAGCCCCGCTCAACACGGGGCTTGGGAATCGTTAAAGCAACGAGTCCAGACTCGTGGCAGATCTCACCATCTCACTTTAATATTGCCACCATTTGGTCCTTGAAATGTGACACCACCTTCTGGCTTCTGAGGTTCATAGCGAGGCCCCCAATTAATAGGTCTACGCCCCTGCCACCAATCTCCATTGCGTTTACAAACACCACGACCTTCATAGTGATAGCCGATCGCACAGACTTGATGATCCCGCCTCTTCTTAGGCTTGCAATATCCAGAGCCGTAACCCGCTCCGGTCTGAACCCAGTGCCGGTTAGGGCCACAATTTTGTGCCGCACTTACAGGCAAACCTGCAAAAGAGAGCGATTGCAATGCGGCAAAGCATGCAATCGCCATATGTTCAACTTTCAGCATCAATTTCAACCTTAATGTTCAACCATGGCACTGACCGAGTTGGATTTCAGCGAATCGTTGCAATCACTCATGAACGCTCTAGCGAGCCGTGCCCCAGTGCCCTTGAAGCCAAATCAGGCCTGCAAGCGAGAACCTGACCTTTAAAGCGATACAAACAGAGCTTATGGACGCTCGAACAAGATCAAAATCAATATCTGGTGCATACCGAAAGCTCAGCCAAAACGCGTGTTCGGCCGATGGGGGGATTTCACTGTCGCGCATCGATTGATCAACTAGCGATAGTTGTTGTGTTCGAAATTAATCTCAAATGTCTACTGAAATTCGTAATTGGGATCTTGTTGCTAAAGCCATGGAAGCATCAGGTGCAACGTCAAGTCAGATGTATCGACGCGCTAAAGCTTTAGCTCAAGGCAAGCTTGATCCAAT
>ERZ887830.1544-NODE-1544-length-12749-cov-10.092642_pt1 | contig 12749 bp, 10 predicted proteins | sample MGYA00521101_ERZ887830 | MGnify/ENA primary metagenome ERZ887830 (study PRJEB32303, sample SAMEA104408592) | aquatic metagenome | biome: Marine water; feature: Pelagic; material: water | place: Baltic Sea | collected 2014-06-05T16:38:00 | depth 1,762 m ...
ACTAGGCCCGAGACTAGATAGTCGATTGCGCATAAACCTGAAATAATGCGGCTTACGGCGAAACCGCCACCACATCTACTCGAGGACCTAGTATGGCTACTGATTGCCTATTCTGCAAAATAATCGCCGGTGAGATTCCCTCAACCGAAGTCTATTCCGACGACGATATTTATGCATTTCGAGACATCAACCCCGCCGCACCAACTCATCTTTTAGTGATTCCCAAAAAGCACTTAACCGATGTGAAATCGGCAGACGCCGAAGACGAGGCGCTAATGGGCAAGCTGCTGCTCCGCGCAAATGACATTGCCGCGGAACAGGGACTGACAGACGACGGTTTTCGCTATGTCATCAACACGGGAGGCAACGGCGGCCAGACAGTGTTTCATCTGCATCTGCACATCTTAGGCGGTCGCCAGCTCGGCTGGCCTCCGGGTTAGGCTATAGAATCGCGCAGTTTGGTTAACGCAGCCTCGTCGGCATCGATGATGCCGCGCTCTGTAATCAGGCCGCTTACTAGCCGTGCAGGCGTCACATCGAATCCGTAATTACTGACCGCCGTCCCAGTTGGTGCCAGCTGAACGCGCGAGACACGCCCCTCATCATCGAGACCACTGATGTGACTGACCTCCTCGGCCGCCCTCTCCTCAATAGGGATTTCGGTTAGCCCCTCTCGCAGCGAAAAATCAATGCTCGACACAGGTAACGCTACGTAAAAAGGGATGCCATTGTCAGCAGCAGCGAGCGCTTTGAGGTAGGTGCCAATTTTGTTGCAGACATCACCGAGCAGCGTTGTCCTGTCGCTGCCCACCACGCAGCAATCAACCAAACCATGCTGCATCAAGTGACCCCCGGCATTATCGACAATAAGGGTATGTGGAACACCGCGCTGGCCCAGCTCCCAACAGGTTAACGACGCGCCCTGATTGCGTGGCCGCGTCTCATCTACCCAGACATGCAGTGGAATAGCCCGCGCCTGCGCTTTATAAATCACAGCGAGCGCTGTACCCCAGTCGACTGTCGCGAGAGCGCCTGCGTTGCAGTGAGTTAGAACATTCAGGCTCTCGGGGGCAGGCAATCCCGCCTGTGCGGCGCGCTCACCTTTCGCTTCCCATATTTCCTGCAGGCGCTGCGCGCCGTATTCACCGAGCATCGCACAGGCATTGATATCTTCGGCGTGCAATTCAAGCGCTGCTTGCAACGCTATCTCGGCTAGGTTTTTTTCACAGCGCGCGAGGCGAGTCTCGATCTTGTCTAATGCCCAGCGCAGATTGATGGCCGTCGGGCGCGTAGCGGCGAGGGCCTCGATTACCGACGCGCTGAGACTGCGTGCGGTTTCATCGTCTTTGCCGCGAAGGCCAAGATACACGCCGAAGGCAGCGGTTACGCCTATTAACGGCGCACCGCGCACCTGCATTGAGGAGATAGCGTGACAGGCATCGGCTGACGTCTTCAGCTCAACCTCAACACATTCATGCGGCAGGCGTGTCTGATCAATGATCACGACGCGGTCGACCTCTGCATCGAAGCGAATAGTCAACGTGTGCGGCGATTGGTTGGCGCCCGCAGGAATACCGCTAAATGACTCGATCATTGCCTCCATCGACTGGTATCTGAGAGCCAGTTGTTTTGCCGAGCCGCGTGCCTGCGAATAAGAAAATTGCTTCGGCAACGTCTGCCGACGTTACTTCGGTGCGCAGCACATTTTTACGTTTATAGTCTTCGACACTCATTCCATAAGCGCTAGCGCGCGCGTCAAGCAGCTCATCTGTCCACAGCGCCGTGTCATACACCGCATCGGGATGCAGTGTATTCACGCGAATCCCCTGCCCACCCAACTCGAGCGCGGCAATCCTAGCGACTTGCGCAAGTCCTGCTTTAGCCGCTGAATACGCTGCAGCGCCGGGGCCAGGTGCCAGCACATTCTTGGAACCGATAAACACCACCGCCGGGTCGAATCCCAGCTTTAGAAGCGGAATACACAGCTTCAAGAGGCGCGTGTGAGCAGTGAGATTCAGCGCAAGCGAGCGCGCCCACTCCTCATCCCCAAGCTCCGCGAGCGATTGGCTAGAAGGGAAAAAACCAGCATTGCTAACCACTATATCTATGCCGCCAAACTGGGAAACACAGGCATCGATTGCTGAGTCTACTTGCTCGCTATCGGTTACATCACAGCGGATACCCAAGACACTTGGCAACCCTGTGAAAAGAGTCTCTGTCGACTCATCTAAGTCGAGTGCGCAAACCACAGCGCCTGCTGCAACTAGGCGCAGAACCGTTGCATGGCCAATACCCGACGCACCGCCTGTTACCAGTGCAACTTTGCCTTCAAGCTCACGCGACGGATCGGCAGCGGTCGACGTAGACTTAAGCTTCGCTTGTTCCAGCTCCCAGTATTCAACATCAAACAGGTCCGTTCTTGGCAGCGGCCGCCAGCCACCTAACCGCTCACCGGTAAGAATAGCCGGAATAGTATGGGCGACAATATCTTCGACAATTTTTAACCTTTTGAGGCTTGGGGCGAACCTGACGATTCCACGCTCGATCCACACGCCAAAGCGGGGCATGAGGTCTAAGCAGCGATGTTCGGGATGCGCATGTAAGCCGTAATAATCGGAATAGTCTGAACAGAAACTGCGCAGTCCCGCAACAGGGCTCGGCGGAAAAACCGCACCAAAGGGCTTCGTATGAATGGTGTGATCGGGCGTGAGAGGGCCACTCGCAACAAGTTGTCCAGCGGCCTTGTGGGCGGCAAAGCGCAGCGAATCAACTCCAGTATCGAGACTTGCCAACACGGCCGAGCCAAATACCTTGCCGGCCTCGTAGCGCAGTTCGGCGAACGCGAGCCTGTCGAACGGTCGAAGTGGGATGACAGACTCAGTGGCGCTGTCATCAACTTGTCCGGCAATAAAATCTTCTGCGCGAGTCACTAATTCGATCATTGCGTTGTAGCTGTCTTTCGCGTCCTCGGCGAAGGTAAACAATCCGTGGTTGAGTAGGACAATGCCGCGAAGCTTAGTCCAGTCGGTATCCGCCGTTGCCTCAGCGACCTGCTTCGCCAGCACGAAACCCGGCATCGTGTACGGAAGGATCAGCACTTCGTTACCGAAAAGTTCGGCGAGACGTGCCGCGCCGCCCTCCGAATTACTCAGTGTGACAACCGCATCGGTATGGGTATGGTCGACATAGCGATGCGGTATTAGCGCATGCAGTATTGCTTCGACAGACGGTGTTGGCGCCGTCGGGTCCAACAGTGCCAACCTCAGCTCACGCATCATCTGCGTATCGCTCAACTCGTTGAGCTTGCCCAAGCGCTGCAAATAATTAAGGTCTACGGGTGGAAAACCCGCGGCTTCTATCGTCTTAAGGTCCCATCCCGACCCTTTAACATAGAGCGTCTCTACCGACTCGCCGAATACGGTAACACTCAACCCTTTGAGCGACGTATTGCCACCACCGTGTAGAACGAGATCTGGATTCTGGCCCAGAAGCCTCGACGTGTAGACTCTGAGTGCGAGTTCGCCCCCTTCGGCCAACCGCTGAGCCGCGTCTTCATCACTCCAAAGAGACTTCATAACTTAGTATTTCCTATCGCTAAAACGCAAAACGCACCGCCTAGGCGGTGCGTCGTATACGAAGACTATCAACTGTTTGTGAAGCCCTGAAATTAACTCGGCTCAGCCGCTTATTTCGGCTCGACTATCGAGATGCTAGCCATGCCCGCTTGTCGTGCCGCGTCCATAACCATAACCAGAGTAGCGACGTCGGAATCATTATTAGGCTGAATGATGACAGAGGCAGCAGGGTTTTCGGCTTTGAGCTGGTCAATGTTCGAGCGAATCTGCGTCTGAATAATAGGCCGCGGATTACCATTGAGGATAATCTCATTGTTAGGCCCGATTTCGAACAAGATGTTTTTCTTGTCATCATCTTCTGGCGGCGGCTGATCGTTGTTGTTATCGCTGCTCGCGGCGCTGATCGATGTCTCCGAGAGGAAAGTCGCTGTTACCACAAAAAAGATAAGGAGGATGAATACCACGTCGAGCATCGGCGTGAGGTCAATCTTAGTATCGTCGGATTTCCGCTTGCCAGCAATTTTCTTCATTATTATGTCCTGAGTACTTAAATCGACGCGAGAACGCGCCCCCTAGTGCAGTCGAGTATAGCAATCCTAAGCCACGATGCAAAAGTGGGAATTGCACTTTCTGCGGGGCGCACCCTAACCCGCCTTACTTCTTGAGGGCTGCCACGCTAAAATCAAGCAACTCTTTCAATTGCTTAGCATTTTTACCATCTCGAGAATTAACACGCGCACCGAAAAGCGTGTTTAGTATCACGTCTGTCGCAAATTCGGCGCTAAAACCTTTCTTTATTTTGCCCGCTTTATGGGCCTCTTTAACCCGGCCTAGGAGCGCCTTGCGAATAGTGGCCTGAGAACTACGCACAACTTTCTTCATTTCTTTATCGTAATTGATGCTCTCGCACAGCGAATTGACCAATAAGCACCCAAGGCTGCGGTGTTTGTTGCTCACGTCTACCACGGTCGCGTCGAGGTAGGCGGTAATTGCATCCCATGGCTTAAGCGCTTCGTTGCCTAACGTCGCTTCTATCTGCTTTGCACCCAATCGATTGTATTGATCGACGCATGACTTAAAAAATGTCTCTTTATCGCCAAATGAATTGTAGAGAGTGCCTCTATTTATTCCAGTGCAATCTAATAATTTCTGTACCGAACTAGCTTCGTAACCTTCTTTCCAAAATTGTTCCATTGCATTGGTTAGAACTTTGTTTTCATCAAATTCGACTGGACGCGCCATAGTAAAATACTCAAGAAGAGGGATTAGTTTAAATGAGACCCGCTCTTGGCGACGGGCTTGCTCCGAATAATTTGGTCGCGCATTGTAGTACAAGCAAAACGCCAATTACAGTATCAACCGTATCAAATTGTGATTTTCTGCGGGATTTAGGCAGGAAAGTAATACTCAGCGTTCAAAGTGCTACACAGTGGTGCGCTTGGCGCTGTTTGAATGCTAAGTCAAAATCATTTCGCGCTGTTTGAGTGCAGCGCTCTCTGGCAGGCAATAATGATATCAATTGATACAAAATATTGTTCTAGGCAAGCATGAGAATCTCAAAAATACTCACACCGAAGCCAATTACTCCACCAAAGACTGCGCCCCAAACTACGAGCCAACCAAGGTGTTTCTTTATCATATTCTGAATAACGACCTTCACTATTTCGGGTGTCATTTCATTTAATCGGCCGTCAATCATCTCTTCCAACTTACCGCGAACAGACACCGTGCCTTCGCCGCCCGTAAGCATTGCTTCAACGCGCTGCTGTAGTTGCTCAGGGGAGAATTGACTAGCAAGGTATTCTTTCATCTCGGCAATGAAAGGCTCTCTCAGCCCCGCTAGCGCGTCGCGCCCTCCTAGCATTCCCAACATGCCGCCAAACGACGACGCTAGAATCACATCGAGCAGCCGGTCGAACGCTGTATCAAGATCAACCGCATCAAGGCTTTTACCCAACTCGGTGGCCACACGTTCACCCATCGATGATTTGTCACCGCTGTCAGCAGAACCAAGGAAAGATTCGAGATCGATTCGGTCGAAGAATTGCTCCATGATGAGTTCGCGAATGCCGACCTTAAACTCTTCGAATCGAAGCGGAATAACGCCCGACCCATAAAGGCCGGGTATGCGCTCAAACAACATATGTATTGCGAGCCAGTTAGTTACTCCGCCCGATAAAGCAAAAAGCCCAGTACTGAGTACGATCGTGCCGAGAGCGCCGTCGAGGAACACACTAAGTGCTATGAGGAAAAGAGCGATGCCATTGCTCGCAATACTTTTATCGATTGTCATGAATCTTCCTAAATAAGTCGTCGCTGCTGCGCTATGGGCATGCGCAAGCGAATATCATCGATGCGCGCTAAATCAATATCGGCAATCGCAATGCCTTCGCCAGTGTTAACGCAGTCGAGCACCACTCCCCAAGGATCGATAATCATAGAGTGGCCCCAAGTCTCTCTTGTCTCGCTATGTTTTCCCCCTTGTGCAGCTGCCACGATATAGCATTGATTCTCGATAGCTCGCGCCCGCAGCAGTGGCTCCCAATGTGCAGCACCCGTCACCGCTGTAAACGCAGCGGGCACCGTGATTAATTGCGCACCAAGAGTCACTAACTGTCTATAGAGCTCGCCAAACCTCAGGTCATAGCACACGCTCAAACCAACCTGGCAGCCCTCGACTTCGACACACGCAAGCTCGCTACCCGCCTCGTAGCTTAAAGATTCAGAATACTGCGCCTGCGCATCACTCACTTGGACATCGAACAGATGGACTTTGTCATAACGCGCGACTCTTTCGCCTTGGGCATTAAACACAAGACTACTCGCACGGACGCGACCATCTTCTATTAGGCTTCCGTCCTCTCGTGAGAGCAAAGGAATAGTGCCGCCTACGATTACTAGCGCGTGTTTGGCTGCTTGTGAGGCAAGAAAATCTTGCAGGGGTGTGGCGCCAAGCGAAGGGATAGCGGGATGCGCTATCTCGCCAACCTCGGCAAGGGGGGACAATCCTTCGAGAGTCGCAAAGACTTCTGGCAGCACGATAAGCTCTGCCCCTTTCTCTGCGGCCTGTGAGATCAACCGAGCTGCCGCAAACAGATTCTGCTCAATAGTTGGCGTGCTCACCATTTGTATCGCCGCGACCCGCATTAACCACCCTCTTTTCTAAAAGCTTCTAGAGAACATTGATGAGCTCCCGCAACGCACTCCAGAGAAAGACTCTCCTAGTGAACTAGATTACGAACAATGGCTCCGAGATCCGTAACGCCGGCGCGAAACGCATCAACAGGAATTCGCTCATCGTTTCCGTGCACACCAGTAGGATCGTCGGCACGGGTAATCACGGGGCTGAACCCGTAGCTCACAATGCCAAGGTCGCGGGTAAAGTGACTGTCGGTAAACCCTGTACTTACCGCCGACAGCACCTGAGAACCTGGGTAGAGTTCTCCCGTAACATTCACTATCGATTCGAACAGGGTTGAATTCGTCGTCGAGATAGCAGGCGTAAAAGCCATAATCACTTCGACATTAACTCCGGTGCCCTCGAGCAGCGCTTCGACATCGGCAATCAACTCTTCGGCGGGGCGATCTGGGAGCATACGGCAATCCAATTCGGCCCAAGCCTCAGGAGGAATCGTGTTGATCTTGCTCGAACCGCCCATGCGAGTGATCGAACAAATATCACGCGTTAAGGCGTGATGCCCAGGGCGAAAATCTTGCAGCGCTGGCAGAAACTCAGGGTCTGTAATCGCGCGCCCCATGTCGGCATAAGCCTGTGCCCAGTCATCATCCATCGACACGGCGAGACCGGAAAAATAAGCATCAACGGCAGGAATGATGCGTGGCTCGAAAGGATTTTCTTTAATCCTGTTAAGCGCCTCGACAATGCGCAAAACCGAGGTCGTTGCACGTGGGGACGATCCGTGGCCAGGAACGTCTATTGCGTTGAGGCGCAGCCACACGGGGACTTTTTGAGTCACCTCAACGCCAAACACAATCTCGTCGCCACTGACACTGCCGGCGCCGCCTTCATTGATCAGCAGCCCTATGCCTTCAAAAATTTCAGGACGATTTTCTATAAGCCATCCTGCACCATAAAAACCGCCGGCTTCTTCATCGGCTGTCGCCAGAAAAACCACATCGCGGTTGAGCGCGCGGCCGCTGCGATGGAGGCCGAGGAATGTGGCCAAATGCGCAATACCAGTGCCTTTCATATCGCGCGCACCGCGGCCTAGAATATACCCATCGCGCAATTCTCCCGACAGCGGGTCGGTAGTCCAGAATTCCTTATCCGCGGGCACGACATCGGTATGTTGAAGTAACATCAAGCCGGGCTCGTCGCCTCCCTCCAATCGCGCCCAAATATTGCCGCGACCCGGTGCGCTCTCTACCCAATCGTATTCAATGCCTTCTGCATCAAATATTTCGCGGTAGAACTCAACCGCGCGCGTCTCATTGCCTGGCGGATTCACCGTGTCAACACGAATAAAATCTTGCAGCCATGCAACCGCTTCATCTTCGATAGATTGCGCTGCCACGGCACTGGAAAACAGGATGAGCGACGACGCCAAAACGCCTGAGCCTAGGTTGTTTCTGAACAATCGTAATGTCACAGTTTCTACTCCCTTTCAATCGAAATTCTAGTTGCGTTTTTCAACACTGATTCTCAGAGCGAAAAACCTTCGCCCGCTCTAGTCGAGCAATGTCAAAGGCTGCGTTTCACTCGACGCAAGACTCCTAAGCCAATCGCGAAAAGGCAGGCCGTATTGCGTGCCGGTGTCATAGGCGGCAGGGTCAGCAGACGCGAAGCGTTCGTAGCCATCCCCTCCAGCGTACATAAAACTATTAACGAGAACGCGATAGATTCGTTCGGCGACAGGCGGCTCGCCTGTTGCAGTAAGGATCCACTCGCCCTCTCTTTGCGCGATTCCAGCAACACGAGGGCGACTACCTTCATTAAGCGTTGCGACTAATTCTGAACCCGAAATCTCGACTGCCACGATAGTATTGTCGAAAGGCAGTATTGCCACGGTATCGCCAAGGGTCACCGCCCCGCTCGGCAATGGCGCACGAATTCCGCCGGCGTTCGTCACAGCCACCTCCGCAGTTGGATCGGCCCATAGCCAAGACTCGACCACAAGCTTATCTAACAGCGGCCCCCTCGGTACGGCTTCTTCCACATAGGCCAACACCTCAGACAGTGAGTCTTCTGAGAGTGACTGCCATCTTTCGATAATTGCTGCCAACTCCGGGTCGGCCGCGGCACCACTGTTCTCTTTGGTCGAAAAATCGACAGCTATTTTCCCGTCGACGTCCAACGAAAACGTCGCGCGCGCATAGGCCCCAAAATGAAAACCGCCGCCAAGAATCACCGTTCCACCGAGGCGTTTGGCGACGAGCTCGTTACAATGTCCAGCGCCGAACAGGTCAATATTAAGATCGATGACAGCAAGTGCAAGAGGCTCTAACTCATCGAGACACACATGCGAAATCACGAACGTGAGCTCTGCCCCTTGCGCCTTACTCTCCGGCACCACTCGGCGAAGCGTGGCTTCATAGTCGTTAAACTGAAGCGGTGCGACTGTGGCGGGATTTGTCGTGGTAGAGGTCTCTGTAGTCGTCAGGCCTATTACAGCAATCCGAACGTCGCCAGCCTCGACGATTCGGTATTCTACAATACCGAGATCTTCTGGAACTCGTCCTGTTTCGCGCCATGCTGTATTCGCGCTCACATAGGCATAATCGGCTTCGGCGCTGCGCTGGCGTATTGTGTCGAGACCAAAATCGAATTCATGATTACCAACCGCCGACGCGGCGTAGCCCATTGAGTTCATTAGCTCGACCATGCTCTCGCCTTGGTTCCAAGTAGAAATAGCCGGCCCTGTCCAATTGTCACCGCCGCTTAAGAGGAGAAAGTCCTGCGCCGTCGTCGCCGAGTAACCCTCGGAATCTTTCCACAGCTGCATTAAATTCGCCGCGCTATTCGACTCCCCCATCCCCTCCATCCAACCGTGTTCGTCGTTGGTATAAAGCACTGTGAAATTGCGCTCACTCTGAGGCGTAATTTGGCAGCCAGCAAGCGTTGAAGCAACAATCACTGACGTGAGTAGTGGGCGTAGTACACCTCTCAAAACCATAGTCGCATCCGTTCTCTCAGCTCTATCTTTGTGGTTTAACTTTGCTTTCTATCGCTCGACTATTTCCCAGCACGGCGTGTAATTCGAGTAGTCGATTTTCATCCGCTTCTGTTCTACAAAGGAGGCCAGCAGAGCCTCCATTCTTTGCATAATCTCAGGCTCCCCGGTTATCTGGAACGGCCCATGCTCTTTGATCTGAGCAACTCCTTGAGACTTCACATTGCCTGCAACGATCCCCGAGAATGCCTTACGCAAATTCGACGCCAGTTGCTGAGAAGGCACAGATGATTCCAATCGAAGATCAGCCATATTCTGATGATTAGGAATAAACGGCGCCTGCAGGTCTGAGGGAATATAAAGCTCCCAGTTGAACCCGTAAGACGCGCCAAGCGAAAGCCTATGTTTGCGCTGCTCATCGACACACTCTTTCGCTCGCCGTGCAACAGACGCGGCATCGCCGATAATAATTTCGTAATATTCAGCGGCCTCATCACCTAAAGTCGCGCGGACAAACGAATCGATTTCTTCAAAATAATCGCTACTAGATTCGGGCGACGCGAGGATCAAACCGAACGGATGTCCCGCATTACGTTCATGCATAAGGATACTTAAAATATACAGCAGTTCTTCGGCTGTTCCCGCGCCACCCGGGAAAACTACAATGCAGTGCGCTAATCGCACAAACGCTTCAAGCCGTTTTTCAATATCAGGCAAAATCACAAGTTCATTGACGATAGCGTTCGGCGCCTCTGCAGCAATAATGCCCGGCTCGGTAATGCCAATGTAGCGGCGCAATTCTAGCTGCTGTTTAGAATGACCAATAGCGGCGCCTTTCATTGGACCTTTCATGGCACCAGGTCCGCAACCAGTAGCAATATTCAACCCCCGAAGACCGAGCTGATAACCTACCTCTTTGGTAAAATCGTATTCGTTGCGACCGATAGAGTGCCCACCCCAACAAACAACCAGGTCAGGTTTCAAATTTGGTCTCACAATATTCGCGTTACGCAAGATATCGAAAACCGCCTCTGTAACGCCGCGCCTGCTGTCGAGATCATAGAGTCCGTTAAGCGCATTGTTAACATAGACCACATCTCTCAATACCGAAAACAGATGTTCTTGAATACCTCGAATCATATTGCCATCGACGAACGCCGAAATAGGGGCGTTGCGAACATCCATAATCGGTCCGCGCGACTGCGGCTTCACGTCTATTTCGAAATCGGGATAAGACTCCATAAGACTCGATACATCGTCTATTTCGTTTCCGCTATTCAGCACGGCAAGTGCGCAGAGACGAAACAAGCTTCGCACCTCTTCATTCGCAGACATGAGGCTTTGTATCTCACGATAAGAAAGTAGGTTTAGCGTTCTAACTGGGCGCAAATTCTCTCGGCTCGTCGTTTCTTGCACCGATGCTTGCTGTAGTTCATCTTGCGACATAACCTAACTCTCTCTTGGATGCGTGTTCACTCGGCATAGGCCTATGCCTTGTCGATGGATAGTTTGTGACCCATTGCCATAGGCGACTACGGGTTTCTAGGCGGCGCCGACGCCTCGGGTACAGCGGGCACAGCGGGCGAGCCGAATGCTTGCTTGAACTGAGGCTCTAAACCTTCCCACGGCCCATCTAATGTATAAGCGGCGCTCGTGAGACTGTCGACTTGATCGCCAAAAATTCGATCAAAAAGATACGCGCCGACCGCGATGGGAATATTAGCCGTCAATAAACCTAGCCAAGGAATATTGTCGCTAACCGGCAGCGTGACATACATTTCACCGATAATAGTTTCAGCAACAAGATCAACATCGCCTGTGATCTGATAGAGACTTGAAGGACCGCTTATGACGAGCCGGTCTTGAATCTGAACTTGGCCTTCGTCTAAAAGTAAATGACCGTCGATTTGTTCGAACGCAAGACCGCTGCGCAGAAGATCGTCACTGAATCGCAGTCGTCGCATAATAGCATCGAAATTAAGGATGCTGATCAATTTCAATGCGCCAGCTCCGCCGGAGCCTTGGAGAAACCTCCCTTCCTTGATATCGATCTTTATTTCACCGCTAAGATACTCCGCATCAAAAAAAGCCGGTGTGCCGGGCCATTCAAGTTGCGAGTCAAAATCACCGGCATTGCTCTCAAGACTTGGGGCATAGCCATTGGCCCGAAGCACCTCGCCAAGATCCGCTACATGTAGCCGACCACTAAATTCGCTTCGATGGTTCTCTCCGTCAAAATGCCAGTAGAACGAGGGCGCAAGCACAGGCTGCGGCAACGAATCTGCATTCGCTGCATCTGGCTCAGTCCAGTTGTCTATTCGCTCTACTGCCAACTGCTGCGCTTCAAGTTGTAGCCCCCTAAAATCGAATGCGAGCGCCGAGAAACCTGCGCCGGTAGCATCGGGTTGCAAGCGAAAGCGCCAACTTCCGTAAGGGCTGTCCCCAATGACGATTTCACGCGCACTAAAGCGCATAGCAGGAAACAATCGTGGGTCGAGTTCGGCGAGCGAATCAATCGGTGCGGCGTCTGTGGCGTTTTCGACTTTGCGCTGAGGCCCGATCGTACTCGACTCGTCACCCGCTAAGCGTAGCTTCTGCAACGCAACAAGCATTTCACCCTCGGCGAAAGGCACTTCGACATGGCCTTCGAGTTCTGGGCCTGCGAGATCTACAAGCCAGTTTTTAGACTCGATGTTCGGCCTAACCCTCAGCGATTGATTCGCAAAGCTTTGGCCTAAGAGACCAAACTCATCGACAGCGATATCAACGAAACCAAGGTTGCTGGCGAATGCTTCTACGCCGTAGCTGGAGTCATCTGCCTCGCCTTGTTGAGCTGCAAGGGTTTGCAGATTTTCGGAAAATTTGGCAACAAACCCCTCCCACTGCTCGAAATCAGCTGCGGGCAAACTACCCAACACAACGAGTCCATCGTAAGGGTTTTGTTTAAGCACACTCAGCTGTGTAGGTGACTCGCCTAGAAACACTAAGCCTTGGGTCAGCGTTTCGTCATTAAACGAAAGGTCGAACGCTAATCGCTTGCCCA
>ERZ887830.1545-NODE-1545-length-12749-cov-6.911454_pt1 | contig 12749 bp, 10 predicted proteins | sample MGYA00521101_ERZ887830 | MGnify/ENA primary metagenome ERZ887830 (study PRJEB32303, sample SAMEA104408592) | aquatic metagenome | biome: Marine water; feature: Pelagic; material: water | place: Baltic Sea | collected 2014-06-05T16:38:00 | depth 1,762 m ...
ATCCGTTTGATCCCGTCTGTCACGTCAGATCCGAACAGCCGCCACAGCATGAAGGCCATGACACCGGTCTGGCTCATCACTGTGGAAACGGCCAGCCCGTCAAAGCCCATGCCACCCCAGACGCCGGGAATGCCGTAGATCAGCAAAGGGTTCAGGACGATATTGGCAAAGAAGGCCGCCGCCAGCGCGCGGGTCAGGGACTTGCTGTCGCCCTGCGCCTGTAGGGCTCCGTTACAGGCGTAGGCGAACACAAACCCCGGGATTGCCAGTTGCAGCAGAAACAAATAGCGCGTCGCGGCCTCGCGATAGGCGCCGGGTTCGGACACAAAGGCCACGATGATCGGGCTTAGCCAAAGCCCCAGCGCCATCAGCACAACAGAGATTATCACGGCAAAGGCCAAAGCCTGCCCTGTCAGATGTCGCGCGTCTTCCTTTTTTTTACCCCCCAGGGCGCCACCCACAAGCGCACTGATCGCAGAGCCAAGGCCAAAGCCAAAGGCGATGTAGATGAAGAACACCATAAACCCGATGGCCAGCCCGGCCTGCGCCTCGGTCGCGATCCGCCCGGCAAAATAGATATCGACCATGTTGTAGAGAGTGTTGAACACCATACCCAAAGCGGCGGGAATGGCGAGCGTGCGGAAATGACCGGCCATAGGACCGGTGGTCAGATCCACTTGAGAGGCTTGTTTCATGCTTGGATAACGGTTTCCTGTTCAGCCTCGATCAGGCGGGTCATCATTAGGCGAAACTGTTTCGCCCCGGCATCAAGGCCAAGGTCTATGTAGGGCGTAACCGGGGTTTTCATGCCTGTGTGGACCTTTTCCAGAACCGCGCGGTCTTCCTCGAACGCCATACGCGCGCCAGCGTTCATCTTGTCAGAGATCGCCTTGTCATGGGGATCGGTGTTGCGATGCTGGAACCAGAAATAGCGAGTCTTGTCTTCGGTGATCGGGGTCATAAAGTTGTAAGAGATATTGATCAGCGTCAGGTCAACCGGCTCTTTGCCCGCACCCCCCGTGCCCATAGGCGTATAGATCGACTTGTTCAGACCAATCCCCGGCACACACATTTCGTAATGCTGTAAACGGTCGCAATCGCCTTTGAATTTGACGATGCCCGCGTAATAGGGCGAGGGCGGCTGGCCATTGATCCAACGCGACACGATAACACCGCGATCCGTCTTTTCCACGCTCAGCGGTTCGTCATCGGTGCCCGCGCCCGCGAAAGAGGTGACATGCACCCAGGCCACATGGCTGGGATCCAGCAGATTGTCACAGACCCACAGATAGTTGCATTCAATGTCCAGCGCACCGCCGTCGGTATAGCCCCAGTCGGGATTGTCAAAGTTCTCGACAGGAAAGATCCGGTCAGGATCGGCCTTGTCCGCATCGCCCATCCAGATCCACAACAGTCGGTAACGATCTACCACCGGGTAGGATTTCACCACAGCGCGGCGCGGGATCTGGTCGCGCTGGGTCGGGGCCGCCACGCAAGCGCCGGAACCGTCAAAGGTCAAACCGTGATAGCCGCATTCCACCGTATCACCGATCAAGCGACCCTCTGACAGAGGCAGCTTGCGATGCGGGCAGGCGTTTTCAAGGGCAACCGGTGCACCCGCCTTTGTGCGGTAGATGACGACATTTTCGCCCAGATAGGTTTCGGCCTTAAGGCTGCGATCATAGTCCTTGGACCACCCGGCCACATACCAGCAATTCTTGAGAAACATCGAGGCAACGCCTTTCACAAAGAGAGGGCAATTTCTCGCCCCGTCTAATGAGTTGATCTGATGCCCTTTGGATAAGCCAGACTAATCCTTTACGCAATCGCCACGCCGTGAGGATCGGGCAGATCGGGTTGATTTTTGACCTCGCTTTTGATCCAGTCCAGGAAAAGCCGGATCTTTTCGTTGCGATAAGCGGCCTCTGAGTAGACCAGCCAATACTGCAACTTTGACCGCGCGACCTGTGGGAAAGGGCGTACCAACCGCCCGTCACAGAGCGCTTCCACCACCAAGGGTCCACGACCGATGGCGATGCCAACACCTTGGATCGCGGCCTGAATAACCATGTTCGATTGGCTGAAACTGCGTGTGCGCAGGGGCTCTGGCAGGGTCAGATTGTTGGTTTGGGCCCAATAATCCCAACTGGGAGGATTGCGGGTAAAGGGCGAAAACTCGTCCCGCAACTGGGTGTGATGCGCCAGATCGGCAATGGTGCGAATCGCATGTGGACCGCTTAACAGCTCGGGCGCGCAGACGGGAAACGTGTCTTCTCCCATCAAGGGTTCCACCAGAAATCCGGGGTTGTGGCCGTTTCCATAGCGAATACCGATATCGGCGCGGGCCTCGGCGAAATGGGTCGTGCCCGTATCGGTGGCAATCGAGATCGAGAGGTCTGGATGGGCGAGGTCAAATTTCATCAGGCGTGGAAACAGCCAGATATAGGCGAAACCGGGCAAGCAACTGATGACGATGGTACTGTCGGCGCGGCGTTTGTCGCGGATATACTCGCAGACATCGCCAATGCGCCCCAGACCGTCGGCAATCGCGCTTGCCAGTCGCGTGCCATCGCGGGTCGGTTGAGAGCGTCGCGCGCCCCGTGTCATCAACTCGTGCCCCAACCATTCCTCTAACGCTTTGACGTGCTGGCTGATCGCGCTTTGGCTGACGCCAAGTTCCTCGGCGGCGGCAGAGAAGGTGCCAAGCCGCACCACAGCCTCGAACGCGCGCAGGGCGGTATAGGGAAGATTCAGGATCATATTAGTCAGGCTAATGGTTCTTATTAACGAAGACAATTGGACACGCCCTTGTGAACGCGCAATTGTGTTGACGAATATGGGGTTCGTACTATGGCCGCGACACAGGGCGCCAAGAACATGCTGACCAACTGCGCCGAGGCCCAAAAGGGCGAGCGGTTGCTGATTGCCTACGAGCCTGCCGAGTTTGGATATTATGACGCTGACGCCTTGCCCTGTGTGGTTGGCGCCGCGTGGGAGCTGGGTCTGACGGTCGAGACCGTGAACGTCGGCTTTTGCCCCGATTCGCCCTGCCTGAGCCGTGAATTAAAAGCGCAGTTCGCGCGCGCCGATATCATCGTGTTTCTGGCGCGGCTTGGGGATCAGCTACGGTTTTCGGATATGCCAGAGGGCAAGCGGATCGTGGTCAGCTTTGCGCTGGATGCGGGGATGTTCGCCTCTGGGTTTGCGACCACCCACCACGGCGCGATGATGGCGCTGAAAGAGCGGGTCAATGCAACGCTGGCCAATGCGCGAAACGTGCGTGTCACCTGCGCGCAGGGCAGCGATTTTTCCGGCAAGCCGGAGATGCCCCGCCAAGGTGGCGATTGCACGATCCGTCGCTTTCCCATGTCGGTGTTTCAACCTGTGCCCGCCCATAGCTTTAGCGGGCGGGTCGCGTTGTGTGGCTTTTTGACTGGGACTGGTACGCTTTATTACGACGATTATACGCTGGAATTTGACGGACCGATCCACGCGCTGATGGACAAGGGCCAGCTGGTCGGGTTCGAGGGTAGCGATCGCGATGTGCGGGCGGCGAATGCGCATTATGATCGCGTGTCGCGGACGTTCGGGATAGAGCGCAACTATATCCATTCTTGGCATGCGGGCATACACCCCGGTTGCGCTTATCTGCGCGAGGCGCGCGAGAATTACGAACGCTGGGGCGGGTCGAGTTTCGGTAATCCGCGCATCCTGCATTTCCACACCTGCGGGCGCTATGCGCCGGGCGAGATTTCTTGGAACATGGTCGATCCAACGATTGAAATTGATGGAATCCCGGTCTGGGAAAACGGCGTGTTTCATGCAGAGCGTCTAAACGGCGGTCAGGCCATTCTGGACCAATACCCATGTGCTGCCCGGATCTTTCGCCACCCGGACCCGCATATCGGGCTACCTGTGGCGATGCCCCCGGTTCTCGAGGCGGCGGAATAGCATCGACAGGCCGAAACACAGCACGAAATAAAACGCCGCTGTGGTGATCCATGCTTCGAACAACAGGCGGGTCGAGGCGACCAGTTCCACGGTTTTGAACGTCAGTTCCTGCACCGAGATCAGCGAGATGATCGCGCTGTCTTTTATCAGCGTGATGAATTGGTTCGCCAGCGGGGGCAACACGCGTTTGATCGCTTGTGGCAGCACGATGTAGCGCATTTCCTGAAACCGGTTCATCCCGATCGAGCGCGCGCCCTCGCGTTGGCCTTTGTCGACAGACTGGATGCCTGCGCGCACGATTTCGCCGACAAAGGCGGACTCAAACAGGGCGAGAACGATCACGCCAGAAATCAGCGAGGGAAAGCGGCGCATGTCGCCAAAAAAGAACTCCCACACGGCCTTGTCATCTGATCGAGCGATGGTGCGTGCCCAGCTTTCGATATTGAGCGCGTTGATAAGTTGCTGCGAGAGGAAAAAGAAGAAGATGAAGATCACCACCACGGGCGGGATATTGCGCAGGAATTCAAGGTAGGTGCGCGCCAACATGCGGATCGTCAGGTTCGCAGAACAGCGCGCGATGCCAAGGATGGTGCCAAGGATCACGGCCAGAATACTGGCATAAATGCTGATGCGGATGGTGGCGACAAGGCCCTGTAGCAACAGGTTCGCAAACCATTCTTCGCGGCCCGTGTGATAGCGGACGATGTAATTCGGGATCTGCTCCCACCGCCAATTATAATTGAGGACGCCGTCGATTTGCCACCAGATATAGCCAAAGAACCCAACCACGACAGCAAGCACGAGATAGTCAAGCCAGTGAAGTTTTTTCAGCTTACTCAGCAAATCAAGCGTCCTTCAGAAAGGAATGCCCCCCAGACAAAGCCGGGGGGGCAAATGGTGTTATTGAGCGACTTGGTCTTTCCATTCCGCGCCACGGAACCAATAGTCATGACGCTCTTTCAGCCAACCTGTGTTGGTGCGCGCGGTGATCCAGCTGTTGAAAAACGCCAGCGCGTCGGGGTCACCCTTGCGCATGGCGAACCCTTCACCACCAGCTTTAAACGCCTGATTGAACGGCACGCTGAGGGTTTCGGGGTTGTCGCGGGCATCTTCGGATGGCCCAGGCTCTGACGCCATGGTGGCGTGGGCGTTGCCGTTCAGAACCTCTTGGGTCGCAGCGCCGTCCTCATCAAACAGCAGCAGTGTGGCCTTTGGGAACATCTCTGCGATCACCGTGGCGGGGGTTGCACCACGACGGGCGGCAAAGGTGATCTCTTCGCTGTTGTAATCGGCCAGAGTAAAGCCCTCGGTCATTGCGGTATTGGCCAAAATGGTCATCCCGGAATAGGCGTAGGGGGTGGAAAAGTTGACCGTCAGGTTGCGCTGTGGCGTGACGGTCATGCCGCTGATGATGACGTCAAAGTTGCCCGCGACGAGTGCGGGAATGATGCCGTCCCAGCTTGTCGGGATGAACTCGACCTCGACACCCATGTCCTCGGCCAGCTGACGACCCACGTCCAGCTCGAACCCGATCAGATCGCCGTTCAGGTCCCGCATGGACCACGGCTTGAACAGGGACAGACCGATTTTCAGCGCGCCGCGCTCTTTGATCGCCTCGATCACGCTTTCGCTGGACAGACCCTGCGTCGCGCTTTGTGCAAATGCAGGCATAGAGGCGCTGGCCCCGATGGCGGCGGCCATGGCAGCCCCTAGAAATCGACGTGTGATTTTCATTGTTTAGCTCCTTGTTGGATAGATAATAGCGCCGGGCAGACCAGCGTTTGGTTATTGGGAAACGGCGTATCGTTTTTCGACCATCGACACGCCGACGGACAGGATCAGGGTCACCACCATGTAAACGGCGGCAATGGTGAACCAGATTTCGAAACTCATGTAAGTGTCAGAGATAATATTGCGGCCAATCGTGGTCAGTTCGGCGACGGCGATCACGCTGACGATAGCCGAGGATTTGACCATATGCACCACCTCGCCGGTCATGGGCGGCAACATAAAGCGGATGGATTGGGGCAGGATGATATATCGATAGGCCTGACCACGGGTCATCCCGATCGAGGTCGCAGCCTCCCACTGGCCCTTGGCGACGGCCTCTATCCCGGCGCGAAAGATTTCCGAGATCAGGACAGAGTGAAAGACCGCAAGGCACAGGACGCTGGCGGTGTAGCGGTCAAAGCCAAACACCGGGCCAAGGACGTAGTAAAACAGGTACAGCAGCACCAGCAGGGGAATGTTGCGGATCAGTTCGAGGAAGCCGACAGACACCGCGCCGACGATCAACAACCCGGACAGGCGCATCAGCGCGACCAGCAGACCCAACAGAGTCGCAAGGGCAAAGGCGGTGGCAGAGAGTTGCAGGGTCTTGACCAGACCAAAGGCGATCTCTCCCCACTGAAATCCATCCTCGGTGACGGTGTAGAAATACTGCGGGATGCGATACCACTGCCAGTTATACCCCATCGCCTGCGCGCCGGTGTAGGAAACATACAGAATAACACCGATGATCACCGCATAAAGCGCAACAGAAAACGTCACAGAATCAATGACCTGAGTGACACGCGCCGGCTGGGGCAGCGGCTTGCCCCTTGGGGCAAAGATATCCGGTGCGGCCGTCATTCAGTGATCCAGAATCTGCTCAAGGAAGGCTTTGCAGCGCTCGCTGGACGGGTTGGTGAAAAAGGTTTCTGGCGGGGCGACCTCTACGATCTCGCCCGCGTCCATGAACACCATCGTATCGGCTACCTTGCGCGCGAACCCCATCTCATGGGTCACAACGACCATAGTCATCCCGGTGTCGGCCAGTTCGACCATCACATCCAGAACCTCGTTGATCATTTCAGGATCCAGCGCAGAGGTCGGTTCGTCAAACAGCAGGATCTTGCTGTTCATGCACAAAGACCGCGCAATCGCCACGCGCTGTTGCTGCCCGCCGGACAGGGCAGAGGGGTATTTGTCGGCCTGTTCAGGAATATGCACGCGGCCCAGATATTTGCGCGCGGTCTCTTCGGCCTCGGCCTTGGACAATTTGCGCACCTTCATCGGTCCGATCATCAGGTTTTCCAGGACGGTCAGATGGGGGAACAGGTTGAACTGCTGAAACACCATGCCAACCTCTTGTCGCAGTCGCAGGATATCCCTGGCCCCGTCGTAAACCTCGATTCCGTCCACGGTCAGCGTGCCAGAGTTATGAAATTCCAGCCCATTGATGCAGCGGATCAGCGTCGATTTGCCAGAGCCGGACGGCCCACAGATTACCATACGCTCGCCTTCGCGTACCTGAATGGAAATGTCTTTCAACGCATGAAAGTCGCCGTAAAACTTATCGACATTCTCAAAGGCAATGATGGGCGCGGCAGCAGTCATGCAGTGGTTCGCATTTATGGTATTTCCCCTTTGGACAGTCCCAACAAACCAAGAGTTGCCCCCGAGGTGCAACCCAAAACTTTGCCGATCCCAGCGCGTGATGCGCCCCAAACCTCTTGTCTAACCTGCATTACAGAGGTCTCAGTGTAAGGCGGATGAGAGCCAAAGCAAGGGAGGTGACCTTTAACCTGCGGAAAACTTGCATGTTTAGCGGCAAATGCCTGCGAATGAGGCATTGCGGTCAGCGGAGTTTGCCGATTTCTTTGCGGATCAATTATGTTAGCCTAAGCGCGATCAAGAAAGCCTATGCCATGTCCAAGACCCGCAGCCGTATTGCCCTGACCACAGATCTGAACGCGCAGGGGCGGCAGTTTGGTGATGCCATGCTGCGTTGGTCTGACAACAGCAATCCTTTGGGCTATCATCCGATCCCGGTGATCTCGATCAAGGGTGGCACCGGGCCTGTTCTGCTGCTGACGGGGGCGACCCATGGCGATGAATTCGAGGGGCCAAGCGCGATCATGCGGCTGGTGCAGGGTCTTGATCCGGCGCACCTGCGCGGTCAGATCATCGCGATCCCGGCTTTGAACATGCCTGCGCTTGTGGGGTCGTCGCGCGTCACGCCGCTGGATGGCAAGAACCTGAACCGCGCCTTTCCCGGTGATGCCGACGGCACGCCCACAGACATGATCGCGCATTTCCTTGAAACAGAGATCCTGCCCCGCTGCGACGCCGCGATTGATCTGCATTCTGGTGGCAAGGCGTCATTCTTTCAGCCCTGCACATTGCCCACCCATACCGCCGACCCGATCCTTGCCGCCAGGAATATGGACCTTGCCCATGTCTTTGGCCTGCCCCTGATCTGGCGGTTGGGGTCTGCCAATGACAACCGCTCTGTCAACGCCGCGGCCGAACGTGTGGGCGTGCCGATGATCGCGACAGAGCTTGGCGGCGGGGGCGGGGTTGATCCGGGGATCACCGACGCCACAGAGCGCGGTCTTTTGAACATTCTGCGCTACCTCGGCATGCTGGACGGCGTACCTGATACGCCACCCCAGCAGCGTATCGTCGAGATCGTGAACCCGCAGCATAGCCTCTATGCCAGCACGACCGGGCTTTTTGATCGCGCTGTTCATGCCGGAGAGACGGTCACCAAAGGCCAGTTCGCCGGAACCTTTCACCACATCACCGAACCCGAACGCCCCTCTGTGCGGCTGACTTTTGCCAGTGATGGGATGATCCTTGCCTATACAAATCGGGGGATGGTCACACGCGGCGAAATGCTGGCATTGGTGGTTCAGGATATTCAGCGCAAGGCAGATCCCCAATGACCGACTTCGACACTCTCGACCTGAAACAGATTGGCGATCATGTGCTTTTGGTGACGCTCAACCGACCCGAGGCCTCGAACGCCTTCAACACTCAAATGGCATGGGATCTGGTGACTTTCTTTGAGGGCATCACACTGTCGCCCGGCCTCACCCGCGTCATCGTTCTGACCGGGGCTGGTGATCGTGCCTTTTGCGCCGGAGGCGATTTGAAAGAGCGCAATGGGATGAGCGATGCGGCGTGGTTCGCCCAGCACCTTGTCTATGAACGGATGGTGCGTGCCGTCATCGGCTGTGCGCTGCCGGTGATCGGTGCAATCAACGGGGCGGCCTATGGTGGGGGCTGTGAATTGGTCGCCGCACTCGATTTCGCCTATGTCAGCGAAACCGCCCGCTTTGCCCAGACCGAAGTGCGCATCGGGATTATTCCGGGCGCTGGCGGTACGCAAACCCTGTCCCGCGCCATTGGCGAGCGGCGCGCAAAAGAGTTGATCCTGTCGGGTCGCGTGTTCAGCGCGCAAGAGGCCTTTGACTGGGGCCTTGCCAATGGGATCTATCCTCAGGCGCAGCTGTTGGATCGGACTTTGGCCATGGCAGAGACCATTGCCGCCAACGCCCCCATCGCCGTGCGTCAAGCCAAACAGGCGATCCACAAAGGGTTGCAAATGGGTCTGATGGACGGGCTGGCCTTTGAAATCGAGGCGTATAACCGCACGGTTCCGACCCAAGACCGCCGCGATGGCGTGCTGGCCTTCAACGAAAAACGCAACCCCGAGTTTAAAGGCGAATGACCCCTGTCAGGCTTGACCGTTAACACAGGGACGTTGTCCCATAGACCATGGGGCAACATAGACTCTGCGCGCAAGGCCATCAAATTTTCGATAAAGACCCGGCATACGCGAAAGAACATTCGTGCAATCGATCGCTGCGACGTGCCGACTTATGCTCAGATCCTTGCATACCTTTATGTCTTGGTGTCAGGGATGGAATTCCGTTCTGAATCTGTCTTGAAGGGCCCGCCTGATACGTTTAGACAGTCGATTGCATAGCCCCATTAGCTCAGCTGGTAGAGCAGGTCCTTCGTAAGGACAAGGTCGGCGGTTCGAGTCCGTCATGGGGCACCACTCACCCTAGTACTTGTTAATGCGGGATTCCCGAAAACACCTAGCGTCTTGATGTTCAGAAAGTTCTCGGCAGAGCACTCGTTGCGAATAATGTGCTCTGCTCACCAAGCTACGGCGGCGCGATATTTCAGCCGTCGAGGCAGAGGGCCTGTGCAAGTAACGCTACAGGCCTCTGTGCAGTTGTTATGTTTTTGCGGCCAATGTGTCGTCCACGACTTCGCCGTCCACGACAACTTCTGCATCCTCTGGCACATGAGGTGGTTCTGGGGCAACGATTTCTGCGGGCAGGTTTGCATAAGCGGTGCCAACGATCAGGGGCAACATTTCTGTGGATCCGGGCATAGCGACCTCACCCTCGGCTGGGACGCGCCAGGACAGGGTGTCGAACCCATCGCAGTTGCTACAGACCGGGGCCCATGCGCTGTGGATATTCTGGCAGTTGTCACAGACCCACTGCGGACCACGCGAGGCCGTCAGCGCGCGGGTCAGCCAGCCGCGCACGACTGTGTCATCCGCGCCCTCGCCCCGTTCTATTGCGGCCATGATTGTTAAGGATCGTGCTGTTGGGTGATCTTTCGCAAGATCGCCCATGTCACGGCGTGCCCCCGGGAAATCTTCGGCAGCGATATGCAGTTCGGCCTTGAGCATTTTGGTTTCCGGGTTGTCCGGATTGGATTTGGTCAGGACCACGAACCGTTTGATCCGCTCTGCGGGCGATTCATTTGGCGCGATCTCTGCAAATGCTGCGGCAAGGTCGGGGTGCGGGCGCACTTCCCATGCTTTTTTCAAAACGCGCGTCGCATAGCGCGGTTTGTCCTGATCGATATAGCTACGCGCGGCCAGAACGGCGGCGGGGATCAGATCGGGGGACAGGCGGTTGGCCTCTATCGCGGTTTCATGCGCCTCGATCGGGGCGTCCGAGGTCAGCAGTCCAGCCTCTGACAGCGCCAGAACGGCATCACGGCGACGGTGTACGTCACGGGGCAGGGTGCCTGTGCTGCGCTTGGTATCAAGGGTCTTGCGCGCGCCTTTCCAGTCCTGAGTTTTCGCCTGAAGCTTTAGCAGGATATCCTGCGTTTCTTCATGGGCAGGCTTTAGCGCAAAGGCCTTTTCCGCCAGTTTTAGCGCGGTCTCTGTATCGCCCTCGGCAAGCCGTTGTTTCATGATCCCGCGCACACCGACGAAGCGGGTCGAGTCCTGCGTAAGCAACTGCTTGTATGCGGCTTCTGCCTTTGCGCTATCGCCGCTCATTTCTGCGGCCTGTGCGGTGATCAGATTGGTAAGTTCCGTGCGGCGCAGGTATTTCTCGGCTTTCGCCGCTTTGCTCATCGCCACACGACCTTCGCCAGAAGCAAGTGCCATCATGCCATCCGCCAATGCCTGAAAGCCTTTGCGCTCGCGGTTGCGGTCGAAATACCGGGAAATGGCGGTCTCGTCTCCGTTGAGAAAGCGGATCGTCGCGACCAAAAGGCTGAGCAGTTTGAGGAAGACCCAAACGACAAAGACCAGAACCACCATGGCAATCACCGCCTGAAGTGGGCCAAGGGTGAATTCGGTGCTGGCGATAGACACGCGGATGCCACCGTCGGTTTCAAGAAGATACCCGGCCCCAAGGGTGAGGGCCGCGATGATCACGACGAAAAGGACGATCTTTATCAGGGACCAAAGCATATTTGTCGTCCTTAGTTTGTGGCGATTTGAGCAGAGAGGGTAGAGGCAGCGTCAAGTGCGGCACGTCGCGCCTGAGCAGAGGCGACCCAATTGGCCAGCACACCCTGCCCCGACTGCGGAAGCGCTGTGATCTCGGTAAGAGCCGTTTCCAGATCGGCCGCGGCAACGGCAGCCTCTGCGCGGGACAAAACCGCATCCGGGTCATTGCCTTCGCGGGGTTCCAGCGAGCGCGCGCCAAGCTGGGTGCGCAGGAATGCTGACAAGGGGCTGACGGCGCCATCTGCGGTCGCATCCCGTGTCGCGGCGGCAAGGGCATCGCGCGCCGCATCCGGGAAAGAGGCCTTGAGTTGCGTCAAAGTTGGTGCGCCGTCTGTGGCCACCGCGCTAAGCGCATCAGGTGCGGCAAGGCCAGTCTCATTTAAGACGGTTGCAAGCTCTTCGGCAAATCCGTCACCACTGTCCAGCGCCATTTCGATCTGTGCAATAGCCGTACGCGCCGCGGCCAGACTTGCCGCTTTGGCCAGGTCTTCTTCGGATGCGATTGCAGCGGCTTGAGCGGCTTCCAAGGCGGTCAGTTTTTCGGTCAGCGCCGTTTCAATACCGGACACTTTGTCGTTCAGCGCGGTTTCAATCGTCGCGACTTTGTTGGTTTGGCTGGCCTCCAGCGCGCCAAATCGGGTGTCCACGCTGGCCAGCATATCAGCCAGTTTGCGTTCAAAGGCGGCAGTGACCTCTGCGGGCAGTTCGGCCTTTGGAATTGGCTGTGTCTCGACCTCGTTGATCCGTGTCATCAGTTCGGCGATGCGCGGATCTATTGCGGCAACAGTGGTGCTGACCGTTTCAAGATCGACTGCGGTTTTCGCGGTTTGCGTTTGCAGAGCCTCAAGGGCGCTGGTCACAGGTGTCAGATCGGGTTCGGCTGCGGCAATGGCGTCAATCCGCGCGCTTGCCTCTGTCAGCGTGGTTTCCAGCATGCTGATCTGTGTCGTCTGCGCCGCAATCTGTGTCTTCTGCTGCTCGATCAGGGCGGCCAGTTCTTCGGTGTTGCCACCCAGGGACAGCCATCCGTTTTCCCGCACATAATACAGACCACCAGCACCAAGACCCGCCGCGATCACGCCGCCAAGCACCATCGGGAAAAAGCCACTCTTTTTTTCAGGCTCGGGGACGGGTGCGACAACGGGTGCGATCGGGGGTGTCATGGCGATTTTTGCGGTAGGGTCTGTGGTCTTAAGGCCCTCGTCCGTCGACGCCTTTACCGGATCCGAGTTTGCCGAAGCGACATCTTTTGCCTCGG